>Ga0070706_100001677_pt1 | contig 23063 bp, 22 predicted proteins | sample KBSK5501metaG_FD_65476 | JGI IMG/M metagenome (GOLD analysis project Ga0070706, IMG submission 65476) | Corn, switchgrass and miscanthus rhizosphere microbial communities from Kellogg Biological Station, Michigan, USA - KBS K5-50-1 metaG | ecosystem: Host-associated > Plants > Roots >... | reverse complement strand
CTTTGGCTCAACTGTGATCGAACGGAAGCTAGACATACGCACTAATCCGGGTGCTGACCTCTTCGGCTTTGAGAGAAACTTGCGCTCAGTGTAATGCACCACCACCTTTGTATCCTCGCTTGCCTGGCTGAAGCGGCCGGCCAACTGAGCCGCCTCAATAACAGTTCGCTGCGGTATCTCCTTTCGGTTTGGATTACGCACAACGACATGTGAACCAGGATAGTCACCGGCGTGAAGCCAAAGGTCGTTGGGGCGAGCCAGGCGGAAAGTGAGATTGTCGTTGTCGCGCGCTGCCCGCCCCACCAGGATCTCGTAGCCGTCCGAGGAAAGGTAGCGTCGCACACCGGGTATCCGCTCCCTTGCGTCCTTTTTGGCTCGTGGTTTTCTGGAAGTGGCCTCCGAACCAGCAAGATGCGCCAGCGCAACTTCGTCGTGCTCGAGAACAGTGTGCTCAAGATCCCTTTCCTGTTGCTCCAACCCTGTTATCTCACGTTCGAGTAGGATTAGCCTTTGCCCGATTTCCTCTGCTGCTCGTTTGGCTTTGGTGTACTGACGAAACTGTCGCCCCGCTTCATCCTGCAGTGAGCTACCATGCTCGATCTCGATCTCCATGGCTGGTTCACCTTCGGTATAGTAATCGATGATCCTGACTTTGTTCCCGTCCCGCACGGCCGTCGCAACGTTGGCAAGCAACAGGTCTCCGATTAGCTTGTGTTTTTCGGCATCACCATGAGCGGCGAGATCTTTTTCAAGATTTGCCCTCAACCTTCGTTTTTGCGAAAGTGCTTTTTGTAACCGGGCTCGCAGATTATTAGCTCGAGATCGAAAAACATCCTCAGCATCGAGTTTGGCAAAGTAATTAGCTGCGGCAGCTGACGGCGAGCCGGAATATTCTGAGCGTGCAACATCGTCTTCCGATACTTGTTTTTCTTGCTTTGCCGGCGGCCGATAGATCTCTCCGGGGCGCTGGCCGCTTCCTCTTGGCGGACGCAGTGCGTCTGTAATCTGATCGAGCTCATCCAGAAGAAAAAGATTGGCTGCTTTTCCCGTCAACTGAACCGCGATTCTGAATTCACGCGATTGTCCCAATTCATCTTCGACACTGAACGTCATTCGCACTATTCGATCAGAAGCGTCCCTGACAATTGAGATGAGTTTTCCTCCGCCTACTCTGGCGCGCATCAACTGGCCGAAGTGGGAGAGAGGAATTGCGTGCTTCTCCAAGTCACGTGCGCGACGTTCAATAAGGAAGAAGCGAGGACTCGATGGTTCAAGACTGATATAGAGATACTGACCATCTTTCAGACCGAAGTCCACGGCGAACGAAAGTGGCGAGAGCTGAAAAATCTTACCGAGATATCGGCCTGTTAGTTTGGCACGAATCTCTTCAACAATCTGCTGGATTAGTTGCTGATGCATGTTGCGTAGATGCAGGCTAACAGATTCTTGTCGCCAAAGAGAAAGGCCCCGCTCTGTCGCCGAGCAGGGCCAATGTTTTAAACTGTGGGCCTTGGTTACAGGCTTATTACCTTGGTGCGCGTCAGCCTGTCGTGGACCGTGTACCCTTCACGGCTCAAAACCGCATAGATAATTCCCAGTCCCACCGTGCCAAGCGAAATGAGGTAAACAAATGCTCGCCCGGCAGACTGCGCGCCAGTTGGGATCAACCCTGTCCTGGTATCTATCACACGCAAAGAAAGCGAGCGCATTCCCAACGTGCGTCCAGTTAGGGCTACTGAAAGGGTTAAATAGACGAATGTCATGACGACGAGAACACCTACGGAGAAAGCCACAATTCGGACGTCGTGAAAATCGTTGCTAGTGATCTTCATTGCCACAATGATAGGCGAACAAAGTAGAGCTGAAATGATGAGATCAAAGACTGCGCAGAACAAACGCCGAGCCATGGACGCTCGTTTGTGTGAGACCTCCTCGACTCTGATTTCCCTGGAAATGGAGTCAAGATAGTTCAGTGCGGGATCATTCGGATCATCGCGAATCAAGCGTTTGGGCGGCGGCATCTTTTCAGCTCTTGGTGTAGGCAAAGATTGGCTCACCGCGACCATTACCAGATTGTGACTCTTTTCAGTCTTTGGTTGGGTGGGTTCGGCGTGAGCTGCTTCTAATCCCGCGTCAAATTCAAGAGTGGTTGGGGACGGGGCTGCTTTGGTCTCATCAGGTTCGCTCTCTTCCAACACCGGCGAGTAAGCGACAGCCGCGGCAGTACTTGCTCCGTGGCCGCGATTGTCGGCCAACATCGTTCCCTGATGGGCACGTTCGATCCTTCGTAATGCGGCGGCAACCAGTGGGTTTACTGCACGCATTGTCGCTTGTGGCAAAAGCTCAAGCTGTGGTGGCGACGTATCTGCCTCCAGACGCCGGCGTTCCGCTTCTGCGGCTTCATACGCGGCGTCGCGAGCGCGCCTTTCCTGTACCTCACGAACGCGTTCGCTTAATTCTTTTCGCCATTCGGGTAGAGAGCTTCTTGCTACGCCTGGAAACTCAATTAATGTTGATGCCTTTTTTGGCCTTGGTAGATTTTCCGAAGAAACACCGTCAGATTCCAACGTTATGTCCATCGCAACTCGAGGCGAGCCAGACTGATCCTCACTGCCGTCCTGGCCGCCAGTAAGCATCAATCCGGATTCGGTACAGCAATCAGAGGTCTCTGTGACGGCGCCGCACGAGGGACATTGCATAGCAAACTGCCTCCGGGGATCAGGAAGAAGGGGTCTTAATTGCCGCTCCCCTCCATCGCTCCGCATTGGGACGCATCCTATCAGGAATAACTTTAAGTGGTCAATGAGAAAATGAAGCAGGGCTTGAAGTTGTTGCTCGTGGGTTTGTCAGACTAAAATTAGAAAAGTGAGGGTAGGAAGGAGTCTCTAGAGAGGCGTTCGACCGGCAAACCCAGCGTCGACGTCGTGCCACCATTCGAGCTCATCACCCTCGCCAAGTTGCCAACAGAGCAACACCACCCGGCCCTCGCGGAGTGAAGGAAAGTCTACGAGGCCGCGTTCATAGTCCTTGAGTTGTACACCCAAACCTTCCAGATCAGTCAGTAGGGCGGTGAATTTTGTTAACAGTTTGGCGTATGCGACCCCTTCTAGCATTCCCCCACCACCTTGTTCGGCACCATCGGCAGCCTTCCTTGCTTCTGTGCGATAGCGCGAAACATTTTTATAGGCCTGCTGAATCCTGGCGAGAATGTTTCGAACATTGGGAATGAGGGCGTTTGCCTCCTGCACGGTAAATATCTTCATGTGTGTAGCAGTTTGTTCGTTTTAATGATCATCAGTAATCCGGATAAACTCGGTGGCCGAATCAAATTCTTCTACGTCCTGCTCAATTTCGGATTCAATGACGACGCGCATAGTGGCTTCGAACCCGTCGGGTAATGCTTCTTGAATATCAATCTCTTCCTGCAAGTAGTGAGCGGGTAAAGGCTCATGCAAATCACGCTCATCGTAACGTGAACCATGACTGACTTCTTTGCGCACCTTATCTGCAATTTCTCCCAGATCGATGAAATAATCCGCAACATCGATCAGCTTGGGCGCAGTGTTTGATCGGAAACCGGCAATCTCGACACGGCAGCCTTTGTAGGCAACCGCATTAACTGCATAGACAAAATCCTCATCTCCAGAGACGAGCACTGCGGTGTCGTAGCGCCCGGCGAGCGAAAGCATGTCGACCGCGATTTCTACATCAAGGTTGGCTTTGCGCGTGCCGTCGTAGAAAGTCTTTAGTTCTTTCTGAATGACACGGAAGCCATTCCGCCGCATCCACAGAAGAAAACCCTGTTGCCGCTCGGCTCCCACATCGACTCCGGTATAGAAGAAAGCCCTAAGAAGGCGTCCATCACCCAGTAAAACGCGCAGCAGTTTGTTGTAGTCAATGTCGATATTATGGAAGCGTGCCGCGTGAAAAAGATTATTACCATCAATGAAAAGTGCAACTCTTCCACGGTGTCCGAGTTGCCATGAAATATTATTCGTGGGATCAAAGTTATTCATACGATGAAGCGCTCCCGAGAGGGCTGTATCAAATCTAACCTAGAATGCTGTTTTGCGATTCGTTGGTCAAGTGGATACGCCTGAAACCACAACCCTTTGGCCGATTAGGCCCCGGCGATCACTCGATCATCTATTGCGTCCAGATAGACTGTCTTAAAGGGTGCATTTGGCGTGTCGATTTCCCAGGCAAGGTGCAACTCGAGTGCGTTGTCTTGGTTCGGCAACGCATAGACAACCAACTGGCGAACAGTTACAGAGGTATTTGTCGCGAGGGAAAAAGTCTGCTGTTTTCCGGTAGCATCCGTAAGCGTAATGGAGCGACCCTTGATGTGGTTCAAGGCATCCTCCGCTGTCACCTTGGGAGTGATAGCGGCGATCGATGTTTGCAGGCGCTCAGCGTTGGGAAGGCAGTTGCTTGATAGATCCAGCACCCGGAGGTTGCTCGCAAAACGAATAATCAGATTCCCGAAGCCTCCGCGCAGCGGATAGCGAAAAGGTCGCTGCTCGTAGCGGGCAAGCTTGTCGCCGTTTTTCTCATCTGTTCGTTCTACCAGTGACAATTGAGCCGGATCTGCTCCGATTAGCACTCGCCAATCGACAATGAATCGTCGCAACGACTCTCTAATGTCCTCTTCCGTAAAGTTTGGTCCGGCACCGACCTTAGGAAGGAACACCCCGCCATTCAGGTTGGCGGGCAATCCGTGAAGCGTGGCAGTGAGAGGTTGAAGATCTGGTTCGCTTTTATCGGAGACTCCGTATCGTTGCACGAGTTGGCGCCAGACCAATCTGGATTCCTCCCGTCTTGTTGCCTCGTCCGGTAAGGAGACGGGATAAGCAGGAACATTCGATCTCGGCCCATTAGCATCGGGAGGTTGCAGGGCTGAACAAGCGGCAGTAAGCAAAGCGACCGATGCTACTAAACACCAAAACCCAATTTGCTTTATAGTGAGAGTCAATCCTTTATCTCGCGTTAAATTCTTTTGCCCGTCGTATAATCCAAACTCTTGGAGGAGCTGTTGCCTAAAGATAACAAAAACATTCGTCAACCAGTTGTTGGTCCACCCTTAGAGCCGCAAGGATTTGCATTAGATCAGATGATTCGTTGCGAAGAATGCCTGCGCGCTAATGCTCCGACCCGCGTGAACTGTTTCTATTGCGCTTCCGCCCTTCCTTTCACAGAGTCGTCCGCAAAACTCCGGAAACCGGCTCTCAGACGCCCAGACAAGGGTCAACCCGGATATAACAGCATCTTCCTCCCTCAGCTTCAAAGCCATTATTCAAACAGTGCCCTGGCCGACGCTGCTGAAGTTCTTAAACTTGCACCAGAAGATCTGGAGCGAATTGTTTCTGCCGAAAGGCCTCTTCCTTTGGCGCGTGCAGACAGCCCGGAAGAAGCATCGCTGGTTTTTGATAAGCTTCAAGGCTTCGGTGTTGAGACAATAACACTTGCGGACGATGATCTCGGAGCAAAGGAGAGCAGCATCAGGCGGATTCGCTCAATGCACTTCAATGATGACGGAATGAGTCTCTTGCAGGGAGGGGCGCTGGAATCGGTCCGCATTGCCTGGCCCGATCTGGTCCTGCTGGTTCCGGGCAGACTGGTGGTAAAGAGAGTGGAAGTCAAAGAACGCCGGTCGCGAAGATCCGAAAACGATATTCTTTCCACCAGTGAGTTTTTTGCAGACGAGTCTGTAGTCGATCTCTATACGTCTTCTAATTCGCAGACGTGGAGAATTAGCGCGCACAGTTTCAATTTTTTCTGTCTGGGAGAACGGAAAACTCTGGTCGCCAGTGAAAATCTTTCTACTCTCATCGATCAAATTCGGAGCTACGCCACTCAGGCGGAATTTGACGATTCATACAATGTGTTGCGACCAGCACTGGAACCTGTTTGGGGTATGCAACAAGAGACTGAGTCGAGTGGTTGGCGGCGCGAGCGACCTGGCAAGTATAGCGTTGGATCGGCCACTGTTAGCAGCAACGAGAGTCAATTTATGCTCTATTCACGATTGAGTTATTACTTTAATCTAAACCCGGCAAAGGGACGTCGATGAGTATTCGGAGACAACACCACGGCGATGCGTCGTCCGGGCCTGACCGAGCTCGACATAATGCGAGCGGGAAGGGCAAGAACAGACGACAAGAGACCGAGGCCGCAAGTCTGGTCTATGGCCTTGTCCCTGTGATGGAGGCATTGCGTGCGGGCAAACGGCAAATCGAAGAGATTACAATTCTTGAAGGAGCAAAGCCCGAACGCCTCCGACATCTGCTGGAGCTTGTGCGAGAACTGCGCGTGCCCATTCGTCGTGTTCCCCGTATTCAGTTAGATCGCACGTTGGGAGAAGTCAACCATCAGGGCGTAGTGGCCCGGATAGCTGCCGCACGATACACCGATGCGGAGGAGTTGCTGGAGACTCTCGAAATAAAAATAGGCACCCCAGATCCGCCTCTTGTTCTGGGGTTGGATGGTATTGAGGATCCGCGTAATATGGGCTCGATTCTGCGAACAGCCGAATGCGTGGGTGTACATGGCGTTTTTATTCCGGAACGCAGGGCAGCCGGACTGACGGAGGTGGTCGCCAAGGTCGCGGCTGGGGCACTCGAATACATTCCTGTCGCACGAGTGACGAATCTCGTGCGATTGATAGGGCAACTGAAAGAAAGTAACATCTGGGTTGTTGGAACAGCCGCTGAAGCTTCACGGGAATATACAGATTGGGACTGGAATCTGCCCGTGGCAATAGTTCTGGGAAATGAAGGCCATGGCCTTCACAGATTAGTGAGCGAACGTTGTGATGCGCTGGTTCGCATTCCGGTGAGCGGTAGCCTGGAATCGCTGAACGTTTCCGTTGCAGCGGGCGTACTGCTCTATGAGGCAAGGCGACAGCGAACGCTAGCCAGTGGAAGCGGAGAATGGACTCGTTCGATTGCAAGCCGCGGAGGAAGTTGAATGTTCTGTCCGAAATGCGCGACACAAAATCTCGAGGGCGCGAGCTTTTGTCGGATATGCGGAGCTAATATTAGCCTGGTGCCCCAGGCGCTAACGGGACAAGTGCCGCAAACGACGACGAATGATATTTGGGAAGGGCGAGGGCGAGGGCGAAGCCGCAGACATAGCCGGGAAGCGAGCCTGGACCACTCAATCAAGAACATTTTCACCGGCGTGGCGTTTTTAATTATTGCCATTGCGCTTTCGAGATCGATCGGCTACGGCTGGTGGTATTGGATGTTGATACCCGCATTTTCAATGATGGGTAAAGGGGTAGCAGAATTCATCCGGCTTAAAGAAAAGGGAAAGCAAACTTCCATTGCTGGGGAGTCCGCGACACGTACCCTCCAGGACCGTACGACCGCGGCTCCAGTAGGCGGTCTCTCCGCCCCGAACACCGGCGAGCTCTTGCCCACACCACCAAGCGTGACGGAGGGGACCACGCGCCATCTTGGTGCTGAAGTCCCGACGCGGCATCTGGACGCGGCCGGCGATAAGAAATAGCTGAAGTTGAAACTGAGACCGGGGCGATGCGTTAGTTCCAGGTTGTTCCGACCGGGCGCATCGCCCCGAAGTTTATTCGCATGATTCCAGACCAACAACCCTGCGTTTGTGTTCCTGTTTGCGAGAAGAGTTTTGTGTCCCTGCAGACCGCTGCCAGAAAAGCATCGGAAATAGGTGACCTCATTGAGTTCCGACTCGACTGTCTTGAGTCGGCCGAGTTCGAGAAGGTAAATAGTTCTCTAGCTCAGTTTCTTGACAGCTTATCTCTCAAAGCGATTCTCACATTTCGTCCTACGGAGCAGGGAGGTCATCGCGCCGCAGATTACCAATCGCGGTATTCTTTTTGGCAGGATCGGCTATCCCAGGGCATGACAGAATTGTTTGATGTCGAGCTTGATATAGCCGCCGGACTCGTGTCGTCCAATACCACGCTACCGGCAGCCAGGTGGTCGCATATCATTTGTTCGCATCATGATTTCAGCGGTGTGCCGGCGAACCTTGAAAAGATCTACGAGCAACTGGCCAACACTCCAGCTCGAATCCTGAAGATTGCTGTTCAAGCCAATGACGTAATTGATTGCCTGCCCATTTTTCGCTTGCTGGAACGGGCGCGAAGTGAACGGCGAGAACTGATTGCAATCGGCATGGGCGCCGCGGGAATTGCGACGCGTATTCTTGGCCCATCACGCGGATCTTTTTTGACTTATGGCGCTTTAGAAAAAGAAAGGGGAACAGCCCCCGGGCAAATCACCGCAGGCGAACTAAGATCTCTGTATCAGATTCAGAAGATTGATCGACAAACACCGATCTGTGGTTTGGTTGGGATGCCAGCAATGCATTCGGTTTCCCCTCACATGCACAACGCCGCATTCGACGCGGAGAACGTAAACGGCGTCTATCTCCCGTTCGAGGTCCGCGATGTCGCATCGTTCTTCAAGCGCATGGTTCACCCTCGCTCACGTGAGATCGATTGGAATCTACGAGGGTTGAGTATCACGGCTCCACACAAGTCGACCGCGATGGAGTATCTGGATTGGGTTGAACCGGCCGCCTCAGAGATCGGCGCGGTGAATACCGTTGTAGTGGGAGCTGACACACTGCTCGGTTACAACACCGACGCAGAGGGAATGATTGAACCGCTCAACAAAGTGGTTGGTGATCTCAGCGGGTTGCGGGTTGCCGTGATTGGTGCAGGCGGGGCAGCCAGCGCGGCGGTCTGGGCGTTGCAACAGAAAAATGCAGATGTGACTCTTTTTGTGCGTGACCAGTCAAAGGGAAGTCGCCTGGCGGAACGGTTCCAAGTCTCATGCTTGCCTCTATCCCATGCGTTGTTGTCGGATTACGCTGTCGTAATCAATGCCACGCCGTTGGGAAGTCGCGGCGCGACGATTAACGAGACACCGGCAATGGCTGCACAACTCCGCGGGGCGCGTTTGGTCTACGATCTAGTCTACAATCCAATAGATACACGGTTTTTGCGTGAGGCACGCAAAGCCGGTTGTGAAACACTCGGCGGGCTGGAAATGCTTGTCGCCCAAGCCCGCCGTCAATTCAAATTGTGGACAGGCAAGACCGCTAATCCAGCCGTTATGCACGCTGCCGCATCCAACGCCTTACAGGGACAATCTTGAACGAACGATATAGCAGGCAAGTCCTCTTTAATGGAATCGGTGAGGAAGGTCAGCGCCGGCTGCAGACGTCACGAGCACTGGTTGTTGGCTGCGGCGCCCTGGGTTCAGCCCAGGCAGAGTCGTTAGCGCGCGCAGGGGTGGGCCGCCTCCGGATTGTCGATCGCGACTTCGTAGAGGCGTCAAACCTCCAGCGGCAGACGATGTTCACCGAGCGTGATGCTGAGGAACGATTACCGAAGGCGATTGCCGCCGCAACGCACATTCGAGAGATCAACTCTGAAACGCAAACGGAACCTGAAGTGACCGACGTGAACCACTCGAATATCGAAAGGCTAATCGAAAATTGTGATGTCGTAATTGACGGTACAGACAATTTTGCCACTCGGTACCTCATTAATGACGCATGCGTGAAGCATGAAATCAAGTGGATATATGGTGCAGCCGTAGGATCATATGGAGTAACTATGACCGTTCAGCCGCATGTAACTGCGTGTTTGCGATGTATTTTTGAAGAAGCGCCGCCGGCGGCCAGTGCACCAACCTGCGACACGTCCGGCGTGATTATGCCCATCATCAACGTGGTTGCGGCCGTACAGGTGAGTGAAGCCTTGAAAATCATGACCGGGCATTTCGAGGAGTTGCACGGATCGCTCATGCAGTTTGATGTGTGGCGGAATGAATGGCGAAAAATCAATCCCGGTGCTCCGTCTCCGGACTGCGTGGCTTGCGCGTTAGGGCGCTTCGAAACACTCGCTCCGACTACTCAGGATTTTGCCGCAGTCTTATGCGGACGCAACGCCGTACAGATTTCGCCGATGCAGAGGACCACAGTAGATTTTCCTTTACTCGCGGAAAGATTGCGGGGCGTGGGCGACGTAAAGTTCAATGAATATCTTTTGCGATTTCGTACGGGCGAATTTGAACTGACGGTCTTTCAGGATGCTCGCTCAATAATCCGCGGCACAGACCAGATAACAATCGCCCGATCTTTATATGCCAGGTACATAGGAAACTAACTAAACATGATTCATATCAAACGATTCGGAAGTATTCCCTCGGTAGCCGGTCTTTTTTTGCTGCTTTCTTTTTTCTCCACCGTTCACGCCGGACAACCACTGGTTTGGGAAACGAGCAGTCGTGCGGAGTTTCTGAAAGGTGACGCACGTGGAGTTTCTATTAGTGATGCTGGTGTCTTGATGCTTGCGCCAAAACTGACCGAGATATTTAACACGCAGCAAACCTACATCTGGGCGACAGCTGTCGATAGTCAAGGCAATGTTTTTCTGGGAACAGGACATGACGGTCGAATTTATCGCGTAACCCCCGATGGAAAGGGTTCGCTCCTTTACGACGCGGCGGAACTCGACGTTACCGCTTTGGCAGTCGGCCACGATGGTGCGCTTTTTGCAGGGACTTCCCCTGATGGCAAAGTCTACCGGATTACCCCTGATGGTCACACAGAGGTCTATTTCGATCCGGCCGATAAATACATCTGGTCACTCGCGGTTCTGCAGGATGGTTCGCTGGCCGTGGGTACCGGCGACAATGGCAAGCTATACCGGGTGCGCTCTGCTGGGGCCACGCCCGCGTCTTCACTGCTTGTAAGCACGACACAGACGCATGTGATCTCTCTTGCGGTAACTGCGCAAGGAGATCTAATTGCCGGGACTGACTCCGGAGGCCTGGTTCTGCGTATTTCACCTGATGGTAAGACCTTCGCATTGTTTGATACCCAACTGCGTGAGATCCATGCGCTGGCACCGGCCGCTGACGGATCAATCTATGCACTTGCATTGAGCGATGCGGCAGCGACCGCCCGGCCTCCTGCTACTCCCGCAGCAGCGCCACCACCTTCGGAGACGGGCACTCCAAGCACTTCCGTTACGATCACTCCGGTAGATGAAAGTGGTGCGCCCATACAGTCTTCGACAACCACTTCCCGAAGCCGAACTGACCTATCAAATGCTCGTAGCGCCGTCTTTCGCATACTTCCCGATGGCGCTACGGATACCGTCTGGAGTTCCACTACCGTTACCGCCTTTTCGATTGCTCCCGGATTGCAACCGGGAACTGTGCTCATCGGTACAGCAGACAAGGGCCGTATCTATTCAGTAACGAACGACGGGCGAGATACTCTCCTGCTGCAATCTTCCGAAGCACAGATTTCGTCGTTTCTGGTGAGGAACAATCAGGTCTACGCAGCATCCACCAATCAGGGAAAACTCTTTCGTTTTGGCACTGAGCTTGTGAGTGAAGGGTCATATGAGTCGCCCGTTCGTGACGCAAAACTTACAGCATCATGGGGACGCATCTGGTGGCGTTGTGCCGGCAGTATTGACCTGCAAACACGTACCGGTAACGGTGGGCGACCCGACGCAACCTGGAGTGAATGGAGCCCCACTTATAAGAATCCGGAAGGTAATCAGATTGCCAGTCCTCGCGCTCGTTTCATTCAGTGGCGCGCTACACTTAGATCGTCCGCTTCATCTCCACAAACCTGGTTGGAAGATGTCGCGCTCGCTTATCTACCGCGGAATGTAGCGCCCGAGATATTGTCGATCACCGCATTGCCGGTCGGGATCGGTTTGCAGCAGGTTGTCCAGATAACTGTCGATCCCAATGTTGAGTCTTCAGGCCTGGATCCCTCGTTGTTTGGTCCAATTGCGCAAGTCCCTCCTCGCCGTTTTTATCAGCGCGGGGCGCGCTCTTTTCAATGGCAGGCCGAAGATCGGAATGGTGATACTCTCGAGTATGCCATCTATTATCGAGCGCTCAACGATCAGACTTTCAGGCTGTTGAAGGACAAGCTGCGCGACAATTTTTACACCATTGATGGAGCTACGCTTGCTGACGGCCGCTACGTCATAAAAATCGTGGCCTCAGATGGTCCTGACAATCCACCTGCCCAAAAGCTGACTGGGGAGCGTTTGAGTGAACCCGTGGATATCGATAACACTCCCCCGGTAGTTAGGGTTGTAGGCCAGCCCCAACTGACTCGTGATGGCGTGAGTCTGGTTTTTTCTGTAGATGATGTGACCGGGAAGATCAAAAGATCGGACGCCAGCATTGATGGCTCGGCGTGGAGTCCGATATTCCCTGATGATGGCATTGCCGATAGCGGGCACGAAACCTATTCAGTTGCGTTTGCGGCGCTGGCGCCAGGCGAACACACAATCTCTCTTCGCTCATTTGACACTAGCGGGAATGTGGGCACACTGAGCGTAACTGTTAGGCGTTAACCGAACTGCTTCGGGGTGGAAGCTGCACGATACCGTGCGAATTAGCTCGAAACGGTGCGAATGTGAGGTTTCATTGATAGACTTCACCTAAGGAAAACAAGGTTCTAGCCGGCCATCGCCTTTTGGCACCCATCTTGCTCGACGCAGGGCGGCGCGTCTCTTTCTCCCTCCTATGCGCTCGAAGTAGCATAAGGAGGCTTAGGCTGGAAAATGAAGAAATTAACACGAAAGCTTTGTGCGGTTGTGATGTTGGGCATCGTGTCAGCAGGCGCGTTTGCCCAGAAACGAGATGACGACAAACGGCCGCCTAAGGAACCAAGCAAAGTTGTAACCCCTGACAAGAAAGACAAGCCGCAGCAAAATCCCCCGAAACCCAAGGATAACGATAAAAGGGGAAAGCCCTGATCGGTTCCTTCGACAGGTGACAGGTAGGCGCTAAGTCTGACTTGTCCAATTGAAGATGAAGACCCGCGCATCCAGATGCGCGGGTCTTTTTGTCCCAACCCACCAAAGATGTGGCTAGTTAACGTGCGCGACCCACCAGTTTGCATTGGCTTGAAATCTCAGGTGTGAAGCCATCAACAATGGAAGTAGTCGAATCCCGCCCAGCTCTCTTGCTGCGCTTATTTTCATACATAGCCCGGTCTGCCTGAGCCATTAGTACCTCGATGCTGGCGCCGTTTCTCTGATCAATTATCACCCAGCCAATACTCAACGAAAGCTCGTAACCCGCGGTAGATTCCTCATTACATACCTGAAGGTTAACTCGCAGGCGTTCGATAATGTTGTCTATCTCGGCGCCGGTGACCGCCGGCGCAAGAACTGCAAACTCGTCACCGCCAATCCGGGCGATGATATCGGAGTCGCGAAATGTTAGCCGCAGTATCGCCGCTGTCTTCGCGATGGCTATTGAGCCTTCGCTATGTCCGAATGTGTCGTTGATCTGTTTGAGCCCATCCATGTCAGCATAAATTAGCGATGAGCTTTGACGTGCTACTTCGTCTCAAACTATGAACTGCCGGCTTTATCGCAAGGTGGTCCTTCATATGCCATTGGTCGGGGAAGTGAAGTGGGCGAGTGTGGAAAGATCAAGTGACCGCGTTCCGAGAGATGACCTCGCGATAGAAGGCGGCGCTCAGTTTTGGCGTTCTTTTCTGCGATGCGTAATCGACGTAGTGCAAACCGAAGCGATTGGTATAGCCGTCTGCCCACTCAAAGTTGTCCATCAGACTCCACAGAAAGTAGCCCTTAACTGGTACGCCGTCACCGGTTGCTCGTTGGAGTTGCGTTAGATAGTTGCGGAGATGCATCACACGATCCGAGTCGTACACAATGCCGTCGGGCGCCGGGACATCCGACGAAGAGCAACCGTTTTCAGTGATGTAGATCTCTTTCACGTTCCAGATCTTCGTAACGTGGTGTGGTCCCCAGTAGAGCGCCTCTGGGCCGATAGACAACCACGATGACGCCATGTGCGGATACGATTTTGGGTGTGGTACGACGGTGAAGCCAAGCGGCGAACTGTCTGCGCGAATGTACGGGGGCGTGTAGATGTTGATACCGGCGAAGTCGAGCGGACTGGAGACGATCTTGAGATCCTCGGGCGTGAACTTCGGCGCGTCCGCCCCGGCCGCGGCAAGGTAAGCGTCTGTATATTTTCCTTCCTGAATCACGGTCATGTATGGCGCGTTCAGTTCTCGTGCGGCGCGCATTGACGCCTCAATGTGCGGTTGTGTCTCGATGATAGGGACGCAGATCGTCATATTCTCGGCCAATCCGATCTTCGTGCCAGGCTTCGCCCGTGCCCGTATCGCCTGCACAGCCAGGCCATGGCCCAGCACCGCGTGATGCCGAGTCTGGTTGAAGCGGCCCGGCGGTAGCTTCAGCCCTGGGGCGTGTATCCCAACCCTGTATCCAAGCTCGACGAAAGCTCCGAACTAGTTGATGGTAAAAAAATGCTTCACGCGATCAGAAAGATGCTCGGCAACGTAGCCCGCATAATCGCCGAATGCCTTAGAGGTATCACGCGACTCCCAACCGCCGCCGTTGTCTTGCAGTGCCTGTGGCAAGTCCCAGTGATAGAGAGTGGCAAATGGCTGGATGTCGTTGGCGAGTAGTTCGTCGACGAGGCGGCTGTAAAAGTCGAGGCCTTTTGGGTTCGGCGTGCCAGCACCCCGCGGATACACGCGAGGCCACGCGACCGAGAAGCGATACGCCTTGACCCCCAGCGACTTCATGAGCTGAACATCCGCTTTATACCGATGGTAGTGGTCATCTGCGACATCACCCGTGGCATTGTTCACTACCTTGCCCGGAATGTGTGAGAAGGTATCCCAGATCGACGGTCCACGTCCGTCCTCATTAACGGCGCCCTCGACTTGATATGAAGCAGTTGCCGAACCCCATAGGAAACCCTTCGGGAATTCGCGGCCTGTCGCCGGTGCGCTCATGTCTAAACCGACGCTCGCTTGCGACGCGACAGAGCTGAGAGTGGTAGTCGTCGTCGAGGCCAGGGCCGCGGTGCTGGCGACCTTTGCAAACGTACGTCTAGATATCTTCCTGCTCATTAATGATCTCCCAGCGCTCAGTTTTGGGATCAACTTGAAATTTAGCGTACTCGGCGATCCGCGTCTTTACCAGTTTCCGCACCAGTGCGGCAGGTAAGGGACGGTCGGCTTGAAAGCGGATGGTACCCTTGCTTGTGTCGTAGGCATTGAGTTCATCTCTGTGCGCTTTTATGGGGTGAGCACCGGCGTAGAAGGCGCAGTGGTTCGCGGCCGCGCCAAAACCGACGAGATACCTTCCACCAAGACGGAACCCTGGGATCTGATAGCTGATGCACTCCTCAGCCTTGGGCGCTGCGGACTTGATGGCCCTTCGAAGTTTCTCAAGCGCAGCTCGCTTGTCGTTGCTCAAGGGTTCGAGATACTCGTCGATGGTCTGTGGTTTAGATAACATGGCTTGCGCTCCTTGAGAGATCAATTACTGGTTCTCGGTCGACGGAAGAGTATTCTACCTCAATGGAGCACGCGTTGTGCCTCGTTATCTACTGAGCAGTTACCGAGGTAGCCACCGGAGCGAGAACGGCTTCAAGGAGAGGTCGTATCTGGGACAATTGCTTGATCCGGATGGCGACGTCCCATGCGCGCTCAAACTTCTTCCAACCCGCGCTGTAGAAGAAATGTTTCACTTGGTGCTTGACCGACCCGTGCGCTGACGCCGCTTCAAAGATCGAGCGCCAGCGGTAGAACTCTTCATAGGACCAGTCATACCCGTGCTTCAGTTCTTGCGGTGACAGGCGTGAAGGGTGATAGACAACGTGACGCGTGTCGTAGAGGTCCCAGTTCAGCGTTTCGATCCGATTACGTGCGGCCATGTCAGTAAACAACTGAGTACCAGGGTACGGTGTCAGAATGTGGAAGGTGGCTGTGGTGATTCCAACTTCAACAGCCCAGTCTACTGTGTGGGCGAAGACGTCGCCGTCGTCTCCGTCCAAGCCGAAGACGAAGCTGCCGTTGATCATGATGCCGAGGCTGTCGAGCCGCCGCACGACCTCGCGATAGCTGCGGCCTAGGTTCTGGCGCTTGCCGGCACCCGCGAGGCTGCTCGTGGAGAGGGTTTCGAACCCCACGAACAGGCTCCTGAGCCCTGCGGCCGCTGCCTCTTCGACCACATTATCGCGCAGGATCGAGTCGACCGTTGCGGCTGCTTGAAAGATGCGGCCCATTCCTTTCATGCCGCGGAAGAGATCTCTCGCGAACCGCGCATTCCCGAAGAGATGATCGTCCAGGAAGTAGAGATGCCGGCCGGGAAGTCGGGCAATTTCGGCAAGCGCGTCGTCGACGAGCTGCGTGTAGAAGGAGCGCCCTCCGGCGAAGAAACCGTCCTTATAGCAGAAGGTGCAATGATGGGGACAACCTCGCGAGACGACAATCGAGTTCGGGACCAGATATCGGTGTCGTTGAATAAGGTCCCGTCGTATGGGCGGCAGCGCTTCTAGGGTACGCACGGCCGACTCGTAGCGGCGCTGTGGCGCCCCTGCCGCCAGGTCTTGCAAGAATTGCGGGAAAGTTTGCTCTCCGGGTCCGGTAAAGATCGTGTCTGCGTGCGGTGCCGCCTCGTCCGGCAGCGAAGTGACGTGAAGGCCACCGAGCAGTACGTAGGCGCCACGCGCACGATAGTGGTCCGCGATCTGATATGCCCGATATGCGTTGGTGATGTAGACCTGAATAATCACGAGATCTGGTTGGTCGTTGAGATCGAGCTTCTCGACATGTTCGTCTTGCAGAGAGATCTCGAGCTCGGGATCAAGATATGCGGCGAGAGTTGCTAAGCCAAGGGGCGGAAAGAGCGAGTATTTGATCGGCCGCCAATAGGGACTCGTTGCCTCGGTCAACGCGGGAAGAATCAACTTCACGTTTCTAAGCGACCGTCTCGCGTTCAAAGCCCTCTCCTTTTTAGCTGCTAGTGGCTGCGTCCCAAAGCGCAGTGTAGTGTAAATTACTTTGCCAAATAAAGTCAAAAGAAAGAAATATCAAGAAATCATACTGCGCGAATGTTCCCGAAGCCTGCGCGAATGTTCCCGAAGCTTCGCGAATGTTCCCGAAGCTTCGCCAGGCACGGACCTTGGCCAAGGATGCCAACAGGTCCATCCGACGTGCTGAAGAATGCACCGCCGGATATTTTCGAATAATATCTAATGTCTTATGCATCTTAAAAAAGACGGAAAGGATCAGTCGTCTGAATCAGTCGTCGACGGATCCACTCGCTACTTCGAAACGGACCACCTGTTGGCCGACATCAGTCGCCGCACAGTGCGAGGCAGCATCGTGACAATGTCGACTCACGGGCTGAAGTTCGGAATAAGTATCATCGCCACCGCTATTCTTGCGCGTCTTCTTACACCACAGGATTACGGTTTAATCGGGATGGTGGCCGTCGCCACAAATCTCGTTTCCCTGCTCAAAGAGATGGGACTTTCGTACCCGACCGTGCAAAGGGCGGAAATTGATTTCAGGCAGATCAGCACACTCTTCTGGGTAAACCTTGGGGTCAGCATAGCAATGATCGCAGTGATGCTGGTGTTGGCACCTGTCCTCTCATGGTTTTACGGCGAACCGCGACTAAAAATGATTGCGAGCATCACAGCCATCGGCTTTGTCTTTGGAGGTTTGACCGTCCAACATGAAGCACTTCTTCGCCGGCAAATGAGATTTCTTGCGCTTAGCGCGATCGCTTTTGTTTCAATGCTGTCGGGCTACTTCGTGGCAATTGTAATGGCGTGGTCTGGCGCCGGTTACTGGTCACTGGTCTGCGCTCAATTGGCGCTGTTGGCAACTGGCGCTCTCGGCGTCCTACTTTTATGTCGTTGGCGACCCGGGCTACCGCGTTGGGACGCTGGGGTGGCTGCAATGCTCTCTTTCGGTGGTCATGTTACCGGCTATTCGATCATTAATTATTTTTCGAAGAACTTGGACAACCTGCTGATAGGGCGGTTTTGGGGAGCTCAGAATTTAGGGTTGTTCAGCAAGGCGGGCCAGCTTGTTTCGATGCCGGCGGAGCAGATCGACGAGCCGCTCTCAACTGTAGCCGTACCAGTCTTAAGTAGACTGGGAGCCACGCCGGAACGTTACCGACGGGCTTATCTGCGTATGCTGGAAAAGGTCCTGCTAATCACTATGCCCGCCATAACCCTCGTGATTGTGTCATCGGACTGGCTGGTTCGGTTGGTGCTGGGTTCTCAATGGACAGGCGCTGCCAGAATTGTTTTCTTTCTCGGGATTGGCGCGATTTTTCAACCTGTATTAAATACGGCTGGCTGGTTGTTCCTGAGCCAGGGGCGTTTCCGGGAAATGGTTCACTGGTCCCTGATCAACGCGCCGATCTCGATTGTGTCCATATTATGTGGTTTGCCCTGGGGCGCGGTGGGAGTTGCAGCGTCTTATTCCTTAACGCGGTTGATTGTTGTGAATCCACTAATGTACTGGTTCGTGGGACGTTCGGGCCCAGTTCGAATGATCGACTTTTACCGCCAATTGGCCCCATTTATGTTGGCAACGAGCGGTGCCTTTTTAGCTTGTCTGGCATTTCGCCGATTCGTTAGTCTTAACGGCGAAGTCTTGAACATAGTAGCAAGCGGTATTATAGTCTTCGGTACGACGATGGCATTTCTCTTGTTCTTTCCGGCGGGACGCTCGGCACTCCTTGATGTAAAGTACTTGTTGCTGCTGCTAAGATCCCAGAAACCACCTGTGGCTGTGATCCCAACTCGGGACTAATGAGCAGCGCCTAGTAAAACAGTAAAAATCGATCGTTTGCATGCTCTCTTTCGAACAAACGGGAGATCCGATGAACACTGATTTTGTTGACCCAGACAACAAACAGAATTCGATAGACAGGGCCAACGACAGTAGCGTGCCTGTCTTCAGCACCATCATTCCCGCCTACAATGCTGCCTCCCACATTGCTGAAACTTTGAATTCGGTTTTTGCGCAAACTGTTGATTCCTATGAAATCATCGTAATCAATGACGGCTCGCAGGACACGGCAGACCTTGAACGAGAATTAGAGCCCTACCTTGAGCGGGTAATTTATATTTCGCGTGCCAACGGAGGGCCAGCTGCTGCGCGCAACACCGGCATTCTAAAAGCCAAAGGCGAATACATCGCTTTCCTTGACAGCGACGACCAATGGGTGCCGGAACATCTCGCAATGGTAACGGAAGTATTCAAACAGGATTCGACTATCGATCTTGTATATGGCGATGCTTTGCATTTTGGTGATGTTACCGAAGGTCGCACAACGATGGAGCGTAGCCCTTCTGAAGGTTTGGCTACGTTCGAAAGCTTGGTTCTTGGCCGATGCACGGTGGTGGGCTCAACTGTGGTTGTGCGGCGGAAGGCGTTGATGGAGGCAGGGCTGTTTGACGAGAGCTTTATGCACGGCGAGGACTTCGATTTGTGGGCTCGCTTAGCTTACCGCGGCGGACGAATTGACTATCAACAGAGCGTTCACGTGCTCCGCCGAATTCACAAAGGTAATCTAACCGCTGATGACGTCGCCACCTTTCAGGGGCAGGCGCGAGTGTTGCGAAAGCTAATACGTGAGTTGGACCTTCCCCGTAGCCTAAAGTGTCAGATAGAGAGAGAAGTGGAGAAGTGTTATGCCGAAGTGGCGTTGGTGAAGTGTAAGCAGAACTTAGTCGAGCAGCGATACAAAGAAGCGGTGAGGGAATTGCAATTTGCAAATGTGTCTTTCCGCAGTCGCAAACTGACAATGGTCATCTACCTTCTCCGCACTGTGCCTCAATTAGTGCGTCGCATGTATCTCAAACAAAGATGAATGAGCCCGGAAGAAATCAGCATTACCTACGGCGAGAGGCCCAAAGGAATGGAGGAACATAGTCGCGCTGTTCTTGATTCATTCATCAAGCGACAAATGCCGCGAGCTATGCGCGAGCTAACGGCCGCGTAAGCGATTGCGAAGATGAAAGCGGAGTCGGGTTGAAAAATATGGTGCCCGCTAGTGGATTCGAACCACTGACCCCTCGCGTGTGAAGCGAGTGCTCTACCACTGAGCCAAGCGGGCCACTCGTGAATGTGGACGCATATTAGATCGCTACTTACTGAAAACACAACCGTTTAGCAGACTTCAAATCGTTTCTCTCATTTCACTGGTTCCCCTAAAAGTCTTGACGAACTTCTCAACGCATAAACGCATTGTTTATGAGTAAAAACCTCCGACAGGCAACAAGTTACAGAGTTCAGATTTATTCCTTGGCTTCCCTCAATTCGCGCTCGCGACGGAAAAGTACCCAAGAAAAGCGCAACGCTGTTCGCACATGTAACAATAAAAGGCATACAAGCGCCTATATGTGCTGGTGTTAACCAATTAAGGGATGACTGTGCTCTATCGCCCCAGCAATAGTGCAATAGACCTGCCAATCTGAGGCAATTCGATTAGCGGAAGTTTTCCGCCAGCATGATGTCGCCGGCGAGTCTTTCTTGTTGGGTGTAGAGAATTCGTTGGCGGTCGGGTGAAATTGCCAACTCGGCAACGAATTCATTCACATTCTGCATAACGGTGATTCGCTTCCCAGCCACAACTTTAGTTTTTGATCAGCTTCAATCTCTCCTTGATGAGCTGGCTAGCCGTGGCCTCCATTACGCCCCCCATCGCCGTATTAACCAATCTTGATGCTGAAGCGCCGACGTTCGATTCATCTTTTAATCTCTTCGATGTCAGGGTCACCGATCATGACGTGATGCTCGCACGGACAGACTTACAGACCTCGGAGTTTGAATTAGAAAAGATCCAGTTCCAGCACTTCACTACCAATCTAACTTTCTCCAGCCCCACGCTCGGATTGCTAACGATTCCTCATGGGTGGATCTCAGTTGATGCGAAGCGCCGCGGCAAACAATACCGCTTTGTAACCACTCATCTGGAGTCCCCTGGTCACAGGTGGAAGTGAAAATCAAAGTGCGACGCGCCGAAACCGTAGAACACGCATTGTAGTTGGCAGGCGGGACGGCGTTGAACCTGCTCACAGTACCAAGAAATATCGTTCTCGTTCATGGCGGTTTTGTTGACGGCTCGGCTGGAAAGGTGTGTACCAAATACTTAAGCGTGACGGCGGGCGTTGCACTTCGGCCCCTGCCGATCTCGCGAGCACCACGGGAATGAACCGCTTTCACGAATCCGAATAAATCGGATAAGATGAGTGAACTCAAACAAACTAGGAAACACAGCCAAAGCCTCACCGCGGTTGCCTTCGGCCTGATCTAGCGATTCCTTGTCGTGCTCGTGACGGGACGGCATCGCTGGCGCCGGTCGCCATCGTGCTCGCGCATAGTCCTCCGAGGCAGAGACTCACACGCATCGAAATCAAGATGCGTGTGGCCCAGAACCGACATTAGAAAAGGAGAAGCACAATGACCCAACCCAGCACCGGTACCAAACCAGAGACTGTGCGATCCACCGCCACGGACGAAATTCGACCTTTCCACTTCAACATTCCTGAGGAGGAACTCACTGATCTGCGCCGTCGCATTGCGGCAACGCGTTGGCCCGAAAAAGAGCCAGTCGCAGATCGGTCGCAAGGCGTGCAGCTCGCGACGATGCAGAAGCTCGCGGCCTATTGGGCGACAGATTACGACTGGCGCGAGTGCGAGGCGACGCTGAACGCGCTGCCACACTTCATCACCGAGATCGATGGACTGGACATTCATTTCATCCACGTTCGTTCGAAACATGAAAATGCGCTGCCGCTCATCGTCACGCACGGATTGCCTGGCTCGATCATCGAGCAGCTGAAGATCATCGATCCGCTCACCAACCCCACCGCAAATGGGGCGAACGCATCGGATGCGTTCGACCTGGTGATCCCGTCGATGCCTGGCTACGGATTCTCGGGCAAGCCGACCGCTCCCGCACTCTTCCCGGCAGAGATGCCAGCGGCATTCCGATCGCCCCTCTAGTTAGAGACGGGTGGAATGCGGGTACAATCGCATATGATTTTCGAAACGCTCAAAGTACGCGCGTAAGAGGACGTTCTGTTCGCGGAGATCGCGGTGCCGCCCATGAATCTTCTCGGGCCTGAACTCGTCCGCGACCTGGTCTCAATTATTCAACAGGCGAAGACCGAGAACGCCGTTCAGGTACTCGTGTTTAAAAGCGCCGATCTCGACTATTTCAATTCCCATGTCGATGTGAAGCGCATTGAAGACTATCGCGAGGAGGCTGCGAAGCTAACCGGCGAGGCTGCCTGATACGCGTTCGATGTGGTCGCCCCCGGGGCGTACTGCGAAACAGCGCCTCGAGCGCAACGTGACCTTGTTCTCCCACACGCCCTCCGAAACAGGACGAAGTTAGAAGCGACCGCGTCCTCGCGGCGGCTCGCCGCGGAGCTGTAGGCGCATCCCAGAAAGCGGCCACTGGGTAGCCGAGGAAGCTCCCGAGAAGTTGATGGGCGGCGTTTACTCCGTTCCTGGCGCCTTATCGGGATGCAAGGTAAGCGGACCGTCTGACGGGATCAGCTACAAAAAGGGCTGATCCCGGATAGGAGAAAAAAATGTCGAAAGCGATGACTAACGAGTGTGGAGACGACCCCATGGTTTTCGAGACGCTCACCGTGCGCAAGGAGGAGGCAGTTCTGTTTGTGGAAATCAGTGCGCCACCCATGAATCTTCCTGGACCTGAACTTGTCCGCGATCTTGTTTCGTTTATTCAGCAGGCCGAAGCCGGGGAACAGCCGGAGCTTTTCTCCGCCGAGTTGCGCGCCGCCTTCAGATCGCTCCGGAAGCAGCAATGATCGCGTATCCATCGGCGTCAACCAGCGTGACGACGAAACGCTGTACAAAACCCAGCTGCTCTTCGTCGCCACTGAGGCGAAAAACCTTATGTACTTCAAGACCGCCGATGTTGCGGGCCTTCGGCTCTTCTACCGCGAGGCCGGCGACACGTCGAAGCCGACCATCGTCCTGCTGCATGGTTTCCCCTCGTCGTCGTACCAGTTCCACGACCTCATTCCGCGTCTGGCGGATCGGTTTCATGTAATCGCGCCCGACTACCCCGGCATGGGATATAGCGAGGTGCCGGACCCAATCGTCCTGCGACCGACCTTCGACGACGTGGCCATGGCTATCGACGCGTTCATCGCGCAGCGCGCGCCCGGTCCACTCAT
>Ga0070706_100001676_pt1 | contig 23070 bp, 26 predicted proteins | sample KBSK5501metaG_FD_65476 | JGI IMG/M metagenome (GOLD analysis project Ga0070706, IMG submission 65476) | Corn, switchgrass and miscanthus rhizosphere microbial communities from Kellogg Biological Station, Michigan, USA - KBS K5-50-1 metaG | ecosystem: Host-associated > Plants > Roots >... | reverse complement strand
CGGCAGGGGGTGCGGGAACTCGAGGCCGTCTCTGAGATCGTGCGCCAGTGCGCGACGCGCCGGATTCCGGTCGTGCTGTGGACCCCCGAGGACGGCGCGGTTCCCGACTCCGAGCGGGATCGCCTCGAGCGGCTGTGCCGCGGCGGTGGCGCTCGCGCCGTTCGGTCACTCGACCGCCTGGTGGACCAGACCCTGCTGTATCTGCATCGTCCGGTGTCTCGCTGCTCGCCGGAGCTGCGAGCGCGGATCGAACGTCTCTACGACAGCGACGAGGTCCTCTCCGGCCGCAAAGTGCTGATCGTCGACGACGACATCCGCAACATCTTCGCGTTGACGAGCCTCCTCGAGCGTCAGCGCATGGAGGTGATCTCGGCCGAGACCGGCAAGGAGGCGATCGAGAAGCTCGAGGCGACGCCCGACGTCGACATCGTCCTGATGGACATCATGATGCCGGACATGGACGGACACGACACGATGCAGGCGATCCGGAAGAACGAAAGGTTCAAGGACCTGCCGATCATCGCGGTGACCGCCAAGGCGATGAAGGGGGACCGTGAGAAAACCCTGCAGGCCGGCGCCTGGGACTACCTGGCCAAGCCCGTCGACACGGATCAGATCCTCTCGGTCCTGAAGTCCTGGCTCTGCCGGTGAGTAGGTTCCTCGCAGGCCCCGCCGACGACCGCGTCCACATCCTCGCGGTCGACGACAATCCGGCCAAGCTCCTGGCCGTGTCGGCCGTCCTGTCCGAGCTCAACCAGAACGTGATGACGGCGCGGTCGGGCCGAGACGCGCTGCGCCTCCTCCTGCAGCAGGAGTTCGCCGTCGTTCTGCTCGACGTTCACATGCCGGGCATGGACGGATTCGAGACCGCGTCGCTGATGCGGCAGCGCAAGAGCTCCGAGCACACGCCGATCATCTTCGTCACCTCCTACCCCGACGACACGCACGCGGCCCGAGGCTACTCGCTCGGCGCCGTGGACTACATCATGGCCCCCGTCGAGCCCGAGGTCCTGAAGACGAAGGTCATGGTTTTCGTCGAGCTCTTCCGAAAGACCGCACAGGTCAAGGCGCAGGCGGGCGCGCTCGAGGCGCGAGCGCTGCAGCTCCAGCGACTCACCCAGGCCTCTCTGACGATCAACTCCGCCTTGTCGCCGGACCAGACGCTCCGGGTCGTCGCGGATTTCGCCCGGGAGATTCTCGGCGCGCACCAGGCCGTCGCCGTTGCAGCGCCGGACCAGAAGTGGTCGGCGGCGCGAACCGCGGTCTCGCTTTCTCGCCGGTACGAGGAGATCGGCGAGAGGCCGGTGCTCCAGGACCGCGCCGCGCTCGTCGCGTTCTTATCCGCGGTCTCAGGCGCGGTTCGCCGAACGCGGGGGCAGGAGCCGTCGGACTGGGACCGCTACTTCGCGAGCGACCGGCCGGCCCGCCTCGGCTGGCTCGCGGCGCCCTTGACCGGCCGCGACGGCCGGCCGATGGGACTCCTTCATCTCCTGGAAAAGTGCGAGGGTGAGTTCACGCCCGACGACGAGTCGATCCTGACGCAGCTCGCCCAGATGAGCTCGATCGCCATCGAGAACGCCGCCAACGCGGAGGCGCGAGAGGCCAACCGCATGAAGGACGAGTTCCTCACGACGCTCTCCCACGAGCTCCGCACGCCACTCGCCGCGATTCTGGGATGGACCCGCCTGCTGCGGACGGGACAGCTCGATCCGAAGCGGTCGAGCGACGCGCTGCAGGTCATCGAGCGAAACGTCCTCTCCCAGACGAAGCTCATCGACGATCTGCTCGACGTCTCGCGCATCATCACGGGCAAGCTCCGCCTCCAGATCCAGCCCGCCATGCTCTCGGGCGTGATCCGCTCGGTGATGGACTCGATGGGGCCCGCCGCCGCGGGGAAAGAGATCGAGATGGAGTTCGTCAATCACGTCGCCGCGGAGAGCGATCGGATCTTCGGCGACCCCGATCGGCTGCAGCAGATCGTCTGGAATTTGATCTCCAATTCGATCAAGTTCACGCCGCCGCTCGGGCGCGTGACGATCACGTTGTCGCGCGTCGACCGGGAGTTCGCGGTGGTCGTCAGCGACAACGGAAAAGGGATGACGCCGGAGTTCCTCGCTCATGCTTTCGACCGTTTTCGGCAGGCGGACAGCTCCACGACGCGCTCGCACGGCGGGCTCGGCATCGGGCTCGCGATCGCGCGACACCTGACGGAGCTGCACGGAGGATCGATCTCGGCCGAGAGCCCCGGACCGGAGCTCGGAGCCTCGTTTCGGATCCTTCTGCCGATCTCCGCTCTGGGCATCGAAAAGGCGGCCAGAAGAGAGCCGGAGCCGGCCGCATCGGCGTCCCCGGCGACAGCCGGATCGATCGACCTCTCGGGAGTCAAGGTCCTTCTCGTGGAAGACCAATGGGACAGCCGGGAGCTCATGGCCGAGATCCTGCGGTCCGCCGGTTGCGAAGTCTCGACCGCGGGATCTGTTCCGGAGGCGCTCGAGACGTTTCCCACTCTGCGACCCGACGTCCTGGTGAGCGACATCGGGATGCCGGGAGAAGACGGATACGTCATGCTCCGCCGAATTCGCCAACGGACCGAGGCGGAGGGCGGCTCGATTCCCGCGCTCGCCGTCTCCGCCTATGTTCGCGACGAGGACCGCATCCGTTCTCTCGCCGCGGGATTCCAGATTCATCTGGCGAAGCCGTTCGAGCCGGTCGAGCTGACGACGGCCGTCGGCCGCCTCGCCCGCAGGGGCGCTCGCTCCGCGGCGGACGAGTCCGGCGCGGGTGTCCTCCTGTTGGACGACGACCGGGATCTGCGAGAAGGTCTGCGCCAGCTGCTCGAGTCCTGGGGGCATTCGGTCGAGATCGCGAGCGACGGCCTGGAAGGGATCGAGCGGATCGTCGAGACTCGGCCCCGGATCGCGCTGGTGGACATCGGCCTGCCGGACGTGGACGGCTACGAGGTCGCACGGCGGATTCGAAGCTTCGTCGCGAAGGAGGAGACGTATCTCGTGGCGCTGACCGGCCACGTCGGAGCCGAGGACCTCCAGCGCGCCCTCGACGCCGGCTTCGACGCTCATCTCGGCAAGCCGATCGATTTCGAGAGGCTCAAGACGCTGCTCGCCTCGCGCATACCGGTCGAGCAGCCGCATTGAGTCGGCTCGGCTCGGTCCGATAGCCCCGCCGGGAGCTCGGCGCTGGCGCGCGTCTTGCGTCGTGGGGATGCCCGGCGCGTCCCTCGACGAGAGCCGCGCCCGAGGACGGAAGAAATGCCTCTCGAGGAGTACCGCAGGAAACGACGTTTCGGCGTGACGCCGGAGCCCAAGGGCAAGACGCCCGGCCGGCGCCGCGCGAAGAAGCTCGCATTCGTCGTCCAGAAGCACCGCGCGACCGCGCTCCACTACGACTTTCGGCTCGAATGGAACGGCGTGATGCTCTCCTGGGCCATTCCCAAGGGCCCCTGCCTCGATCCGTCCGTCAAGCGGCTCGCCATGCCGACCGAGGACCATCCGATCGAGTACAACAAGTTCGAGGGGATCATCCCGGCGGGGGAATACGGCGCCGGCACGGTGATGATCTGGGACCGAGGCCACTGGATCCCCGAGGTGCCGGACGTCGACGCGGCCCTGAAGAAGGGAGAGCTGAAGTTCACGCTCGAGGGCGAAAAGCTCCACGGCTCGTGGGTCCTCGTGCGCACACGGCGGAGGGATGAGACTCGAGCCTCCTGGCTCCTGATCAAACATCGGGACGCGTACGCGAGCACCCGAGACATCGCCGAGGAGCAGCCGCGTTCCGTCGTATCGGGCCGGCTGCTCGTCGAGATCGCCCGCGACGAGGGGGGGAACCTGGAGAAGGCCGCGGACGGCGATCCGCCGGCGCTGCTGCGGAAGCTGCTCGAAAACCCGAAGCTCATCCGGGCGCCGAAGGCCTCGCGTAAGAAGTCGGTCTGGCACTCGAACCGGATGAAGGGCGTCTCGTGAGCCCGCGAGCGGCGTCGGCGGAGCAACGGCGGACGGGCAAAGCGGCGGCGATCCCGAACGTCCGCGTCTCGCATCCCGACAAGCTCTACTGGCCCGACGACGGCTACACGAAGCTGGACCTTCTGCGCTTCTACTACGAGGTCTTCGACAAGCTGCGCCCTTACGTCCGCGACCGGCTCCTCTCGCTCCAGCGGTGTCCCGAAGGAATGCGCGGAAAGTGCTTCTTCCAGAAGGAGAAGCCCGACAGCATGCCGCCCGATACGCCGACCCAGCGCATCCAGCACGTCAACAAGGTCACCAATTACGTCGTCGGCGGCAAGCTCGAGACGCAGCTCGCGCTGGCGAACCTCGGGTGCATCGCGCTCCACGTCTGGAACGCGCGCCGCCAGAGCCCGCGCAAGCCGGACTGGGTCTGCTTCGACCTCGATCCGGACTCGGGGTTGTTCGCCGATGCCGCGAGGGCCGCGATCCGGGTCAAGGAGGCGCTGGAGTCGCTCGACCTCGTTTCGTTCGCGAAGACCTCGGGCGGCAAGGGTCTCCACGTGTTCGTTCCGATCCGGGCGACGCTCGACTGCGCCGACGTGCTGGATTTCGCGCAGCGCCTGGGGACCCGTCTGGCCGGCGCTTACCCGAAGGAGCTGACGATGGAGGGCCGGATCGCGAATCGGAAGGGGCGCGTCTACCTCGATCCCTTCCGCAACGGCTTCGGGCAGACCGTGGTCGCGCCGTACTCCGTCCGGCGCAATCCGAAGGCGCCGTTCTCGACTCCGCTCTCGTGGCGCGAGGTCGATCCCCGGCTCGACCCGACCCGATTCAATCTCGGCACCTATCGCGAGCGTCTCGCCAAAGCGGACCCGTGGAAGGACTTCTGGAGCTCGCGGCAGTCCCTGGCGCGCGCTCTCTCGGCCGTGCGACGTTTGTGAGAAGAGGGTTCCGGGTTTCAGGTTTCAAGTTTCAGGTCTGTGCCCCGGCTGCGCACCTCGGGAGTGAACCGGCTCCGTGTATCGCCGGGATGGTTCGCCCGCGGCTTGACGGCGCGCCGGCCGCGGCCTACGCTTTCTGTCGCGTGAGGCATTTCGCCCACGCATTTCGCCCGCCGGGAGCGATCGCCCCGGTGAAGGAGGTCTCATGCATCCCGGATTCATCCCCTATTGGAAGCGCTCGCGTTGCGGGGAAAGCCGTGTCGGCGCCGGTTGCGGCGAGTCGCGGCCTCGAGGTTGGCACCGAGGCTTCGAGTACGGCGTGGTCGGAGAGGACGAACCGACCCAGTTCGGCTTCGGCGGAGGCGCCTTCGGCGTGCGGCGGCCGCTCCGATTCCTGGCGTACAAGCTCGAGCTCGAAGAGGCGCAGGTCGCCGAGCTCGCACGCATCCTGGACGAGATCAAGACGGAACGCGCTCAAGCCGCGGTCGATCATCGGCGGGCTCTCTCGGCTTTCGCCGACGCAATCTCGGGTGACGTCTTCGACGAGGCGAAGGCGAACGCGGGCGCGACGCTGCGGCTCCAGAGCGCGGATCGGCTCCGGGCGGCCGTCGTGACGGCGCTGGGGCGCCTGCACGCGCTGCTCGACGCTCCTCAGCGCGCGAGGCTGGCGTACCTGATCCGCACGGGCACGCTGACGCTCTAGGGGGCGCTCCCGTTCCATTTGATGCCGTAGGGGCGACCCTGGCGGCCGCCCGCGGGCGGGGACGAGCCCCGCCCCTACGGCCTCGGTGGAGAAGCCCTGTCGCCAAACCGTCCTATTTCGCGTCGTGGAAGATCACACCCAACGTGTAGCGCTCGCCCCGCGTCACGCGGGCCACACCGTGGCGCATCCCGGCGCGGAAGAAACCGCGCGAGCCGGCGACGGGCCGGTCGGCCGTCGCGAAAACGACGGCCTCGCCGAGGCCTGGCATCAGCGCCTCGCCCCGGGACTGCTGGCGGGGCCGCTGCTCGACCAGGAGGAACGCTCCCCCCTCGTAGTCCGCGCCTGGCCGGCTCAGGAAGATCGTGAGCTGCAGAGGAAACGCCATCTCGCCGTAGAGATCGCGATGGAGACAGTTGTAGCCCCCCGTCTCGTAGCGCAGCAGAAGCGGCGTCGGTTTCGTCTGCCCTCTCCGGCGGCACAGCTCCAAGAATTCGCGGAGCGTCGGCGGATAGCGTTCCCGGCGTCGCGATCTCTCGGCCCAGGAATTGGCCACGGGCGCCAGATGCGGGTAGACGCGGGCTCGAAGCTCCTGGACCAGGCGCGGCAGGGGACGGCGGAAGTACCGATACTCCCCTTCGCCGAAGCGATGCCTCGCCATCTCGATCGTCGAGCGGAACCGCCGGTCGTCGAAGTAGAGGCGGCGCAGATCCGCGCACTGTTCGGAGCTCAGGATCTGCGGAAGCCGAGCGTAGCCGAGCGCTTCGAGCAAGCGGTGAATCTCGGGCCAGTCGATCCCCTCCAGTAGCCTCCGAGCCACGCGCTTCAGAACACCTTTCGCGTCCCGAAAGTTGCCGCCGGCCCGCCCCTTCGGCGCTCCACTCTGGCACGGATTCTGCTCCTCTAGATACCCGAGACAGAATGTCCGAGCCAGGCGGCCGAATTGGGCCGCGCCGGACGACGCAGCGCGGCCCCAAACTCGGGTCGCTTCAGTTGGAAAGGAGGAATCCATGCGGTCTTTGTGCAGAGTGTTTCTAGCGGCGGCCTTGCTTGCCGTCGCCGTCGGCGCGCGGGCGCAGAATCCGAATCCCGCTCCCGATCCGCAGGCGCCCCCGCCTTCGCAGCAGAACCCGCCGCAGAATCCGGACAGCCCCCAGCAGGCGCCTGACCCGAATGCCCAGAGCGCTCAGCCCGCCCCACCGCTGCCGGTCGAACAGAATGCCCCGGCTGTGCAGCCCAACGCGACGGATCAGCCTCAGACCCAGCCTCAGGCGGAGACGAGCACCCAGGAATCGAGCGCCACGACTCGGCAGAGCGGCGTGACGAAGAAGTCGACCAAGGCGACTCAATCGAAAAAGACGAAGAAGCCCGCGGAGCCTGCACCCGCGGCTCCCGCTGAGCCCAACAAGAGCGCCGCGGCAGCCGCCGGCGTGGGCGCAGGGTCCGACACCTCAGCGCTGCCGCCTTCGGGAACCGGGAGCACGGGCGAGCCTCCGGCCGCGAACGCGATCGAGCCTCCGCCTCCACCTCCCCCGCAAGGGGACACGGTCGCGGACGTCGAGGTCGAGAAGCGGGTGGAGCGATCCTCCCGCGGCGCCTGGGTGATCCCGGCCGTGTTCGCGATCGGCCTCGTCGGCGTTGCGATCCTCTGGGCGCGGCGGAAACGGGAAGAAGAGAAGATCTCCATCTTCGACCGGTCCGCTCCGGCTCCGGTTTCGCGGAGAACGGCGTTGCCGCACAATCCTTGACCCTCGCGTAGAACGCTGCTTCGGGGGCGGGGGAAACCCCGCCCCTTCTTTTTCGTAGAAAATTCCGCCGGCGCCTGTCGATTTCGGCGTTCCCGGTCGACTATTCATCGAAAGGAGAACGCGGCGATGCGATACATGCTCTTGATCTACGACCGGGAGGCGGACTGGGCGGCTCTATCCGAAAAGGAACGCGGCGAGCTCTTCCAGCAATACATGTCCTTCACCGACGGGATTCGGAAGAGCGGCCACTACGTTGCGGGAGACCCGCTCCAGCCGACGTCGAGCGCGACGACCGTCAAAGTGCGCAACGGGAAAACGGTGACCACCGACGGGCCGTTCGCCGAGACGCGCGAGCAGCTCGGCGGCTACTACATCGTGAAGGCGAGCAACCTGGACGAGGCGACGGAGATCGCGGCCCGGATCCCATCGGCCCGCCTCGGATCGATCGAGGTGAGGCCGATCATGGAGGTAGGAGGGTAATTCCGGGCCGGGTTTCAGGTTTCACGTTCAAGTTTCAAGACGGATCCGGACCCTGAAACCTGAAACTTGAAGCCTATGTCTATCGAGCGTCTCTACCGCGACGAATCCAGCCGGATTCTCGCAACGCTCATCCGTCTCGTCGGCGACTTCGATCTGGCCGAGGAGGTCATGCACGATGCCTTCGCGGCGGCGCTCGAGCACTGGCCCGGGCACGGCGTTCCCGAGAATCCGCGTGCCTGGATCGTCTCGACCGCGCGCCACAAGGCCATCGATCGCCTGCGGCGAGACGCGCGCTTCCGCCGCAAACGAGAAGAGATCCTCCAGCCTACGATGCTCGAGGACGCTCCGCCGCCGGATCCCGGCGGGGAGGGGTCCGAGGCCGTGGACGACCGGCTGCGCCTCATCTTCACTTGCTGTCATCCGGCTCTGGGGGTCGAAGCACGGGTCGCGCTGACGCTTCGGACGCTCGGCGGCCTGACGACGGAGGAGATCGCGCGGGCGTTTCTCGTTCCCGGCGCGACGATGGCCCAAAGGCTGGTCCGCGCCAAGCAGAAGATCCGTCAGGCCCGCATCCCGTACCGCGTTCCGCCGGCCGAAAAGCTCCCGGAGCGCCTCGACGCGGTCCTCTCGGTGACCTATCTCGTCTTCAACGAGGGCTATGCCGCCACGTCCGGCGCCGAGCTCGTCCGGCGCGAGCTCTGCGCGGAGGCGATTCGCCTCGCGCGCCTGCTCTGCGATCTGATGCCGGGACGCGCAGAGGTGCACGCGCTTCTCGCGTTGATGCTCCTGCACGATTCCCGCCGCGAGGCGCGCGTCACGTCCGGCGGCGAGCTCGTTCGGTTGGACGAGCAGGACAGGTCCCTCTGGGATCGAGACCAGATCCGCGAAGGACTGGCGCTGACGGAGGCGGCGCTGCGGGAGGGCGGGGCTGGCTTCTACGCGCTTCAGGCCGCGATCGCGGCGGTACACGCCGAGGCCGAGCGGCCGCAGGACACCGACTGGCGCCAGATCGTCGAGCTCTATCGAGAGCTCCTCCGCCGACATCCCTCTCCGGTCATCGAGCTCAATCACGCGGCCGCGGTCGCCGAAGCGTGCGGGAGCGAGGAGGGCCTGCGCCTGCTGGACGACCTCGACCGCCGGGGAGAGCTCTCGCGCTACCACCTGCTCCCGGCCGCCCGCGCGCAACTTCTCGCGCGCCTCGGGCGCACGGACGAAGCCGCCGCGGCTTACCGGCGTGCGCTCGCTCTCGTCTCGAACGAGCCGGAGCGCCGCTTCCTCGAGCGCGAGCTCGCGCGTGTCCTGGCGGAGTCCGGGGGAGCCGTTTCGGGCTGAGCGGCGCCTAGGCCTGCGGCCGCTTCGTGGACTCGGACGCTTCCGGCGAGAAGTGCGTGTTGCAGCCCCTGGCGCATGCCCACCAGCCGTCGGGGTCGGCCTCGTGGCGTTCCCACGCCACCTGGTTGCCGCACCGGAGGCAGTAGACACGCGTCACGGGCCCCACCGAAGGGGCGCGACGCTGAACGACACCGAGCCCGTACTCTCCAAGCTCCGTCGGATTGAGATCCCGAGGTCCAGACATGAGGCGCCGACTGTAAGGCCACGGAGCAGAAAATCGATGTGACGCAGGACACACCGCGCGCGTCGCCGCGAAATTTTCAGACGGGCGAGCCGGCGTCGATGTAGCGCAAGTAGTCCGTGGGGATCGGCGATCTTCCGAGCTGTCTCAGAAGCGTCGCGACCTGGCCTCGGTGGTAAGTCCCGTGATTCGCGAGGTGAATCAACGCTTCGCCGACCGGATAGCTCCAGCTCTCGCCCGCGAAGTTCACGTAGGTGAGCTTCTCCTTCAGACGATCCGGATCTAAACGCTCGATAAAGTCTCTATGGCCGTCTTGAACGTGCCGCCACTTCTCCGAGAGCACCGCCAGGGTCACGGCCTCGTCGGGGTCGGGCAGCGCCCGAGGCGACCGCCCGTGGAAACGTTCGAGCCAGACCCAATCCGCGCCGTAGAGGTGGTGGAGAGTTCCTTGAACGGAGCCGAAGCTTCCCCCGATCGGTTTGTTGAGCTCATCCGCCGTCAGCGGCGCGACCGCCTCCAGCGTCTTTCGGTTCGCCCAACGGGTGTAGGCGAAGAGCCTCCGGATGTGCTCGGGCGAAGTCATTTGAAGCGTGCGCTCGACGCGCACGAAGGGAGCGGAGAAGCGTTCCCGTCGTTATCCAACACCTGATTGGAAATTACAGCACGATTCGGACGTTGACGTCTGCCGTATGCAGGGTACCGGAGAGGCGCAGCCGAAGGAGCAGGTACGTCTCCGTTCCGCGCGCGCCGCTGATGTCTCCCAAGTCGACGACGGTCTTCCAACCGAACTCGTGGACCGGTGGGTCCGGACAGAAAGCGAAAACCGAAACGCGAAACTCGATGCCTCATCCGACGGCGAAGCTCCGCATCGAGACCGTGCCGTAACGGAATCCCTCGTACACGCTCGTCACCCGCTCGCCCGGGCGTGCCGAGCCGAGCACGACGAAGACGGGGTCGAAGTGGTCCGGACTCGGCACCGCGAGCTCCGCGTGGGGCGCCACGCGTCGGTAGGAGGCGATCGCCGCCGTGTCCATTAAGTCCAGTCGCGCCGCGATCCAGGAATCGAACGCGCGGGCCCAATCGGCGACGCGATTCGGATCGTCGGCGAAGTCCAACCGGTGCAGGTTGTGCACGATTCCGCCGCTTCCCAAGAGCAGCACCCCTTCGTCGCGCAGACGGGAGAGCGCCGCTCCCATCCGGAGGCCATCCTCGGGCGTGCGCGGAACGGGCTGCGCGACCTCGACGACGGAGACGCTCGCCGTCGGAAACAGGAAGCGCAGAGGCACCCAGGCGCCGTGGTCGAGCCCGCGGTCCGGGTCGAGATCGGCGTCGAATCCCGCCGTCCCGAGCAGCTCCCGCACGTGCGCCGCGAGCCCCGGATCGCCCGGCGCCGCGTACCGGATCCGGTAGAGCTCCCGGGGAAAGCCGGAGAAATCGTGGATCGTTTCCGGCGCCGCCGAGGCGGTCACGCGCACCGGCCGCGGCGCCTCCCAGTGGCCCGACACGACCACGGTAGCCCGCAGCCGACCCAACCTCGAGGCGAAATTCGTCAGCGCGCGGCCCCACTCCTCCGTCTCGAGGGCGACCATCGGCGAGCCGTGCGATACGAAGAGGGCGGGGAGGCGAGAGCCCGAGACAGGGTCGTTGAAGATGTCCGGCACTCGCAGGGATTCTAGAGCCTCGACCCGCGGTCGCCGGGCCGGCCGATAAGATCTCCCGGGGGGGCTCGAACATGACCCGATCGCTTCGGCTTGCGCCGCCTATTTTCGCCGCGGGCGCGGCGGCGGCCATCGCGCTGGTGGCGGTCGCAATCCTCGCGCGGACGCCCGGCCCCGGCCGGTCCGCCCCGGCGCCAGCGCTCTCCTTCGGCGACGAGTTCTGGAAACGCTGGGGGGACGGAAAGGGTGAGCTCTCGGCGTACGACCTGATCTATCCGCGATACGGGGAGTTGCGCAAGGGTGTCGCGGTCACGGTCTTCGTCACGGAGACGTTCTCGAATTCCCTCCGGGTCAAGGCCGATCCGGGAAAACACCCGAAGAGCGATGAGTTTCCGGTGATGAAGCTGAACCTGGTCGAGGACTTCTCCACGGGGATCTACGACTACAACCTCCTGACGAGCGCCTTCATCGCCTTGACGCCGGTCAACGGCCGCCCGGCGGGGAGCACGACGAAGGTTTCCTTCTCGTCACAGGAGTGGTGCGGTGGCGTCTACGGGCAGCTCCTCTTCGACGCCTCCTCCGCCCGTTTGACCTCGCACAGCTATTTCGACGGTGAAGCCGACCAGTCGCGCGTTGTCGCCGTTGCCCCGGACGCACTCTCCGCGGACGCGATTCTGCTCTGGGCGCGCGGCCTCGCGGCGCCCCGCCTCTCCCCCGGCGAGCGGCGCGAGGTTGTGCTCGTCCGCTCGATCGAGGCCGCGAGGCTTCTTCACCGTCCCGTCGAGACGCTGAAGGCGACTCTCTCCCGCGAGACGGCGCGCTCCCGCGTGAACGTACCGGCCGGATCCTTCGAAGTCGAGCGCTCGACCGTGGAGATTGCCGGCGGCTCGACGTGGAGGATCGCCGTGGAAGCGGCCGAGCCCCACCGGATCGTCGAATGGGAGACGACCGACGGAGAGAAGGCTTCGCTCCTCGGAAGCGATCGGCTGGAGTATTGGAAGCTTCACGCCGAAGGCGACCAGAGATCTCTCGCGAAGCTCGGGTTGAACCCCCGGGCGCCGAGAATGCCCTAGCGTCCTCCCGCTCCGGGGCTGCGGAAGACCGGCCAGCGCCCTTCCGCCACGCAGGCTTCGCAGCGGAAGAACATCGCCGGTCCCTCGATCATCCGGCGAGCATTCGTCCCACATGCCCGGCAGGCGAACGCCGCCAGCCGCGCGGCGCCGGCGGTCAGCAGGACGGGCTTCGTGTCCGTGCCCGAGGCTTTGCCGTGCCGATCGCAGGAACACCCGTCGCCGAGCCGGTGCGGGGCCTCCGCGTCGTCCCGACACCACCTCTGCCGGCACCAGACGCGGGGCGCGACGAGCCGTCCCGATGAGTCCATGCCGAAAGGATGGCGACCCCGCCCGGACAGATGATGTCCGCCAGAGAGAAGTTTCAGGTTTTCTCAATATCGTGTGCCGACCGGCGCGGGCAGCGCGTCCAGCTCCTCGAGCTCCTCGGCCGACAGCTCGATCTCCGCCGCCGCGACGTTCTGCTCCAGGTAGCGCAGGCGCTGCGTGCCGGGGATCGCGAGAACGTGCTCGCCGTGCGACAGGACCCAGGCGAGCGCGACCTGCGCGGCCGTGACGCCCCGGCGTCCGGCGATCGCGCGAACTCGCTCGACGATCCGCTGGTTCTCCGCGACCGCTCCCTCCCGGAACCGAGGCAGCCGGGAGCGGAAGTCTTCCGGCCCGAATCGCGCGCCCGCGGAGATCGCTCCGGTCAGGAACCCTCGTCCGAGGGGCGCGAATGCGACGAACGACACGGAATGGCGGGCACACCACGGCACGACGTCGGCCAGATAGTCACGCGTCCACAGGGAGAGCTCCGACTGGACGGCCGTCACGGCGTGGATGCGTGAGACGCGGTCGAGCTCCTCGAGCTTCGCCTCCGAGATCCCGAGGTATCGGACCTTGCCGGCCGCGACGAGGCCCGCCATCGCTCCCCAGGTCTCCTCCAGGGGCACCTCCGGATCGACGCGGTGAAGATGGTAGAGATCGATGGCGTCGATTCCCAGCCGTTGGAGCGACCCGTCGCACGCCCCGCGAATGTGCTCGGGACGGCCGTCGCGGCGGAACTTGAACGTTGCTTTGTCCTCGACGACGAGACCCGCCTTTGTGGCGATCGTCACGCGCCCACGACGGCCCGCGATCGCGCGCCCGACGAGCGATTCGTTCGTGAAAGGGCCGTAGACGTCGGCCGTGTCGAAGTGGTCCACGCCGAGGTCGATGGCCTCGCGGATCAGGTCGATGGCAGCCGCCTCGCCGACCGACGCGTCGCGGTAGGCCCAGCTGAAGCCCATGCAGCCGAGGCCAACCGGAAACAGGAATCGGTCCGTCGCCCCGAGCCTCCGCTTCTTCACGACCGCACGATATCAATCCGGCGAAGACCTTCGGCCGCGCCGCTCGAGCTCTAGCGGTCGGAGACGGGAACGACCCTCAGCGATCGGTTGTCGGCGTTGTCCTTGGTCGTGTCGAGGCTGACCTTTGTCCCCACGGTCACGCGTGGATCGACGGAGGCCGTCGTCTTCTTGTCCGAAAGGTCGTAGGTGTGCTTCTTGCCGTCGCCGGTCATCACCGTGATCGTCTTCCCGGGGCCGAAGTCCGTGACCGTGCCGACGACGGTCTCGCTGACGGTCTTGCCTCCGCGATCGCCGGGAGCGTTCGTCTCGGTCGTCACGTCGACCGTCGATCCGACCTGCTTCTCCTCGGTGGTCGTGGTCGTCTTGCTGCCGTCGGCGTGGGTGCTCTTCGTCTCGGTCTTTGACTCGACGGCCGGCGTTTCCGCCTTTCGACACGCGAACGAGAGCACGAGGGACGCCGAAACGAGAGAAGAAATCCAGCGCGTTCGGTCCATGTCGAACCTCCTCTCATGAAAGCAGAAGGCGTGCCAGGGAGGCGCGCGTGAAATCCCGACTCGCCTTAGAATCGATCCGATCTGCAGCGTTTCGGAGGTGCTCGGATTTCCACGCCCAGGCAGAGAGTTCTTCTCGCGGAGGACGACGCGACGACACGGCGGAGCCTCCAGAAGGTGCTCGCCGCCGACGGTTACGAAGTCGACGAGGCGGAGACGTTTCGCGCGGCCCTGGATCTGCTTCGCACGCGTCGCCCGGAAGCCGTGATCGCGAGCTGTCGGCTTCGGGACGAGTCGCGGCACGCTCGGGAACCGGTGAATCCGTTCCTGGGGACGAGCCCGGCGATTCAAGAGCTGGCGGAGAGGGCTCGGCGCGCCCTCGTCGGCGATCGCCCCGTTTTGATCCGAGGCGAGACAGGAACGGGCAAGGGCGTGCCCGCGGAGTGGCTCCACGAGCACGGAGCCCGGAGCGGAGAAAGCTTCCTGGATCTGAACTGCGCGGGCCTTTCGCGGGAGCTGCTCGAGACCGAGCTCTTCGGCCACGAGAAGGGGGCGTTCACGGGCGCCGTCGCCGCCAAGATCGGGCTGCTGGAGGCCGCCGACAGGGGGACGCTCTTCTTGGACGGATACGCTCGATCTGCAGCTCGACTGAAAGCAACGGCTCGCTCGGGGGCCAGGGGCCGGCCGAAAGGCCGGCCCTCCTCGTGTTCGGAGCGGTTTACTTCTTCGTCGCCTTGCGCGGATCGTCGGCCGCGTTGACGTAGGTGATCTTGAACGGACCCGTGCTGTTGAGCTCGAACACGGTCTCGCCCTTCGACCAGGCGAAGTGGTGCATCCTGGCCGGCATCGAGGCGTAGCCGCCCGCCTTCAGCTCCGTCCCCTTCGACTCGTCGAGCTTGTCGCCCGTGCCCACGTAGAGCGAGCCCGAGAGCACCGTCAGATACTCGGCCGTGGGGTGCCAGTGAGCGGCGATCTTGTAGCCGCTCGGCAGCTTGACCCGCAGGGCGAACATTCCGGGCTTGCCGGGATCTCCGTGGAGCAGCGCCGACTTCGCGCCCGGCGGAAGAGACGGAGGAGCGTCTTCCCACTTCAGGTCGGACTCGGCCATCACGACGTGCTTCGGCGCCCCGGCGGCGGCCTTCTTCGCCCGCGGGGTCGGTTTCTCCTGCGCGGCGGCGATCTCGGACAGGAGGGCGAACGCGAGAGCCAGAGCGACGACGACACCCTTGCGCATGTGGAGCTCCTTTCTTTTCTCGAATGCTATTCCAGGCCGCGCATGCGCTCCATAACGACCGTCACTCGGAACCCTCAGACGAACGACACGCCGCCACCGCCATCGCGCCTCCTCTGCCCTTTCGAGATCGAGGCGAGGCGCGCGCTCGGCAACCCTAGGGATATAGTCGATGGCTTCGGGCCTCGGACGAGCCGTGGCTCTGAGAACCGGCCCAGCGTCTCGAGAGGATCACGGGTTGTCGCAAACACGGGTCGCCCTGGTGACCGGAGGCACCCGCGGCATCGGAGCCGCGATCGCCCGCCGACTCGACCGCGAAGGATTTGCCGTCTTCATCTCGGGGAGCACGGAAGCCTCCACGAGCGAGGCCGTTGCGGGTTTCGAGAAGGAAGGCGTTCGGATTCGCGGCTTCGCGGCGGACGCACGGCGCGAGGAGGAGCAGAAGCGCCTGGTCGAGTCCGTCGGGCGTGAGGCCGGGCGGCTCGACGTCCTCGTCAACAACGCCGGGATCGGCCACTTCGACTCGGTCGAGAAGCTCCCGCCCCAGCGCTTCCGCGATGTCCTCGAGACGAACCTCCTCGGCCCGTTCTACGCGATTCACTACGCGGTGCCGCTGATGAAGGAAAACGGCGGCGGCTTCGTCATCAACATCGCCTCGCTCGCCGGCGTCAACACCTTTGCGGGCGGCTCGGCGTACAACGCCTCGAAGTTCGGGCTGCTGGGCTTCTCCGACGCGGCGATGCTGGATCTACGCCACGACGGCATCCGCGTGGCCGCCGTCCTGCCCGGCTCCGTCGCGACGGAGTGGACCCATTCGCACGGCAACCGCGACGACTCGTGGATGCTCCAGCCCGAAGACGTCGCCGAAGCGGTCGCGGACCTCGTTCGCTTTCCCGAACGCGCCATTCCCTCGCGTATCGACCTGCGCCCGTCGCGACCACCTAAGAAATGACGCGCGGAACGCATACACGTCACCGGGCGTCATCCAGAGAAGCGTAGCGACGAGGGATCCCGGACTTTATCGCAGCAATCCCGAGTCGAGTCTGGGATCCCTCGCTTCTCTCGGGATGACAGCCTAATACGTGCCCCGCTCGAGGATCCCCCTTTGTCCAAAGTCAGCGTGAGCGACGCGCGATTCTTGCTCGATGGATTGCAAGCCAATGTTCGTTTCTTGGAGGTGCCCATGGATCGTCTGAAAGGCAAAAGAGTCGCGATTCTGGTGGAGAACAGATTCGAGCAGGTCAAGCTGACCGAGCCGCGCAAGGCGCTGCACGAAGCGGGAGCGACGACGCGGATCGTGTCGCCGGCGGGAGCGAAGGTCAAGGGTTGGAAGCACAAGGAGTGGGGGACGAGTTCTTAGTCGACGAGCCGCTCGATTCCGCGCGTCCGGAGGACTACGACGCGCTGCTTCTTCCGGGCGGCGTCCTCAACCCGGACAAGCTTCGGATGAACCCGAAGGCGGTCGCTTTCGCGCGCGCGTTCTTGGACGCGGGGGCCGAATGGGTCGACCGCAAGGTCGTGGTCGATCGAGGCTGGTGACGAGCCGCAAACCCGACGACATTCCCTCGTTCGTGGAAGAGATGATCGAGGAGTTCGCCGAGGAGCGACACGAGGAGCGACAGCGCCGCGCCGGCTGGCGATCGTGGGCCTCGTCGGCGGCCTCGGGCGTGCGGGCCTCGAGGGAGGCCCATCGATTCCGAGCAGTCGAGGCGAGGGACTTACTTCTTCTCCTTTTCCTCCTCCGCGGTGTCTTCGACGTCCTCCCGCGTCCGCTCGGTGAGGACGCCGGATTTGGGAAGGCCGACTCCGATTCCGCCGGGAGGGTCCACGCCGGCGAAGCCAGTTCCAAAGTGAACACCGCCGACGTCCGGATTGTTGGGGTAACCGCGATAGCCGTGCTTGCGATAGGTACGGTGCTCGCGCCTGTCCTCGTCCTCGGTCTTGGGCTCGGGCGTCTTGGCCGGGTCCTGGTTCGGGGGCGATTCCTTCTTGTCCATCGTCAGCTCCTTTCTCCCTCTGAGGAGCAAGCAAAGGGCGCGCCGCCGCCCCGGATCCTTCAGAACGGAATGGGGTTCGCCCCGGCATCGCGAAGGCGACCTGGAGTAGGAGAAGGGAGCGTCTCCGTTCATGCTTTGGGCCGTAGCCCGGCGCGTAGCCGAGCCCTGCTACGGATGTTTCAGGACCGCAGGGCGCGACGCCGGCCGCGGCACCTTGCGGCGATCCTTCCTGAGCCCGTCTCTGAGGCGCCGGAAGATCATCGCGATGTGCAGGCGGCGCCGATGACGCAGCATCCGGATCGTGACCGCGCCGAGGCCGATCACGAGGATTCCGAAAGCGATCCAGCTCGAGACGCTCCGCTCGTCCCTCAGCGGCGGCCGGCCCGGCGCCGGGTCGAAGCCTCCGATCGCCGCGACGACGAACAGGGAAGACCTCGGATCGGTTCGGAGCGCCGGCACCCTGGCCGCCGGAGTCGGCGTCCAACGGGGAACCGCCGGAGTCGGCGTCATCGGCGCGCGGCGCGAGCCGCGGCCCCGCCGCCTGGCGGTGCGAGTCTCGATCGGAGTGGTTCCGGGAGTGGGCTCGATCTGCGGAGACTTGCTCGGGCTCTCGGGCTTCTGTCCGACCTGACCGCGGGCCGGAGGGCGGGGGTTCATGTCCGGAGTCGCCTGGTTGGCCGCGGACGCGGGCTCCCGTGCGGCGTCCTTCGGGGCCGGGGGAATGATCTCGGGAGCCCGCGCCGTCGGCACGGACTGGGGATTCTCGTTTCCGGGCCCGGCATCCTGGGCCTGTGCACGCGCCGCGAACGCGAGAAAAACCGCGAGGGTTAGCACGGATCGCATACTCGTCCTTCCTTTCTGCGATTCCGGCTCGGGGGCGGCCGCTGCGGTCACGCCCGCTCGCGAACCGGCTATGTGTCGATGGGAGCAGGTTGCGTGCCAGCCGTGACCCCGGCCGCTCACCTCTGAAACGCGTAGGAAACCTTGAGGAACACCTCTCGGCCGGCGCGAAGAAGGTCCCCGCGGTCGGAGAGAACTCGCGAGTCGCCGTAGCCGAGGTAGAGAACGGACTGCCAGTTCAGCTGGTACCCGAGAAGCGCGGATCCCTGAAAGCTGCCGGATGTCTTCGAGACCGCGGCGGTCGGAGGATAGAGCGCGACGTCCGCATCGGTTCGGAGGTACTGCCCGATCAGGCGTACGAACGTCGTCCGGGTGAAGACGTAGGTGACCTTCAGGCGCTCCGCCTGCGCCTGGAAGAGCCGCCGGTTGCCCAGGTAGAGCCACTGCCCGGCCAGATTCGCGTCGAACTGAAGGTGGCGCATGGGACGCACCCGCATCGAAAGCGTGAAGTCGCCTCCCGTGCCCCCGCGATGACCGACGAAGTCGATGCTCCTTCCGACATGACCGTCCAGCGAGATGGAGGTGACGGGGCCCGGTGGGTTGACGCCGAGGTTGAAGTGCCAGCGCTCGTTGTGGAGCAGCTTGGGTCCCGAGCGTTCGAGGTCGTACGCGTTGTAGTCGATCTCGCCGAACATGTTGGCCTTCCCCTGCAAGGCGATGCCCGGCTCGACGACCTGCGTGACCGTGTGCCCGCTCGTGTCGAGGACGTAGTCCACGAACGTCACCGGAATGATGCGGGAGAAGAAACCCGTCGTGTAGAAGACGTACTGAGGATTCACGATCGCCTCGCGTATCCCCACTTGCGGTATGAAGCCGTCGTCGGCCCGGAACCCGTCTCCGAATTCCCGGTATGTCAAGGCCCAGTTCACGTGATAGCTCGTGTGATTCCAGCCGATATAAGCCGCGTGCGAGCTGAAGCTCCGTCCGCTCCATTCGGGCGCGACCTCCGGCCGGTCGGGCGTCTGCGTGGACGAGAAGAGGAACTGGCCCGCGACCTGATCGCTGTCGTCCGGCGTCCACTGAAAGTCGGGGCCGAGGAGGCGATTGTGACCTCCCCCTTCGATCTCGCGGTCGGTGAGCAGGAAGCTCGCATAGGAACGGCCGCGAAAGGCGTGCTGGATCCGGCCGATCGTGAAAAACGAGCCGAAGTCCTGCGGAGCGGTGTCGGAGCTGGTCGGTCCCGGAAGGATGACCGTGCCGCCGCCGCGGTCCTGACCCGTCAGAAGCGTGTAAACGTTGCCATCGAACTGTCCCGTGGCACGCACGCCCCAGCGCGGCGAAGTGATCGTGCGCGTGTAGACCGCCTGGATCGGCGTGTTGTAGAGCTGCGACTGCTCCATGAAGAACGGGCGCTTCTCCGGATAGAAGAGCGCGAACCGCGCGTTGGCCGAGATCTGCGCGACATCCGACTCGATCTGGGAGAAGTCGGGGTTCAGAGTCCCATCGAAGGCCATGTTCTCGCTCGGCAGAAACTTCACGTCCAGGCCGCCGTTCAGCCGGATCGGCTTGTTGCGATAATCGGAACCGGGTCCGTCCCGGTTGACGCCTCGTTCGATCGCCGTTCCGTAGGGCGCGGCGATCAGGTGCGCGCCGTGAGGGAGGCCGGAGAGGCCTTCGAGCTTAAGCTCGTGACAGAGAAAACAATTGGAGTCGCGCGGGGATGGGTTGCTCGCGATCTGATAACGAAAATCGCGCGGCCAGCTGCGGAAGACGATGAGCCCCCACGTCTGAGGCTCGGCCGACGAATAGCGCAGTGATGAGAACGGGATCCGCAACTCCATCTGCCACCCCGTCGAGGTGATCTTCGCCTCGGAGTCCCAGAAGAAATCGGGCGAGGGGTCCTCGTTGTTGCCGGACACGACGGACTCGTCGCGGACGAAGTCGTCCTGGACGCCGTAGGGATTGACGAAGAGCTCGAGGGCGGTGCGGCCGTCGTTTCGCGTGTCGAGCATGATCCCGGCGAAGTCCTGATCGCTACCGACGTGGTCCCGCTCGGTGTACTGCGCTCGGATGTTCCGCGGCTCGGGATCGTCGCAGCGAATGGCGACGTAGAAGAAGCGATCGTCGTAGGTGACGTACGCCACCGTCCGCGGTTTCGGCGGCGTGTTATCGCCGGGACTGAGCTCGAAGAAGTCCCGGATCTCTGCGGCGCCCTTCCAGCCGGGGTCCTCGAGGTCGCCGTCGATCTCGATCGATCCGGCGGCGGAATGGACCGGAATCGAGACCGGGGGAGTTTCGGCGGCGAGCCGCGTCGCGAGGGCTGCCGCGAGGCCGAGAAGTCCCGCGACCGCGACCTTCATGCCCTTCTTGAGACGGATGCCGCGAAGAAAAGTTTTGCCGAGGCGAGGCATCCGCTTTGCACCGAACGATCCAGGAGGCGCTCGATGAGCCGAGCGAGACGAACTCTTGCGGCCATCCTCCTTGGGGCGGCGGCAGCCGCGCAGGGTCAGGACGCATCGCGAACCTCCGGGACCGGCTACCGACTGCGGGTCTTCGAGCCGGTCGAAGGCGCCAGCCTCTCCACGACCGCGGTCCGCGTGCGGCTGGAGCTCGTCCCCCGCGCGGGTGAGGACGCGCCCGCAAAAAACGCCACGCCGACGCCCAGACCGCAGATCGATCTCTTCCTCGACAACGCTCCCGCGGCAACGCTGAAAGAGGGGGAGAGCGCGGTGGTCCTCGAGCGGGTCGCGCCCGGAACCCACACTCTCCTCGTTACGGCGAGCGACTCGAGCGGCGCGGTCGTGGAGCGCAAGGAAGTCCACTTCACGGTCCTGCCGCCCGACAGAGACTGAACCCGAGGCGGGGCTACAGCAGCTTCTCCAGCGTGATCGGCAGGTCGCGCCCGCGCTTGCCGGTGGCGTGGTACACCGCGTTGGCGACGGCGGCCGCGGCACCCGTGATGCCACCCAGGTCCCGGCAGCCGAGGGTGTTGATCGCGGGATCGGGCTCGCCCACGAAGTGCACGTTCGACGTCACCCGCATCGGCGTTGATGGGGACGGGATCGTCGGCGAGACTCGCGGTGACCGGCCGACTTCTGCGACTTCTCGTCTGGCGGCCTGACCGACGCGGACGCCTCGACGGGCTGACCCGAGCTCTTCACCAGCTCCGCGATCGAGACGCCGCGGTCGGCCGAGCCGAGCTTCACCCGCTCACGAAATCGGACTCTTCCTCGCCGTCCCGTTCGCCATCGCGTCGTCGATCAGGCGCCAGAGCTCGCGTTCCGCCTCGCGCTCGATCCGGTCTTCGCGAGAGTCGAGCGAGCGCTCGATCCCGTCGAGCTCGCGCTCCTCCGGCTCGAGCTCCCGCATCCTGGATTCGACCTGCTCGCGCCGCCGATCGAGAGCCTCTGTTTCTTCCGGCGCGGCCACGACGTCGTCCTCGTCCGATTCCGCGTCTTCGATTCGATCGAGCTGGCGCTCGAGATCGTCCTGCTCCCGCTCCAGCGCCTGCTCCCTCTCGTTCAGGCTCTCCTGGCGCCGGCGCAGCGCCTCGCGCTCGGGCTCGAGGTCCCGCAGAGGAGCGAAGAAGCGGCGTGCCTTTTCCACGAGCGAGCGGGCGCCGATCACGGAGGTCTTGCCGGCGCGGCGGAACCAAAGGAACGGTCCCGGAAGGCGGGCGCGCAGGCGCTCGACCTGCTCGATCGAGACGTTGGTGCTCCACGTGTTCTCGATCGACAGCACGTAGGCGTCGGCTCGACCGTCGGGCCGGGAATGCGAGTCTTGCTGCGCCGTCAGAATCGCCGACGCGAACAGGGCGGCCGCCGCAGCGAGCCCGATGCCGAATGAGCGCATGGCAGACCTCCTCGGAATCAAACCCGGAGACGCCGGCGCGGCCGCGAGGTTTCGCGACCCAGCCGAGGACCTCTCTCTGCTCCCTTCGCGCGCGTCGAGCGCGCCTGAGGGCGCCTCAGGTCTCCTCTAAAGGGATCTCGTGTGGTCTCTTCCCGCGATTGACGGGGTCGCGCCGTGCGTGCTTGCGCGGATCGAACGGCTGAGTGGAGTAGCAGATCGGGCATTTCAGCCGGGCGTCCGGCGGAATCGGCGCGAAGCGGACCGACTGGCACTCGTCGCACTTCCACCGCGCGAACCGGCGTTCCTCCAGGGGCTCGGCCATCGGCCGAGATCCTATCCCCGGACGCGGCCCGCGGGCCGGACGCCTCAGTCGGGCGTGTCCCCGCCGACGCCGAGGACGCGGGGCGGGACCGTCGCGGGGGCCACATCGGGGATCCCGAGCTCGCGTCGCGCTTCACGCCAGATCCCGGGGAGGGCCGGCAAATCGATCCTCGAGCACACGACGAGCCCGTCGCAGCTCGGATCGTCGATCGACTGCTCGACGAGCTTCCACAGGGGCACGGGTGAGATCGGATAGCCCGTGGCGGAACCCGCTCCGCCGAGACAGATCGAGAGAAGGAGAGCGGAAGGATTGGGGAGGGTCTTCATGATGCGACCTCCTTCGTCAGGCGGGACACCGGAGCCGAGCCGGCGGTTCCGCCGGCGCCGAACGCTGGCACTCAAGTTGCTTCGGATCGAATCGCGCCGAAAGGAGGCGACGATGCGCAGAGTGTTTTTTGGCGCGGTCCTTTTATCGGGTCTCATGGTGCTGCTCGCGGATCGGCCGGCCGAGGCCCAGGCGAGCGTGAGCATCTCCTTCTTCCAGGATCAGCTCGCCCCCTACGGGCAGTGGGCCGTCTCCGCGTCCTTGGGCGACGTGTGGGTGCCGAGCGTTCCGGCGGGTTGGGGTCCCTACGTGAACGGCGAATGGGTCTACACGGACTACGGGTGGACCTGGGTTGCGAGCGACCCGTTCGACGTCCCCTTCCACTACGGCACATGGGCCTGGGACGATCGATTCGGCTGGGTGTGGGTACCGGGCACCGTCTGGGCGCCCGCCTGGGTGACCTGGGCGGTCACGGACGATTATGTCGGGTGGGCGCCATTGCCTCCGTCGTTCGCGCTGTCGGCCTCGGGCTACGTCGGAGCGCCGGTCGTCG
>Ga0070706_100001674_pt1 | contig 23083 bp, 19 predicted proteins | sample KBSK5501metaG_FD_65476 | JGI IMG/M metagenome (GOLD analysis project Ga0070706, IMG submission 65476) | Corn, switchgrass and miscanthus rhizosphere microbial communities from Kellogg Biological Station, Michigan, USA - KBS K5-50-1 metaG | ecosystem: Host-associated > Plants > Roots >... | reverse complement strand
CTGGCCCGCGGCGCCCGATCGCAGCGAGGCCACGCCGAAGCCGGTGGCCGATCGTGCGGTCGAAGGCGTGTTCTACGTGCACGACGAGCCGAACGGCCAGATCCTCGTCAGCACCGACGGCGGCGAGAGCTTCAAGCCCAGCGTCGTCGGCCTGCCCAAGTTGGCGCGCCGGCAGTCCGCGCAACTGGTGTGCGCGCCGGGCAAGCTGCGCGACCTGTGGCTCGCGCTGCCCGAGGCGCTGTTGCATCTGCCGGAATCCGACAGCCCGGCGCGCACGATCGAGGCGGTGGCCGAGCCCTGGATGATCGCGCTCGGCAAGGCCGCGCCCGGTGCGCGCGAGCACGCGCTGTACGTCTGGGGCCGTGTGCGCATCGGTGGCAGCGGGCCGCAGGAAGGCCTGTTCCGCTCCGACGACGGCGGCGCGAGCTTCGTGCGCATCAACGACGACAGTCATCGCTACGGCCGCCTGCTGTCGATGACGGCCGACCCGCTCGAGCATGGCACGCTGTACCTCGCGCCGCACGGGCGCGGCGTGATGGTCGGACGGGCTCGATCAACACAAGGAGTCCCGACGAAATGAAGACGTGGACCAGAGGCGCGCACGGCGTGCTCGCGTCAGTACTGTGCTCCGCGCTCGCCGGCTGCGGCTCGATGAGTGTTTCCGACCCAGCGCCGCTGATGCTGTACGACGGCCGGCCTCACGCCGCGCTGCACGTGCAAGTGACGGGCTGGCAGGACGCGCAGGACATGAGCGGCGCGTCGGTCACGGGCCTCAAGCCGGCCAATCCCACTGATGCCGCCAGCAAGGTCAGCGCTCGCCGCTCCGCCAAGGACGCCAGCGACGACGCCCTGACGATGACCTGGAACAACGCCTGGTCGGCCGGGCTGCGCCTGGTCGCCGACAAGCCGCTGGACCTGCGACCCTACCTGGGCGACGGCACGCTGGAGTTCGACATCGACGCGGTGGACATGGCCAAGTCGGGCTTGTCGTTCGCGATGGGCTGCGAGCCCGACTGCGGTCGAAGCGTGGGGTACGAGCTGCCGTCGCGCGCGATGCACGGCAAGGGCTGGCAGCACCTGTCGTTCTCGCTGCAGTGCTTCGTGCGCGACGGCAACGACTTCAGCCGCATCACGCAACCCTTCGTGGTGGACAGCAGCGGCACCGGCGAGCTCGCGGTGGCCAACGTGAAGCTCGTGCGCCACGGCAAGCCCAACGCAAGCTGCCCCGACTACCGCACCGAGTCGGTCACGCCCGCGCCGCAAAGCGCGACGTGGGCGGTCGACTGGTGGATGCCGCGCCATGAGAAGAAGCTGGAAGAACTCCGCAAGCTGAAGGCCGCGGGCCTGAACCCGGACCTCGTCTTCATCGGCGACTCGATCACCCATGGCTGGGAAGACGGCGGCGCGGCGGTGTGGAAGCAGCACTACGCGAAGTACCACGCGCTGGACCTCGGCTTTTCCGGCGACCGGACCGAGCACGTGCTGTGGCGACTGCAGCACGGCGAGGTCGACGCCATCCAGCCGAAGGTTGCGGTGCTGATGATCGGCACCAACAACACCGGCCACCGGCAAGAGGACCCGGCGACCATCGCCGCCGGCATCCAGCGCATCATCGAAGAGCTGCAGCGGCGCCTGCCGCAAACGAAGGTGCTGCTGCTGGCGATCTTTCCGCGCGACGAGCAGCCGACGAGCCGGCTGCGCCAGCTCAACGAGCGCGTGAACGGCATTATCTCGGGCTTCGCAGACGGCCGCCGCGTCTTCTTCCTGAACATCAATGCGGCCCTGACGAACGCGGACGGCACACTGTCCAAGGACGTCATGCCCGACCTGCTGCACCCGAACGAGAAGGGCTACGGCCTGTGGGCGCAGAGCATGGAACCCAGCCTAAAGAAGTTGTTGTCCGAATGAGCACGTTCACCCATTCCAGTCCGTTTCCGCCGTCCTTCGTGTTCGGTGTGGCCGCGGCCGCGGCGCAAATCGAAGGCGCCGCCCGCGCCGACGGCAAGGGCGAGTCCATCTGGGACCGCTTCGCTCGCGTGCCGGGCAAAGTGGCCGGCGGCGACACGCTCGACGTGGCGTGCGACCACTACCACCGCTTCGATGAGGACTTCGCGCTGATGGCCTCCCTCGGCGTCAAGCACTACCGCCTGTCGATCGCCTGGCCGCGCATCTATCCGCAAGGCGACGGCCCGCTGAATCGAGCCGGCCTCGACTTCTACCATCGGCTCTTCGCCAGCATGGCGCGGCACGGCATCACGCCGTGGGTCACGCTGTTCCATTGGGATCTTCCGCAGGCGCTCGAGGACCGTGGCGGCTGGACCTCGCGCGCCACGGTGGACGCATTTGCGCGCTATGCCGAGACCGTGGTGCGCGAGTTTGGCGGCATGGTCAAGAATTGGATCACGCTCAACGAGATCCGCTGCTTCACCTGGCTCGCCTACGGCAAGGGCATCAAGGCCCCCGGCCGCCAGGAGAGCGAGCAGGTGGTGAACCAGACTCAGCACCACGCGCTGCTGGCGCACGGGCGTGCGGTGCACGCGGTGCGCGAGTTCGGCGGGCCCGGCGCGCGCGTCGGGCTCACCGACAATTGCGATGTCAGCGTGCCCGTCACCGAGACACCGGAAGACATCGCTGCGGCCAAGGCCTGGTTCGTCGAGAAGAACGCGCACATCCTCGGCGCGATCCACGGCAAGGCCTATTCCCAGGCCTACCTCGACCGGGTCGGCGCCGACGCGCCGCACGTGTCGTCGGGTGACTTCGACGTGATCAGCTTGCCCACCGACTTCCTCGGCCTGAACATCTACACCGCCACCTATGTGCGCGCCAGGCGCAACGGCGAGGGCTATGAGCAGCTCGCACTGCCGGCCAGCTACCCGCGCGCCGACAGCGCGTGGCTCAACCTGGTGCCGCAAGCGATCTACTGGGCGGCGCGCATGTGCCACGAGCTCTACGGCCACGGGTCGATCTACATCACCGAGAACGGCTGCGGCTACAACGACGAGCCCGTCGTGGACGGCGAGGTGATCGACTTGCACCGCCGCGACTACGTGCGCAACCATCTGCGCGAGGTGCACCGCGCGATCGCCGACGGGGTGCCGATCGACGGCTACTTCCTGTGGTCTTTCATCGACAACTACGAATGGGAAGACGGCTACCAGCGGCGCTTCGGCATCGTGCACTGCGACTTCGAGACGCAGGTGCGCACGCCGAAGCTCTCGGCCCGCTACTACGCCGACGTGATGCGCACGCGAAGGATCCTCTGATGAGCAGCACCGCAGTCGCCGCGCGCGGCCTGCCCCTCGCGTCCACCGCCGCCGCGCCGGTGTCCGACCGTGTGTCGGTGCGCCAGAAGGTGGGCTACGGCCTCGGCGCCTTCATCGACATGTGGGGCCACTGGCTCTACCCATCGCTGGCGTTCCACGTCTTCAACGTGTTCCTCGGCGTCGCGCCGGGACTCGTGTCGACGGCCCAGATGGTCAAGGTCGGCATCGACGCCGCCTCCGACGCGATCTTCGGCTGGGTCTCGGACAACACGCGCACACGATTCGGCCGGCGGCGGCCGTTCATCCTGGTGGGCGGCGTGCTCGCCGGCATCGGCCTGCCGCTGATGTTCGCGGTGGGCCGCGGCTGGAGCGACACCGAGTACTTCATCTTCATGCTCGCGAGCACGGCGCTGTACGTGCCGATCATGAGCTGCTTCAACATGCCGTGGCTGAGCCTCGGCTCGGAGATGACGCCCGACTATCACGAGCGCACCACCGTGATGTCGGTGCGCAACGCGATCCAGAAGGCGCCCGAGCTGGCGATGTTCTTCGCCGCGCAGTTCACCACGCTGTGGATCTTCAACGACGAGCACGGCAAGCCCGACATCCTGCGCGGCGCGCAGATCTATTGCGCGATCCTCGGCGCGATCATGGTGGTCGCCGCGGTCGCGATCTTCCTGCTCTCGCGCGAGCGCTACTACGAACACCTGGTCAGCAAGAACCAGCAGAAGATCAAGTTCTCCGACACGCTGTGGCGCACGCTGCGCTGCCGGCCGTTCCGCAACATGGTGGTCATGATGCTGGCCTACGGCATCGGCACCGCGATGGTCGCGGCGCTCGGCTACTACGCCACCGTGTACTACGTGTGCAAGGGCGACATCGCGCTGGCCACCAAGTGGAACACCGCGATGGGCGGGGCCGGCATGGTGTTCGGCTTCCTCGGCATCCTGTTCTTCACCTGGCTGGCGCGCCGCCGCGGCAAGCGCACGGCACTGGCCACCGTGTTGTCGCTCGCCATCTGCGCCTTCATCGGCGACTGGTGGCTTTATGACCCCGAATTGCCGGCGCTGCAGCTGTTCGCCACCGGCTTCGTCGCGTTCACCGGTGCGGGTTTCTGGATGCTGTACGGCTCGACGCTGGCCGACGTGGTCGACCACGACGAGCTCGAGACCGGCCAGCGCCGCGAGGGCTCGTTCTCGGCGTGCCAGGCGTGGATCTCCAAAGTCGGCATCGCGCTGGGCGTCGGCGCCTCGGGTTGGATCCTGCAGTTCACCGGCTTCGATTCGAAGCTGCCGGTGCAGAGCGAGCATGCGATCTTCATGATCCGCATCCTGCTGTCGGGCATCCCGGTCATCGGGCTCGTGCTCGCGCTTATCGCGATCCTGCGCTTCCCGCTGACCGAGGCCCGCATGCACGAGATCCGCATGCTGCTCGAAGCGCGCCGCGGGAAAGTCTGAACGCACCGATGCGCAGAGTCTCGCGACGCGACGCCTTCAAGACCGCCCTGGCCGGCGCCGCCGCCGCGCAGATGCCCGCCACCGCCGCGCCGCAAGCCACCGCACGCGGGCCGCGCTTCGGCACCGGCATCGAAGGCCAGCGCAACGCCGATCTGGGCGACGGCACGTACCGCAACCCGATCGTGCCCGGTGACCACCCCGATCCCACGATCCTGAAGGACGGCGCCGACTACTACATGACGTTCTCGTCGTTCCAGTCCTACCCGGGTGCGGTGATCTGGCACTCGACGGACTTGGTGGCGTGGGCGCCGATCGGCGCGGCGCTCCACAAGCCGATCGGCACCGTGTGGGCGATGGACCTGGTGAAACACGCGGGGCGCTACTACCTCTACATCCCGACGTTGCAGGATGCAGGCACGGCGATCTACGTGATCCATGCGGATGACATCCGCGGTCCGTGGAGCGATCCGATCGACCTGAAATTGCCGGGCTGCATCGACCCGGGCCATGCGGTCGGCGAGGACGGCAGGCGCTACCTGTTCGTCAACGGCGTGCGTCGCGTCCGGCTGGCCGACGACGGCTTGTCGACACTGGGCACACTCGAACATGCCTACACGCCGTGGCGCTACCCCGACCATTGGGTCGTCGAGATGTTCGCGCCCGAAGGGCCGAAGCTGTTTCGCCGCGGTGCCTGGTTCTACCTCGTGACCGCGGTGGGCGGCACCGCCGGTCCGCCGACCAGCCACATGGTGACGGTCGCGCGCTCGACATCGATCCATGGGCCGTGGGAGCACTGCCCGCACAACCCCATCGTGCACACGCAAAGCGCCGACGAGCCGTGGTGGTCGCGCGGCCACGCGACGCCGGTCGAAGGCCCGGCCGGCGACTGGTGGATGGTCTACCACGGCTACGAAAACGGCTTTCGCACGCTCGGCCGCCAGACGCTGCTCGAGCCGATCGAATGGACGAGCGACGGCTGGTTCCGCGCCAAGGGCGGCACGCTCTCGGCGCCGCTGCGCAAGCCCAAGGGCGGCGTCGCGGGCCCGGCCGGCTTCGCGCTGTCGGACGACTTCACGACGAATCGATTCGGCCGGCAGTGGAGCTTCTTCGCGCCCGGCGCGGACGAGATGCAACGCGCGCGTCTGGAGGACGCGAGCCTCGTGCTGCAAGGCAAGGGCAGTTCGCTGGCCGATTGTTCGCCGCTCACCTGCATCGTCGGCGACCGCAGCTACGAAGCCACGGTGACGCTCGAGATCGCCGGCGATGCGCACGGCGGCCTAGCGCTCTTCTATAGCGAGCGCGGCTTCGCCGGCGTGGGCTTCAGCACGAGCCAGATGCTCACCTACGGTTATGGCCAGGAGCACGGCTGGATGCGCGAGCCGTTCCGCGCCGAGCGCGTGCACCTGAAGCTCGTCAACCGCGGGCAGGTGCTCACCTTTCACTATTCGGCGGACGGCAAGCAGTGGACGCAGCATCCCTGGCAGATGGAGGTCTCGGGCTTGCACCACAACGTGTTCGGCGGCTTTCTGAGCCTGAAGATCGGGCTCTTCGCCGCCGGGCGCGGCGAGGTCCGCCTGCGCAACTTCGTCTATCGCGGCCTCGCCGATGCGGCGCGCTGACCGCCAACGTGCATGAAGAAGAGCATCCAGCCGATGACGGCTCGATCGCGCGGCCTTCGCGCACTGGGCCTCGCCGTCTGCGCCGCGACACTGGCAGTCGCCGCCCTCGCCACCGAACCCGTCGAGGTGCAGCTCACCGTGACGCAAGAGGCGTCCGGTCCGCGCATCGAGCCGACGGTCTACGGCCAGTTCGCCGAGCACCTGGGCACCGGCATCTACGGCGGCCTGTGGGTCGGACCGGAGTCGAAGATCCCCAACACGCGCGGCTGGCGCAACGACGTGGTCGCCGCGCTGCGCCGCATCCACGTGCCGGTGGTGCGCTGGCCGGGCGGCTGCTTCGCCGACGACTACGACTGGCGCGACGGCATCGGCGAACCGGCCAGGCGCCCGGTGCGGCTGAACAAGATCTGGGGCATGGTGAGCGAGACCAATCGCGTCGGCACCCACGAGTACATGGACCTCGTCGCGCAGCTCGGCACCGAGGCCTACGTCGCCGGCAACATGGGCTCGATGCCGCCGCGCGCGATGGGGCAGTGGCTCGAATACATGACCTCGGACAGCAAGTCCAGCCTGGCCCAGGAGCGCCGCCGCAACGGCCGTGACAAGCCGTGGAAGGTGAAGTACTTCGGCATCGGCAACGAGAGCTGGGGCTGCGGCGGCAGCATGCGGCCCGAGTACCAGTCCGACCTGCACAACCAGTACGCCACCTTCCTGCACGCGCCGGTGGTGCGTGTGGCCTCGGGCGACGGGGAGGGCAACGAACACCTCGTCGACGTGCTGATGGAACGCTCCGGCAAGCACATGGACGCGTTCACGCTGCACTACTACACGCTGCCCGGAGACTGGCAGCGCCACGGCGCGGCCACCGGCTTCGATGCCGCGGCGTGGGCGAAGACGCTGCACAACGCGATGGGCATCGAGCGCAGCATCGCGGCGACGAGCCGCATCATGGACAAGCACGATCCGGCGAAGCGCGTCGCGCTGTACGTCGACGAGTGGGGCACCTGGTACGACCCCGATCCCGGCACCAACCCCGGCTTCCTGCAGCAGCAGAACACCTTGCGCGATGCGCTGGTGGCGGCGCTGTCGTTCAACACGTTCCATCGCCACACGGAGCGCGTGAAGATGGCCAACATCGCGCAGATGGTCAACGTGCTGCAGGCGATGGTGCTGACCGACGGCCCGCGCATGCTGCTGACGCCGACCTATCACGTGTTCGACCTGTACCAGCCGTTCAAGGGCGCGACACCTCTGAAGGCGACGCTGCAGACGCCGCGCTGGCGGCTCGGCGACACGGAGCTGCCTGCCGTCGATGCAACCGTGGCGCGTGCCGCCGACGGCACGATCCAGATCGCGCTGGTGAACCTCGACCCCGAGCGGCCGGCGCGCGTCGTCACCAACCTGCCGGGCCTCGCGCAGGGCCGCGTGCTCACTGCAGCCGCAATGGACGCGCACAACAGCTTCGCACGGCCCGAGGCGCTTGCGCCTGCACCCTACGTCGTCAAGCCGGGAGCGTCGGGCCTGGCGCTGGACCTGCCACCGAAGTCCATCGTCGTCGTCGCGGTGAGATGAGCCGCTTCAAATCCCGCGCATGAACCGCATCACCCAGCTGCTGCTCGCCATGCCGCTCGCGGCCTGCGCGGCCGCCGCAGTGGCGCAGAGCGGCGCCGACCTCGTCATCCTTCCTGCGCCGGCCTCTGCCTGGCGCATCACCGTCGGCCACTGGGAGAACCAGACCGAGCTGACCGGCGACAGCGTGGTCGCACCGCCGCCCACGGCCGAGTACGCGCGCGACAGCGTTGCCGGCGCGAGCGCCCGCGTCAGCGACGGCCGCCGCGAGGTGCTGATGTTCGACTGGAAGGCGCTCTGGCTTGCGACGCTGCGCATCGAGAGCCCGAAGCCGCTGGACCTGCGCCCCTACCTCGGCGGCACGCTCGAGCTGGACCTGAACGTCGCTGACATGGCCCAGGGCGCCATCAAGGTCAAGCTCGCCTGTGGTGAGGGGTGCGGGCGCAGCGTGAACCTGATCGAGCAGGCGCGCGCGTCCGTCGGCAAGGGCTGGCAGCGCATAACGCTGGCGATGTCTTGCTTCGTGCGCGAGGGCGCCGACTTCTCCAAGGTGACGCTGCCGTTCCAGCTCGAAGGCACGGGCAGCGGCCGCGCCAGCGTGGCCAACGTGCGCTTCGTGCGCGATGGCAAGCCCAACACCCCTTGCCCTGACTACCGCACCGAATCGCTCACGCCGGCGATGCTGACCGAGTCGTGGGCCATCGACTGGTGGCTGCCGCGCCACGAGGAAAAACTGCAGGAGGCGCGCAGGCTCGTTGCCGCCGGCCACAGCCCCGAGCTCGTCTTCATCGGCGACTCCATCACCCAGGGCTGGGAGAAGGAAGGACGCGAGGTCTGGCAACGCCATTACGCGTCGTACCACGCGCTGGACCTCGGCTTCGGCGGCGACCGCACCGAGAACGCGCTGTGGCGCCTGCAGCACGGCGAGCTCGACGGCCTCGCGCCGAAGGTGGCGGTGCTGATGATCGGCACCAACAACACCGGACACCGCGCCGAGAATCCCGAGACCACGGCCGCCGGCATCAGGCGCCTAGTCGACGAGATCCGCCGGCGCCTGCCGACCACGAAGGTGCTGCTGCTCGCCATCTTCCCGCGCGGCGAGAAGCCCGACGATTTCCTGCGCGGGATCAACGAGCGCGTGAACCGGATCATCGCCGGCGCCGCAGACGGGCGCAGCGTGCATTTCCTGAACATCAACGCCGCGCTGGTCAACCCCGACGGCAGCTTGTCGAAGGACGTGATGCCCGACCTGCTGCACCCGAACGAGAAGGGCTACGCGATCTGGCAGCGCGAGATGCAGCCGCTGCTGCAGACGCTTCTCGCGCCATCGCCGTGACCCTCGCCCCCTGAAGCCGGATTCACCGATGCCCACCGCTCGACTGCCGCTCATCGTCGCCGGCCAGGCCGTGCCGATGATTTGGCGCCTTCTCCGCGGCACCCAACACGCGGCCGCCCGAGCAACTCGATCTCCCACCACGCTCGAACCCGGCGCAGACAACCGGCCGAGCGTGCCCACCACCACGAAAGGTCCGTTCATGAAGTCCTTGATATCGTTGGTTCTCAGCCTGCTCGCGCTGTGCGCGGGGCAGGCCGCCCAGGCGCAGAGTTGCGGCAGCGGCGGCGGAGCGACCGTGTGCCTGACGGCCACCGGCACGCCCGACAACATCCAGTTGAGCTGGACCGTCAGCGGCACGATCGGCAACGTCCAGGTCTACCGCGACACCGACAGCAATCCCACTGGCCGCAACCGCATCGCCACGGTGAGCAATAGCAGCACGAGCTACACCGACAGCACCGCAGCCACCGGCACCACCTACTGGTACTGGATCAAGTTCACGGCCGGCAACAAGAGCTACAGCTCCGGCTCCGCCTCGGCCATCCGCACGACAGCGACCTCGGGCATGCGCAACCTGACGAGCCTGCAGCTGTCGCAGCTGATGTCGCCCGGCTGGAACGTCGGCAATTCGCTGGAAGCGATCGGCGGCGAGACCGCCTGGGGCAACCCGATGGTGAACCAGGCGCTGATGAACGCCGTGAAGGCGGCCGGTTTCAAGACCGTGCGCATCCCGGTGTCGTGGAAGCAGTACGCCGACGCCGACGACAACATCAGCGCCACCTGGATGGCGCGCGTGACCGAGGTCGTGGGCTACGCGCGCAACGCGGGGCTGTACGCGATCATCAACATCCACTGGGACGGCGGCTGGATGCAACCCACCTACGCCCAGCAGGCGACGGTCAACGCGCGCATCACCAAGTTCTGGACGCAGATCGCCAACAACTTCAAGAACCACGACGACTATCTGCTGTTCGCGGGCAGCAACGAGGTGATGGTCGACGGCGACTACGGCACGCCCACCGTCGAGTACTACACGGTGCAGAACAGCTTCAACCAGACCTTCGTCAACGCGGTGCGCGCCACCGGCGGCAACAACGCGCTGCGCCACCTGATCGTGCAGGGCTTCAACACCAACATCGACCACACCTACAACTTCTTCACCGTCCCGAGCGACAGCGCCACCAGGCGCCTGATGGTGGAGATCCACTACTACGATCCGTTCAATTTCACGCTCAACGACACGAGCAGCATCTGGCAGTGGGGTGCGATCGCCACCGACGCCTCGGCCACCGAGACCTGGGCCAATGAGTCGTGGGCTGACACTCAGTTCCAGAAAATGAAGAGCCGCTTCATCGACGGCCTGGGCATGCCGGTGCTGATGGGCGAGTACGGCGCGATCTCGCGCACCGACCTCGACAGTACGCAGAAGTACCGGACCTACTGGGATCAGTACATCACCAGGTCGGCCTTCCAGCACGGCCTGGTGCCGGTCTACTGGGACAACGGCTACACCGGCAACCACACGATGGGCTTGTTCGACCGCACCAGCGGCGCGCAGGCGCACCCGCAGTTGATCAGCACGATCGTCAACGCGGCAAAGTGAAGTCATGGCTCTGTCCAGACGATCGTTCCTCTCCTCGGCCGCCGGCGCGGCCTCGCTGTCGCTGGCCGGCGCGAAGGCCGCTGCGCCTGCGGCCCCGTTTGCGCCAACCTGGGCCTCGCTGGCCGACGGCTACCGCGCGCCCGACTGGTTTCGCGACGCCAAGTTCGGCATCTGGGCGCACTGGGGCCCGCAATGCGTGCCCGAAGCCGGCGATTGGTACGCGCGCAACATGTACGTGCAGGGCCATTGGCAGTACGAGCACCACCTGAAGACCTACGGCCACCCCACGAAGGTGGGCTTCATGGAGATCCAGAACCTCTGGAAGGCCGCGCAGTGGGAGCCCGAGGCGCTGATGGACCTGTACGTGAAGGCGGGCGCGCGCTATTTCGTCGCGATGGCCAACCACCACGACAACTTCGACGCCTTCGATTCGAAGTACCACGCCTGGAACTCCATGCGCGTGGGCCCGAAGCGCGACATCATCGGCGGCTGGTCGCGCGCGGCGCGTGCACGGGGCCTGCGCTTCGGCGTCAGCAACCATTCGGCGCACGCGTGGCATTGGTTCCAGACGGCCTACGGCTACGACGCCGAAGGCCCGGTGGCCGGCCAGCGCTACGACGCGCATCGGCTGACGAAGGAAGACGGCCCCGGAACCTGGTGGCAAGGGCTCGATCCGCAGCAGCTGTACACCGGCCGCAACATCGTGATGCCCGACGGCATCACCAGCGCGCGCACCGTGCGCGAGTGGCACGACACCAACACCGGCTACTGGGACGAGAAGCCGCCGCTGCAGAACCCGGCGTTCACACGCTCGTGGTTCCTGCGCTGCCGCGACCTGATCGACAGCTACCGGCCCGACCTCGTCTACTTCGACAACGCCGGCCTGCCGCTCGGCCAGGCCGGTCTGGACATGGCGGCGCACTACTACAACGCGAGCCTGCAGTGGCACGGCGGCAAGCTCGAGGCGGTGATCAACGCCAAGGTGATCCCGTCGGAGCGCCGCGCGGCGCTGGTCGAGGACGTCGAGCGTGGCCAGCGCGACGGAATCGAGCCGCTGCCCTGGCAGACCGACACCTGCATCGGCGACTGGCACTACAACCGCGGCCTGTTCGACAACCACCAGTACAAGTCCGCGGCCAGCGTCATCCACCGCCTCGCCGACATCGTCTCGAAGAACGGCAACCTGCTGCTGTCGATTCCCGTGCGCGGCGACGGCACGATCGATGCCGACGAGCGACGCTTCCTCGAGACGATAGCCGAGTGGATGGGCCGCAACGGCGAGGCCATTTACGGCACGCGGCCATGGCGCAGCTTCGGCGAAGGACCGACGCGCGTGGCCAGCGGCATGTTCAGCGAAGGCCAGGCGCAGTCCTTCACTGCGCAGGACATCCGCTTCACGACCAAGGACGGCGCGCTCTATGCGATCGCACTCGGCTGGCCGACGGGCGGCGTGCTGCGCATCGCCGCGCTGGCGCAGGACTCGGCATTGGCCCCGGGTGCGATCGAGCGCGTCGAGGTGCTGGGATCGAGCGACAGCCTGCCGTTCACGCGCAGCCGAAACGGGTTGGAAGTGCGGCTGCCTGAAGGACTCGCCGGCTCGATGGCCGTCGCCTTGAAGATCCGCGGCAGCGGCCTGGTGTGAACCTCGGGATGCGACGGACGATGCGCGCTGCGATCGCTGCGCTGGCATGGGCCGCAACCTTTTCACGCTTATTTAGTTCATCGATAGAATGAAAGTTCAGACGAAAGAATAAGGAGACGCGTCTTGCCGATCCAGGCCGCAGGGAATCAACAGCAGCTCAAGACCATCAACCGCATGGCCTTGGTGCGCCACCTGTGTGCCCACCCGGGCCTGTCGCGCGTGGACCTCGCCGGCGCCGTCGGATTGCAGAAGTCCACGGTGAGCATGCTCGTGCGCGAGCTGCTGGAGGAAGGCTGGCTGATCGAGCGCGACGTCGTTGCCACGGGCGACCTCGGCCGCCGGCCGACCCCTTTGTTCATCGACCCCACGCGCCTGCTGCTGTTGGGCGCCGAGATCGGCATCGAGGCTATCCGCGTCGTGGCCACGTCACTCACCGGGGAGGTGCTGGCGACGGCCGTGGCGAACCACGGACCGAACAAGACCGCCAAGGCCAGCGTCGCCAGCCTGGCGGCGGCGCTGTTGAAACTGCGCAAGCAGCTGGACAAGGGCCAGCACCAGATCATCGGCATCGGGGTCGGCGTGCCCGGCGGTGTCGATGAGGTCACGGGCTTCCTGCACTTCGCGCCGAACCTGGGCTGGCGGGACGTTCCGCTCGGCGCCATGCTCGGCGAGAAGCTCCATGGCACGGCGCTGGCCGGTGTGCCGCTGTTCCTGCAGAACGAAGCCGACGTCGCGGCGCTGGGCGAGATGGAATTCAACTCGGCGCAGGCCGCGGACCCGCTGCTCTACGTCAGCATCAACCAGGGCGTGGGCGCCGGGGTGATCGTCGGCGAGCGGCTTCTCACGGGCAACCGCGGCTTTGCCGGTGAAGTGGGCCACATCGTGCTGCAGCTCAACGGGCCGCAATGCTCGTGCGGCCGGCGCGGCTGCGCCGAGGCGCTGATCGGCCCGCGCGCCATGCTGCGTTTGCCCGAGCAGCACGAGCAGACACTGGCCGATATCCAGCGCCGCCTGGCCGAGGGCGACGCCGACACGATCCGTGCGGTCAAGAAGGCCGGCAGCTACCTCGGTGTCTTGCTGCAGAACCTGGCGGCCGCTTACGACCCAGGCTGCATCGTGCTCGGCGGGTCGGTCGTCGACCTGGGCGAGACGTTCCTCGACCCCGCCCTGAAGACGCTCAACGACTACGCCACCGCGGCCAACCTCGCCCCGCCCACGGTGCAGACATCGCGATTCGGTGTCGATGCGGTCGCCGTCGGCGCGGCCGCGCTGGCCCGCTACCGCTTGACCCGCCAGTGAAGGCGACGGCGCCCGATGAGCCGGTAGAGCGTTCTTAGCGCCGCAACGTGTTGCGCACCCAATCCACGATGCCGTCGACCGAGCGGAACTCGTCGATCGAGCGCACCGGGATGCGCGGATGGCGTGCGCGCCACATCGATGACAGCGTGGTCCCGGGTCCGACTTCGAGCACGCCGCGCACGCCGCGTTCGGCCACGCTGTCCATGCAGATGTCCCAGCGCACCGGGGCCGCGATCTGTGCGGCCAGGCAGTGCGCGAGGGTCTGCGGGCGACGGCTTGCCGCGCCGCTGAAGTTGCAGACGATCGTGGTGACCGGTGCGTGCAAGGGCGTCGATCGCAACCGCTGCGCGAAGGCCGTCGCCGCGCCCGCCATCCAGGGTGTATGGGAGGCGACCTGCACCGCGAGACGGCTGACCCGTGCGCCGGCGTTGCCGAGCTCCGCCTCGGCAGCGGCCAGCGACGACACGAGGCCACCGAGGATCACGCTGTCGGCCGATATTTGGATCGCGAGCGCCAGCCCATGGCGTTCGCAAGCGCGCGCCATCGTCGACGGTGCGATGCCGGCGACGGCGAGCAGACCGGTGGGCTGATGCGCTGCGCCGCGATCCATCGCGCTGGCCCGATCGCATGCCAGGTCGATGGCGGTCGCGGCATCGAACACGCCTGCGCCGGCGAACGCCGCGAGCTCGCCGACGCTGTAGCCGGCGACGACCGCGGGGCGCGGCACCTTGTCGGCCAGGCATTGCCACGCTGCGAGGGCCAGGCCCGTGAGCAGCGGCTGCGCGATGGCGTTGCGGGTGGCCCATGCGGGATCGGCCAGTCGAGCGCGCCAGTCGGCACCCACGGCCGATGCCATCGGTTGCAGCGCTGCTGCGGCTTCGGGCCGTTCGTCCAGCCACGGCAATGTGGCGGCGTGCTGAGTCCCTTGGCCGGGAAACAGCAGGCCCAGGCTCACGGCGCCGCTGCGCACACGCGCTGCAGCCAGCAGCACGCCGACAGGATGTCGGCCGTGCCGCCCGGCGACAGGTTGCGCGCGACGAAGGCGCGATGCAGCGCCTGCGCGTGCTCGAGGGCATCCGGGCGCGCGGAGCCGCCTGCCGCGAGGTAATCGGCAGCGGCGCGCTGCGCCAGACGCAGCCCGGCCAGGCCGCCGCGGTGCGCGAGGTTCGTGTCGTCGAGCACGGCCATCGCGGCGAACATCGCATCCAGGCGTGCCTGCTGCAGCGTCAGGCCGCGCCGCAGCGCGTCGCGCAACGCGGGCCATGCAGACTCGAACAGCACGGGGAAGCCGGCTGCCGCCTCGCTGCCCGCGCTTCGCAGCCCGAAGCGGCGCGCCGCCCGCGACCCGTGCGACTCGTGCGACTCGTGCGACTCGTGTGATTCGTATGACTCGCGCGGCCGCCGAGCCCGCGCGTGCAACGCTTCGCCCCAGGCCTCGACCAGCGAGCGCCTCACCGCGAGAGCCTGCAGCGTTTCGCCGCGTGCGAGCAAGCGGCCCGCCGCGGCGCACAGCAGGCCGAGCGTGAACACCGCGCCGCGATGCGTGTTGATGCCGTTCGTGGCCTTCAGCATGCGTTGTTCGGCGACGATCCCGGCATGCTCCAGTGCTGCGAAGGGCGCGTGGCGCGCGCCGAGCGCGACAAAGCCGGGGAACGCGGTGCGCAGCGCGAACAGGCTGCGCATGAACGTGCGTGCGTCCATGTCGCGGTGGCTGCCGCTGTCGGCGAACGACACCAGGCCGGGCTTGGGCGCCAGCGCCAACTCGTCGTGCAGCGCCACGACCGCGGCGCGCCCGATGGCCGTGATGTGCGTCGCCGCGTCGGCGCCCGCGCCGGCCTGTGCGGCCAACGTCGAAGTCTTCATGCGGCGGCGGCCAGGCTGGTGAGGCCGAAGGCGCCTCGGTGCTCGATCGATGCGCCGTGCAGCCGCTTGACCAGCACGCCGCTCGTGCGGCCCGCACGCCACGCGGCCCATTCGCGCCACGCTGTGGCGGTGCCATCGGTGAACACCAGCTCGCCGTCGAGGCGGGGTCGGTCGACCGGGGCGGACGCGAGGCATGCCGCTGCCGCGTCGGCGTCGGCCGCATCGTCGACCGCGATCCAGAGGTCGAGGTCGGAGCGCCGGTGCAGGTAGTCCAGCCCGGTGAGGAGTTGCCACCCGTGGCTGCCGTAGACGCGCGCCGGCGTGCCGAGGGCGATCAGCTGGTCCAGCAGCGGCTCGAGATGCGCGCGTGCCCGCCGAGGGAGCAGCGGCAGAGCGTCGATCGCCGGCGGGAATTCGTCCAGCCAGGCGATCGCATCGGCGCAGACGTCGAGCCGGATGCGGCGTCGATCGCGGTCCAGCGGCGCCGGCAGCCCGAGCGCGATCCGGCCGCGGCGCAAGGCGCCTTCCGGCTGCTGCGTGACCACCAGCGGGAACCGGCGTTGCGACCACAGCAGGATGCATCGCTCCATGGCCGGGTCGGCGCTTTGCGCGAGCGCCTGCGACCAGCCTTCGGCGGTCAGCTGGGCGAGCTGATGGCGGTGCAAGGGCGGCATCGTCGGCGCTCAGGCAGCATCCATCACGGCCTGCGCGACATCGGCGGCGAGCCTGCGTCCGCCGCGCTGCGCGCCGTCGACAGCGCGCGTGTCGTCCGTCGGCGTGTCGGCCAGCGCCTGGCGCAGCGCGGCTGCCAGATCCCCACGCCACAACGAACGCACGCCGCCCATCGCGACGTAGTTGTCGACGCCCGGCGCGAACACCGGGTTGGCCTGCGACAGCTCGGCCAGCAGGGCCTCGGGCAGCTTGGTCACGCGCGCCATCGCGGGCAGCCGCATGACGCGGATCTCGGCTTGCGGCAAGGCGTAGCAGCCGTCCGCGATGAGGCCCGAGGTGATGAAGCCGCCCGACAGTGCCTGGTCGTAGACCAGGCCGATGACGCGATGGCCGCGCCGCCGCGCCAGGTCGATGCAACAGCCCAGATGCGCCATCGCGCGGTTGATGCCGAGCAGTTCGTCGTGCCGGCGCAGCTGCTGGCCCTGGGTGTCGATCAGCAGCAGGACAGCCCGGCCCGGGTGATGCGCCATCGTGGCCAGCACGACCTCGGCCTGGCGCAACGCGAGCGCGTAGCCGATCGACGCGTGGTCGGTGGTGCCGACCACGGCGATGGACTGTCGGGCCAAGGTCGCCGTGCCGTGCAGCAGGCTGCCATCGGCGCGGATGTCGTGATCGGCGCCGAACAGGGCGGTCGCCAGCTCGCTCCAGTTCATCGCGCCGGCTCCCCGATCCGCTCGAGTGCGCGCAGCTCGTGCACCGCGAGGTCCGGCGCACGCTCGTCCTGCGCGATGCCCAGGCGCTGCCACATCACCGGTGCGTCGATCGCGTCGCCGGCATCGTGCAGCCGGCGCTGCAGCAGCGCGTGCTCGTCCTGCAGCGCCGGCAGCGTCAGCGGCCGGTGCGAATCGAGCGCGACGATGGCGGCGTCCCGGAAGGCGGCCACGTCGTCTTCGACGAGCTGATCGCAGTCGCCGACGAGGTAGCGATGCCGGCCGCCGGTGACGCGCCACACCAGCGCGCGGTCGCGGGCGTCGAACTCCTCGACGCCGTGCGACGCTTCGATGACCTCGGGCCCGGACATCGCGAGGCGCCCCGCGTCGCTCATCACGATGTGGTCGGCACAGCGCGCGACGATGCCCATGCCGCCGAAGCAGCCGTTCGCGCCGCCGATCAGCACGATGACGGCGATTCCGGCCGCGCGCGCATCCAGCAGCGCCCGCATCACCTCGGACACGGCGATCAGCCCGGCGTTCGCCTCGTGCAGCCGCACGCCGCCCGATTCGGCGAGCAGCAGCACGGCACGCGGCCGGTCGCGCAGCGCGCGCCGGAACAGCCCGACCAGCTTGGCGCCGTGCACTTCGCCGACGCCGCCGCCCATGAACGCGCCTTCCTGCGCGGCGACGAAGACCTCATGGCCGGCAAGCCGCGCGCAGCCGATCGCGACGCCGTCGTCGAACGCGCCCGGCACGCCGAGCTGCGCCAGATGCGGGCTCGTCAGGCGCTGCGCCGGCGGCAGCCATTCATGGAACGTGTCGGCATCGAGCAGCCGCGCGAGGCGCTCGCGTGCCGAGCATTCGGCGTAGCTGATGCGTGAGGGCAGGGCAGGCTTCATGGCGTTCATGCCGTTCATGGCGTACGCAGTTGGGCCACGGCCTGCGAGAGTCGCAGGCCCACGACGGCGGGCGTCGCTCCCATGTCGTGTATCGACACCCGGACACCGGCCAGGTCGTGCCGGCGCTGGAAGTCGCCGAGCACGGCTTCCCAGATGCTGCCGAAGCCGCGTGCGGAAGTCTGCACGTCGAAGCGGCAGACCGGCTCCGCGCTAGCCTCGAGCAGCACCTCGAGGTTGCCCGAGCCGACGACGCCGGCCAGGACAGGCGCGAACGGTCCGGCCGGCTTCGTTCCCGGGAAGGCGTAGCTCAGCGTTTCGAGGGCCGGTGCAGGGTTGCTCATCGTTCGGTCCTTGCCAGTTCAGCAGTTCAGCGGTTCAGCGGTTCACCAGTTGCGAAAGCGCGCCGGCGGCGCATACAGGCCGCCGGAGGCTTGCACGAGATCGCGCATCGAGCGTGCGGCCAGCAGGTTGCGCGTCGCCAGCCGAACGTCTATGCCCAGGTCTTCGGGGCGGCGGATGACGCCGCGGTCGCGCAGGTTCTCGACCATGCGCCGGTCGCGCGCCATGCCGACCGGCGTGTAGCCGGCCACGCCGCGGACCGCCTGCTCGCGTTCTTCGTCGGTGCGCGCGAGCAGCAGGTTCGCGATGCCCTCTTCGGTCAGGATGTGGCTCACGTCGTCGCCGTAGATCATGATCGGCGGCAGCGGCATGCCGGCCTGCTCGGCCAGCGTCCAGGCGTCGAGGCGCTCGACGAACGCGCTCTGCATGTGCTCGCGGAAGGTCTCGACCATCTGCACCACGAGCTTCTGTCCGCGCGGTGTCGCCGCGGCGCCGCGCAGCCCGCTGCGGCTCTCGCGGCCGGCCTGCAGCCACGCGGCGCTCGCGTGGCGCCGCCCGCGCGCATCGGCGCCCATGTTGGGCGCGCCGCCGAAGCCGGCGATGCGGCCCAGCGTCGCGGTGGAGCTGTTGGCCGCCAGGTCGATCTGCAGCGTCGAGCCGATGAACAGATCGCAGGCATAGTGGCCCGCGGCCTGGCAGAACGCGCGATTGCTGCGCATGCTGCCGTCCGGGCCCGTGAAGAAGACGTCGGGCCGCGCGCGCACGTAGCGCTCCATGCCGACCTCGGAGCCGAAGGAATGGATGGACTGCACCCAGCCCGCCTCGATGGCCGGGATCAGCGCCGGATGCGGGTTCAGCGCCCAGTGGCTGCAGATCCGGCCCTTGAGCCCGAGCGACTCGCCATAGGTCGGCAGCAGCAACTCGATCGCCGCCGTGTCGAACCCGATGCCGTGGTTCAGCCGCTGCACGCCGTATTCGGCGTAGATGCCCTTGATGGCCATCATCGCCATCAGGACCTGGATCTCGGAGATCTGCGCCGGATCGCGCGTGAACAGCGGCTCGATGACATGCGGCGTCGGGCTGGGCACGACGTAGTCGACCCAGTCGGCCGGGATGTCGACGCGCGGCAGCGCCTGCACGACCTCGTTGACCTGCGCGACGACGATCCCGCTGCGAAACGCCGTCGCTTCGACGATCGCCGGCGTGTCCTCGGTATTGCCGCCGGTGTAGAGGTTGCCCTCGCGGTCGGCCGCCTGCGCGCAGACCAGCGCGACGTTGGGCGTGAGGTCGACGAAGTAGCGCGCGAACAGTTCGAGGTAGGTGTGGATCGCGCCGATGGCGATCTGCCCGCTGCTCACCAGCCGCGCGAGCCGCGCGCCTTGCGGGCCGGAGAAGCTGAAGTCCAGCCGGGCGGCAATGCCGTTCTCGAACACGTCCAGATGTTCGGGCAGCGCGAGCACCGACTGCACCATGTGCAGGTCGTGCACCGCCGCGGGGTCGAGCGCGGCCAGCGCACGCGCCAGGAAGTCCGCCTGCTTCTGGTTGTTGCCCTCGAGGCAGACGCGGTCCCCGGGCTCGATGACGGCCTGCAGCAGCGCGCCGATGCGCGCGGCCGCAACGTGCTTGCCGTCGGCCAGCGACTGCGCTCGCGCGCGCCGCGCCTCGCGCGAGCGGCGCTGGCTGTCCCAGCGGGCGAGTGCGTTCATGCGGTTCCCTTCGTCATCTGGTCGCACCCATCACCACGTCCGGCAGGCCGGTGGCGATGCCGGGGACGAAACACATCAGCACGATCGCCAGCAGCATCAGCGCGACGAACGGCAGCACGCCCCAGATGACGCTGCGCAGCGGGATGTCGGGCGCGATGTTCTTGATCACGAAGATGTTCAGCCCGACCGGCGGGTGGATCAGCCCCATCTCCATGACGATCGTCATGACCACGCCGAACCAGATCAGGTCGAAGCCGGCCGCCTTCAGCGGCGGCAGGATGATCGGTGCCGTCATCAGGATGATCGAGACCGGCGGCAGGAAGAAGCCGAGCACCACCACCATGCCGAGCACCGCGGCCAGCAGCAGCCACTTCGGCAGTTGCATCGCGACGACCGCATGCGCCGCATCCTGCGAGATGTGCAGCGAGCTCATCACGTACGAGTACAGCAGCGACATGCCGATGATGAACATCAGCATCGTCGACTCCTTGATCGTGCCGGCCAGGATCGGCCGCAGCTGCTTCGGTTTCCAGATGCGGTAGACGACGGCGATCAGCAGCAGCGCGAGGATCGCGCCCAGGCCCGCCGTCTCCGACGGCGTGGCGTAGCCGCCGTACAGCGCCACCATCACGCCGATCAGCAGGATCACGAAGGGCAGCACGCGCGGCAGCATCTCGACCCGTTCGGGCCAGGTGTAGCGGCGATCGTCGAGCAGCGCGGAGCGGCTGCCGCCCTGTTGGTGCATCGCGTGGGCGGCCGCGTACTCCTTGCGGTAGCGGTACACGGCATAGCCGGCGAACAGCGCGACCAGCAGCAGGCCCGGACCGATGCCCGCCAGGAACAGGCGACCGAGCGACTGCTCGGCCGCCACCGCGTACAGGATCATCGTGATCGACGGCGGCAGCAGGATGCCCAGCGTGCCGCCGGCCGCGATGATGCCCGCGGCGAAGCCCGGCGAATAGCCGCGTTCGCGCATCTCCGGGATGCCGGCGCTGCCGATCGCCGAGCAGGTGGCGGGGCTGGACCCTGACATCGCCGCGAACAAGGCGCAGGCGAACACGTTGGCGATGCCCAGGCCGCCCGGGATGCGGTTCATCCACGCGTGCATCGCCGAGTACAGGTCCTTACCCGCGGGCGAGCGCCCGATGGCCGCGCCCTTCAGGATGAACAGCGGGATCGACAGCAGCGTGATGCTCGCCATCTCCTCGTAGACGTTCTGGGTCACCGTATCGAGCGCCGATGCGGGCATGAAGACCGCCATGAAGCCCACCGCCACGGCGCCGAGCGCGAAGGCGATCGGCATGCCGGAGAACATCACGAGCAGGGTGACCGCGCCGAACGCGATGCCGGTGCTGCCTGTCATGGCCGGACCTCCGTGTCGACGGCGCGCACCGCGCTTTCGAGCGCCAGCTGGACGGCCAGCAGGCTCGTGCCGCAGGCCATCAGCAGATACGGAATCCACAGCGGCGGACCCCAGGTGGAGTTGCTCGTGTGGCCCTCGTGCAGCGCCTCGAGGAACAAGGTCCACGACTTCCACGCGAAGAAGGTGCAGAAGGCCGCGCTCACGAGGTCGATGACCAGCAGCCGCCAGCGGTTGGCACGCGGCGGCAGCAACTCGGCGATCGCCTCGACGCCGATGTGGCCGCGGTACGACTGGACGAATGCGCCCGAGCAGAACGTGGCGCCGATCAGCAGGAACACCGCCGTTTCGTCCTGCCACTCGGTGGGCACCTTGAGGAAGTAGCGCGCCGCGACGCTGTAGGTCAGACACGCGGCCGCGGCGACGACGGCCAGCATGCACGGCACCATCACGGCGCGGTTCACGATCTGCAGCAGCGCGTGCACGCCGCCGATCAGCGGGCGGCCGGCGGGCGCGGGCTCGGGGCGAGACAGCTCGAGGCCGGCTTCGCCGACCTCGAGCCCGGCCGACGCGATCGAGTCGGTGGCCGGCGTCATGCGACCGCCTTCTCGGCCAGCTTCAGCAGACGCGCGCAGCCGGCGTTCTTCTCGGCATAGTCCTTCCATGCCGTCGTGCGCGACAGCGCGACCCACTTGGCCAGCGCGGCGTCGTTCAGCTCGTGCACCTGCGCGCCGGCCTTCGTGTAGGCGGCGGCCACCGCGGCGTCGTCGGCGCGCGCGCCGTCGAGACCGAACTTCTCCATCTCGGCGCCGACCGTCATCACGAGCGCCTGCTGGTCCTTCGGAAGGTTGTCGAAGATCGTCTTGGACATCAGCAGCGGCTCGAGCATGAACCAGTACGACTTGCCCGACTTGCTGATCGTCAGATGCTTGGACACCTCCTGCAGCCGGAACGAGATCAGGCTCGTGGCCGACGTCATCACGACGTCGACCGCGCCGGTCTGCATCGCCGCGTAGGTCTCGCTGGACGGCAGCGACAGCGTCGTCGCGCCGGCCGCCTTGGCCACCATGTCCATCTCGCGGCTGCCGCCGCGGTACTTCAATGCCTTCACGTCCTCGGGCCCGATCACCGGCGCGGTGCGGCTCGCAGCGCCGCCGGCCTGCCAGATCCACGTCACCAGCATCAGGCCCTTGTCGGCGAGCAGGTCGGTCAGCGCCTTGCCGATCTCGGCCTTCTTCCACGCGAAGCCCTGTTCGTACGACGTGACCAGGCCGGGCATCAACGCGATGTTCAGCTCGGGGATCTCGCCGCCGCCGTAAGGCAGCGGGATCAGCGTCAAGTCCAGTGCGCCCTTGCGCGCGGCGCTGAGCTGCGCGTTGACCTTCATCAGCGACGAGCCCGGATAGACGTTGACCTTCAACGCGCCGTTGCTGCGCTTGGCCAGCTCCTGCGCAAAGCGCAGGCTGAGCCGGTGGCGAAAGTCGCCTTCGGTTTCCGAGCCGCCCGGAAACTGGTGCGACAGCTTCAACGGCTCGGCGGCCTGCGCGACATGCGTCGGCAGGAGAAGGGACGGGGCGGCAGCGAGCGCCGTGGTGATGCGGCGGCGGGTGTTGTCCATGGCTTGTCTCCGGTGTGCGTTTCGAATTCGTCGGCGCCGTCCAGCAGGTACGAGCAGGTACGAGCAGGTACGAGCAGGTACGATGGCGGCGCGCTCTGTATGCGCAAATCCTCGGTGATGGCGGC
>Ga0070706_100001672_pt1 | contig 23086 bp, 24 predicted proteins | sample KBSK5501metaG_FD_65476 | JGI IMG/M metagenome (GOLD analysis project Ga0070706, IMG submission 65476) | Corn, switchgrass and miscanthus rhizosphere microbial communities from Kellogg Biological Station, Michigan, USA - KBS K5-50-1 metaG | ecosystem: Host-associated > Plants > Roots >... | reverse complement strand
AAGAAGGACGGCACGCCGGTCACCGCCGAGCAGCTGGACGCGGCCGGGGCGATGGCGGTCATTCTCCGGGATGCCGTCAAGCCGAACCTGCTCCAGACGCTTGAGAACACCCCGGTCCTGGTGCACGCGGGCCCCTTCGGCAACATCGCCACCGGCAACTCGTCGGTGATCGCCGACCTGATCGGGATCCACGCGGGTGACTTCCTCGTCACCGAGGCCGGGTTCGGCGCGGACATGGGCGCGGAGCGGTTCTTCAACATCAAGTGCCGCACCTCCGGGCTGCGCCCCAACGCGGCGGTGATCGTCGCCACGGTCCGGGCGCTCAAGGCGCACTCCGGCAAGTACAAGATCGTCGCGGGCAAGCCGCTGCCCGAGCAGCTCCTCGCCGAGAACCCCGACGACGTGGCCGCCGGGGGGGCCAACCTGCGCAAGCAGATCGAGAATATCCGCCTGCACGGCGTGTCGCCTGTGGTGGCGATCAACGCCTTCCCCACCGATCACGCCAGCGAGCACCAGATGATCCGGGACATCGCCGCGGAGCAGGGCGCCAGGTCGGCGCTATGCACCCACTTCGCCGACGGCGGCCGCGGCGCCATCGAACTGGCCGAAGCCGTAGCCGAGGCCGCCGACGAGCCGTCGCACTTCGCCGTCCTCTACCCAGACTCGGCGAGCCTGCGGGAGAAGATCGAAACCGTGGCCACCAAGGTGTACGGCGCGGACGGCGTCGAATACTCCGCCGAGGCCAACAAGCAACTCGACACCTACGAGCGGGCCGGGTTCGGGAACCTGCCGGTCTGCATCGCCAAGACCCACCTGTCCATCTCCTCCGACCCCACGCTCAAGGGCGCCCCGACCGGCTGGACCCTTCCCGTCCGGGAGGTACGGGCCTCGGTCGGCGCCGGGTTCGTGTACCCCATCTGCGGCGACATGCGGACGATGCCCGGGCTCAGCAAGACCCCGGCCGCCGCCCGCATCGACCTCGACGAGGATGGGCTGATCGTGGGACTGAGTTGACCTCATCCCTGGATCAGCCGGTACGGCAGTTCCTGGATCAGGTCGCAGCCCGCACCCCGGCCCCCGGCGGCGGCGGCGCCGCCGCCATGGCCGGGGCGATGGCCGCCGGGCTGGTCGCCATGGCCGCCCGGTTCTCTGTCGCGCAGCTTCCTGCCGCCGAAGAGCTCGCCTGCCGGGCCGATGAGCTTCGCCTGCGCGCCGCCGAACTGGTAGACGAGGACGCGGCGGCCTACGGGCGCGTCCTCGACGCCTTCGCGTTGCCCCGCGACGACGGGACCGGCCAGCGCACGCGGCAGGTGCGGGAGGCGCTGGAGCGGGCGGCCGCGGTCCCGGCCGAGATGACCGAGATCGCCGCGGAGGTGGCCGGGATGGCCGCCCGCCTCGCCGGCGCGGGCAATCCCAACCTGCGGGGCGACAGCATTTCCGCAGCGCTCCTCGCCGAGGCGTCGGCCCGCTGCGCGGCCGCCCTGGTGGACATCAACGCTGCCTTGGGCAAGCTCGGCGGCGACCTGCCGCACCGCGCCGCGCAGAACGTCGCCGCCGCCCACGTGGCTGCCCGGGAGGCCACCGCCTGACCGCGCGGGATGACCTTTGCGTCGTTTCGAACCTGGACAGCGCCTGCGCTGCGGCTGTTACATGTCACCTAACCCACGGGCGGAAAGGCCGGATCATCCCCGCGGTGTAGTGCATTCAGGGAATCCCGAGATCCCGAACTGGTAAAGGAGAGGATGCATGTCACATCGAAGTCGTATCCATGGCCGCATACTGCGCCGGGCAGGTCCCGCTGTGGGCGCGCTCGGCCTGGGGGCCGCACTGCTGAGCGGCATCGCCGGCACGCCGGCGTTGGCCATTCCGATCCCGCCGTCGACGTCGAGCTGCACCTACAACGGCAGCCCGGTGGGATTCGGTGCCAGCAACACAGGAGGAACCCCGGTCACCGTCAACTGCACCGGGCTGCCGGCCAACACGCTGCTGATCGTCGCCCAGACCAGCCCGCTGGCCGGCGTCATCAGCCCGTCCTCCTCGGCGACGGCCGAAGCGGACCTCAGCACGGGCGTGGCCGTCACGACGAGCAGCACCGGCACGCTCACCGCGACCATCACGGTGACGGCCACCGGCGGTTCGCCGGGCTTTTCCGCCATTGACAAAAAGGCGGTCTGCCCGCCCACCCAGGCCCAGGTGAACGCCGGCTTGACCAACTGCGTCGTCACCGTGGCCGACCTGGCCACCACCACGGGACTGAACTTCGGCAACATCATCTACGCGACCCAGCCCAGCCCCAACGCGCCGACGCTGCACCTTAGGCCGAGCGCGGTCGACCACATCGGACTGAACGGGAAGGTGGTGAGCGCCAGGGACGTTCTTGGCGCCTGCAAAGCACCCGTCAGGGGCACGAGCCACTGCTGGTGGGGCGCCGCCCTGACCGGGGCGCCCAACTCCGCCGCCGGGGTTCCCGGCCTCACCGTGGCCATCGACGGGGTCCCGCTGACCAGCGCCAACACTCTCACGGTCAGCCCCGCCGTTTACTGCGCGAAAGGAGCCACCGCCGCTGCCTGCGCCGGGCACCTGGTGGGCACCCTGATCGGCCCGCACCTCCGCGGGACCTTCGTGGTTCCCCACGGGATCAGCGCAGGCTCCCACACCGTGGCAGTCCTCGAACCCAACACCACGCCCGACCCTGGCAACGGCCCCAGCAACACCGTCGCGGGTCTGGCGACCTTCGTGCTGCACTGACAATCCACGCGACCATAACGGCTGCTCACCAGCCAACGAGGCGGGAGCCGGTTCCACCGGCTCCCGCCTCGCCACGTCCGGCGAGACGCTAACCCCGGCCGGCCCGGCTAAACCGGAGAGCGGGAGCCTGGCTGGTGTCGCGGGGCGGCATCCAGCGGCGGGTCATCGAACAGCGGGCATTCGTCAAGGTTCGGGCATTCACAGCGCGCGGCGATTTCGAGCCAGTCGCGCACGAGCGTGGTGCGCTCGATCTGCGCGGTGATCACCGGAAGCTTCCGCTCGGCCACCTCCCGCAGCCGGTCGATCGCCTCGCTGTCGTCCGGCGATGCGGACAGCAGCGTCTTGATCTCGTCGAGCGTCAGGCCCGCTCGCTGCCCGGTCTCGATCACCGCCAGGGTGCGCACCGTGCCGGGGTCGTACTTGCGCTGTCCGGCCACGCGCACCGGCTCGGGCAGCAGCCCGATCTGCTCGTAGTAGCGGATCGCGGACGGCCGCTTGCCGGCCATTTCGGCCAGCTCACCGATGGCCAGCAGCGGAGCGCCGTCGGGCCGGGAATCCGGATTTGACATCAAGTCGACTTTAACACCGACGCTGGCCGCGCCACTGTCGCCCATACCTTCAGCTAACCCTCAGGAAGTCCACAGCAAACATGCGGCAAAAACGCCGAACCGGCGCCACGTGAACAGCCGTGCGAGATGTGTAAGGACGACAAGGTCGCTCACAGGTCACCAACCGGAAGGACAAGTCATGTTGCTCACCCCCGCCCGATCGGCGGCCGGGATCGCGCTGGTGGCGGTGCTGGCCGCCGGCTGCAGCACCGTTGCCGCGGCGTACCACACGGCACACAAGCCGGCCGCCGCGGCACACTCCACCGCACCCCAGCCGCCCGCGGCGCACCATCGCCACCATGCGGCCACGCACCCCGTGGCCAGCACGCCGCCGGCGCCACCGGCCACCGCGCCCGCGCAGCCGGCCAATCCCATCCCGCAGGGCAACGGCGGCGACCATGACGCTGATAACAACGGCGGTCCCAGCGATGGCGACGGCAACATCTGACGCGGGGCGCGACCCTGCTAGCCCTGACCCCGCCACCCCACCCCATATCCGGGCCAGGGGTCCCGCTCCGGCGGCCCCCCGGCGCGGGCTGGGGGCGAGGCAGACCAGGCGGCGCCGCGGATACGCCCTGGCGGCGGTCGCCGCCATTGTCGCCAGTGCGGTGACGGCTGTGGCGGTTGCCCTGCCGGGGAGCTCGTCCGGGCGGCCCTTCCCCCCGCTTCACCCGGCGCCGGCACCGGCCGGGTGGCGGCACGCGGCGCTGCCCAACGGGACCGCGGTGCTCTCCTACCCGCCCTCGGTGCACCCCGTCGCGGGCGACAAGGGCACCGTCTCGGCCGCGAGGCTCGGCCCGGGCGGGGCGTATGAGCTTTACCTGAACGTCACCCCGCGGCAGGGCGCCGAGACGCTGGCCCACTGGGCCGCGTTCCGGCTCAGGTTCCTGCGCGCCGACAGCGCGGCGACCGCCCACCTGGACGCCGCCGCGACGGGCGTCGCGTTCCGCGGCGGCACCGGCTCGTGCGTCATCGACGACTACGTCACCCGGATCGGCGCCCACCACTACCAGGAGATCGCCTGCCTGGTCCAGGGGCGAACCGGCGCCAGCGTCATCGTCGCTGCCGCCCCCGCCGCCGCCTGGGCCCACGCCCGCCCGCTGCTCTTCCAGGCCGTGGCGGCCTACCAAGTCCGCTGACACACCACCTACCCCCAGACAGGAAACGACAATGAACGGCACCATCGCGGCGCGGTTGCGCCAGCTAGTCTCACCGCGCATCCCCGGCCCGCTGGGCTCGGCCGGCAGCCGGGCCGCCGGGCTCCTGCTGCGCCTTGGCTCTGTGGCACTGCTCGGCTGGATCGGCTACATCCACCTGCACCTCTGGCTGGAGGGCTACCGGCAGATCCCCACCGACGGCCCGCTGTTCCTGCTCGACGCGATAGCCGGGTTCGCCCTGGCCGCGGCGTTGCTCGTGCGGCCAGCCCCGCTGGCCGGGCTGCTTTCCACCGGCTACACCATCGCCACGCTCGGCGCCCTGCTCACCAGCCTCACCGTCGGCCTGTTCGGCTTCCACGAGTCCCTCTCGGCGTCCTACGTCGTCCTCTCGCTGGTCGTGGAGACGATCACGGCGCTGGCCCTGCTTACCTGGACTCTCCTGGTAGCGCGCGTCCCCCGGCCGTCGGCCCGTCCGCTCACGGCCGACCCCGCCCGTGCCTGAACGCAGCGCGTGTCAGCCAGGGGTGCTGGGGCCGGGCAGCCAGTCCTCGATGAGCGGTGCGGCGGGCGGCCCGGCCTTCAGCCAGGTATCCAGTGCCCGGATCAGAGGTCCAGGGTTCTTCCTGGAGCGGGGGAAGGCGCGGCTGCTGGTGTACAGGATGCCCGTATGGGCGGCATCGGCTTGCAGCGCCCGCAACAGGATCGGGCGGAAGTCCTTGACGTTCTCGGTGACGAGCCACCGAGACTGGGCGGTCGCCCAGGCGAAGACGGCCTCGTCGGTCATCGCCCGTAGGTCGCTTCCTTCTGCGACCGCCACCACATCGTGGCCCAGGTCCCGCAGAGTGGCGGCAATCGCGGGGGCAAACATCTCATCAAGGAGCAGCCGCGCGCCGGCTGAGGGGCTCACGCGATGAGCTGCTGTTGGATACGCCAGGCTTCTTCGGCGCGGGCGGACGCCTCGTCGGCGGCAGTAATCTCGGCGTCGATCTCGTCGCGGTAGTCCCCGTAGTAGCTGACGGCAGTGGCGATCCTGGCGGCGTCGGTGGCGAATACCTCGGCGGCCGCATCAAGCGCGGCTGCGCCGCGCTCGTCCACTTCGCGCAGGAACTTAATGATCTCCCAGATGTCGGGTCCGTACGCGAGCGCCGCCCGGCGCCCGGACGGGCCGTCCTTGAAGATCACCCCAGGGTGGTCAGCCATCCGCAGTCCCTCGTCGATGAGCCGCTGGGCGAGTGCCGAGGCGCTGGATCCGGTGACGGACTGAGCGCGGCGGCGCAGCCGGGCCAGCAGGCCCGGCTCGAAGCGGATCGATAGCGGCGTTGTCATGCGCTACATTGTAGCTAATGCGCTACAAGGATCACCCGCGCGGGCGGAGGGACCAGGAGCGCAGGTGCTGGTAGCCGCGGACGGCGGCGCGGCGCCTGGCCCGCACCTCGCAGTCCGGGTCGGAACGCAGCGCCGCGGCGAGCTCACCGTCCACGAGCGAGGTGCCGCCGCCAGGGCGGGCGCGAAGCGCGGGGGCGGGACAAGCAGAGCCGCGGGCGAGCCGGGACCGCGGTGCTACCTGAGTTCGCCGTATTTCCCGACAAGTCATGCTCCGATGGCCCAACCACGCCGTGGCGCAGAGCACAATGAGGCCAAGCACATTGAGGCCCGGGGGCCAGCGCCCGAGCACGGTGGGGCCACGTACGGCGATGCCGGAGCACGGTTAAGGAGCATCGGTTGGCGGCGCTGAGAGACCGCATACCTGTGAGCGGGACATGCCGGCCACGCTGACCCGAGAACAGGCGTCGGCCCTCGCCACGGCCGCGGTCTCGGAACGAGACACGATCCAGCAGAACCTGCTCGACCTGGACGGCAGCTTCGGCAAGCGGCTGCTCGCCGGCGCGCAGCTGACCGGCGAGACCAAGAAGCGCTGGGACGCCGCCGCCGCGGACCTGACCACTCTCTGGGAGACCTTCACCGCCTACTCGGCGGTGATCGACCGCGCCGCCGAGATTCTGGCTGGGCTCCGCCGGTCGCCCGGCACCCAGCTCACCGAGATCTCTTCTTTGCTGAACGGAACGTCCGTGCAGCTCTCCCGCCCCTCGTCGGCGTTGGCCCGGGGTGACCTGACCAGCTCAGCGGTCACCGAGGTGACCGTGGGTGCGGCGGTTCGGGATATGAAGCGCGCTTTCGCCGCCGTCGCCGAGGTGGTGTCCGCCGCCGAGGCGGTGTGGAACGAGTCCGCGGACAAGCTCCAGCAGATCGAGACCGACCTCGGCGCCGCAAAACAGCAGGCGGCCGGGCTGGCCGACGAAGCGCTCGGCGGAGCCATCGCCGCGGCTGAGGCCGACCTCGCCCAGTTGCGTGATGTGCTGAACCGCGATCCGCTGGCGCTGTGGCAGGGCGGGCAGGTGGATCTGTCCCGGCTCGGCCGGCTGGGGGACCGGACCGCGGCGGCGGCATCCCGGGCGTCCCAGGTGGCGGCGCTGCGCGAGACCGCCAGCGGCCGCATCGCCGCGCTGACGGCGACCGTCACGGCCGCGCGGCTGGCCTGGCAGGATGCCATGGCTGCGCGCCAGCGCGCGGCGGCCAGGATCGCCGCCGGGTCGCTGCCGGCGCCACCTGAGGTCAGCGGCCTGGCGCCGCGACTGGCGGCCCTGGAAATGCTCCGGGCCGAGGGCCGCTGGACCCGGCTGGAGTCGGAGCTTGACCTGCTCGACAAGCAGGCGGCGGCGGTGGCCAAGGGATGCCGGGACGCGGAGCAGGCGGCCACGGCGCTGCTGGACCAGCGCGACGAACTGCGCGGCCTGCTGGACGCCTACCGGGCCAGGGCCGCGAAACTGGGCGGCGCCGAGGACAGCGACCTCGACGCGCGTTACGACCGCGCCCACGAGTTGCTGTGGACCGCCCCTTGCGACCTGTCTGCCGCGGCGGACGCGGTGACCGGCTATCAGCAAGCGGTTCTTGGACTGAGCGGACGGGGGCAGCGGCCATGACGACCACCGCGATCAGATGTGCCCGGCCCGGCTGCGGCGGGACGATCGAGGGCGGTTACTGCGATACGTGCGGCCTGGCCCCGGACCCGACTGGGGCCGGAGCCAGCACTGGGCGGGGTGGTGGGGCCGGAGCCAGCACTGGGCGGGGTGGTGGGGCCGGAGCCAGCACTGGGCGGGGTGGTGGGGCCGGAGCCAGCAGAGCATCAGCCGTAGCCTCAACGGTCTCCGGCAGTACCGGCAGCGGGGGCACCCGGCGCACCCGCTCGGGAGGGATCCGGTCGTCGCGGGGACACCTGGGCGCTGGGCTGGTGGACGTCCCCCCGGTTCCGGCCCGGGACCCGGCGTCCGCGGTGCTGAAGGACCCGAAGGTAGCCGAGAGCAAGCGGTTCTGCGGCGTGTGCGACCATGCCGTCGGGCGCGGCAGGGACGGGCAGCCCGGGCTTGTCGAGGGATACTGCCCCAACTGCGGCAGCCCGTTCTCGTTCGCGCCGAGGCTGGAACAAGGTGAGCTGGTCGCGGGCCAGTACGAGGTGCTCGGCTGCCTTGCGCACGGCGGGCTCGGCTGGATCTACCTGGCCATGGACCACAACCTAGGCAACCGGTGGGTCGTGCTCAAGGGCCTGCTGAACACCGGCGACGCGGCGGCCCAGGAGGCGGCCGTCGCCGAGCGGCGGTTCCTCGCCGAGGTCGAGCACCCGAGCATCGTCGGTGTTTACAACTTCGTGCAGCACGCCGACCGGCGGAGCGGACAAGCCGCCGGATACATCGTTATGGAATATGTCGGCGGGAAATCCCTGCGGCAGATCTTGCTGGACCGCCGCCAGTCCGGGCAGTCGCTGCCCCTGCCCATGGCTCTCGCGTACGCGATCGAGATCCTGCCCGCGCTGGGCTACCTGCACAGCCGGGGGCTGGTGTACTGCGACTTCAAGCCGGACAACGTCATCCAGACCGAGGAGCAGCTCAAGCTCATCGACATGGGCGGGGTGCGGCGGATCGACGATGACGACAGCGCGATCTACGGGACGGTCGGGTACCAGGCGCCGGAGATCGCGACGGCAGGGCCCTCGCCGTCCTCCGACCTGTACACGGTGGGCCGGGCTCTCGCCGTGATGACCTTCGAGTTCTCCGGCTACCAGAGCAAATACGCGGGCAGCCTGCCGGACCCGGAGACGGTGCCGGTCCTCGCCTCGAACGAGTCGTTCCTCCGGGCGCTGCGGCGCGCCACCGACCCGGACCCGGACGGCCGCTTCGCCTCGGCGGGCGAGATGGCCGAACAGCTCACCGGGGTGCTGCGTGAGGTGCTCGCGGTGGCCGACGGCAAGCCACGACCGGCCTTCTCCGCCCTGTTCAGCCCGGAGTTGCGGGCCGTCGGAGTCGCCGCCGCGCTCGCGGATGGCGGCAACGGCGCCGCGCAGCCACTGCCGCCAGCGCCGGAGATCGTGGCGGGCCTGCCGGTGCCCCAGGTGGACGCCACCGACCCGGCGGCGGGCTACCTGGCCACGCTGAGCACGCTGGACCCGGCGCAGCGAACCGCGGCGCTCGCCGCGGCGATGGCTGGGGATCAGGGGACACCGCAGGAGGTGGCCGAATCGGTGGAGACCCGGCTGGCGCTGGCCCGCTCCCGCATCGTCACCGGCGACCTGGCGGGTGCCGGGACCGTGCTGGCGGACCTGGCCGCGAGCGATCCGGGCGACTGGCGGATTGCCTGGTACAACGGCCTGCGCGAACTGGCCGCGGGCAACGCGGCCAGCGCCAGGGGCGCGTTCGACGCGGTGTCCGGCGCGCTGCCCGGTGAGCTGGCGGCCAAGCTCGCGCTGGCCTTCGCCGAGGAGGCGGCGGGGGACCGCGCCGCCGCCGGGCGCTACTTCCAGCTCGTGGGGACGGTGGACCCGGCCTATGTGAGCGCGGCGTTCGGGCTGGCCAGGACCCGGCTGGCCGCGGGCGACCGGGCCGGCGCGATCGCGGCGCTCGCCGCGGTGCCGGACACCTCCAGCCACCACCTCGCGGCGCAGGTGGCGGCCGTCCGCATCCAGGTGTCGCCGGGGCCCGGTTCCGCCCCGGTGCCGCCCGGCGATCTGCACGAGGCGGGCGGCCGGCTCAGCCTGCTCAAGCTGGACCCGATCAAGCAGGAACAGCTCACGGCAGAGGTGCTGCGAGCGGCGCTGGAAAGTGTCCTGGCCGGCGGGCCGCCGGGCGGCGGCAGGCTGCTCGGCTGCGAGCTCACCGAGCGTTCGCTGCGGTTCGGGCTGGAGCGCAGCTACCGGGCCCAGGCGCAGCTGGCACCGGACCGGAGCCGCCGGATCGAGCTAGCCGACCTGGCCAACGACGTCCGCCCCCGGACCTGGTCGTGACCGCCGGCCCGGACAGCGCGGTCACCTGCCCCTCCTGCGGCAGGGCGGTCGGGCCGCGGGACAACTTCTGCGAGGCGTGCCGGGCCGAACTGGCCCCGGCGGTGGTGAGCGGCGATCAGCCGGGAACGGCCACCACGTGCGCGTTCTGCCAGGCGGCGCAGGTCACCCCGGACGGCTACTGCGAGTCCTGCGGCCGCAAGCAGCCGTCTCCCCGGGACCACACCGAACTCGACCTCGGCACGCTGGCCGGCGTGACCGACCGCGGCCTCCGCCACCACCGCAACGAGGACGCGATGGCCCTGGCGACCGCCGAGGTGGCGGGCGGCCCGGTCGCGGTGGCGGTGGTGTGCGACGGGGTATCCAGCTCCCGGCGTCCCGACGAGGCGTCTCTCGCGGCGGCGGAGGCAGCGGTGCGGGTGCTCCTGGCCGCGGCCCGGACGGGCGGCGACCTGACGGAGGCGTCCCGGGACGCGGTGTCGTCCGCGCAGGAGGCGGTGGCCGGACTGCGGGACGAGGAGGAGGGGGGACCTTCGGCGCAGGACCCGCCGTCGGCCACGTTCGTCTCCGCGGTGATGACCGGTGAGGCGGTGACCCTGTGCTGGCTGGGCGACAGCCGCGGCTACTGGCTGGGCGACGGTCCCGGTTCCGCCGCCAAGCGGCTGACCACGGACGACTCGCTGGCCGGTGAGCTGGTGGCGGCGGGGCTGGTGTCCGAGGAGGACGCGCTCTTGCTGCCGCAGGCTCACGTGGTGACCGGCTGGGTGGGCGCGGACTCAGGGGGGACAGCTCCTCATGTGGCCACGTTCGAGCCGCCCGGCCCCGGTGTTCTGCTGCTGTGCTCGGACGGGCTGTGGAACTACCAGCCCGAAGCGGCCAAGCTGGCCGAGATGGCGCTGCCGCGGGCGCTGGCCGATCCGCTCGGCGCGGCCGAGGCGCTGGTCACGTTCGCTCTGGAGGCCGGCGGCGCGGACAACGTGACCGTCGTCCTCGCCCCATTTCCCCCGCGGCCGGGCTCACACGCCCGCTCTGCATCTCCCGCCCCCGCTGCTTCGCAGCCCGCCCCCGCCGATTCCGAGGAGAAGCCGCCCGATGAGTGATTTCACCGTTGACGTCTCCCAGAACGAGTTCCTCCCCGATGGCGGCGATGAGGTCAACGCCATCGTCACGGTGACATCCCCGGACACGGGGCTCGCGGTGCCGCAGGAGGCGGGCAGCGCGGAGATCATCATCATCGACTGCTCGGGGTCGATGCGGTCGCCGCGGACCAAGATCGAGCAGGCCCGCGCGGCGACTGCCGCCGCGGTGGACGTGATCCGGGACGGCGTGGCGTTCGCGGTGATCGCGGGCACCGACAGGGCGGTGCCCATCTTCCCCGCAGATGGCAGCCTCGTCGAGGCCGACGCGCGGACCAGGGACGTCGCGAAGCAGGCCGTGTCTGGGGTGCTGCCGCGCGGCGGAACCGCGATCGGGCAATGGCTGCGCCTCGCCGAGGCCATGTTCGGCTCCTATCCGGCCTCGTTGCGGCACGCCATCCTGCTCACCGACGGCCAGAACGCGCACGAGACCCCGGATGAGCTCGACGAGGCGATCAGGCTGTGCGAGGGCGTGTTCAGCTGCGACTGCCGGGGCGTCGGCACCGACTGGGAGGTCGGGGAGCTGCGCCGGATCTCCTCCGCGCTGCTCGGCACCGTCGACATCGTGCCCGATCCTTCGGGGCTGGCCGCCGACTTCGCCACCATGATGGAAACGGCCATGAGCAAGCAGGTCGCCGACGTGTTGCTGCGGGTATGGACGCCGCAGCACGCGACCGTCCGGTTCCTGAAGCAGGTCGCGCCGATGGTGGAAGACCTGACGGCCCGGCGCACCCAGTCGGGCCCGCTGGCCGGCGACTACCCGACCGGCGCGTGGGGCGCCGGGGAGAGCCGCGACTATCACCTGTGCGTGCGCGTCAACCCGGCCGGGATCGGGCAGGAGATGCTGGCCGCCAGGGTCAGCCTGGTGGCCGCCTCGGCGTCCGGTCCCGAGATACTCGGCCAGGGCCTGGTGCGCGCGATCTGGACCGATGACGAGGCGCTGTCCACCCGGATCAATTCGAACGTCGCCCACTACACCGGCCAGGCCGAGCTCGCCCAAGTGATCCAGGAGGGGCTGGAGGCGCGCAAGCAGGGGGACGAGGACACCGCGACGGCCAAGCTCGGCCGGGCGGTGGCGCTGGCCGAGCAGTCCGGTAATGAGGACACCGCCAAGCTGCTCGCGAAGGTCGTCGACGTGGTGGACGCCGCGTCGGGGACGGTGCAGCTGAAGAAGCAGGTCGACGACGCCGACGAGATGGCGCTCGATACGCGCTCCACCAAGACCGTCCGGACCAAGAAGTAGGCGAGGCGGGGCATGCCGACCTGTCCAGCGGGGCACGACAGCACGGACTCGGACTTCTGTGACGTCTGCGGGATGCGCATCGGCGGGCCGGCGCCCGCCGGAGGCCCGGTTCCGGCGCCGGACGCGGCGCCGGCCGCTCCCGATGCCGGGCAATGGGGTGGGGTGGCGGGGTCAGGGCTAGCAGAGTCCTGTCCGCAGTGCGGGACGGCCAGGTCGGGGCAGTTCTGCGAGGGGTGCGGGTACGACTTCGCCTCGGGGAAGTCCCCGGCGCCGCCCCCGGCGGCGGCGCCAGCGACAGCGCCCGGGGCGCCGATGCCAGGGGCGGGCGCGGCGCCGGCCGACGGGGCCGCCTCTCCGACGGCGGCGTGGACGGCGGTGGTGACCGCGGACCGTGCCTACTTCGACCGCGTGATCGCCGAGGGAGGCCCGGACGCCGCGACGATCGAGTTCCCCGGGTACTGCCCCGAGCGCAGGTTCCGGCTTTCTGGCCAGGAGATGCGCGTAGGCCGGCGCAGCGTGTCGCGCGGGCTCGAGCCGGAGATCGACCTGACCGGCCCGCCAACCGATCCCGGAGTCTCCCACCTGCACGCCGTGCTGATGGCCGAGCCAGACGGCGGCTGGGCGGTCCTCGATCCGGGATCGGCGAACGGCACGATCGTCAACGGCGGCGAGATAGCCGCCGGGGTGCGCGTTCCCCTGCACGACGGCGACCGGGTCTGCGTCGGCGCCTGGACCGTGCTCACCATCCGCTCCGGCAGCGGGCCCTGACCCGGGCCTGGCAAACCGGTTGGTGGGCGGGGCGCCTGCCGCCATGATGGGCTTGTGCAGGTTGAGGAGATCAACATCGGCTCCAGCGAGGAGCTCCGCCCCGTCGTGTCGGTCGATGCGCTGGCCGGCAAGGGACTGCGGGGCGACCGGCACTTCTGTCCCGAAGGCGCCGAGCCGGGCCAGGCGCTGACCCTGATCGAGGCCGAAGCGCTGGAGGACGTGGGCTTGTCAGGCGCGCAATCGCGCCGCCAGGTGGTCGTGCGGGGGGTGCGGCTCAATGACCTGGTCGGCCGGCGGTTCCGGGTCGGTGATGTCGAGTGTGTCGGCGTCGAACTGTGCGAGCCGTGCCTGCATCTGCAGCAACTGACGCGGCCCGGGATCATCAAAGACCTCATTCACCGCGGCGGGCTCAACGCCGACATCCTGACCGACGGCCAGATCCGCGTTGGCGACCCGGTCACCCCCCGGGTGAATCCCCTCATGGCATAGGTGCGGCAGCATGACGGAGCGCTATTTTCTGCGGCCCATCACGCCCGGGGAGTTCGAGGCCTACTGCGAGGTTCCCCTGGAGGCGTTCAATGACGCCGATCGGCCGTCGGCTGAGGCCATCGAGCAGGAGCGCGTGGTCTTCGAGTTCGACCGCAGCATCGCGGCGTTCGACGGGGGTGTGATCGTCGGGACGACGGCTGCCTACTCCTTCCAGCTCACCGTCCCCGGTGGGGTCGTGAGCGCGGCCGGGGTCACCTTTGTCGGCGTCCTGCCCAGTCACCGGCGGCGGGGCATCTTGTCGGCGATGATGCGCCACCAGCTTGCCGATATCGCGGCCCGGGGCGAGCCGGTCGCGGCGCTGTTCGCGTCCGAGTCGGTCATCTACGGCAGGTATGGCTATGGCTGCGGGTCTGGCCAGCTGAGCCTGACGATCCGCCGAGGCGAGGGCGGGCTGAACCCGGCCGCGGGCCTCGGCGCCGGGCCGGGCGCAGTGCGGCTGCGGACCGGTCAGCCCGGCCAGCTGCGCACGGAGCTGGCCAAGATCTACGACTCGGCGGTCCCGCAGCGGCCCGGCATGATGGCCAGGGACGAGCGCTGGTGGCAGAGCCTTCTCGCCGATCCGGAAAACGGCCGCCGGGGGATGAGCCCGCTGAAGTGCCTGCTGGCAGCCGACGAAGCTGGCCCGCGCGGTTATGCCCTGTACCGGACCAAACCGGACTGGGATGAGGATGGCCTGCCGTTCGGCAGCCTGTCGGTCCGCGAGCTCGTCGCTGCCGACGGCGCGGCGACCGCGGCGCTGTGGGCCGACCTGCTCACCAGGGACCTGATCGGCGAGGTTGTGGCGAGGGGCCGGCCGGTCGACGACCCGCTGCTGGACATGCTGGCCGACCGGCGCCGCGCGCGCGCCTACCTGACCGACGCGCTCTGGATCCGCCTGATCGACGTCCCGGCCGCGCTGTGCGGCAGGCGCTATGCCTGCCCGGCCGACGTGGTGCTAGAGGTGATCGACGAGTTGCTGCCGGCGAACGCGGGCCGGTGGCGGTTGCAGTGCCCCGGCCCCGGCGACGGTGCAACGGCCAGCTGCGAGCGCACCACCGCGGTCGCCGATCTCGTGCTGCCCGTCGCCGCTCTGGGGGCGGGCTATCTGGGCGGCGCCCGCTTGGGCGCCCTCGCCACGGCCGGCCTGGTCACCGAGCACAGGAACGGTGCCCTGGCGATGCTTTCAGCCGCCATGTACTCCGACCCCGCGCCCTGGTGCCCGTCAATGTTCTGACCAGGCCGCCAGCGGTGCGGTGTATCAGCGGGACCAGTTGTGGCTCTCCTTACGGAGGACGCAGCGACGTGCTGCGATGACGAGAATGGAGCTGGCAATGGACGGCGAAGTCCCCATCCGCCCACCGTGGCCACGATTCCGCTGGGATGGCGGCCAAGGGCCCGGTGCCGGCCCCGTCTACTGCCCGCCAGCCATAGACGATCTCATGGCGGCGATCGTGACCTACAGGATGCTCGACGAGCAGCGTGCCGGGGCAATCCGTGAGGTGATCCGGCAGACCATCGCCTAGACCGAGAAAACCGTTTGCCGGAACTCGTCAAGAATCCAGCATGGCCGCACCGGCAAGCGTATTGTGCGCGTGTGCCCCGCTTGGCTCCCGGGGCTGGGTGCTACCCCCCCACACCTGGCCCCGGGGGTCACTGATCTCGCCAAACCTCCTGGCCGCCGTCCTCAGCCTGTCCCGGCGCGCGGCAAGGTGATCCAGGACCGCCAGAGCGTGCGGCCGAAGTCGGTGCCGACGCTGGCTGATAGCGCAGCGGCCAGCTCGCCCAGCGTGCCCCGCGCGGCCGCGCTGTCGCTGGCCGGCTCGCCCCCTACGGCGGGCACGAGGGTCACCGTGATTCCGATCAGGTCATCGGTGGCACCCACCTCCACGCGTGCCTCGTCCGGTGGCAGGCCGGGGGTCATCGCGAAGAGCATCAGCTCGGCGACGTCTATGACCGCGGCCACCTCCGTGGCGGCGAGGCCCGCGCACGCCGGCTCCGCGTCAACGGCCAACGGCGTGGCCAGCAGCCAGGCCGCCCGCTGCCGGAGCGCGCCGGCCAGCCGGGACTCAGGCACCAGGGCCGGGCCGGCCTCGTTGACCACCGCGCGCAGCGGCCGCGCCACCGCGTCCAGCCGCTTTACCACCGCGTCCAGCGGCGGTGCCTGCTCGGGAACCACCGAGCGGCGCAGCAGTTGCAGCTCCAGCGATGCCGCGGCCAGATCCTGAATGGGGCCGTCGTGGAGGAAGCCGGCGAGTTCGCCCCGCTCCCTGGCGCGCAGCCGCCGGGTAAGCCCGAGCAGCTGCCACGCCACGGGACCGGCCGGGCCCGCCGCGCAGGGCGCGCACGGCGCCGCAGCCGGCGCGCCCGTCCCGGCGGGCCGGGTGGCCTGGGTGCTGTGATCCGGTTCCCCCCCGGCCCCCGGCTGGTGCAGGGCGCGCACGGCGGTGAGCAGCTCGGCCAGCCGGAAGGGCTTGGCCAGCGACGCCACGCCATCCGGGAGGGCGTCGTGCGGCCCGCCGGTGATGACCAGGCACCGTCGCGGCGCGGCCGGGTCGGCCGAGGTCAGCTCCTCGATCAGGTCGGTCCCCCGGTCAGCGCCGAGGCGCGCGTCGACCAGCACCGCATCGTAGCTACGGGGGTCCATCCCGCGCGCCTCGGCCAGGGATGACGCCAGATCGACGTGATAGCCAGCAGTGCCGAGGGCGCGCCGGATCAGGGCGCGCATATCGCCGGCGTCATCGACGACCAGGACGCGCTGGCTGCCTGGCCTCGTTTGCGTTGTCTCGCCTCCTTCCCGGCGCGGGGTACCCGGGGCTGAGTATCACGAATAGTAGCATGTCAATTACTAAGTGTTATTTTCAAGGCTCGCGTCCCGCTGCGCTGGGTTGACCGTTCCCGGCGTGGTGGGCCGCGGCAGGGGGAGCCAGCGATGGAAGAGACCGGCAGTGCACCTCAGCTGGAGCCGATCAGGGTGTTCGTGCTCGACGACCACGAGATCTTCCGGCGGGGCCTCCGCGGCATGCTGGCCGCCGAGCCGGACATCGACGTGGTCGGCGAGGCCGGCACGATGGCCGCGGCCCTGCACCAGTTGCCGCGGCTGCGCCCGGACGTGGCGGTCCTGGACGTGCGCCTGCAGGACGGCGACGGGATAACCGTCTGCCGCGAGATCCGCTCCACCTTCCCCCGGACCGCCTGCCTCATGGTGACCTCCTACCACGGAGATCAGGCGCTGTTCAGCGCCATACTGGCGGGCGCCGCTGGCTACGTGCACAAGCAGGCGCGGGCAGAGGAACTGGTCACGGCGGTCCGCACGGTGGCGCTCGGCCGGCCGGTTCTGGACGCGCACGCGGTGCAGCGCGTGATGGACCGGTTGCGGGAGCTCATGGCTGACCCGCTGTCGGCACTGACGGAGCAGGAGCGGAACGTGCTGGAACTCATCGGCGTGGGGCTGACCAACCGTCAGATCGCGGAACGCATGCGCCTTTCCGAGGCCACCGTTAAGAGCTACGTGTCCGCCCTGCTGACCAAGCTGGGCATGCAGCGGCGCTCGCAGGCCGCCGCCATGGCCGCGCGCCTGGCGCACCAGGACGGCCAGCCCGGGCTGACCTGACGCGCTCTAACCCCGGCTCGCGACCGGGCTGCGGTCATCGGGTTGCCGGTCGGTGGCCTGCTCCTGGGTTCGCCGGGCGGGGAGCCGCTGGCGCAGCAGTTCGCGCGTGATCATCGTTAGGAAAGAAATATTTGGGCGGTGGTCCTGCCACCAGAGGGGCGCGCGGCGGGTGAGGCCGGCCAGCGTCTCGAAGGAGCCGCCGACGCCGTGGGCGACCTTGACGCCGGTGAACTGCCCCCACTGGCTGATGAACAGTTCCTTCCGGGGCGACGTCATGCCGACGAACAGCAGGTCGGCGCCGGAGTCCCTGATCTCGGCCGCGACGGCGGCTTCCTCCTCGGGACGGAAGTGGCCGTCGTGCGCCCCGGCCACCACCAGCCCCGGGTACGAGCAGTGCACCTCCGCGAGCACGCAGACCAGGACGTCCGCCTGCGCGCCGAGAAAGTAGACGCGGTATGAGTGGCGCGCGGCCTCGGCCAGCAGCCGGAAGAACAGGTCGATGCCGGCTACCCGCTCGGGCAGGGGCGCCCGGAGCAGGCGGCTCGCCCGCACCACCGACTGGCCGTCCGGCAGGACCATGCCGCAGTCGGCCACCGCGCTCCGTAGCTGCTCATTCCGCCGCATCGCGACCATCTTGGCCGCGTTGACCACGCCGACCGGCAGGTAGTCCCCGCGGTCCACGGCCTCCGTGCACCGGCCCACGGCCTGGGCCATGGTGAGCGCGTCGACCTCCAGTCCCAGCACATCCCGCCGGGCGGTGCCGGTCATTGGTCATCCCCCCTCGCTTGGAGCCACGTGTACAGCAGCCAGCCCAGCTCGTATGGGCGGCATTCGTGGTCGACCGCGCCGGGCCGGAACAACCGGTCGAGGACCGGCAGGCGGGTGCCGGCCCGCAACCGGGTCGTCCCGGCCCGCACGCCCCGGACGAGCTTGCGCGGGTCGCGGCGCGCCACCTTGCGCCAGATGACCGGCGGCTGGTCGAGGACCAGGTCCTCGGTGGCCTCGGCGGGCCGCGCCAGCCAGCGCAGCCCGCGGCAGATCTGCTCGACCCGCGGCCGCCCGCCCGCCTCGGCCAGGTCGAACAGGGCCATCGGGGCCATCGCGTGCTGGTGGACGCTGTACACGGGGTACCCCTCGATGACCCCGCCGGTGCGGGCGTCATAGTGCCACCACCACTGGCCCGCGTTGCCCTGCGCCCGGCAGATGATGGCCGCCACCGACTCGGCGCCGGCCAGCGCCGCCGGGTCGTCGCCGCTGGCGTGCAGCCTGGCGAGCGCCTGTACCGGGTACACCTGATCGGCGAAGCTGCCGACGTGGGAGCGGTACCAGGCGGTGGCGCCGCCGGTCACGTGCGGGTAGAGCCTGGGCCCTCGGGCGCCGAGCAGCCGGGCGCGCGCGGCCGCCAGATGCTGCTCGACGTCGGCGTGCGGGCGGGCGGTGGCGAGCGCGGTGACCACCCAGGCCGCGGTCACCACGTCGACCGGGCCGGGCCGCAGGTCGAGGCCGCCGAGCCGGGCCAGCGCGTGGGGCAGCGCGTCGTGGCGGGCCTCTGCCGCCGCCCAGCACACCAGGGCGGCCGTGCCGCGGGCGGTGCCGCCGTCGAGGTGCCGGGCCAGGCGGCCGATCAGGTCCTGGGCTGTGTCACCGCCCAGGACCGTGCGCTGATCCGGCTCGGGGAGGCGCAGCAGCCCCAGCGCTGCGATGGCCCCGTACCGCACGCTGGTGCCGCGCGGCGCCACCCGCCAGCCGCTGGGCTCGGGCGTGCCGGTCAGCGTGAAGGCGAAGCCGTCCGCCGCGCGCGCCCCGGCGAGCGCCAGCTTGCCAGCCTGCAGCATGCGCTCCACCAGGGCGGCGCTCCGGCCGTCGTGCGCGGCTACCAGGCCAAGCCTGGGCACAAGGGAGGTCACATCCCCCCGGATGCCCGGCCGCCCGGCGGAACTGCGCCCGGACGGCACGGCGGTTCCGGTGCCAGTGAACCTGGACCCCACGTGATCACACCTCTCCGGCCCCGACTGCCGAGTCTGTCCGCTGGCGGGCCCGCCCGGCGGGCACCGCCACAGCCAGGCCCGGCCAGGCCCGGCGCGCGGAAACGGGGGAATAACATAGAGTAGTAAGTTAACTACTCGATGTGAGAGAGTAGTGGGACGCGCGCCCGGCGTCCACCTTTTCGGCATGAAAACGCTTCGTGTCAACGCACCTTTGCGCGGCTCCACACCGGTGGCGGTTTCCCGGATACCAGCGCGCTATCGGGGCGAGCCCTTCGCAGAAGGCGATGCGAGGCGCATTACCGAGGGCGCCCGGTGACTGGCCCCTCGCTCAGCCGCGCGGCCATCGCCGCCGCTTGCGAGCGCCGCCGCATACCGAGCTTGGTCAACAGGGATGAGACGTAATTCTTGACTGTTTTCTCGGAGAGGAACATCCGCTCGGAGATCTGGCGGTTGGTCAGGCCTTCCCCGACCAGATCCAGGACCCGTTTCTCCTGGCTGGAAAGCGCCGCCAGCGGATCCGCGCGGGATGCCTCGTCGCGCACCCGCGCCATCATCTGCTTGGCCGCGTCGGGACTGAGCGCGGGCTGGCCGGCGGCCACCGTCCGGATCGCGGTCACCAGTTCCTGGGCCGCGGCCTGTTTGTTCACGTAGCCCGCGGCACCGGCCATGATCGCCCCCACCAGCGCCCAGTCGTCGCTATAGCCGGTGAGCATCAGGCACGCCGTGCCGGGCAGGATGGACCGGATCTCGCGGCACACCAGCACGCCATCGCCGTCGGGCAGCCGCACGTCCAGCACCGCCACGTCCGGGCGCAGCGCCGGCATCCGCGCCAGCGCCGACACCGCCGAGGCCGCCTCGCCCACTACCTCGATACCCGGCTCGGCGGACAGCAGTTCCCTGATGCCGTTGCGGACCAGCTCGTGGTCGTCCAGGATGAACACCCGCACGTCCCGGCCGTCAATTGGCCTCGTCATCGCCCATCCCGCTCCCGGTGTCCCGCGCGGCATCGTGGCCGTCCTCCGCGGCTGACACACCCGCCCACAGGGGTGCCTGGCCGACGAGGCGGTCCACCGTCTCGAGGAAGGCGCGCACTCCGATGGGCTTGGTCACGTACGCCGCGGCGCCGGCCCCGAGCAGCCTGGTTCGCTGGGCCTCGACGGCGTCCGCGCTGAGAATGACCACCGGCGTGCGGCTGGTCGCCGGGTCAGCCTGGAACCGGCGCAACAGTTCCTCACCCGACATGTCGGGCAGGTGCAGGTCCAGCAGGATCACATCCGGGTGGTGCTCGGTGGCCAGGTCCAGGGCAACCCCGCCGAGCATGGCCGGGACCAGCCGGACCGACGGCCGCCGCCGAAGGATGTGCTCGATCAGCTGCAGGTTCTCCACCATGTCTTCCACGTACAGCAAGGTCTTCGGAGAGGGGTAGGCGCGGACGCCAGCAGGGGCCGGCCGCGTGGTGGGCGTGCTGATCTCGGCCGGCTTGGCGGCCGGCAGTTCCACCCAGAACGTGCTGCCCAGCCCCTGGGTGCTGGTGGCCCCGGCGCTGCCGCCCATCGCCGTCACCAGGCGCCGGCACAACGCCAGGCCCAGCCCCGTTCCCTCGATCCCCGCCTCGGCGGCGTCCAGCCGCTGGAACGGGGTGAACAGCCGGGTCAGGTCCGCCTCGGGGATGCCCCGTCCGGTGTCCGTCACGGAGATCCGGACCCGCTCCCCCGGCCGGCTGGCCACGGTGACCGTGACCTTCCCGCCCGGATGGTTGTACTTGACCGAGTTCGACAGCAGGTTCAGCAGCACCTGCCGCAACCGCTGCTGGTCGGCGCGGACGCTCAGGCCGGACTGCGGCGGTGGGTCCAGGTGCACCCCCTGCGATCCCGCCCGCGGCCTGATGAGCTCGAGCGCGCTGGCGACGGCCGCCGTGGCCGGCACGGCTTCCACGGACAAGGACAGCTCGCGGTCCTCCGTGCGGGAGATATCCAGGATGCCGTCCATCACGTCCTTCACCTGCCGCGCGGCCTTGACCATAAGCGAGGTCTTCTCCCGTTGCCCATCGCTCAGGTCATCGAGGGCCAGCAGCTCACCGAAGCCGAGGATCGTGTTCAGCGGCGCCCGCAGCTCGCGGCTCAAGCGTGACGCGAACTCGGCCTTCACCTCCCCGGCCGCGGGCGTGTCCGGCCGGTCTTCCGCCGCGGGCCGGTCTTGCTGCGCCGCGTCAGCCCCGTGGCGGACGTGACCGGTGACGTCCTCGATCTGGTGGATGATCCAGGCCACCCGGCCCTGGTCCAGGATCGGCACGTTCACCGAACTCCAGTACCGGATCTCCGCTGGCCCTGACCCGCACTCTGCTGGCCCTGACCCCGCCACCCCGCCCATTGCCGCTGGCCGCCCGGCGATGAAGCTCCGCACCGGCATCGAGTCGGCCACGCCGTCGCGGAGCACCCGCGCCAGCGACTTCCGCAGGCCGTCCACCGCGTCCGGCACCGGGAACGCCTGGCTCCCCCGTACGATCCCGAAGATCTCCTGGCCGATCGCGTCGGCGCGCGCGATGCCACAGACCCGCAGGTAGGCGTCGCTGGCCGCCACCACCTGGAAACCCGGGTCCAAAACCACGAGACAGGCCGGTGCCGCCTCAAACAGCCAGCGGAAATCCGGCGGTGTTCCCGTCCCGTCCGGGCCTTCCGGCAAACCCGTCATGACATCCCCCGCGCGGCCGCACGCCGTCGTCATCTAGGGCAGAAGTTACTCTACGTAGCTATATTTGTCCTCAAAGTGACGTCTCAACCCTGTCCCGGCCCGGAGCGGCCACAACGGTTTGTCACGCGACGCCCAGGGCCCTGAGCCCCGCCGCGGTGCCGGCCGCGACGACAATGACCACGAGAAACGGCGCCCGCAGCAGCAGCGCGACCACCGCCACGCCCAGGCCGGCCAGCCGTGCCGGGTCGATCGACAGCGCCTGACCTGCGCCGAAGGCCTGCACCGCGGTGAGCGCGGCGAGCAGCGCGACGGGAACAAGCTCGGCGAAGCGCCGGACGCGCGGGTTGTCCAGCACGCTGCGCGGGACGGTCAGCCCGGTCAGCTTGAGCAGGTAGCAGCCGGCGGCCGTCACCAGCACGGCCTCCCAGGTCCCGGTCATGGCGTCTCCCGCGCCCGCGCCGGCGCCGTCAGTGCCCCGGCCAGCGCCGCCGTGGCCGCCAAGATCACCGGCACGCCCGGCGGCAGGAACGGCGTCGCCGTCAGCGCTACCGCCGCGCCGAGCAGGCCGACGGCGCGCTCGGTCCGACCCGCTCGCAGCCGGGGCCAGATCAGCGCGAGGAACGCGGCAGGCCCGACGACGTCGAGGCCGAGCGACTGCGGTGACCCCAGCCTGCCAGCACCGTAGGCGCCGAGGAGCGTGCACAGATTCCAGGTGACGTAGATGGTCGCGAACGTTGCGCGGAAGGCCAGCCGGGCCGACGCGGCATCGGGCTGGGCCAGCGAGACCGCCGTGGTCTCGTCGATCACACCCTGGGCCAGCAGCAGCTTGCGCGGGCCACGCGGCTCGAGCACGTGGGTCAGGCGCAGCCCGTACAGCGCGTTCCTGCTGCCGAGCAGGACGGCGCTGGCCACCCCGCCGGCCAGGCTGCCGCCGCCCGCGATCGCGCCGGCCAGGGCGAACTGTGAGGCCCCGGTGAAGGCGAGCAGGCTCAGGACGCACGCCTGGGCGACGCTGAGCCCGGAGCCGACGGCCGCCGCGCCGAAGGCGAGCCCGGAGGTGCCCACCGCGAGCCCGAGGCCCACGCCGTCGCGCACCGGGCGGGCAGCGGTCCGTCCCGTGGCCCGGCCGGCCGTTTGTGCCGCGGGCAGGTCAGCGTTGCGTAGCGCAGGCTGGCCGGCATCCCGTGCCGCCCGCGGGTCAAGCTTTTCCGTCACGTTCCGAAGGCTAGGCCACCGGTCAGCCGGGGGTCTTGTACGTTCTTGCCCGCCGCCGCAGGCCC
>Ga0070706_100001668_pt1 | contig 23092 bp, 22 predicted proteins | sample KBSK5501metaG_FD_65476 | JGI IMG/M metagenome (GOLD analysis project Ga0070706, IMG submission 65476) | Corn, switchgrass and miscanthus rhizosphere microbial communities from Kellogg Biological Station, Michigan, USA - KBS K5-50-1 metaG | ecosystem: Host-associated > Plants > Roots >... | reverse complement strand
CCGATCACGCCAACGCTCCATGCATGCATCTCATTGATGCTGCCCTTCCCATTGATGGTCGTTGCGACGGGAATAGCCAGGGTTTCGGCGATTCTCGTGATCTCGCCCCAGGCGCCCGAAAGCACTGCTCCACCTCCGGCAACGATGAGCGGGCGCTTCGCTGCCAGCAAGGCGTCTAGCATCCTTTCGAGCGAGTCCCTGGGCGCTTGTGTTCGGTAGGAGGGATAGCAGCTGCAAGCAGGCTCGGCATAGATTTCAGCATGCTGCGCCTCTTCCATCAGCACATCTTCCGGAAGGACGACATGGACCGCACCACCGCGACCGCTGGTAGCCGCGCGGAACGCCTTCCGAACGATATCGGGGAGCATCTGCGGCCGTTTCACTACGGCGCTCCACTTCGTAGCGGCCTGCAAAAGGCGCTGCTGGTCGATGGCAGTGAGCGCTCCCTTGCCTTCATCGGTGATGGGCACATCGGAGGTGAAGACGACCATGGCTACCGAAGATCCGTTCGCTTCGGCCACCCCTGGGATGACATAGGTTGCGCCACCACCGCTTGGTGCCTCGGTGATCCCCGGTTTGTACGCCAGGCGAGCGTAGGCATCGGCCATAAACGCCGCCGAACGCTCGTCGCGTGCCATGATGTGCGTGATTTCCCCGCGAGCGGCATAAAGCGCGTCGTAGAGAGCCATCGTGGTATCACCGGGTACTCCAAAGATGTATTCAACTCCGTATTCCTTGAGCAGTGCGACAAGAACCTGGGCGGTATTCATTTTCTCTCCTCGTCATAGCTATTGGGATCTATTGACTCATCTCTAAGTATACACCGGGGTTTCCCTCCGGTCAGGAGTATAGAGGTCAAAATGCAGACACCTCACAGCAAGGTCAAAGAAGTGGTGGTGGACTGTGGTATACAATAGAGGCACAAGTGCAGGTTCTGCAAGGAAAGCTGGTGTATGTTTATGACGTCAGAGCAGATAATCGCTGACTTGAAACAGCGTGCAAACTCCCAGGCTGTCGAGGGCATGGCCAGGTTTGGCATCAGACCTGCCCAGGCGTTGGGCATCTCGATTCCCACTGTGTTGGCTACTTGGTACATCTGTTCTCGTATTTAGCGTTTTGCGCCTCATTGAACGAGCTTTCTTGTCAAAGCACGCGGCAGAAAAGTACCATCAATACGGTTTAGAATCCATTGACTTTCTGCTGTTCTGCCTCTTTTGATGAAGGAGATGTTCAGTTGGCGTTTCGTCTGGTCATTACCATCAAGCAACGAGTTTGTCTCAGCTTTCACGCGCTCCAAAAACGTTTTCTATGTTGGATCAAATCACCGGCAACCTCTCTTTTACTCGGCACGCTCGCCGATCTGACCAGAGAAAAGTCCGAACTCATGGCAGAAAACGCGCTCTTACGACAACAGCTGATCATCCTTCGTCGACAGGTCAAACGACCCGTCTGTCGGAAGACGGACCGATTTCTCCTGGTGCTGCTGGCCAGGATGGTTCGGACTTGGAAACAGGCCCTCTTCCTGGTCCAGCCAGAGACGGATCTCGCGCTGGCATCGTGAGCTCTTACGCATGTTCTGGAAACGCAAATCCAAGGCACACGCGAGAAAGCCGCGACTCTCGCCCGAGACGATCAGCTTGATCAAAGAGATGGCGGCGAACAACCGACTTTGGGGAGCGGAACGTATCCGCGGTGAATTGCTCAAGCTGGATATTCGGGTGAGTAAACTGACGATTCAGAAGTATATGCGGCACGTTCGTCGAAAACGGCCGGGTGGGCAGAGCTGGAAAACGTTCCTCCGCACTCATGCGGCAGAGGTGTCGGGGGTGGGGCCTGTGATTTCCTCCACGTCCCTGCCCTTTTCTTCCGTCCGCTCTTTGCTTTCTTCGACACCCTCGCTGAAGTCGCGGAAGGCGGATCCATGTGAATGTGACCCGAACCCCGACCGATCCCTGGGTCGCGCAACAGTTGCGGGAAGCGTGAGGCGAGAATGCCTGGATCATTTCCTGATTTTCCATGAGAAACAACTCTGCCGGCTTCTCAAAGGGTATGTTGTCTACTTCAATCAAGCCCGACCCCATCAAGGGCTTGGGCAGCGGATTCCGGATCTGCCAGTGCATGCTGCTCCTTCACTGAACCAGTCAAACAAGGTGATCGCCGCTCCCGTGTTGGGTGGGTTACACCATGAGTATCAAAGAACAGCATAAACCGTGAAAGTCCTATACACCAAAGGTGAGTGAAAGAGACTTGACAGAATGTGAGACCGTATCAAGAGTATTGCGCGTTATGGTCCTCCCTCTCCTACTTTCCTTCCATGACAAGAAGAAGACGTCATCTTTTTGCCTGGTTGCCCAGGTATCCACCTGCCTATTCATTGAGGAGACTTGCCCATTCTCGATTTTTGGGCACAGGTCTCCGATTTTTCTGAACGGATGTCCCAAATAGCCAGCACAAGCCAGCACAGCCATAAGAAGGTATACCACAAAATAGTCGACTTGTAATGTGATCACATACCTTGACTTTCGATTATCGATAATCTATATTAGAATACAGGGTAGTTTACGCAAACGCGGGCTCCTTCAAATGTATGTATTTGTATTTCGAAGTCGTTCTATTTCAGGGAGGAGGTCTCATGGTCACGACTGAAAACGAGGTCCTCGGTACTTTCTACGGCGATGAAGAGTTTCCCATCCAATGGGAAGAAGGCGAACGGGAACTCTTCTGGATCTACGACGACCTGCATATTCCGAACCCTGTATCTCCGATGTTCTTTGATATTGGCGGCTGGTGGCTTACCTGTGACCACATGTTCCGCCGTTTCGGCACACCCTTTGCCTCTGACTGGATAGCAAAGAATATTAACGGCTATGTGTACACTGCTGCCGTCCCCGCTGATTCTTTGCTGCGTGCCGAGGCGACAGAGTACCAGAGCCGCTATGTTCCCCGTGTTCCGCGTGATCCATCTTATCCCGAACGCATCGGCGCCTATATGGGTGCGGTGTTGCCGCACTACGCTCAAAACTTCCTGGATTGGTGGCGCGAGCGACTGCGGCCCGAAATGGAGCGCAACTTCGCCTACCTGGATAATTACAATACGGAGCGGGCAAGCCTCATCGAGCTGGCCGTCCTGATTGAAGATGCCATCGACATCCACGACCGGCACTGGAAGATCCACTGGATGCTCAATTTTGCCCAGTTCTCTTCCACCCTCAATCTGAATGCCACGATCCAGCAAGTCAAGGGTGAGGTTGATCCCAACCTCATGGGTCGTCTACAAAGCTCTGTTGAGGACCGCAACTGGGATTCAATTGAGGAACTATGGAAAATCAAAGAAGAGGTTAAGGCAGATGCCGAACTTGCCCAGGCCTTCAAAGCTGAGACCGCTGGTGACATCCTACGGAACTTGCGAGCCTCGGAACGAGGGCGTCGCCTGATCGCTGAGCGTATCGAACCCTACCAGCAGGCGTTCGGGTACAAGGCCATCTGGTCGCACGAGTTCGCCTTCCCTACGTGGAAAGAGAACCCCACACCGATTATCGAGATGGTGCGAGGCTATCTCGAAACGGATTACGATTACCCGAAGACGATTAACGCCGTCAGGGAGGACCTTGACAAAGCCATCCATGAATTGATGGATGATGTCCCACCGGGAGAGGGACGAGATAAACTACAAACAGCGCTTGATTTGTCATTGCGTATGAATCCGCTCACGCCCGATCATCACTTTTACATTGACCAGGGAACCAACGCACGCTTACGCATTCTCTTGATTGCCATTGGCAAGAAGCTCGTTCAGGCGGATTTACTCGATGAACCAGAGGACGTGATGTACTTACGTTACAACGAGTTGCGTTTGCTCATGACCAATCCCGCGTCGGTGGATGCACGGCCACTTGTTTCGAAGCTTCGCGATGAGCGCGAGCGGGCCTACCACATCCGCCCGCGAGAATGGGTTGGCACGGCCACGAAGACAGCCCTGGCATTTCCCTACAACGCGCTGTGGGGCTTCCCAGAGAAGTTCTATAAAGAACCTCCCACGAAAACTGGAGAGGTCAGAGGGCTTGCAGCTTCTCCCGGCGTGATCGAAGGACAAGCGCGCAATGTGACTTCGCTTGAACAGTTCGATCAGGTCCACGAGGGAGAAATTCTTGTCTGTAGGATGACTAATCCCGCCTGGGTGGTGCTGTTCACCAAGATCGTGGGCCTAGTTACTGATGCGGGCGGTGTGACCTCGCATCCAGCGGTCGTCTCGCGCGAGTTTGGCATACCCGCCGTCGTTGGCACATCGAACGCCACGGAGCGTATCAAGACAGGTGATCGCATCCGCGTGAATGGTTCCACTGGCGTTGTGGAGGTCCTGGCGTGAACGTAAACCGCACGAGTTTACGAACGCAAATCAAGGAGATTCTGCTCGCACGTATTCTTGATGGTGAGTATCAGCCGGGGGATCGGCTTGTCGAAATGCAAATCGCACAGGAGTTTGGCATCAGCCAGGCTCCTGTGCGGGAGTCCTTGCGGGAACTGGAAGCCCTGGGCTTCGTAGAATCGGAGCCATATCGCGGAACACGGATAAGAGCGGTTACAAAAGCAGAGCTAACCGAAATTTACCCAGTGCGTGCTGCACTTGAAGAGGTGGCTGCACGAGCGGCAGCACAACGCCTTGCTGGTAGAATCGAGGTGCTTGCAGCCGAACTCGCAGCTATGCACCAGGCTGCAGAGAAGGGTGACTTATACGAGCAGGTGCAGCACGACGTCGAATTCCACCGCCTGATCGTAGAAGCTTCTGGCAATCGCGTCTTGCAAGACGTATGGAGATCGCTCCGTATTGAAGCACGTACGCTGATCAGTGCCCTCAAGACTCATCTAGGTGGGCACGAAATTGCCGAGATGCACCGACCTGTGCTTGAGGCACTTGCTGAGGGAGATGCTGAGAAGGCTGCTATGCTATTACGCAAACATGTCGAGTACTTTGGTGAATTGATCTTGAAAGGAGAACCTCTATGACGCGCCTCGTCGATTTGTCTATGCCAGTGCATCGCGACATGATTACCTTTCCGCAAATACCGCCGCCCACGTTACTGATGTACGAGAGCTGGACTGAGTTCGCCGAGCGCATCGGTGCCGCCGCCCAGGGGGCAAAATGGCTCACTGCATCATATCTCATCATCCAAAGCGATCACGTCGGAACGCATTGTGATGCCGTGAAACACATTCGAGGCCCCGAAGCTCCGGGACCCGAAGGGATTCCGCTCGCATACTGCTACTCCGATGGGGTTGTACTCGACTTCCGGCACAAGCCGTATGGTTCGCGTATCAGTGTCGCCGACGTTGACGAGGCACTCGAGAAGATTGGCTATACGCTTAAGGAGCGGGATATCGTACTCATTCAAACGGGTGCATCGGCATACAACACGGAGAAACGCTACCTGACCGACCACTGCGGGATGACTGCTGAGGCAACACATTACCTGATCTCGCAAGGGGTACGCATGATGGGGACCGATGCCGTCACCTTTGATCCGCCCGTCTGGGCGATGTTCGAACAGAAGCATTTCTGGGAGGCCCACCTTGTCATGATGGATAAAGATTACTGGCATATCGAAAATTTAATGAACCTGGATAAGCTTCCGCCGCATGGTTTTAAGTTGTCCGTGTTCCCCATCAAGTGGATTGGCACAACGGCTGCACCTGTGCGGGCCGTAGCAATCATCGAGGAGTAAGTGCCAGATTTATCGCTCTCCCAAGTCGTTCATCGAGGGATCATTGATGAGCAATACCATCATTCTCTGGTTTACAGACGAAGCCTGCAGGGATGTTCGCCTTGCCGGTGGCAAAGGAGCAAGTCTGGCAGCGATGACTGCTGAAGGGCTCCCCGTACCGCCTGGTTTCGTCATCCCTGCCTATATGCTTGAGCAATCAGTTGACGCCGAACAACTACGCGAACTGGTGTTGGTTCACGATTATAGGGAGGCTCAAGCGCTGGTACAGCAGGCCGAGCCACCGCGTGAGGTTATCATTGACTGCTACGAGCGACTGGGCGGTGGCAAGGTTGCAGTGCGCTCTTCGGCCTGTGCAGAGGACTCCGAGACGGCAAGCTATGCGGGCCAGCAAGAAACATACCTGAACGTCTGCGGTGGTGACGAGGTGTGTGCCCGCGTCGTCGATTGCTGGGCCTCTTTCTTTAGCGAACGTGCCCTCTTTTACCGCTTCCGCAAAGGCTCGCTCATGGATCTGGGTATGGCTGTGGTTGTGCAGAAGATGCTTGATCCGGTCAAATCGGGCGTCATCTTCACCGTCGATCCTGTCAACCGCCGCCGTGACCGCATGATTATCGAGGCGGTTTTCGGACTTGGCGAGCAAGTAGTATCGGGCACAGTCACTCCTGATCATTATGTCGTCGATCATAGCGGTAACATAAAACGTGAGCATATTGTCAATAGGCGTGTGCTTGAACCAGAAGAGATACGCCCGCTCGTAGCGCTCGGCTCAAAGCTGGCAATACACTTTGGCGCTCCACAGGACATCGAATGGGCAATCGTAGAAGGAAAAATCTACCTGTTGCAGTCTCGACCAGTGACGACATTGTGATCACTAGGAGGAGTGCTCCATGGCAAGGAACGTTCCGGAATGGCTAGCACCAACAACGCTCGAAGAAGCATTGGACCTTCGCGCCAGGTACGGTGACGAGGTGACTGTCGTTGCCGGTGGCACCTTCATCGGCATCTTGATGAGCCAGAGAATTATGATGCCGACTGTGTTCCTGGCCCTTCGCAACATTCGTGAGCTAGCCTTCATTGTGGGCAACCTGTTCGACCGCACAACCGCAGGAGGGTTGCCTCTACGAATTGGTGCCATGACAACACACAGGGCGGTGGAACGCTCGGCTATCATCCGCCAGCATTGGCCCATTCTTGCGTATACCTTCTCGCTCGTTGCCAGTCCTCGCGTTCGTAACCAGGCAACGGTAGGCGGTGTGCTTGCTGACGCTGATCACGCATCTGATCCGCCCGCACTGCTGCATGCCCTCGACGCCAGGGCAATTGCACGAAGTGTGGGTGGCCAGCGAGAAATACCAGTAGAGGAGCTTATCACTGGCTACTACGAAACTTCTCTGCGTCCAAACGAGCTGTTGGTCGAAGTACGTATCCCGCCCGGCGTGGAGCGGGCCGTTTACCGCAAGTTCCGCTCACGTTCAAGTGAGGATCGTCCCTGTGTTGCTGTCGCGGCTGTACAGACTAACGGGAAACTTCGCGTGGTGGTTGGCGCAGTAGCTGAGCGACCTCAGTATTTCCCTGATATCTGTTCCCTCGCTAATAGCCAACAGCTCAGCCGTGAATTAGCGGCTGAGATTGGTTGTCGCTACGCAGAGTCCATCCATCCCATATCTGACGCGCGTGGTTCAGCCGAGTACCGTCGCCGTGTGATCGCCGTGGAAGTTAGGCGTGCTCTGGAGGACTTCCTCTCAGACCGCTTGAGCGAAGCTAACCGCGAGAGCGGCGTTGGCGGTCTGTATACAGTGGAGGAGGATTGACCATGAGTGATCCACGAGTGACCGGTGCTATCCGTTATGCACAGGATGTGGAATTCGAGGGAATGCTCCATGCACGCATTCTCCGCTCTCCCTATCCGCATGCGCGTGTTCTGCGTGTGGATACCTCGGCTGTATCAGATGATGTTGTGGTGCTCGCACCAGAAGATGTTCGAGACGTCGGCCATTACGGCTGCCAGATCAAGGACCAGACTGTGCTTGCCATAGATTGCGTTCGTTTCGCCGGTGACCCGGTTGCTGCTGTCGCTGCCCCAACGCGGCGCGAAGCTGAAGAGGCGCTCAACCTGATCGATGTGGAGTATGAAGAACTCCCAGCCGTCTATGATGCAGTCGAGGCAGTCTCCGAGGGTGCGCCGCTCGTCCATGAACATCATCCCATCTCTGATAATGATGCCGCCTACTTCGGTATGCGGCCACAGCAAGGTACCAATATTTGTCACCGTTTTCGCATCCGACACGGGGATGTACAAGAAGGCTTTGCCAACGCAGATGTGATCGTTGAAGAGACATTTCGAACGGCTGGCGCACAGCACGCCCACATGGAGCCCCACGCCTCTGTGGCTCTCTGGAAAGGAGATCGCCTCGAGATTTGGACTGGGACACAGACTCCTTTCAACTTGCGCATGGATCTCGCTGGTATCTTCGGTCTACTGGAAGACCGGATTCGCATCGTTTGTCCACCGATGGGTGGAGCGTTTGGCGCCAAGACCTTTGTGCGCTACGAGGCGATTGTCGCTTGTCTTGCGCGTAAGGCCGGCCGCCCGGTCAAGAACGTGCTGGACCGCAACGAGGAGTGGCTCACACTCAATCGTCACCCTGCAATCCTCCATATCAAACTCGGCGCTCGCGCTGACGGCATACTTGTTGCAAAACATGTCGAGTGCTGGGTGGATACGGGTGCCTATGCTGACTGCGGGCCGGGTGTAGCGCAGAAGATGGGCTATGCCGCCGTTGGGCCATATCGCATCCCGCATGTCCGGGTCGATTCCAACTGTATCTACACCAACCTGCCGCCCAACGGCGCATTTCGCGGTTACGGCGCGATGCAGGCGGTGTGGGCTTCAGAGCGCGCCATGGACATCCTGGCAAGGCGGCTCTATATCGATCCACTAGAACTCAGGCTCAAAAATGTCCTCGTGGATGGTGACCGCTTCTGCACGGGTGAAGTGATGCATGATGTCCACTTCATCGAGTGCCTCAAAGCCGCTGCGGAGAAGATCGGCTGGACAGAACATCGGCATGGCAAAGGGCTGTGCGTGCTCATGAAGGGCATGCAGACACCCAGCCGCGCCTCAATCGCGATCGCAGCCAATGAAGATGGGACATACGATGTTCATTGCGCCACTGCTGAAATGGGACAGGGAGCATGGCACTCGATCCGCTTGCTGGCCGCGGAACTTCTCGGTGTCGAGCCAGAATGCGTACATTTCCCCGTCCCAGACACGGATATTGTCCCCTACGATACACGCACCACATCGAGCCGCTCGACGTACATGATGGGACGAGCTCTGGTAGAGGCGGTGCGTGACCTCAAGAAGAGAGGCGAAATTGGCTATGGTGAGTGTGTGAATACAGGGGGACTTGATCCAGATACCGGCCAGGGCATTGCCTCGTCGCACTGGCACCAGGGTGCTGGCGCCGCCGAGGTACGAGTTGACGAGGAGACGGGAAAGTTCGAAGTAGTCAAGCTCTACACCTCGATCTACGCCGGTCGCGTGGTCAACCGCCCAGGTGCCGAGCTGCAAAACGAAGGCTCGATGATGATGGGCCTGGGCACGGCACTGTTTGAGGAAATGGCCTTTGCGGACGGGCAGGTGATGAATGCGAACCTGTCTGACTATAACATCCCCGCGGCAGCGGACCTGCCTGATCTAACCTATGACCTGGTTGAGCAAGAAAGAGCCGAAATCCACGGCCTGGGCGAGACAGCCCTTCCCCCTGTGCCAGCGGCCATCGGGAATGCGCTCCACTCGCTAGGCATACACGTTACCGAACTCCCCATGTCAGCGGAGAGGGTTCTGCACGCGATCGACCGGCGAAACGCAGGAGCACAATCTCTCACACCCGAAACGAACACAGACGAGGAAGTAGCAGCGCAATCCGAACAGATGGAGAAAGGAAGCGATTGATGCAGATTCACTTCAAGGTCAATGGAGTCCCTGCCGAGGTTGAGGCAAGCCCAGATGAAATGCTGCTAGAGGTGCTGCGCCGCGATCTCGTCCTGAGAAGTGTCAGGGCAACGTGCGGCGTCGGGATTTGCGGGGCCTGCACTGCGCTTGTCAATGGCGAGCCAATTTCAACGTGCATCTTCCTGGCTCCACTTGCTGAGGGCTGTGAGATTATCACTGCTGAGGGATTGGGTGGAGATCACCCGGTACAGCGAGCGTTTGAGGAGGAATATGCCTTCCAGTGTGGTTACTGTACACCAGGAATGATCTTGACGATCATAGCGCTGCTCGAGGAGAATCCAAGTCCCTCTGACGAGGAGATCAAGGTGACACTGGGCGGGAATCTCTGCCGCTGTGGATGCTATCTCAAGATTATCAATGCCGCGAAGAGGGCAGCCGCAGCATATTCCAGCGGCACAGCGCCCACTCGCTAGGCATGTGTGGGCGCTTGTTAGAGTGCCCGCGAACTGGAGGAAGCAGATGAAGCTAGTTACATACGACGCCGGGAGGGGTCCCCGCGTGGGAGCGCTTGAGAACGGAGAGATTATAGACCTCGGCTTCGATGGCAACATGGTCGCCTTCATCGAGGCGAGAGCTCCGGTGGGCAAACGCACCCGTGTGGGGCAGGCGCGGCTGCTCGCCCCGCTGCGACCACGCTCCATGCGAGACTTTCTCTCGTTCGAGGGGCACCTGCACAACGCGCTTAGCCGGCTGGGAAGGCCGATTCCCTCGGAATGGTTTGAGGTGCCCGCGTACTACAAGGGTATGCCGGATACCGTGATTGGCCCGGAAGAAGAGATTCCCTGGCCCGCGTACACCGGCAAGCTTGACTATGAACTGGAGCTGGCCGCCATTATTGGTCGGCGGGGCAGGAACATCTCAAAGGAAGACGCTCTCAGTTACGTTTTCGGCTACACGATCTGGAACGACATGTCGGCACGCGACGTACAGATACGCGAGCTGCCCATCAGCATGGGGCCCGCCAAGGCCAAGGACTGGGATGGCTCCAACGTGCTTGGGCCATGCATCGTCACTACCGACGAGCAGGACGCGGGTAACCTGCGCATGACGGTGCGTATCAATGGCGAGGTGCGGGGGGAAGACAATTCAGGGCACATGCACCACACCTTCGCCGATATGATTGCCTATGCAGCTCAGGCGCAGACGCTCTGCCCGGGCGAGGTCTTCGGGTCCGGCACCGCTGCTGGCGGCTCTGGCATCGAACTGGATCGCTGGCTGCAAGAGGGCGATGTCATAGAGATGGAGATTGAAGGTATCGGAGTATTACGTAACCGCGTCGGAAAGAGAGGAGCATAACCATGGCGTATGTCGTAGCTGCAATTTGGAGAGCAAAAGAAGGCCAGGCAGACACCATCTTGCGGGTGATCGAGAAAATGACACCCCTATCTCGCCAGGAGTCTGGATGCCTGTTTTACCAGGCGCATCGTTCACCGACGGACCCGCATCTCTTTTTCCTGTACGAACAGTACGTAGACGCAGCGGGGTACGAGGCCCACATGGCAACACCACACTTCGAGCAATATGTCAGAGGAGAGGCAATTCCCAACCTGGAGAGCCGCGAACGAGCTTTCTATGAGACGATCTAAGGAAAGATGGTGAACAGATATGTCAAGAATTATCGATCTCAGCCCGCGGGTGCCACAAGGGTTTATGGGCCCACCCTCAACCAATATCGGCCTACAGTTTGAGGTGCGAACAAAACGGAGTGGGTCAAGCTACTGGCAATCGGGGCAAGTGTTCATGAGCCTGCACACGGGTTGTCACGTAGAATCGGCTCTGCACTGTTTTGAAAACGGTGAGCCTATCGACCAGGTCGGCCTTGAGCAGGTGATTGGCAGCGCCGTCGTGCTAGATCTCACGCCGGTCGCTGAGAGAGCATTGATTGATGTTGCAGACCTGGAACGGGCATATGAGCGGCTAAGGGCTCAACACGAAACGATCAAAGCGGGAGATATTCTCCTGCTACATACAGATTGGGCACAGCGAGCTATTGGCACGCCTATCTACTTCCCGCAATCACCTGGTCTAACGGAAGCCGCGGCTCGTTGGCTTGTGGAGAAGCAACCGAAGTGTATCGGCTGCGACTTCTTCGAGGAACCGGCTGCCAGGGAACCAGGATGGACAGCAGACCAGTTCGTTGTTCACCGGGCGATACTCGGTGCGAACATTCCACTGGTAGAAGGACTCGTCAACCTGGCTCAATTGCCGCCGCGCTGCCAGTTCTTTGCGCCATTCTACCATTTCGCGGGCATTGATAGTGCTCCAGCCCGCGCTTTTGCACTGGTCGAGGAATGAGGAACCATGAGGACAAATGCACCGCTGCGGGTTCACTGGATGCGGCACGCTAAAGTGGCCTCACACCAGGGCAATCTTCCCCTCACTAGCGAGGGGCGAAGGCAGGTGGAGGATGCCGGGCGACACTTCAGCAGGAAATTAGTTCCTGGTGAAGTGGTCTCGCTATTGCATTCCCCTACGCGGCTTTTGTGCAGCCCCCGACCGCATCGGGTACTGGGTCTGCCATCCGAACCCGCCTGGAGAAGATGCAGACACGGTGGCGCGGCGTTTGTTGGCAGCGAGGTCAATAGCTATTGCCGCACCCAGCGACCAGCCACTGACAACGATCTGCGCGGGAGGGACATGCAGGGTCTCGGTGAGGTAGCGATAGGCTGCCTCCGCTGCCTCGTAGCATCCAGACTCGCTCGCCTGGCCGCTGCTCATTCCGTATCCCAGGTACTCAGGAATGAGGACAGTGAGGCCAAACCGCCGAAATCGTGCAAATTCAGAGTAGGAGGTCTGAAGATCCATCTCATTGCCATAGCAGTATACGAGTTAGCATGGTTCGAATGCGCGAGGCGATGGGTGTCCAGCAGACAACACCCCTTCACCAACCAGGAGACCAGCTTGCTCGCCGCTCCTGGTCGTGCAGGAGATAACAGACGAGCCTGCATGGGCTCGCGCCAAGGCTTCCTCTGTCGTCTTCGTCAGGCTTCCCCGGAAAATGATCGTCGTCTCGGTGTGTACACAAGCACTCCTCCAAGCTATAGGATTCTTCAGTCTCGCATTATCTCGCTGAAAATGGTGCTCTCGATAGAGTATACTCAATACAAGGAATAAAAGCAGTTGGTCGACTAGGCACTCCTAGGAGGACAGACGTGTTAAGCGGTAGCGATACACCTCTACAAAGCGAGATCTTCAGGCCATTAGGAGCCAGGACATATGAGGTGGAAGGAGGAGCTATTATGGTGGCGTGGAAAGCCTTTCCGCCCTTAGAAACAGCCGCTTCACACGAGTGTCCGCCTTCACACAGCGCTCTGATCTATCTTCCTGGCTGGAGCTTTACGGAACGCACCACGGCCATAGCGCCCCTGTGCCAGGCAGCGGCAGATTATGCGCATGAGATGACCTATGCAGTGGATACGAGGGCGGCAGCTCTTATTCCTCACTCGCTTGCCTGCGAAGCCGAAGCGGTTCGTCGATGGCTTCGAGAAAGCGGGATCGCCACGGTCACGCTCATTGGCGATTCGCAGGGCGGAGCGCAAGCCATACACTTGACCGTGCTCTTGCAAGAAAGCAGTCCAGACATCGAGGTCAAGGCGTTGGTGCTCTATAACCCGGTCGGCCTCTACGACCAACCGATCAGGACCTTGTTAAGAAACTATGTCCTAGAAGGGCAGAAGTTACGAAGGGATGTGGCACGCATGGCGAACGCAAAGGAAGTGAGCAGCTTGCTCCAACACAACCTCACAGAAGGTGCCCGTGTCATTGTGCGAGAACTGCTGCGTTCTCATGTCCAATATCCGCGCCGATTACTCAATGAAATCAAGGAAATGGCCCAAGCCAACCCGCACCTCACCGAGATCAGAGTACCTGTGATCTTAGTACAGGGAGCAAGCGATTTGCTATCACATCCGGCGCGGATCATTCCTGCGCAAGCAGGGGGAGGCGAAACCCAGCCCTCTTCTTATCTCAAGGACAGACACGAGCGGGAACACTTTCTCCAACGACATGTCTTTCCTCAGAGTCCTTATGTGAAAATGCTCGTGGTAGAGAAAATGGGCTATCATGCTTTGCCCTCCCTGCGACCAAAAGAGGTGGTGCACGCTTCTCTGTATCTGCTAAAGAGATGGAAAAGAACGCAAGAGCAACCAGCTGTCCAGCATCCGATTGTCCAGACGCGGTGACTTGAAAAACGGGTTGCTCGCTCATTTGTCCCTCCATGAACTGAAGAACATGCGAGATGAGAGTATACTCCAAATTCTGTTCGCTAAGAGAGCGATGGATTCTGTTCCAAAACCAGGAAGTAAACAGTCATGCGGGAAACTTTCTCGCCACCCTGTCTGGTGTGTAGTTGGCGAAGAAAAAGAACGGGTAGAGCCGTCATTGATGGCCTTTTTTAGAACGGATACCCCAAGTGGCCAGCACAGGGCTCCAAATCGCTCGCGTCTTCTGCTGTGGCTAACAGCCTGGCATATTGTTCTGGTAGGTAAACAGCCACGGCTATTGGTATGCGTGAAGTACTCAATCACCTCTCTGACCAGAACATCATAGATCGTGAACGCTGCGATGTAATCCTCGTATTCGACAAACTCATCGGCGATAGATTTGATGCTGTTTCTTCTACCACCCTGCGGTATTTCTCTTTTTCCTGAGACTGGATATGTAGACCCTGCCCCAGTAGAGTATACAAAGCTGGTACAATGATATCGAAGGAAAGGTGGATGATGCTTCTTATGGCATTGTAGATATTCCCCAGCTATGAGCTCTTCTGAGAAGAAGGAGTGTGCTACAATGGAAGATCGAGAACAGATACAACAAGAGTGCCTCCTGGCAGCACTGCAATACTTTGACCCGGCCTTGATGGAACTCCAGCTTGACCAGGAAGAGCAGGCCAGCTACACGCATAAATTTTTTGTGATGACGAAGGACGCAGGAGCCATTATCTATCGGATAAGTGCAGGTCAGTATGCTGTAACCGGGCACATTATACCTGACGGTTCAGAGCGCGAGCAGGAAATGAACGGTCCTGTTGATCTTGTCATTCAGGGTATACCCGCTGATATACCATTACCCGTGGATGCTCTCTGTCGTTCTCGGCTCCATCACGCTGTCACTGAACTGCTTCATAAAACACATCTGAAGGACCTCAAGATCACAGTCGCGACAGCTTCTGGCCTGCTTGATGGGCATGCAGGCTCCTCTCTAGAGGCGGAAACTACAGGTCAAACGAGATCGAGTGACGATCCTCCAATTGAGATACGGGCTCTCCAGTATAAAGCGCAACAGCCGTTCTTTACTTTTGAGCAGTTAGTTGTCCCGGACGCTCTCATGGAAGATCTCCTCTCAGCCGTTGAGGTCATACGGGTAGAGCGTAAGGTCTTCGACGAGTGGGGACTCCGGAAAATTCAGCCCTTTCCGCACACTGCTCTGAATTTTCATGGACCGCCAGGTACAGGAAAAACGCTGGCGGCTCATGCCATCGCCCACGGCCTCAATCGATCCATCTTGGTTGCCAGCTATGCGGAGATTGAGAGCAAGTTTCATGGGGAGGGACCGAAAAATATTAAAGCGATCTTTCATGCAGCGGAGAGAGATCATGCGATCCTTTTTATCGATGAAGCTGATTCGTTGCTCTCCAAGAGACTCACCGAGGTTACACAAGGTTCTGAGCAGGCCATTAACTCGATGCGCAGCCAGTTGTTCATCTGTCTGCAGGAATTTCGTGGCGTGGTAATCTTTGCAACGAACCTGGTCGAGAACTATGACAAGGCGTTTGAGACGCGGGTCCGCTATCTTCACTTCCCACTGCCAGACGAACAATGCCGACGAGAGATCTGGCGTAGACATCTTGTGCCACAGCTACCATTGGCAGAGAACGTCTCTCCTGACCAACTTGCAGCGTATGCTGACGATATCTGTGGTCGAGATATAAGGAACGCAGTCATTGACGCAGCGGTTAGGGTGGCTCGAAACAGGAAAGATCATGTCGAACTACGTGACCTCAGCGAAGCTGTAGACCGGATTAAGGCTGCGAGAGTCGTCGTCAAGTCTCATGAGGGTCAGAAGTGAGTCCCCAAGGAAAAGACAGAAGTAACCACTCCACATAACGTGTGTGGCATTTGAAAAACAGCTATGTTGTGGTCTTCAAAGTTGCGTTGACAGTGCTCCAGGATAGTGGTAGGAGCTTGAAGAAGAGGCCACGAACAGTGCTCATGACCTCTTCTCCTCCCGCTCGTGATTTCCCGCTAACTCTTCGCTCAGACGGTGATCATGCCATGCGGGTTGAAGACGAACTTTTTAGCAGCGCCCTTGTCGAAGTCTGTGTAGCCCTCGGAAGCCTGTTCCAAGGGAATGATGGTGGCGTTGACCGCCTTGGCGATCTGCACCTTGTCGTGCAGGATCGCATTCATCAACTGCCGATGGTAGCGCATGACGGGGCACTGACCAGTGGTAAAGGAGAGGGACTTGGCCCAGCCCAGACCGATACGGACACCCAGCTGGCCTATCTTGGCGTTCTCGTCAATTCCGCCCGGGTCGCCGGTCACGTACAGACCTGGGATACCCACGCGCCCGGAAACTTGTGTGATGCTCATGACATCGTTGAGCACGGTAGCCGGAGCCTCTCCTGCACCCGCCCCATGACCGCGTGCCTCAAAGCCGACGCAGTCCACGGCTGCATCCACCACTGGCTCACCAACGATTTGCTCGATCATGTCGGGCAGTTCGCCGCTCTGTGTGAGATCGATGGTTTCGCAGCCAAAGCTACGTGCCTGCGCGAGTCGCTCTTTGTTCATATCGCCAACGATGACCACAGCAGCGCCGAGCAACTGTGCTGCCGCTGCGCTTGCCAAACCAACTGGTCCTGCTCCTGCAATATACACGGTCGACCCCGTTGTCACGCCAGCAGTGAAGGCTCCGTGGTAGCCGGTGGGGAAAATGTCTGAGAGCATCGTCAGATCCTTGATCTTTACCATCGCCTGGTCCTTGTCAGGAAACTTTAACAGGTTCCAGTCCGCATAGGGGACCATGACGTAATCAGCCTGGCCACCAACCCAGCCACCCATGTCCACGTAGCCGTAGGCAGCACCAGGGCGGGCGGGGTTGACGTTAAGGCAGACTCCCGTATTGCCCGATTTGCACATGCGGCAGCGTCCACAGGCGATGTTGAAAGGCACGGATACCAGGTCGCCCATCTTGATGAACTCGACATCTCTACCAAGTTCGATAACCTCACCGGTGATCTCATGACCCAGGGTTTGACCTTTAGGAGCAGTGGTGCGGCCCCGCACCATGTGCTGATCGCTGCCACAAATATTGGTGGCTACGATCTTCAGGATGACGCCATGATCGCATTTGCGGTTCTGTTCCGGCAACTCTAGCTTCGGATAGTCGATGTTTCGGACTTCGACCTTCCCAGGCTCCACATATGCAACACATCTATTATCCGCCATTTTGTTCTCCTCTCGATAGAATGCATCAGCACTGATGCATGTAGACTCACTATCTCAACATGGTCTTGTCCAATTGAGCAGGTGAGATACTTCAGAAGCACGGCCTACGAGGACAGGGGATTCCCTCAGCAGTATGTTCTAATATGTGACTACAGTTGTCTTCTTTCGTGCCACGTGGAGTTCTTGTGCGTCAGTTGAGTGAAATGTGTTAGCTTTCCAGACGGCTCAATCTGGCCCCAAAAGGAAAGTATAGCACAAAAGACTCAATTTATCAAGTCAACAATTGACTCAAAATGTACGAGTTGCCTTTAAGGATGTGATTTTTCCTTTAATGAAAAATGTATTTTAAATGGAAAATTTCTTAAAATACTTCCATATATCATTACCCCTGGCTGGCATCAAGTGATTTCCAGCTACAATCGCCATTGGGTAATAGATGCTTGTCTAGTACCCGATTTTCTTGGCACCGAAACAGAGCGATAAAATGAACTGAGCAAGGTTATGTCAAAATCTTGCTATACGACGCGCAATCAATGAGTTTATTGCACTTTCTCATCAGGAACATTTTAATAAAAAAGAAAGCCTACTTATAGATAATTCTATAAATAGGCTTTACGGAACCGGGTACTGCCCACTGTGTGGTGGATAAATCGTACATCTCTCCCACTCGCTTGACAGCTCTCTCGACTCGCCTTATCCTTGCTTCTCAAGGAGCTTTCTCTTCTCCCCATTTCAAGCAGCGAGGTTTTGTATGGTTGTGCTGGCTACTTAGGACATCCGTTCAGAAAATCGGCATGTTACACACGATTGAACAAGCTTTCTTGCCGAAGCATGTGAGATGCGAGTACAATCAATGAGGTCCATTCTACTTATGTTCTCTAACGACGCGCCTATTTTCATGAGGGAGAGATTCAATTCGTGCGATATATATTCATTTCAATAAAGCAACGAGTATGCTTCAGCTTTCACTCACTCCAAGAACGTTTTCTCCGTTGGATCAAACCACCCTCGACCTCCCTTTTGCTCAATACGCTCGCCGATCTTGGCAGAGGGAAATCCGAACTGCTTGCGGAAAACGCGCTGTTACGACAACAATTGATCATCCTTCGTCGACAGATCAAACGACCGGTCTACCAGAAGACAGATCGGTTTCTCCTGGTGCTTCTGGCCAGGATGGTCCGAACCTGGAAACAGGCGCTCTTCATCGTCCAGCCGGAAACGCTTCTGCGCTAGCATCGTGAGCTCTTCCATGTATTCTGGAAGCACAAATCCAATACGCACTTGAGAAAGCCGAGGCCTTCGCTTGAGACCATCAACTTGATCAAGGAGATGGCAGCAAACAATCGACGTCTTCGGAGCGGAACGTATTCGCGGTGAATTACTCAAGCTGGATATACCCGTGAGTAAGCGCACCATTCAGAAGTATATGAGGCCTGTTCGTTCAAAACGGCCCCGTGGACAAAATTGGAGGACGTTCTTGCGCAATCATGCGGCAGAGGTGTCGGGGGTGTGGGCCGGCGATTTCTTGCAGGTCAGTGATCTCTTCTTCCGTTCGCTCTTCGCCTTCTTCGACACCCTCGCTGAAATCGCGGAAGGTGATTCACGTGAATGTGACGCGATCTCCCATCGATCCTTGGGTGGCGCAACAGTTGCGAGAAGCAACTCCGTATGGGGAAAGACCGCGATATCTGATTCGAGATAATGACCGCAAATTCGGGCCGAATTTTGCACGTGTGGCAACAACGAGTGGCATCAAATTGCTACGAACACCGTACCGGACTCCGAAAGCGAATGCGATCTGTGAACGCTTCCTGGGGAGCGTGAGGCGAGAATGTCTAGATCATTTTCTGATCTTCCATGAGAAACAACTCTCCCGCCTCCTCAGGGCCTATATTTTGTACTTCAATCAAGCTCGACCTCATCAAGGGCTTGGGCAGCGGATCCCGGACCCGCCGACGCTTTCTGCCCCTTTCCCAAACCACCCAAACCAGGTGATTGCCGTTGCTGTGTTGAGTGGGTTACACCATGACTACCGAAGAGTGGCATAGACCGTGGAAGGCATGTTCATAACGGATGAGTGAAGGAGGCCCGGCGTACTCGGGTGGCCATAGCAAGGGACCCTTACATGTTTATGTCTTCCCTGTCATGATTTCTTTCTATAAACGAAGAGAACGCATCCTCTCGTTGCTTGTTTGCCGGAAGAGGTGCATCTGTGTTCAGCAAACAGGGGTTTGCCTGTTCCCGATTTTCTTGCTCCATGCACCTGTTCGTGAAGACAAGATGAGAGTCAAGAGAGATTGTCTCGGCGCACGTCTCCGATTTTGTAAACAGATGTTCTAAGTAGCCAGCACAGGCATCAAAGTGCTTCGAACGCCATATCGAACGCCACAAGCGAATGCCGTTTGCGAACGCTTTCTGGGAAGCGTGAGACGAGAATGTCTGGATCATTTCCTGATTTTGCAGGAGAAGCAACTCCAACGCCTCCTCAAGGCATATGTTATATACTACAATCAAGCCCGACCGCATCAAGGGCTTGAGCAGAGGATTCCGGCGTCGGCGGTGCTTTCGGCATCTCCGCGAAACCCGTCGGATCAAGTGATTGCCGTTCCCGTATTAGGTGGGTTGCACCATGATTATCAAAAAGCAGCATAAACTGCGAAGAAAGGTCTTTCCCAAGGGTAAGTATGAGAAACTTGACATAATACATGGGCAATCTCAAGCTACTGGCGTCTTTTTGACTTTCTCTTCGGTTTTCCTTCTCTCGTATAAGGAGTGGATGTCATCTGTTTCCTTGGTTGTATGGGGATCTTCCCGGCTATTTATTGAGCGGAGATTTGCTCGTTCTCGTTTTTTGAACGGATGTCTCAAGTAGCCAGCACAGGCGATCAATCTGGAGGGCAAACAACCATTTGACTATGCAGGCATTGCTGCCTATGACTCGCTGACGGCTCTCCACAGGAGTTTGGAGGAAGTCGAGAAAAAGGGGCAGCAGTGAGCCAAGCGTGCGAGCAGAAGCTCAAGCGTCTCCAAGAGATCGTCAAGGTGTGTCATCAGTGGGACAGCAACATGGAGCAGGTGAAGCGGATGCGCGAGTGGGTCATGGAAGCAGAGCATATTCTGAACGGCAGTTGGGCCGAGCGAGAAGAAGAGATCTCCAACCAGCAGGTCGGTCAACGCTTCGATAGCTGGTTTGGGCACCCGCAAACACTGGCACAGACAGGCATGCTCAATGACGACGAGCAGCGGTGCCTCGCGCATTTCTTGCAGGTGCTCGCGCACTTGAGACCGCGTCTCCTCCACTGCTACGATGTGGCTCAGTTTCCCCGTACCAACAATGACATGGAGGGCTGAATCCGTTCCATCAAGACCCGCTATCGGCGCATTAGCGGACGCAAGAATTGGGATGCCTATCTGTTACGCTATGGACGCCTGGTCGCCTACTATGAATGGTGGGCTCAGGAGGCTCAACGTCGGCGAAAGCTCGATCATAAGCTCCGGCAGGTGGATCGGGACTGTTGGCAGCATATAAGAAAGGCAATCTCGTGCAGCCCGAGTGAGCAACTCAAACGCTATCGCTTTCGCCATCGTCAGCCAGCATTTCTCTCTGAACTCGAGATACGTTGGGTACAAGCTGCCTGGACGTGACCATTGCACCGACGGTTTTAAAAGCGGTCGGCTCTCGATTTGAAACAGGAGCAAGCGGGCACGCTTGGCTGAAAAGCCTCCCAGCACCTCGTCAGGGGTAAACAACTCATCATCGGTTGACATGCATCACTTCTCCTTCAGCACGAGTTATGTGTAGACCGCTGGTACGCGACGAAGTTCAGATGAGCGGGTTGTGGTTGCTTGCCATATCATTTTGCGCGTGCTATTTCGGTGGCAAGTGCCCAGCAGACGCGCTGGTACTCCTGCTCAAGGTGGGTGACCAGCTCCGCCGCCCCTGCCACCGTCCCGTTCCTACCCAGCGTCTCCAATTCAGCACTCAGCGCCGCCATCGTGCGTGCTCCCAGGTTGTTGCTGCTGCCCTTGAGGTTGTGAGCCGCTCGTTTGAGCTGCTCGGGCTGCCCTTCGGCCACGGCCTGGCGCAAAGTCTCCAAGAGTGGCGACGTTTCGAACTGGAATGCCCCGGCCAGTTCCAGCACGATATCCAGCTGCCCTTCCTCCTGGATCTGACGGAGTTCAGCTAGCACTGTCAGGTCGAGAGCCGGACCAGGCTCGGCTTGCTCTTCAGCTTCCAGGGTGAGGGGAGCCGTCTGAACTGGCGAAAGCGGACTCGTCGGACGCCGGTGTACCCGTGCCCAGAGTCCAACCCGCTCCAGGGCCTCCTGGAGTGCTTTGATCTGAATGGGCTTGGTGAGGTAGTCATCCATGCCAGCAGCCAGGCACTCCTCGCGGTCGCCCTGCATGGCATTGGCCGTCATAGCAACAATACGTGGGTGCTGCTCGGCAGGCCACCCCTCATGAATGGCGCGAGATGCTTCCAGCCCATCCATGTCCGGCATCTGCACATCCATCAAAATCACGTCATAGCGCTGCCGCTGCAAGGCCTCCAGGACTTCCAGGCCGTTCGCGACGGCATCTGCCCGGTAGCCCATGCGCTCTAACAGCCGCAGCGCCAGTTTCTGATTGACGGTGTTGTCTTCGGCCAGCAGGACACGCAAGGGCAAGCGCTGACCTAGCAAGGCATCAAACTGGACACCTGTCGCCTCTGTTGGCTTGAGCACAGACCGAGCCTGCTCAGCTTCGGCAAACAGAGAGAGCAGCGCATTGTAGAGTTGCGAAGGTTTGATCGGCTTGTGCAGGAAAGCGGCGAACTCAACTCCCCGCGTCTCGATTTCGCGCCGCCCCAGCGACGTGAGCATGACCAGGGGTAGCTCCTGGGCGTTCTGGTAGCGGCGGAGCTGCTCGGCCAGCATCAGACCATCCATGTCCGGCATCTGTATATCCAGGATAGCCACATCGAACGGCACACCGGCATGCACCTGTGCCAGCGCTTCCTGGCCGGAAGCATACGCGTAGGGCAGCATCCCCCAGGACTGGGTCTGCAAGGTGAGAATAGAGCGGGTGGTGGCGTTATCGTCGATGATCAGGATGCGCTTGCCGACCAGGTGGGGCTGGCTAGTATCCAGGTAAGGGCGCCAGCGAGCGGGAGCTGGCTGGGCCAGGAGAGTGAAATGAAAGGTCGAGCCGCTTCCTGGCTGGCTTTCGACCCACATGCTACCGCCCATCAGTTCGGCCAGGCTCCGGCTGATGGCCAGACCCAGCCCGGTACCACCATAGCGCCGGGTCGTCGAGGCATCCACCTGGCTGAAGGAGCGGAACAGGCGTGCCTTCCCCTCTTCTGAAATACCGATGCCTGTGTCTCTGACTGCGAAATGCAGCTCGTAGAACGTGAATTCACGCCCCTCCTGCCCATGCGTTCGTCCGTCTTCCCCTTTCTCGGTGCGCCTGGCTTCAACTGCAATGATGACTTCGCCCTGTTGCGTGAACTTGACGGCGTTGGAGAGCAGGTTGACCAGGACCTGGCGCAGGCGGGTCACATCGCCGTACACCGCGGCAGGCACCTGGTCATCCAGCAAGTAAGCCAGGTCGAGGCTTTTTTCGGTAGCCCTGGTCGCCACGAGGTCAAGGGCCGACTCCACGCATTCACGCAGGTCGAAAGGCTGATGTTCCAGTTCGAGTTTGCCCGCTTCAATTTTGGAGAAGTCCAGAATGTCGTTGATGATAGTTAACAACGCATCGCTGCTCGAGCGCACCGTTTCGGCATACTCACGCTGCTCGCCGGAGAGGCTCGTGTCGAGTAGCAAGCCAGTCATGCCAACGATGGCACTCATAGGGGTGCGGATTTCGTGGCTCATCATGGCCAGGAACGCACTTTTCGCCTGGTTGGCCGCTTCGGCAGCGGC
>Ga0070706_100001665_pt1 | contig 23122 bp, 24 predicted proteins | sample KBSK5501metaG_FD_65476 | JGI IMG/M metagenome (GOLD analysis project Ga0070706, IMG submission 65476) | Corn, switchgrass and miscanthus rhizosphere microbial communities from Kellogg Biological Station, Michigan, USA - KBS K5-50-1 metaG | ecosystem: Host-associated > Plants > Roots >... | reverse complement strand
CGAAGCGGCCTTTTCATACGTCGATCTTGATTGGAAAGAATTTGTCAAACACGACCCACGGTATGTGCGCCCGGCGGAAGTCGACCTCCTGATCGGTGACGCTTCCAAAGCAAAGAAAATTCTCGGTTGGGAACCGAAAGTGCGATTCCACGAGCTTGTCCGCATCATGGTTGACGCCGACATGAAATTGCTTTCGCGTGAAACGCCGAGAGAACATCTCGGAAAACTGCCTTAGCCCAGACAGTGCGGTCCGTTCGAAAATCGCAGGGAGGTCTTTAGTGATTCACAAGAGGTGGTGAAATCCCGATTATGTGGGCAGCGGCGAGACCAGGAACGGCTTCCACAAGCGGCTCATCGACGACGGTTACCGCCGCTCCGACGCCGACGATGTCGTAGAGGTTGATAATATCGCGTGAACGCATGCGAATACACCCGTAGCTGGCAGGGATGCCGATAAGGCGTTCTTCTGGAGTGCCGTGAATGTAGATCATGCGCCCGTACGCATGAGCGTTTCGCGCCTCGCGCCCACGCAACCAAAGGATGCGCGTTACGATTGGATCGCGGCCGGGTGAATCCGGCGCTATGATCTCGCCGGTGCGCCGCCGATCTTTGAACACCGTACCAGGTGGCGCGTTATCGCCTATTTTCTTCGCGATCTCCAACTCTCCCAGTGGAGTAAAGGAACTGCCCGGCCAATCGCCAAGACCGAACTTGGATGTGGAGATCGGATAGACGGCCATCAGGTTCGCCCGATCGAGAAGGGCTAATTTCTGTTCGCGCGCGCTGATGACGACATGATGCCGAGTGTCAGGCGCGGCGCACGATGCGACGATGCTGGCAACCGCGACGAGAAAGATTACGCGGCTGAAGATATCGAGCTTCATCGGTTGAATCTGAAAAATCTTTCTGCGGTTTCGGTGGTGGCCTCGGCAACTTCTTGCAGCGGAATGCCGCGTGCAGCCGCGATCGTTTCCGCCACGATGCGCGTGTGTGCGGGCTCGCAGCGTTTTCCACGGAATGGAACGGGCGCCAGATAAGGGCAATCTGTTTCCACCATAAACTTCCAAAGGGGAATTTGGGTAGCAACATCTCGTACGGCGACGCCGTTCTTGAAAGTCACAATCCCGGTGAAGGAAACGAGATGGTCGAGATCGATAACTTCGTTCGCCTGTTCGAGCGAACCGCCAAAACAATGGAATACGCCGCGCAATTTTCCCGTATACGGCCTCATGATCTCGAGCGTGTCGTCCCAAGCGTCGCGTTGATGAATCACGACATTCAAGCCTAGGTCAGCTGCGAGATCGAGTTGCTGCTGAAAAACACTACCCTGCCGCGACTTGTATGCGCCGTCCTGGATGTTTGCTTCGATTTCCTCCTCGGTCTCACCCTGGAATGCGCGAGCGAACACCTGCACGTTCTTTTCTTTTGCCGCCTCTACGCTTGGTAAACGGTGATAATCGAGACCAGTCTCGCCAATCCCGGCGACGCGTCGGCTTTTGGCCAGTTCCCGTAACGGCGCGATCACGTCCTCCTCGGCCTCTTGGGCATAAGTCGGATGAACACCGATCACCGCGTAAATGTTCGAATGCTTCTCGGCAAGAACGACAGCCCGCCGGCTGCTTTCAACTGAAGTACCGATTGTGATGATGCGCGTGACGCCCGCTTCGGTCGCGCGCCGAAGCACATCGTCCAGATCGCCGGCGAAATCGGGATAATCAAGATGGGCGTGCGTTTCGATTAACATTTGTGATTGCCACTGTTGACGTCTGGCAAAGACGCCCTGCAAAAATCGAAAACATTACCATTCGATGATTGTGCTCGCCCACGTTAGCCCTCCGCCGAATACGACCATCAAAATATAATCGCCCGGTTTGATGCGCCCGCTGCGATTGGCTTCATCGAGAGCGATTGCCACGGCAGCAGCAGAGGTGTTTCCATAGCGGTCCAGGTTTACATAAAATCTGTCGAGTGGAATACGGAGACGATCGGCGATTGCTTCGATAATGCGCACGTTCGCCTGGTGTGGAATGACACAGGCGATGTCTTCAATGGAGAGTCCGGCTTGTTCGAGGGCTTTTTTTGCCGCGTTGAGCATCGCGGTCACCGCCTGTTTGTAAACTTCCTTCCCGGTCATGTGAATCGTGGCCAAATTCAGATCGACATTATCGCGCGTGATCGGGCAGCGCGAACCGCCGCCCGGCATAAATAAAATATCGGTGTACCGGCCATCGCTGCCAATGTGCGTGCTGATTACGCCGTGAGCACTGCCCCGATGCCTTAAAATAGCCGCGCCCGCACCATCGCCGAAAAGCACGCAAGTGTTGCGGTCGGTCCAGTTAGTGATCGACGTCAATTTCTCAGCCCCGATGACAAGGACAGTGTCGTGCGTGTGTGAGGTAATGAACTGCTGCGCGATCTCCAGACCGAAAAGAAAGCCAGCGCAGGCTGCCGAAATATCGAGACACGCAGCGTTGATTGCACCGATCTTTTTCTGAACAAAACAGGCCGTCGCGGGAAAGAGCATGTCGGGAGTGGCCGTTGCTACGAGAATGAGATTGATATCCTTGGGCGAAATCTTTGCTTGTTCGATCGCCTTCAGTGCCGCCTCGGCGGCCATGTCGCTGGTGTTTTCATCCTTCGCGGCAATACGGCGTTCCTTAATGCCGGTGCGAGTAATGATCCAGTCGTCGCTGGTATGAACCATGCGCGAGAGATCTGCGTTGCTCAGAATTTTCTTGGGCAGATAGCTGCCCGTGCCGATGATTGAGACCGTGCGCAGCGGTTTAGCGGAGCGCGGGCTCGAACGAAGCGGTCGTTTCATTATATCGGCGAATCTCGTCGACAATATGCGGGTTCACCTGCTGTTCAATCGACTCTGCCGCGACCCGGAGCGCATTCTTGATGGCGAGTGGCGTGCTGGCGCCATGCGCAATGATGCAGATGCCGTTGACGCCGAGAAGCGGGCTGCCGCCGTACTCCTCGTAGTTTGTTTTTCCCTTGATGGTATCGAACGCATTCCGAGCGAGAAAAGCGCCAACTTGCCGCATCCTGGTGCGCATTAGTTCATGCTTTAGCCACTGGAAAATCGCCACCGAGATCGATTCGCACGTTTTCAAAATTACATTGCCGACAAAACCGTCGCACACTACGACTTCGACTGGATCTTCGAAAAGATGGCGGCCCTCGATGTTGCCGGCAAAGTTGAGCGAACTCTTCTTCAGCATTTTGAAGACTTCCTTGGTCATCTCATTGCCTTTTACGTCTTCCTCGCCGAGCGACACCAGACCGACGGTCGGATTTTTGTAGCCGAGTACATGGCGCGAATAAACCGTGCCCATGAACGCATATTGAAGAAGCTGTTCCGGGCGAGCATCGATGTTTGCGCCCGCGTCAATCAAAACAAAGACGTTAAATTCGGTAGGAAGCACCGCCGCGATGCCCGGCCGGTCTATTCCCGGCAAAGTGCGAAGCTTGATCATGCTAGCTGCGACGGACGCGCCGGTGTGACCCGCGCTCACGATTGCATCTGCTTGGCCCCGCTTCACGAGATCGACTGCGCGGCTCACCGATGAATCTTTTTTCCGGCGCACGGCTGACCAGGCAGTATCACTCATCTCCACCACTTGTGTTGAATGAACGATGTCGATTCGCGAATCGTTGCATTCGTGTTTCTTCAATTCCCTTCCAATTTTGGCGGAATCCCCGACCAGATACAGTTTGTTGATGTGCGGGTATTCCTGCAGCGCCATCACGGCGCCGGCCACGAGATTAGGCGGCCCAAAATCGCCGCCCATCGCATCCAGGGCGATCTTCATCAGTGCGAAACTTGCGAACTAAAACTGCGAATTGCAAAGCGAAAATGTAGCCGCTTCCCTCTGTGAAGCCCGGCGCTGAGGTATTTAAGATCCGAGCGTTAGGTGGCCGAGAGGGCAAGGGCTGCAGCTATTTGCCCTCGAGCGTTAACACCTGTCGTCCGCGATAGTAACCGCACGATGGACACGCAATATGCGAGGGAATAGCGCTCCCGCATTGCGGACATTTGCTGAGCCCCCGCGCATGCCAGCGGTTTGCCGCTTTGCGCGTGCGCAAGCGCATCTTCGAAGTTTTGCGTTTCGGGACTCCCATGGCAGGCGTTCACGGAAGCACAACGTGTGAAAAAGACAAACGTGATTCGAGATTCGCGGTCCGATGCAACGATTTAACGTTTCTCGATCTTCAGTTTATCCAGCGCGCTCCAATCTGATTTACGCTTCGTCTGCTGCTCTTTGGTTTCGATTTGCTTCGGTGTACAAATTCGACCGGCGTCTCGATCGCAATGCGGGTGCGCCGGCAGATTAAGCAAGAGATCCTCGCGAATGAATGGCGTCAGATCGACAGTCTCGGGTCCGCGTAGCTCCGTATGCAATGCAAAAGCCGGGACTTGAACCACGTGCACAAATTTCTCCAAACACGAAACGCAACGCAGCTCCACCGGCTGCGAGAGCGATCCACTCGCCCACAGCGCACCGCCCGCAACACCGAGATCGATATTGTAATGCAACGGGCCAGCGCAACGAATTCCCTCTCCTTCCAGTTCCGGAATCGGACATTCTTCGTCCCCTTCGAGATGCAGGCCTTCGGTTGGAATTTGTTTCAGATGAACTTTCACTCGCGAAACCTTTCGGAGTTTATGGATTGAATTTCCTCCTCAGCGCTTTGGCCACGCAAGCTGGAACAAAGCCGGAGATATCACCGCCGAGGCGCGCAATTTCTTTGATGATCCGCGAGCTGAGATAGGTGTATTCCTCCTTCGGCATGAGGAAAATCGTTTCGACGCCGGTCTCGAGTTTGCGATTCATCAACGCCATTTGAAATTCAAATTCAAAATCGGAAACGGCGCGCAGCCCGCGAATGACGGCGCGGGCTTTCTGCTCCATGGCGAATTCGACCAGCAATCCTTCGAATTGCGCGATACGAACGTTGTCGATCTTGCCCACCGTTTCCTGAAGCAAGTCGAGCCGTTCCTGCAACGTAAAGAGCGCCTCCTTTTCGTCGTTATGCGCCACAGCCACAATGACCTCATCGAATAATTTCCGCGCACGCTCGATGACATCGAGGTGACCGTTCGTTACTGGATCAAAACTGCCCGGATAAATCGCGCGACTCATGCGCGAAATTCGCAGAGGAATTCGAAAATGAAAAGCGGAATGAAGAGAATGACGAAGCACGAATGACGAATGACGAAAGATGTACAAAGCCCGACGACTCAGGAGCGGAGGCGCATCGTTCGTCATTTAGTCATTCGTTATTCCTTCGAGCTTCGGCATTCGGGTTTCGTCATTTTCGCGCTGGAGTTGCCCAATGCTCGCGAAACGCGACATTGATTTCGCGTCATGTTGAATCCCTCGCCGTACAAAGCAATCGCCGTCGCGATCACGTTCTCGCCCCGGTTTAAGCAGGTGCTTGCGGAAGCGAAGCGAATTCGGGACAGGTTTTCCGCCGATCTTCGTCTGATTTATGTCGGCCAGCGCAATCAGGAAACGACGAAAAAGTTTACGGACGCTCTCGCGGAACTGCAGCTTCCGGCCAACTCACAGATCCATTACGAAGAAGGCGACCCAGCGAAAGCCATTCTCCACGTGCTCGCCCAAAATAAGATCGACATGGTTGTCGCGGGCGCGCTCGAAAAGGAGGCTGTGTTGCATCCATTCCTTGGCAATGTTGCACGCCGGCTCGTGCGAGAAGCCGCTTGCTCGGTGATGCTCTTCACCAGACCGGACACGAAGCCTAAACCGCTGCGCCGAATCGTCCTTGTTGCGGATTATTCCGAGCATGGATTGCAGGCTTTGAAAAAAGCGCTGCCGCTCGCCTCAGCGGAATCGTGCGAACGGCTTTATGTTATTCGCATTATCACGACGTTTGACCAGGCGCGCGCGTCGATTCGCGCGGATGCGGGCGAGGGTGAAAAACCTCAGACAAAGGATGAGGAAGAAGACGCGCTGGAAAGATTCGTTTTGTCAGCCGGCGCGACTGAGGTCCCAATCGAGACGCGCTGCATCCGCGGGAACACTGGTTTGGCGGCCTCGGATTTTGTTCAATCGGTGAAAGCAGACTTGCTCGTAGTGCCGATGCAGAAAGACGCCGGTGCGATTCACCGGCTGCCGAGCAACATCGCCTGGGTCACCGATGTTATTCCCTGCAATCTCTGGGTGATTAGGTAGGGACGGCGGGCTGCGCTGTCCATGGACATCACAGCGCGATGTCCCTACCATTGTCAATCTTGCAATGGAACATCCGTTTCAGCCATACGGCCCGCCGCACCTCACGGTGATTTTTCTTACAATTGCCCTCCCGTTTGCGCTTGCCGCGCTCGTGTGGCGCGCGAAATCGCCGCGTGTGGAACGGGTGATTGTCGCTGTTCTCTCGACAGTGCTCGTGTTGAACTATGTCGCCTACTTAATTTTCGTGCGCAGTCACGGCATCGTGACCTGGCAACAAATGCTGCCACTCCAACTCTGCGACTGGGGAATGGTCGTCGTCATCGTAGCGATGTGGACCGGAAGGCAGCGCTGGTTCGAGATGGCGTATTTTTGGGGGATTGGCGGCACGCTGCAGGCCGTGCTCACGCCTAACTTGCGCTTTGGTTTTCCAGATTGGCGGTTCATCAGCTTTTTTACTTCGCATTGCGGTATTATCATCGGCGTGGTTTTCCTGATGCTGACGCGGCGATACCGGCCATACCCCATGTCGATCGTGCGTGTGTTTCTGTGGTCGGAGTTTTATTTTGTGGTCACCCTCGTTGCCGACGAGCTAACGGGTTTTAACTACGGATTTCTGCTGCACAAGCCGGAAGCGTTTTCCATTTTGAGTTTTCTCTCTGATTCGCGTCCGCTTTACCTGCTGGAGATGCACGGAGTGGCGTTGCTGTTTTTCCTGGGCCTGTATGCGCCGTTTGCAATTGTCGATCTCGTGCGGCACAACCGACCGACCATTCAATAAAAGCGGGGTCATTCCGAGCGAAGCGAGGAACCTCTCACTCGATGATTGGTCACACTAGCTAATTTGCGTAATGTTTCGCGCAATTGTGAGGTCCCTCGCCGCCTCCGCGGCTCGGGATGACATGCTGAGTAAGTTATGACTGTAAAACCGAAGCCATTGCACGTTGGCAAAGTCGCCATCGGTGGGAAACGCCCAGCGTTTATTCTCGGGCCGTGCGTGATTGAGTCGGAGAAATTTGTTTGGCGCATGGCAAAAAGAATAGCGGAAATCTGCGCGGCGGAAGATGTCGATTTTATTTTTAAAGCTTCCTACGACAAGGCGAACCGGACTTCGGTGCGGTCCTTTCGCGGAATTGGCGTGCGAGATGGATGCGAGATTCTTTCCCTCATCAGGCGCGACTTGAAAATCCCGGTCACAACCGACGTTCATTCTTCGGCTGAAGCGAAGATTGCTGGCGAAAAGATCGACATGTTACAAATCCCGGCATTTCTCTGCCGGCAAACCGATTTGCTGCGCGCCGCCGCGGAAACAGGTCGCGCAATCAATGTGAAAAAAGGCCAGTTCCTCGCGCCATGGGATGTCCGAAATATTGCTGAAAAGCTCGCAGCGTCCGGTAGCGACCAATTCTGTTTCACGGAACGGGGCACAACGTTCGGCTATAACAACCTCGTGGCCGACATGCGCTCGCTCTATTGGATTCGCGAGGCCGGATATCGCGTGATCTTTGACGCGACGCATTCTGTTCAACGACCCGGCGGGGCGGGGGACACGACTTCGGGTGATGGCGTTCTTGCACCCGTATTGGCCCGGGCTGCCATGGCCGCCGGGTGCGACGGTATCTTTATGGAGGTGCACGAAAATCCGGTGCGCGCGTTGTCCGATGGACCGAGCCAGGTTCCGCTAAAGGATTTGCCGAAGCATTTGCGCATGTTAAAGGCTATTCATGCTGCTGTTTCGTAGCGGCCGCTTTGCAAGCCAAAGCTGGCTCGTTTGTCTGATGCCCTTCCTGTTGTCGATTGCAGTGTCGGCGAGTGACGTGTTTGCCCAATCCAAAGGCCACAAAAAGAAACAAGCTCGCGCTACAATGACGTCGAGCGCTTCTCCGGGCGAGCAGAGCTTGACAAATATTCCGCTGCCAATCGGCCACGAAGCGAAAGGCCTCGTGTTGCCGGATTTCGATGGCGAAGGGCATCTGCGGGCGAGATTTGAAGCAGGGACGGCGCACCGGATTGACGAGGGACATGTCGGCTTTCAGCATCTCAAAATCACGACCTACACGCCGGAAAGTCAGCCCGACCTGCGGATCGATATGCAGACCTCCGTGCTTGACTTGAAGACCCTCATTTTAAAATCGCAGGAGCGGACAACGATCCAGCGCACAGATTTCAACATCGTTGGCGATTCGATGCAATTCGACACCAATACGAGGGCCGGGCGATTGATCGGCAATGTGAAAATGGTCATCACTGACCGCTCGCATCTGGCAGGGAAAACAAACCAATGAAGAAAATGATGGGTTTTATCCTGTTGCTGGCTGCCGGAATCCCGGCGCAATTCGATGGGCAAATTGCGCCTTCATCGATCTCCTCGGCCACGCCGGCAGGAAAGCGACAGAAAGCAGGGGCAGAAAAACCAGACAAATCTTCTCCCAACAAATTATTTGGCAATCCATTGCAATCCACCGAGCCGACGACGACGGAAATCTATGCGGATGAAGCGTTTTTTGATTCAACCAAGAATATGGGCATCTTTAGCGGTCGGGTGAAAGTGACTGATCCGCGCTTCAATCTTCAATCGGATAAACTGACGGTGTTCATTACTAAAGGGCAAAATCAGGGCCTGGAGAGAGCGATTGCAGAAGGGAGCGTTGGACTGGTTCGCGACCGTCCCGATCCGAATGGCGGACCACCGACACGCGCGATTGGTCGAGCGGATAAAGCCATCTATACCGCTGCGACGGGAGACGTCGAATTGAGAGGAACACCGCGTGTGCAGGAAGGACCAAACATGCACGTGTCAACCAGCCCTGATACGGTCATGATTATCAACCAGAACAGCCAATTGACGACCCATGGCCCGAGCCGCACCGAGATTCGCCAGCAGCCGAAAGAAGAAACAAAGGGCGAGACGAAGACTGGAGCGACGCCCGCCCAGGTCGTGCCGGCCCCGCCGTTACCGAAACCATGATTAGCCAAACTGCGCCTGTCTCTGTCCCCAAGGTCGGTGTCCCGTCTGCGGCAAAGAAAGAAACTGTTCTCACCACCGACCAGCTGGTGAAGATTTACGGTGGCCGGGCTGTGGTGGATGGAATCAACATGAATGTCGGCGCCAGCGAGATCGTTGGACTGCTCGGCCCAAACGGCGCAGGTAAAACGACCAGCTTTTACATGATTGTCGGCCTCGTCAGACCTAACAGCGGGCGCGTCATTTTTTCGGATACCGACGTTACCGACTATCCCATGTACAAACGCGCGCGGCTCGGCATGGGGTATTTGCCGCAGGAAGAATCGATCTTTCGCAAGATGACAGTGGAGCAAAACATCATGGCCATTTTGGAAACGCTCCCGTTGAGCAAAACGGAGCGTCGGAATCGTTGCGATCAACTGCTGCATCAGTTCGGGATCGAGCGAATCGCGAAAAACATTGCGCTGACCCTGAGCGGCGGTGAGAAACGGCGCCTGACCATTGCGCGTTCGCTGGTGACGCGACCGAAGTTGTTGATGCTCGATGAGCCGTTCAGTGGCGTCGATCCCATTGCCGTTTATGATGTGCAACAAATCATCGTAAACCTGCGCAAATCCGGGCTCGCCATCATGATCACCGACCACAACGTGCGTGAGACGTTGTCGATCGTGGATCGCGCGTATCTGATTTACGATGGCCGCGTCGAGAGCGAGGGCACAAAAGATTTTCTGATCAACGATCCCATCAGCCGTCAGCTTTATCTCGGCGAACGCTTCAAGATGTAGCGATCTGACCAAAAGCCCCTCATATCCGCTGTGACCGTTATCGTCGCCTGCGGCAGAGGGCGAATCCGGTTAGCGGGTCGGGGGTTGAAGAGGAAGTTTGAACGGTGATCGAATTGTTATATCCAGTGTTATTCGCGCAATCAGCATCACACAGCGGCCATTGGTCTGGTTGAATGTAGCATGTCTTGACGCCCCTCTCGTCGCCGTGGCCTGGCAATGGGTTTTTGCTCGTCCTTTCCACATAACCGTATCTGCTTCGGCTCGTGACTCTCTGTTTCTCACCGCCTGGTTAATTTATTTGATCGATCGATTGGCGGATTCGCTTTCTCTCCCGGCCGATTCTCCGAAATCACTGCGGCAGCAGTTCTGTTCACGCCACACGAGGCTATGGATCGGACTGATTCCAGTCCTTGCGACGCTTGACGCCATAATTGTTCTCTCGCGCCTCGACCGCGACCTCTTGCTGTCTGGCGCATGTCTAGGCGGAGCCGCATTTGTGTATCTGACGCTTAATTACGCGTTCAGCCAGCTATGGGAAACAATCCCTCTTAAGGAAATCACGGTCGGATTTTTGTTTGCCGCAGGCACACTGCTCGTCCTGGCTCCAAAGTTTTCACTCGCAACATCGATTACGGGCAGGTCGACAGTGACGTTTGCGGCGTTGCTCTTTGCTACTCTCTGCTCGCTCAATTGCATTAGCATCGCAGTGTGGGAACGCGATCTCGACCGAAGCCAGGGAAAACATTCGGTCGCCATACGATGGCCAGGGGAGGGCTTTTCGGCGCGCATTGTTTGCATTGTACTGGCGGCGGCTTCTCTGGTGCTCTCCATTGCAGACCATCGGCTCTTCGCGCTTGCAGTATGTCTGTCTGTGAGCGCGATGCTCCTTGCCATCCTTCATTCCGTATCGATTCAACGTGACGAGCGCGTTGCGCTGGCTGATTTGGTTCTTCTCACACCGGTCGTATTGTTCTTTGCCGAATTAATTCTGTGAGCTTCGATCGCATCGCGCGACATTATCGCTGGCTGGAAACCGCGGCGTTCGGGTCTATTTTGCAAATGGCTCGGACTCGCTGGATCGAAAAGATCGCTGAGCCGGAGCGGGTCTTGATCCTTGGCGAAGGCAATGGGCGCTTTCTTTGCGAGCTCCTATCCGCTTACCCCAAGGCCGCTGTCGATTGCGTCGATGCCAGCGGGGGGATGCTGGACCTGGCGCATGGGCGTGTGCTCAAGGTATTACGGCAGGCCGTCAGCCGCGTCAGATTTCTTCGGGAAGATATCGTTTCCTGGTCGCCATCCGGCTCTTACGATCTTTTAGTCACGAATTTTGTTCTCGATTGCTTCGGGCAAGACGAAGTCAGTTTGATCATTCGGAAGCTCGCGCAAGCGGCGACACCTCACGCGTATCTCTTCCTGTCAGATTTTTGCGTTTCCCGGAAATATTTTTCGCGTGTGCACGCAAAGATCTGGCTGGCCGTCATGTACCGGTTTTTCCGTGCCACCACTGGCATCCGAGCGAAGCGGCTGGCTGACCCCACAAACGAACTAGGTGCAAACGGATTTGTCTGTCTCTCACGATCGCATTGGCGGTTGGGGCTTGTGAAATCCGAGCTCTGGCAGCGACGTGACGACTCCATCCAAGCTGGGACGGTTTCAAAAGGCGCCATCTTTAGTTGATCTGAAAAAGAGATCCGTTAAATTCCAGCCAAGGCAATGGAGTTTGCCTTCCTGAAGGGGAAAACCGCGTGAGCTAATGACTCCTGCCAACGCCGAAAGGCAATGGAGGAGTTATGACGCAAAACGCTTGGTTTATTGCTGCGATTTGGATGGCGCTCGCGTTTTCAGCGAGCCTCATTTCGATTTGGGCAGGTATATCTGTCGCGCTGGTTGAAATTCTCGTCGGAGTGATCGCGGGAAATTTTCTTGGAATTCACGCGACGACCGATTGGATCAATTTTCTCGCGCTGCTCGGCAGCGCCGTGCTGACGTTTCTCGCAGGCGCAGAAATCGACCCGCGTTCGCTGAAAGCGAATCTGCGCGCAAGCGGCTTGATCGGCATTCTTTCCTTCGGCGTGCCGTTCGTGACCGTCTGGATATTCGCGCAGTTCGTCCTCGGCTGGCCACTGCAGCAGGCGCAGATTGCTGGAGTCGCGCTCTCAACCACGTCGGTTGCGGTCGTTTACGCAGTGATGATCGAAGGCGGTTATAGCGACACGGCCATGGGCAAGACTATTCTGGCTGCGTGTTTTATCACCGACTTCGGCACAGTTCTCGCGCTTGGGGTTTTGTTCGCAAACTTCAACATGTGGCTTGTCGTATTCGTGGTCGCGATGTGCGTCGTGCTTTGGTTCATGCCGGCGTGGACGCAGTTCATTATCGTGCGACTCGGCGCGACACGCGTTAGTGAGCCTGAGGTTAAGTTCATCTTTTTTGTCCTGTTTTTCCTAGGTGGTCTGGCAACCACGGCCAAAAGCGAGGCCGTCTTACCGGCATATCTCGTTGGTCTTGTCTTGGCCGGCGTTTTTCTGCGCGACAAAACGCTCGTAAACCGCATGCGCAGCATTGCGTTCGCGATCTTTACGCCATTCTACTTCATCAAAGCGGGGTTGTACGTTTCATTGCCCGTGCTCTGGGCCGGGCTCGGAATAATCGGCGCTCTTTTGCTCTTGAAGATGATCACAAAGCTTGTCGGCGTGTTCCCACTGGCGCGGATGCACTATATGGGAAAACGCGAAGCGAGTTACACGACACTTCTGATGGCAACCGGGTTGACCTTCGGCACGATCTCGGCGCTGTTCGGTCTGCAAAACAAAATCATCGACCAGAGGCAATACACAGTTCTGGTTAGTGTCGTAATCCTGAGCGCGCTTGTGCCGACCCTGATTGCGCAAAAGTTTTTCCAGCCATCAGTCGAGGCGATGCACGCGTGGGGACGTGTCTATCGCAAGCGCATGCGGGTGTTAAGCGTCGAGGACGTGGGAGACAACGGGAATGCGAAAAGTGAGCAAGGAGATCAAGACGCGCTGTGATTGCGTTAACGCGCGATGCCAATTGGAAATTACGCCCTATCCACGCTAGAAGTTAATCCTGATGCCGGAACAACGCGGGACCCAGACGATTACATCGAGAAGCGATCAGCAAAAAAGCGTCCCGGTGGTGACGGTCGAGAGCTTTTATAATTCTCATGCCGATCAGCTGCAGATGAAATTGGACGGGCCGCGCGTGGGCTTTCACCGAAAAATTCGCGAGCCTACGATCAATCGTCCGGGTCTGGCCCTGTCGGGATTCTACACTTATTTCGCGGAGAAACGCGTGCAGGTCCTGGGCGCAGCCGAGCATTCCTATTTAAAAAGCCTGGCTCCAAAAGCCCGGGTGCGACGTTTTCGCGCGTTGTGTGCCCGCAAAATTCCATGCCTCGTCGTCTCGCGCGGATTCCATCTCGATCCGGCAGTGCTTGCGGTTGCGGCTGAAGAAAAAATCGCGGTGTTTCGCACCCCGATGATCACAATGAAGTTTATTAACGCGGCGACTATTGCGCTTGAAATGGATTTTTCGCCAACGATTACCGAGTCCGGCAGCATGGTGGACATTTTGGGCGTAGGCGTTTTGATCCGTGGCGCCAGCGGCATCGGTAAAAGCGAATGCGTCCTTGGCTTGATCGAACGTGGCTACAGTCTGGTGGCGGATGACGTGACGCGGATCACTTCGTTGGAAGGGCGCGAGCTGATGGCGACGGCGCCAGACCTGACCCGCAATCACATTGAGGTTCGCGGGATCGGTATCATTAACGTGGCTTCCGTTTTTGGCATTGGCAGCATTCGAATCGAGAAGCGACTCGACCTTGTCGTCACACTAAAGGACTGGCAGGAGGTCGAGGCGGTTGAACGGATTGGGCTCGATCGCGAATTTTACGAGATTCTCGGGCTTCAGGTGCCGCATCTGACAATTCCGGTACGGCCAGGCCGCGATATGGCGCGTCTGATCGAAGTTGCAGCGATGGATCAGAAACTGAAGGGGCTTGGTCACAACAGCGCGATCGAGTTTAACACCAAGCTACTCAATTTAATGGAGCAGAAGGAGTGACGTAATGGGTTTATTGAGTCGAAGAGCAAGTCGCTCCGCGCCCACTCAGAAGACTGAGAAAGAAATTCCGATCGTGAATCGACTCGGTCTCCATGCACGGCCGGCGGCGATGTTTGTGCGTATCGCCAGCCGTTATCGCTCTGAAATTTGGGTATCAAAAGAAGGGGAAGAGGTAAATGGCAAGAGCATTATGGGTTTGATGATGCTGGCCGCGGGGCAAGGATCAAAACTGCGCATTCGCGCCGAAGGCCCCGACGCCTATAAGGCGGTAGAGGAACTCGAGGAATTAATTAACGCGAAGTTCAACGAAGAGTGAACAATCTCACAGGAACTTATATGAAGCACTCGTGGGCCGGCTCCATGCGCGCGCCGACGGGGGTTTCACAGCGTTTGACATCTGCTTTACTCTGGCAGGCGAATGACCGACAAGGCCCGGCAGGAAGTTCGATTTGAAGGAGCTGGCGTTTCCGCAGGAATTGCCCACGGCAAGGTTCATGTCGTTCGGGATGACCTCGACGACGTGCCGCGTTATCGCATCGCGCCTTCCCAGGTCACGGACGAGATTGGACGCTTCGAAGCCGCGCTCATTCAAACACGCATGCAGATTCTCGAAATGCAGCAACGCATCGCGGAATCGATCGGAGCAAAAGACGCCGCCATATTTGACGCCCATCTCCTGGTGGTCGAAGACCGTACCTTGATCGACGAAGTGCTGCGCAAACTGGAGACCGATCTTTGCAATGTAGAATGGGTTTTTCAGGAAGTTGCCACGCATTACGCCGAGACCCTGAATAAGATCGATGATCCCTATTTGCGTGAGCGCGCCTTGGATATTCAGGACGTGACGAAGCGGGTGATCCGCAACCTTTTGGGAAAAGCCCCCAAAACATTTCTCGGCCTGAGTGAGCCTCACATTCTCATCGCGCACAACCTTACTCCTTCAGACACCGCCAGCATGAATCGGCAAAACGTGCTCGGGATCGCCACCGATCTTGGCAGCCGCACATCGCATACGGCGATCATGGCGCGCTCGCTCAATATCCCAGCGATAGTCGGTTTGCACGATATCACTGCAAAACTGGAAACTGGTCAGTACGTGCTTCTGGACGGGACCGATGGCTTACTGATTGTGGATCCGACGGAGGAGACGCTCACGCATTATGCGGAGATAGAATCAAAAAGGGCCAAAGTCGTAGCGCAACTGAAAGAGTTGCGCGAGACAAGTTCGACCACGCGCGACGGTCGCCACGTTGTTCTGTCGGCCAATATCGAGCTCCCCGAGGACGTCGATGCGGTGGCCGCTAACGGCGCAGAGGGAATCGGCCTTTATCGTACCGAGTTCCTCTATTTGAATCGCACCACTCTGCCGACAGAAGAGGAACAATACAAAACTTATCGAAAAGTGGCGGAGCGCGTCCGGCCCAATCCGCTGATTATTCGAACATTTGATCTCGGCGGCGACAAACTGGCTCCCGGAACTGTCGATATTAGTGATGAGTTAAACCCATTCCTTGGCTGGCGCGCGATCCGTTTTTGCCTCGAAAATATCGACATCTTTAAAACGCAGTTGCGCGCCATTCTTCGCGCCAGCGCTGTGGGCAACGTGAAAATCATGTTTCCCATGATTTCCGGCGTCGATGAATTACGCCGTGCCATCGCTGTGCTCGCCGAGTGTAAAGAAGAATTGTGCAGCTCAAACATCGACATCGGCGAAAAAATCGAGGTTGGCGCGATGATTGAAATCCCGAGCGCCGCCATATCGGCAAACGTGCTCGCGCCCGAGGTCGATTTTTTCAGTATCGGCACCAACGATTTGATTCAGTACACGCTCGCAGTCGATCGAGTGAATGAGAAAATCGCCCACCTGTACGAGCCAACGCACCCGGCCGTGCTGCGCTTGCTCAAAATGGTCGCCGACGCAGGGCACGCCAGCGACATTTGGGTCGGTGTGTGCGGAGAGATGGCCGGCGATATCGCGCTCATCCCGCTTTTGCTTGGCCTTGGCGTAGATGAGTTGAGCGCGAGTGCGACGCTGGTGCCGCGAGTCAAGCGCGCTGTGCAGAGCCTCGCCATTCCTGAATGCCGGGAGCTCGTCCAGGAAGCGCTCGAGCTCGATACCGCGTCGGAAATTCTGGCGCGTTGCCTGAAATTAGCGGACGAACGCTACGGCGATTTGCTGGGTTAACCTGTAGCGGCGCTCTATGAGCGCCGAGTCTAAATGATGTCGGCGGTCATAGACCGATGCTACAAAATTACTCTTCCGTTTCAGGATCGGGCTTTAGCCCCTCTTCCTCCATCTTGCGCAGGACGTCGCTCATATCGTCCACTTCGTCCCAGACATCCTGGCTCACATAAATCGGAGCTTTTTGCTGCGTGGCCATCGCGATGCAATCGCTTGGTCGCCCATCGAGCTCGATGATCTTTTTCTGGTGCAATTCGTTTTCGACGCGAATGATGACGCGCGCATAATAGGTCGCATTTTTCAGATCATTAATGATTACGCGCTCGACCTTTGCCCCGAGAGCAGTCATCAAATGCCCAATCAGATCATGGGTGAGCGGACGCTCCTTGGTAATCTGACGCATGAACATGGTGATCGCGCTGCCCACTGTTTGATCGACATAAATGATGAACACCTTGTCGTTGTTTCCAACGAATACTGCGCAGCCGCCGCTCGTTGGCAAAACCGCCCGCACTTGCACCTCGATCACCGTTTTGTTCATCGACTGAACGCTACCCGTGGGAGAGTGAAAAACAAGCCATGCTCTATAGCCGCTTCGCTCTGCCAAGCGCCACGCCAGCATGTTTGAAACGCCCGCGCTGCGCGTCTCACAGAGACGCGACTACAGTTTCTCGGAGCGCGAAGCCGGGGCGTCCACGATTGAACGATCGCAAAAATTCCCGTGAAAATCTCGTTACACGGGCTTGCATGTTCGATGCGCTGATTGAATATGCGCTTTGCGACTGCAGGCGCACGACAAATCGAAATGAAAACCGAGTGGGACGTTGAGTCCGCCATCGCCACCTACAACGTGGAGGGATGGGGCAACGGTTATTTTACAGTCAACAGCTCAGGGAACGTTGAAGCGCGGCCGTTGAAGGAAGACGGCGGTTCGATCGACCTTCTCGACGTCGTTAACGAAGCGCGCGCCAGGAACCTCGGTTTCCCGTTGCTCATCCGATTCCAGGATTTACTGCGGCACCGTGTCGAGTCTGTTAACCGCGCCTTTCAAAGCGCAATATCTGAGTTCGCCTATGGCAATGGATATCGCGGTGTTTTTCCTATCAAGGTCAATCAGTTGCGCGAAGTCATTGAAGAAATCGTCGACGCGGGTCAGCAATTTCATTTTGGCTTGGAAGCCGGCAGCAAGCCGGAACTGGTTGCGGCGCTGGCCATGCACAAAGATCCGGAGAGTTTGGTCATCTGCAACGGCTACAAGGATCCTGCTTTCATTCGCATCGCCCTCCTTGGTTGCAAACTTGGGAAATCGGTCGTCATCGTTGTGGAAAAGCCCGAAGAGCTCGAGCAAACGATTCGCGCTTCAAAGGAAGTCGGTGTCGAACCGCACATCGGCATTCGCGTTCGCCTGCATAGCAAGGGCTCCGGCAAATGGTCGCCAAGCGGCAGTGAGAACGCAAAATTCGGCCTGGATACAACCAGCCTTCTTGCTGCCAGTCAGACGTTGAAAGAAGCCGGTTTGGCACACTGTCTCAAACTCGTTCACTTCCATGTGGGATCGCAGGTGCCAGACATCTCGACGATCAAACGCGCGGTGCGCGAAGCAGCGCGTTACTACTGTAAGCTTTGTAAACTCGGGCACGATCTTGGCTATCTGGACGTCGGCGGCGGTCTCGGGGTCGATTACGATGGATCACGCAGCGATTTCGACAGTTCCACTAATTATTCGCTTCAGGAATACGCAAACGACGTCGTCTGGAATATCATGGACGTCTGCGATTCCGAGGGCGTGGCGCATCCCGCCATTGTGAGCGAAAGCGGGCGCGCTGTCGTCGCGCATCATTCCGTGCTCGTGATGGAAGCTTTCAGTTCCATCGAACGGACCGCGCCGAAACTCAAAGTCGAAGCCACCGAGACAGACCACAGATTGGTGCGTGACATTCTCGACGTGAAACAGCGGCTGAAGCGGGGCAATCGAATCGAGAGCCTCCATGACAGCCAGCACATCAAGGAAGAATCGCAGCAGATGTTCGACCTCGGTCTGCTCGATCTCGAATCCAAAGCGAAAATCGAAACGGTTTACTGGCAGCTCGCCCAGCAGATCGTGAACATGCATCGCGGTCTGCGCTTTGTGCCCGAAGAGGTAAAACAACTTGAGACCTCACTCGGCGACCAATACATCTGCAATTTTTCCGTCTTTCAGTCGCTCCTCGATCATTGGGCGCTCGGGCAGCTTTTCCCCATCATGCCGATCCACCGTCTGACCACTCCGCCAGATCGCAATGGCATGATCGTTGACATCACCTGCGATTCAGACGGCAAGATTTCGAAATTTACCGATCTCCAGGACGTGAAGGAAACACTGCCGCTCCATCGCATTCCGTCTGGGGAAATGTATTACATCGGCGTTTTTTTGGTGGGCGCTTATCAGGATATCATGGGCGATCTGCACAATTTGTTTGGTCGCGTGACCGAGGTGCACGTGTTCCTCGATCCCGACGAGGAGTCCGGTTGGTACATAGAGGAAGTGATCGAAGGCAGCACGATTGGTGAGGTGCTTGCCATGACGCAATGGGATAAAGTCGAGTTGATGCGATTGTTAAAAACACAAGTCGATGACGCCATCAAAAGCGATCGGCTCAAGCCCAACGACGCAATGAAGCTCTTCTCCGACTACGAGCGCCTCCTGCAGGAATACACTTATCTTTCACTCAACGGAGCAAAGTCTCCTCCGCAACCGGGCAACTGGCTGCCATTGAGCTAAAGGCCGGCGTTTCGCCGCACCTCTTGTCATTCCGAGCGAAGTCGAGGAATCTCTTAATGTCAACATGACGCAGCTTTCTTCAACAACGGTAAAAGACGCATTGGAAAGCACCGCGCCAATCGACGCGATTCAGGTCCAGGGCTGGGTGCGGACGCGGCGCGATTCGAAGGATTTTTCCTTTATCGAGATGAACGACGGCTCGTGTCTGCGCAATCTTCAGATCATCGCGAGAAACTCGCTCCCGAATTACGCGGCGCTGCAGCGAATGACAACCGGCGCGTCTATCAGCGTTCGCGGCACCCTGGTCCCTTCCCAAGGTAAAGGCCAAACCTGGGAAGTCGTCGCGGACAAGATCGACATTGTCGGCACTGCGGACGATTCGTATCCGCTCCAGAAAAAGGGGCACACGCCGGAATTTTTGCGCGAGATCGCGCATCTTCGCCCGCGCTCGAATCTTTTTGGTTGCGTCTTTCGGGTGCGGAGCCGTCTCGCATTCGCTATTCACAAATTTTTTCAGGAGCGCGGTTTTGTGTATGTGCACACGCCGATTATCACGGGAAGCGATTGCGAAGGCGCGGGCGAATTGTTTCGCGTTACCACACTCGATCCCAAAGCGGCGCCGCGGCGGCTGGATGGCAGCATCGACTACGAGCAGGATTTCTTTGCACGCTGCACGTATTTAACCGTGAGCGGCCAACTCGAAGCCGAAGCGTTCGCGTGCGCGTTGTCGAAAGTGTACACCTTTGGTCCAACGTTTCGCGCGGAGAACTCGAACACGTCGCGGCACGCGAGCGAATTTTGGATGATTGAGCCAGAGATGGCATTCTGCGCCTTGAACGGCAACATGGATCTCGCGGAGGAGTTGGTGAAATATCTGATTGTCGACGTTCGCGAGCATTGCCCGGACGAGATGGAATTTTTCGCGAAATTCGTGGACAAGGAATTGCTCGCGCGGCTCGATTTTGTTGTCGATCGTCCGTTCCAACGGATCAATTACAGCGACGCTGTCGATCTTTTGAAGAAGAGCGGTGAAAAATTTGAATTCCCGATTGACTACGGATTAAACCTTCAGTCGGAACATGAACGCTGGTTGACGGAGAAACGCTTCCAGTGTCCGGTCACGGTTTTTAATTTCCCGAAAGAGATAAAGCCCTTCTACATGCGTTTAAACGATGACGGGAAAACAGTGGCAGCGATCGATTTGTTAGTGCCGGGCATCGGGGAGATTGCCGGCGGCAGCCAGCGCGAAGAACGGATCGACGTGCTGGAGGGAAACCTGCGCCGGCACAAAATGGATCTGGCCGATTACAAATGGTATCTGGATCTTCGGCGTTATGGCACGGTGCCGCATTCCGGCTTCGGCCTCGGTTTTGAGCGGATGCTGATGTTCATCACCGGCGTCGCGAACATCCGTGATGTCATCCCGTTCGCCCGAACGCCCGGCAGCGCCGAGTTCTAAATGGTGGGCCAATCGTTCACCCCGAGTCGTTCATAACGAGCCCAGCCAAAATTGAACCGAAGCACGCTTGAGGGTTTCAATCATGCGTGTATATACACCTATGCGAGCTTCCGCAAAGTCTTTTAAAGCGTGCCGGACTTGCGCGTGTTCCTCGCTCCGCCGTGCGAGTCGCGCCGTTACCCAGCACTATGAGAGGTATTTCCGGGGAAGCGGCCTGCGTGCCACGCAATTCACGATTTTGGCAACGCTCGCACAGACCGGTCCGCTCTCCATCTCCGAGCTGTCGGCTCAGCTGGGGCTTGACCGGACGACACTGTCGCGAAATTTGCGCTTGATCGAAGACGAAGGCTGGATCGCTCCGCTCGGGCACGATGATCAGCGCGTCCGGAAGATGACGCTTACGCACAAAGGGATAAAAAAGGCGTCGGCTGCTTTGGTGTTTTGGAAGCGAGCAGACAGCAGCGTTGCGCCGATCCTGCGGCGGTTCGGTCTACAGTCACGTCCGATGGTACGAGCCAAATAAATTCTCTTACAATGAAAGGTGTACACGCATGATGGAAAAAGTATGATTGATGGAGTTGCCGTCGTCTCGCGCCGGCACAGCAGCGGCTCTCGCGCGCAGGAAGCCCCGGGTAGGGCGCACGAATAAAGAATGATCAATGCGAAAGGAATAACCTATGAACATTGACCTTATCGGTTCCGTTGAATTAACGGCTTCGGCAGCCATCATGATTGCCGCGCTATCCATTGTATTCGGCTCCACCGCTGTGGTGCGGATTCGTATTGCTGCCTGGCTCGCTGCCTGGTTCGTCGTCGTCGTAATTTTGGCCGCGACGCGTGCCTTATATTACGAACATGGGCTGGGCGCGCCCGGTCTGGGAAGTGCGGTAGTGGTGCCGATCGCGGTCCTTTGCATTACGGTGGCGCGCACACAGGCGTTGCGCGCAGAATTCCATCGCGTGCCGGTCTGGCTTCTCGTCGGCGTTCACATGGTTCGCTTGCTCGGCATTAGTTTTATAATTCTTTATACGGCTGGTCGTCTGCCGGCGCCGTTCGCTCCGGTTGCTGGCTGGGGAGACATTTTTGTCGGAGCAACCGCTTTGCCGGTCGCATGGCTCGCGTATCGCCGACCCACAAATGTTCGGCTGATGCTATGGATCTGGAATATCGTCGGACTAGTTGACTTGATCTCTGCAGTCGGATTGGGAGTAATTTCCTCGCCAGGTCCGCAGCGTTTGATTTTCGCCGAACCCAGCTCGGCCATCATGGCAACTTTGCCATGGCTGTTGATCCCCGGCTTTTTGGTTCCGCTACTTTTCGCAGTCCACATCGGCATTTTCATTCGCTTGGCGAAGCACAACGCCGGCTGACCTCTGATCGCTGATCTCTGGAGCTATTCGCCTGGCGATGGGCGAATAGTCACGCACATCAGCTCTTATTTTATCCTCGTAAACTCGAGCTTGGAGCCGCCGGGCTCTCGCAAAGTCATCCGGTCGCCCGAGAATTCCATCTGATAAACAGTGGTGGCGAACGACGTCTCGATCTTAATTCGGTTGCGGTCTAGACGATATCTGCCCCGGGTGTTCCCGATCAGGACGGATCCATTTTTGGAGAACTCCCAAACCACCGCGTTTGCATCTTGCGACATCCGCCATTTACCAACGATATCGTCGGAGGGACTTCCGCAACCGGCGATTCCACACAGCAAAGCTGTCGAAACAATTATTCGTAACCGCGACTTATGTCCGACAAAAATAGATGGCATAACAGCCGGGGTTGTCTCGTGGGCAGGCGTAATCGGGGCAACGTGCAGTCTAGCGACTCGGTTCGATGCCATAAAGCCTTTCTTTGCTGTGGCTTTGGCGATCGCTGGACTTTCGCCAGCATTTGGGTGTCAATGCCGCCGCCGCGTCATGTCCGGTTGAAACGGCGAACAACCGTTACTTCTTCTTGGATTCTTTCTTTGACTCGCGCTTGGAATCTTTCGCTTCCTTCGGCTCTTTTGCGGCTTTGCTGGATTCGCCGGGGCGATATTCTTCCTGCTCGGCGGCGGCGAAGGCTTTCTCCAGGCCGACCATGTCTTCGCCGGGACGTAGTGTGTCGAATGTTTCGGCCTCTTTACGCAGTTGTTCCTCAGTGTAATTCGCGGCTTTGATCGAGAGGCCGATGCGGCGCTCGAGTTTGTCTACCTTGATAACGCGCGCTTCAACTTCCTGGCCGACTTTGAGCACGTCTTTCACCTTCGCAACGTGGTCTTCGCTCAATTGGGAGATGTGGACGAGACCGTCGATGTCGTCCTGCAATTGTACGAACGCCCCGAAGCTGGCGAGCTTGGTCACTTTGCCTTTCACCAAATCGCCGATCTTGTATTTCTGATCGATCGTCTTCCACGGATCTTCAGTGAGTTGTTTGATGCCAAGGCTGATCCGCTGGTTCACTTTGTCGATGTCGATGACGACGGCTTCGACTTCGTCGCTTTTTTTAAAGACTTCGCTCGGGTGATTAATCTTGCGGGTCCAGCTCAAATCGGAAACGTGGATCATGCCGTCAATGCCTTCGTCGAGTTCCACGAACGCGCCGTACGCGGTCATGTTGCGAATTTTGCCTTTCACAGTGCTGCCGATGGTGAATTTCTTCTCGATCTCGTCCCACGGATTCGGTTCGAGCTGGCGCAGGCCCAGTGAAATTTT
>Ga0070706_100001663_pt1 | contig 23150 bp, 19 predicted proteins | sample KBSK5501metaG_FD_65476 | JGI IMG/M metagenome (GOLD analysis project Ga0070706, IMG submission 65476) | Corn, switchgrass and miscanthus rhizosphere microbial communities from Kellogg Biological Station, Michigan, USA - KBS K5-50-1 metaG | ecosystem: Host-associated > Plants > Roots >... | reverse complement strand
GCGCGTCCGACATCCACATCGAGAGCTACCCGGGCCGCGAGAAGATCCGCATCCGCTTCCGCAAGGACGGGCTGCTTCGCACCTACCTCGAGCTGCCGCACAACTACCGCAACGCCCTGATCGCACGCGTCAAGATCATGTGCGACCTCGACATCAGCGAACGCCGCAAGCCGCAGGACGGCAAGATCAACTTCGCGAAGTTCTCGCCGCAGCACCGGCTCGAGCTGCGCGTCGCAACGATCCCGACCAACAACGGCCTCGAGGACGTGGTGATGCGCATCCTCACGTCGGCCAAGCCGCTGCCGCTGGACCGGCTCGGCCTGTCGAACGAGAACCTCGAGCGCGTGAAGCATGCGGTCGAACGCCCGTACGGCATGGTGCTGTGCGTCGGCCCGACCGGCTCGGGCAAGACGACGACGCTGCACTCGGCGCTCAGCCACATCAACGTGCCCGAGCGCAAGATCTGGACCGCCGAAGACCCGGTCGAGATCACGCAGCCGGGACTGCGCCAGGTGCAGGTCAACCCGAAGATCGACTGGACCTTCGCGAAGGCGCTGCGTGCGTTCCTGCGCGCCGACCCGGACGTGATCATGGTCGGCGAGATTCGCGACGCCGAGACCGCCAGCATGGCCGTCGAAGCATCGCTGACCGGCCACCTGGTGCTGAGCACGCTGCACACCAACAGCGCGCCCGAGACCGTGACCCGGCTGCTCGACATGGGGCTGGACCCGTTCAACTTCGGCGACTCGCTGCTCGCGGTGCTCGCGCAGCGCCTGGTGCGGCGCCTGTGCACCGAGTGCCGCAAGAGCCGGCCGGCGCAGCAAGGCGACATCGACGAGCTGCTCGGCGACTACATGCATGCGTTCGGCTCGGGCCACGGCGGCACCCCGCCGCCGGTCTCGCCGGACGCGGTGCTCGAACGCTGGCGCGCCCGCAACGCCGGCCGCGACGGCCAGCTGCAGATGCACCACAGCCCGGGCTGCAAAGCCTGCGACAACACCGGCTACCAGGGCCGCGCCGGATTGCACGAGCTGATGGTGATCTCGCGCGAGCTGCGCCACCAGATCCAGACCGGCACGCGCGCCGAGGCGCTCGCCCGCATCGCGATGGCCGAAGGCATGCGCACGCTGCGCCACGACGGCATCGACAAGGTGCTGGCCGGCGTCACGAGCATCGACGAGGTGCGGGCGACAAGCAACGTGTGAGGCAGCGCCGTCGAACCTGTTCGGGCAGTGAACCCGGTCGGGCTGAGCTTGTCGAAGCCCTTTTTCCGCGTACCTGTCTGTAACCGCATGCACGTCACGTGCAGCGCGTAGCATCGCGCTTTTCGGTCTCCGTAGCCCGTTCGTTCGCCGATGTCGGTCATGCGTCTGCCTCCCCTCCCCGTGTCTTGCCCGCGCCTGCTGCGCACCACGTGCGGCGCCGCCCTCGCGCTGCTGCTGAGCGCCTGCGCGAGCAACCGCCCGCCCCCGTTCCAGCGCGAGGATTTCGCGGTCAACGAAACCTATTCGCGCACCTTCGACGCCAACGAGGCCCAGACCTGCGAGGCCGCGCGACGCGCGCTGCTCAGCCAGGGTTACGTCGTGACCATCGCCAACGCCGACCTGGTCAACGCGCGCAAGAGCTTCCAGCCGGACCACGAGACGCACATGGAGATCGAGTTCCGCGTCGTCTGCACTGCGCAGCGCAAGGGCGGGAAGCCGACGCTCGCGTTCGTCAGCGCGCTGCAGGACCGCTATGCGCTGAAGAAGGGCAGCAGCGCGGCCAGCGTCGGCGTCGGCGCGATCGGCTCGCTGTCGCTGCCGTTCTCGGCCGGGGACGATTCGCTCGTGAAGGTCGCGAGCGAGACCGTGACGGCGGCGGGGTTCTACGATCGGTTCTTCAAGCTGGTGGGGAACTACCTGGTCGACCATGAGCCGGCTGCTGCGCCGTCGCCGTCGCCATCGGCGCCGAGCACCAGCGCACCACCGGTTCCCGTGGCTGCCGCCAGCGCAGCTTCCGAGCCGCGCTGACGGGCATGGAAGGCCTGCCGGGCTACGGGGCCAGGCGGGTAGGGCGTCACTTCTTTGGGCGACGTGTATCTCTGCGCACATCGCAGTCGACGCGGGCCGAACGCTAACGTGCCGGTCGCCGGGGCGCTACCGGCAAGTCTTACAGGGGCGGCACATGCCTCGGGTTTGCCCGAATCGGTTAACGTTCGCGCCGATGCACCCCGGACTGTCCCTCGGCTACTGGCTGACGCTGCACGGCCTGGTCACCTTCGTGGCGGTGCTGCTGTACGTGATCACCGCGCACGTGCTGCGGCAGCGGCGGCACCCGGCTGCGGCGATCGCGTGGGTGCTGTTCATTCTGCTGGTGCCGTACGTCGCGCTGCCGGCGTTCCTGATGTTCGGCTCGCGCAAGCAGGCGCGGCCGCGGCCGCGCGCGATCGTCGACGCGCTGGCGCTCGAGGCCGAGGGCTCATGGGCGGTGCAGACCGCGATCGCACTCGGCCAGGCCGAGCCGAGTGCCTATCGCGAGCTGCACGTGCATGCCGACGGCAAGGAGGCGCTCGATGCGTTGTGGCGCACGATCGCCGGCGCCGAGCACACGCTGGACGTGTGCATGTTCATCATCGGCCGCGACGCGGTCGGCAAGGCGGCGATCGAACGCCTGTGCGCCCGCGCGCGCGCCGGCGTGCAGGTGCGCGTGATGCTCGACGGCCTGGGCCGCTGGATGGGCGGCTCGCCCGATCTCGCGCCACTGCGCACGGCCGGCGCACGTGTCGTGCTGTTCGTGCCGCCGCTGCAGTCGCCGCTGAAGGGCCGCAGCAATTTGCGCGACCACCGCAAGATGCTTATCGCCGATGCCGGGCACGACAGCGCGCAGCTGTGGTGCGGCGGGCGCAACCTCGCGGCCGATTATTTCGGCGGGAGCGGCGGCCACGGCGGCCATCGCGGCCGCAACGTCGACTTCGGCGACGTCTGGCACGACCTGAGTTTCGACCTGCGCGGCGCGTTCGTCGACCAGGCGCATGCGCTGTTCGAGCACGACTGGCAGTTCGCGACCGGCCGCAAGGCAATCGCCGCGCCGCCCACGAGCGCATTGCCCAGCGAGACGTTCGACGCGCTGTTCGCGCGCACCGAGCCGGCGCCCGAGCTGTTCCGGCAGGCCGCGCACCTGGACGAGGCCAACCACCGGGCCGCCGTCGAGGTCAGCGCGGTTCCCGACGGCGGCGAAGCGCTCGCCGCGACCAGCGCGCAGCTGATCGCCTCCGGCCCCGACCAGGTCGACGACACCGTGTACTCGCTGCTCGTCACCGCCGCGTACCGCGCGCACGAGCGCATCGCGCTGGTCACGCCCTACTTCGTGCCCGACACGGCGCTGCTGCAGGCGCTGTGCCTCGCCGCGCGGCGCGGCGTGACGGTGGATCTGCTGCTGCCGGCGCGCTCGAACCACCTGATGTCGGACATCGCGCGCAGCCGCGCGCTGCGCACGCTGGCGGGCGCCGGCGGGCGCATCTGGCTCGCGCCGCAGATGCTGCACGCGAAGCTCGCGATCGTCGACCACACGTTCGCGATGTCGGGCTCGGCCAACCTCGACAGCCGCAGCCTGTTCCTCAACTACGAGCTGATGGTCGCGTTCCACGACCGGCGCGCGATCGCGGCGTTCGTCGCGTGGTTCGAGCGCGAGCACCTGAGTGCCCGGCAGCATCGGCCGCGGCCGGCGGGGCTGCTGCGCGACATCGGCGAAGGCCTGGTCCTCTGGCTGGGCTTCCAGCTCTGAACCACGGCGCGCGCGCGAACTAGCGCAGCACGCTGGACATCGCCGACAGCGCATTCAGACTGCGCAGCGCCGCTTGAACCGTGTCGCAGCGGACCAGGATGGTGTCGCCATCGATGCGCTCGACCGCCGGCCAGAGCGCGAACACGTCGGCCAGCGCGGGGGTCTGGCACTGCACGCGCAAGTCCAGCGGCGCCGACAGCCGCAAGAGCGGCGGCGCTGCGGCCGTGTGCTGCAGCAGGCGCTGCACGCTGTCGCGCGCGGTGCCCTCGATCAGCGAGCGCGCCTGCTCGGCCGAGAGCGAACGTCCGCTGCGGGCGCCGTTCGACCACTTCACGATGGCCGCCGATGCCTGCGGCAGCAGCGCATGCAGCTCGTCGGCCATGACATCGCAGCCACTGGCCATCAAGACCGGCACGCCGAACTCGGCGGCCAGCGCCGCATACAGGCCGACCTCGCCGAGTTCGTGCCCACCGAGCCAGACGCGCGCGAACGCAAAGCTGTTGCTCGTGTGGGCCAGCACGCCGCGGCTCTTCGCGCGCGAGTGCCAGCCGATCATCAGCACGCCGGCGACGCCTTGATCCACGCCCGCCATCATGCCCAGCAGGCGCGGCTTGCCCTGGATCAGCTGGGCGCGCGGGTCCAGCGCATCGATCAGCAGGTTGCCGAAGTGACCGTGCGAGTCGTTCACCAGCACCTCGCCCGCCCCGCCGTCGAAGGCGCCGCGCACCGCCGCGCTGGCCTCGTGCGTCATCCAGACGCGGGCGCGTTCGTAGTCGGACTGGCCGGCCTGGGTCTGCTCGGGCCGCCAAACGCCGGCGACGCCTTCGATGTCGACGGCGATCAGGATCTTCGGTGCGTTCATCGTGGCTTCGGGGACCCGTCGGGTAAGAGTTCGGTGAGCGCGCGGCGGCAGCGGCCATCGCGGCCGGTCACCGTGGTCGCCGCGTAGAGCGCGTGGACGATGGCCTGCTCGGTGGCTTCGGCGGCGGCCTGGAACAGCACGTCGAGCGCCGATTCGTGCAGCAGTCGCGGCATCGCGAGGCTCGCGCTCGCGTGCTGCGGCACGCGGTAGGCCGTCGAGAACGCCAGCGCGATGTCGCCGCTGCCGTGGCCGTAGTCGGAGCCGGTGCGCGCCAGGCCTGCGCCGGCGCGGCGTGCCACGCGCTGCAGCTGGCGTGCGTCCAGCGGTGCATCGGTGGCGAGCAGGACGATGATCGAGCCGCGCTCGGGGCCGGCCTCTTCATCGCCTTCGCAAGCCGGTTGCAGCGCCGCCAGGCGCTGCTGCAAGACCGGGCCGATGCGCCGGCCGGCGATCGTCAGCGCCTCGGGCCGGCCCTGGTTGGCGAGCACCAGCGCGCCGATCACGTGGCGCTGCCCGTTCCAGGCGACACAGCGCGACGCGCTGCCGATCCCGCCCTTCAAGCCGTGGCACGACATGCCGCGCCCGGCGCCGACGCTGCCCTGCACGATGGCCGCACCGAGCGCCGCGGGCTCGCGCGCCGCGGCCAGCGCCTGCATGACGTGGGTCTCGGCGAGCGCGAGCGCCCGTGCATCGTTGAGCCAGCCGTCGTTGCATTCGAAGACCAGCGGGTTCAGCGTCGGCAGGCTGCGCGCGAGCTCGGGGTTGTGCGCCATCGCATCGCGGACCAGCGCAGTGCAGGCCGTTCCCACCGCAGCCGTGTTGACGAGCGCGATCGGCGACTCGAGCACGCCGAGCTCGCCCACCTGCATCAGCCCGGCGCTCTTGCCGAAGCCGTTGATGACGGCCGCGCCGGCGGCGAGCTTGTGCAGGAACAGGTTGCCAGGCTGCGGCAGCAGCACGGTCGCGCCGGTCTGGATCGCGCCGTCGTCCAGCGTGCAGTGGCCCAGCGTCACGCCGGCAACGTCGGTGACGGCGTCGAGCGGCCCGCTGGGCAGCACGCCCACGCGAGGCGCTGCGGCGGCGGTCGGCGGCAGCGGCATCAGTTCTCGAGCTTGGGGTCGAGCGCGTCGCGCAGGCCGTCGCCCAGCAGGTTGAAGGCCAGCACGGTGACGAAGATCGCGAGGCTCGGGAACAGCGCCACGTGCGGCGCATTGAACATGTCGGCACGCGCCGCGTTGAGCATCGCGCCCCATTCCGGCGTGGGCGGCTGCGCCCCCAGCCCGAGGAACGACAGCCCCGCCGCCGTGATGATCGACGTGCCGATGCGCATGGTCAGGTACACGACCACCGACGAGATCGTGCCGGGCAACAGGTGCCGCAGCATGATCACCGAGTCGGGCGCGCCGATCGAGCGCACCGCTTCGATGTAGGTCTGGTGCTTGAGCGACAGCACGTTGCCGCGCACCAGCCGCGCGAACGCCGGCACGCTGAACACCGCGACCGCGACGATCACGTTGACCATGCCGTTGCCGAGGATCGCGACGATGCCGATCGCCAGCAGGATGCCGGGGAACGCGAACAGCACGTCCGACAGGCGCATCACGATGCGGTCCCACCAGCCTTCGTAGTAGCCGGCGAGCAGCCCCAGCAGCGTACCGATCGCCGCGCCTACCATCACCGAGAGCAGGCCGGCGGCGAGCGAGACGCGAGAGCCCATCAGGATGCGGCTGAAGATGTCGCGGCCGAGCGAGTCGACGCCGAACCAGTGCCTGGCCGACGGGGCGGCGTTGAGCGCGTCGTAGTCGAAGAAGTTCTCGGCGTCGAACGGCACCAGCCACGGTGCGAACACGGCGAGCAGCAGCAGCGCGACGACGAAGCCGCCGGCCACCATCGCGACATGCTGGCGCTTGAACTTGCGCCAGAACTCGGCCACGGGCGTGCGGACCGCGGCAGGCGCGACGGCGTTCGCCACGAGCGTGGAAGTCGTCGTGTCCATGACCCTTGCCCTACTTGAAACGAATGGTCGGGTTGATCACGGCGTACAGCAGATCCACGACCAGGTTGATCACGATGAACTCCAGCGAGAACAGCAGCACCAGCGCCTGGATCACCGGGTAGTCGCGCATCTCGACTGCATCGACCAGCAACCGGCCCATGCCCGGCCAGTTGAACACCACCTCGACGAGGATCGAGCCGCCGAGCAGGTAGCCGAACTGCAGCCCCATCATCGTGACCACCGGGATCAGCGCGTTGCGCAGCCCGTGCTTGATCACCACGACCGGCTCGCCCAGGCCCTTGGCGCGGGCGGTGCGCACGTAGTCTTCCTTGAGGGTGTCGATGAACGAGCTGCGCGTGAAGCGTGCCATCACCGCGGCGACCGCCGCGCCCAGCGTCAGCGACGGCAGGATGTAGTGGCGCCACGAGTCGGCACCCACCGTCGGCAGCCAGCCGAGCTGCACCGAGAAGATCTGCATCAGCACCATGCCCAGCGCGAACGACGGGAACGAGATGCCCGAGACGGCCAGCGTCATGCCGACCCGATCGGGCCAGCGGTTGCGCCACACCGCCGAGACGATGCCCAGCACGAGGCCCAGCGCCACGGACCAGGCCATTGCCGCGACGGTCAGCCCCAGCGTCGGCCCGAAGCGGTCGGCGATCTCGGCCGAGACCGGCCGCTTGGTGCGGATCGAGCGGCCGAAATCGCCCTGCAGCGCATGGCCGAAGAAGCGCACGAACTGCTGCGGCAGCGGGCGATCGAGGCCGAGGTCGCGCCGCACCAGTTCGACCGTCTCGGCGTCCGCGTCGACCCCGGCCGCCAGCCGCGCCGGGTCCCCGGGCAGCAGGTGCACGAAGCCGAACACGAGCATCGCGACGATCAGCAGCGTCGGCAGCAGCCCGAGCAGGCGCTTGAACAGGTAGACGGCCATGGCCTTCCGTATCCCGAGATGTCAGAGCCTGCGGCCCGCGCTCACTGCTCCGCCTTCAGGTCGACTTCGTCGAAGTTGAAGCTTCCGTCCGGGATCACGTAGAAGCCCGCGAGGTTGCGCGCTCGCACCGACAGCAGCCGCTCCGTGACCAGGAACGCCCACGGCGCATCCTTCCAGATCTGCTTCTGCGCGTCGGTGTACAGGCGCGCCTTCTCGGCCTTGTCGGTCGTGACCAGCGCCTTCGCGATGTCCGAGTCCACGGCCTCGCTCTTGTAGTACGCGGTGTTGAACAGCTTGGGCGGGAACGACTCGGACGCGAGCAGCGGGCGCATCGCCCAGTCGGCCTCGCCGGTCGACGACGACCAGCCGACGTAGTACATGCGCACCGGCGCGGTCGCCGGGTCCTGCGCGCTCTCGACGCGCTCGACGCGCTGGCCGGCCTCGAGTGCCTGCACCTGGACCTTGATGCCGACTTGCGCCAGTTGCTGCTGCACGAACTGGATCACCTTCTGCGCCGTCGTGTACGTGTAGGCCGACCACAGGATCGACTCGAAGCCGTTCGGGTAGCCGGCCTCCTTCAGCAGCGCGCGCGCCTTCGCCGGGTCGTAGGGCCAGGGGCCGAGCTTGGCGGCGTACTCCACGCCCTGCGGCAGCGCGCCTTCGGCCGGCACGGCATAGCCGGCGAACGCGACCTTGACCAGCGCCTCCTTGTTGATCGCGTAATTGATCGCCTCACGCACCTTCGGGTTGTCGAAAGGCTTCTGCCGCGTGTTCATCGAGATGTAGCGGTGGATGATCGACGGCGCCACGGACACTTCCAGGCTCGGCTTCTTCGACAGGGTCTGCAGCGCCTCGGGCGGCATCGGGAACGCGAAGTGCGCCTCGTTGGTCTGCATCACCGCGGCGCGCGTGTTGTTGTCGACCACCGGACGCCAGGTGATGCTGTCGATCTTCGGGTAGCCCTTGCGCCAGTAGCCGTCGAACTTCGCGACCTTGATGTAGTCGGTGGCCTTCCACTCGACGAACTTGAACGGTCCGGTGCCCACCGGATGCTGCGCGATGCCCTTGCTGCCGTACTGCGCGAGCGCCGCCGGCGAGATGATCACGCCCGACGGGTGCGCCAGCGTGTTGATGAACGGAGAGAACGGCTCCTTCAGCGTGAAGCGCACCGTCGTCGGGTCGACTGCCTCGATCTTCGCGATGTTCTTGTAGAGGTTGTAGCGCTTGAGCTTGTTGTCGGGGTTGATCGCGCGCTCGAACGTGACCTTCACCGCCTCGGCGTTGAACGGCGTGCCGTCGTGGAACTTGATGCCGCTCTTGAGCTTGACGGTGTAGACCAGCCCGTCCTTGCTCGCGGTGTAGCTCTCGGCCAGCACCGGCACCATCTTCATGTCCTTGTCGAAGCCGAACAGCCCCTGGTAGAACGACTTGGCCACCGCTTGGGACAGCGTGTCGTTCGCGTCGTAGGGATCGGTCGTCGTGAAAGTCGACTGGACGGCCACGACCACGTCCTTGGCGGCGTGCGCCGAGGTCGCGAGGCCGGCCAGGCCGGCGACTGCGAGAGTTCCGGCCAACGTGGACAGTTTGCGAGACAGGTTCATGCGAATGACTCCTTCGGGAAAGTGACGGGTCTGTCAGTACGGCCCGCCGACGGCATGGCGGGCCACGAAGTGCTGCGGGCCGACCTGATGCAGAGGCGCGACCTGCGGCGGGTCGTCCAGCGTGCGAATCGGGCTCGGGATCTCGTCGGACATCAGCTCGCGCCGGCGGCGGCGCGTCGGGTCGGCGACCGGCACGGCCGCGAGCAGCCGCCGCGTGTACGCGTGCTGCGGGTTCTCGAACACCGCGCGGCGCGGGCCGATCTCGACGATCTGGCCCAGGTACATCACCGCGACGCGGTGGCTGATGCGCTCGACCACCGCCATGTCGTGCGAGATGAACAGGAACGCGATGCCGAACTCCTGCTGCAGGTCCAGCAGCAGGTTGATGATCTGCGCGCGTATCGACACGTCCAGCGCCGAGACCGCCTCGTCCGCGATCACCACCTTGGGGTTCAGCGCGAGCGCGCGTGCGATCGCGATGCGCTGGCGCTGGCCGCCCGAGAACTCGTGCGGATAGCGGTTCGCGGCATCGGCCGGCAGCCCGACCTTGCCGAGCAGCCAGCGCACCCGCTCCTCGGCCTGCGCCTGCGGCATCAGCCGGTGCACGAGCAGCGGCTCCATGACCGCGTAGCCGACGGTCAGGCGCGGGTCCAGCGACGCGAACGGGTCCTGGAACACGAACTGGATGTCGCGGCGCAGCGCCTGCAGTGGCTGGCCCTTGAGCGCCGCGATGTCGCGCCCCGCCACGTGAACATGGCCGGCCTGGAAGTCGACCAGCCGCGCCAGCGAGCGCCCAGTCGTCGACTTGCCGCAGCCCGATTCGCCGACCAGCGACAGGGTCTCGCCCGGCTGCAGCTCGAAGCTGATGTTCTCGACCGCATGCACCTGGCGCCGCACGCGCGCCAGCAGCCCGCTGCGCAGCGGGAAGCGCGTGACGAGGCCGCGCACCTGGAGCACCGGCGGCTGATCGGCGCGCACGCTGGCGGCGCGGTCCGCCGGCGCTGCAGCGTCGGCCGCCGCATCGCCCGGCACATGAAAGCGCTCCGGCGCATCGCGCCCCTGCATCGCGCCGAGCCGCGGCACCGCGGCCAGCAGCGCACGCGTGTAGGCCTCGCGCGGCCGTGCGAAGACGCTGCGGCACTCGCCCTCCTCGACCTTGCTGCCGCGGTGCATCACGAGGACCCGATCGGCGACCTCGGCCACCACACCCATGTCGTGCGTGATGAAGATCACCGCCATCGCGAGCTCGCGCTGCAGTTGCTGGATCAGCGTCAGGATCTGCGCCTGGATGGTCACGTCCAGCGCAGTGGTCGGCTCGTCGGCGATCAGCAGCACCGGCTTGCAGGCCATCGCCATCGCGATCATCACGCGCTGGCGCATGCCGCCCGACAGTTGATGCGGGTGCCGGCTGATCACGTTGCGCGCCTCGGGGATGCGCACCAGGTCGAGCATGCGCAGCGCTTCGGCCAGCGCGGCCCGGTAACCCAGGCCCTGGTGCAGCCGGATCGATTCGGCCACCTGCTCGCCCACCGTGAACACCGGGTTCAGCGAGGTCATCGGCTCCTGGAACACCATCGCGAGATCGGCACCGCGCAGGCGCCGCATCTGCGCCGGCGTGGCCTGGGCCAGGTCGATGCGTTCGCCATCGCGGCGCGTCAGCAGCATGCGCCCGCTGGCGATGCGCCCGCCGCCCTGCTCGACCAGGCGCATCAGCGCCAGCGACGACACCGACTTGCCGGAGCCCGATTCGCCGACGATCGCAAGCGTCTCGCCGGCATCGACGTGCAGGCTCAGGCCCTTGACCGCGTGCACCAGCCCGTGCTCGACGCGGAAGTCGATGCTGAGGTCGCTGACCTCGAGCACGCGCGGGGTGGCCGTGCTCGTCGTCATGCGCGGCTCCCGTCGCTTTCGTTCACCGCATCGGCCTCGTCGGCCTCATCGGCATAGATCGCGCACACCGGCGTCTCGCCCACGCGGGCCCAGCCGCGGTACATGCCTTCGGTGTTGAACGGCAGTGCCACGCGGCCCTGCGCGTCGATCGCGATCAGGCCGCCGCGCCCGCCCAGCGGCGGCAGCTTGTCCATCACCACGCGGCGCGTTGCCTCGGCCAGCGACAGCCCGGCATACGCCATCAGCGCCGACACGTCGTGCGCGGCCAATCCGCGCATGAAGGCTTCGCCGACGCCGGTGCACGAGACCGCGACCGTCGCGTCATCGGCATAGCAGCCGGCGCCCACGATGGGCGAATCGCCGACACGGCCGGGCCGCTTGTTGGTCATGCCGCCGGTCGACGTGGCAGCCGCGAGGTGGCCCCGGGCATCGAGCGCGACGGCGCCGACGGTGCCGAACTTGCTGCGCTCGTCCAGCGGTGCCTGCTGAACGTCGTGATCCAGGAACGGCGCGGCGCCCGCCGAGGCCTGCGCGGCCGTCAACTGCGCGAGCCGATGCGGCGTGCCGAACCAGTCGGGCGCGACGATCTCGCAGCCCTGCTCGCGCGCAAACCGTTCGGCGCCGGCGCCGATCAGCAGCACCGGTCCGCCCGCCGCCAGCACGGCGCGCGCGGCAAGCACCGGGTTGCGCACGCAGGTCACGCCGGCCACCGCGCCGACCGCGCGATCGGCGCCGCGCATCACGCAGGCATCGAGCTCGTGGCGGCCGTCGGCCGTGTAGACCGAACCGCGGCCCGCGTTGAACAGCGGGCACTCTTCGAGCAGGCGCACCGCTTCGGTGACGACGTCCAGCGCATCCGCCCCGCGTTCGAGCAGCGAGCGCGCCGCCCGCAGCACCGACGCCAGCGCCTCGCGGTACTGCGCCTGCTGCTGCGCTGTGGCGGCGGCGCGCGTCAAGGTGCCGGCGCCGCCGTGGATCGCGACGACGGGGCGAAGGGGGGTCTGCGTGGATGTCATGGTCTGAGCTCAGGCGCCGGGGCGGTGCAGCCACGGCATGACGCCGCGCGTCAGCGTCTCGGCGCGGGCCACCGCGTTGTCGGTGCGCCGTGCCACGGCGGCCACCAGCGCTTCCAGCAGCGCCAGCGCCGCGGCGTTGGAACAGGCCGCGACCTGCCGGTCGACGTTGACATACAGCGCGACATCGGCGAGCGGCAGCAGCGGCGAGGCCGGCCCGTCGGTCAGCGCCAGCACCTTCACGCCGCGCTCGCGCGCCAGCCGGGCCAGCACGACTGTGTCGTCCACATAACGCGGGAAGGCCAGCGCGATCACCAGGTCCTGCGGGCCGCGCTTCACGAGTTGCCGTGCGGCATGCGACGGGCCGCCGACCTGGCCGAGGCTGTCGATGTGGCTGCAATAGGGCTCGAGCTCGTGCTGCAACAGGCCGGCCAGGTAGGCGCTGCTGCCCCAGCCCAGCGTCAGCACTTGCTTCGCCTTGACGATCAGCTCGACCGCCTCGGTGCACGGCTGGTGCGGCAGCGCGCGCAAGGTCTGCTCCAGGTTGCGCTGCACTTCCTGCAGCGAGGCGGCGACCGCCTGGGTCGCGCTGGCTTGCTTCTGCAGACTGTCGCGCAGGCTCGTCACCGGTGCCAGCACCGACTCGAAACCCTTGGCCAGCTCGGAGCGGAACTGCGGATAGCCGTCGAACCCCATCGCGCGGGCAAAGCGGTTCGCCGACGCCACCGACACCGCCGCTTCGCGCGCGAATTCGTCGATGCTGTGCGTGGCCGCCCGAAACGGCTGCGCCAGCACCGCCTGCGCGGTGCGCTGCAGCGCCGCGGTCAGCGTCGGCGCCCGCGCCGCGACCCGCGCGAGCACCGGCAAGCCGGCGTAGCGCCCGGCCCAGCCGTCGGGTTGGGGATGAGTGGCCATGAACGGTGCGTGAAAACTGGCTTACAGCGATTTCGCCGGAATGTAATGCAATTTACAGACCAGCCCGAGCTTTGCCCAGCAGGTGAATCACCTACGCGATGATGCGGAGAAGGCGCTTGACCCTCAGGACGCCGAGGTGGCCGGCCGCGCGGCAGGCACCGATGAGCCCGCCTTCTTCTGCGTCAGCTCGACGCCGTTCTTCACCGCGGTGATCTCGGCGACGATGGACACGGCGATCTCGGCCGGCGTCTTCGCGCCGATGTCCAGCCCGATGGGGCCGTGCAGCCGGTCGATCTCGGCCGGTGACAGGTCGAACATCGCGAGCCGCTCGCGGCGCTTCGCGGTGTTGCCGCGCGAGCCGAGCGCGCCGATGTAGAACGCGGGCGACTTCAGGGCCTCGAGCAGCACCAGGTCGTCGAGCTTCGGGTCGTGCGTGACCGCGACGACCGCGCTGTGCGGGTCGAGCTGCAGCTCGAGCACCAGGTCGTCGGGCATCGCCTTGCTGAAGGTCGTGCCGGGGATGTCCCAGGTGAGGTTGTATTCCTCGCGCGGGTCGCAGCAGATCACCTCGAAGTCGAGTGCGAGCGCCATCTGCGCGACGGCACGCGAGAGCTGGCCGGCGCCGATGATCAGCAGCCGCCAGCGCGGCCCGAACAGCGCGCGCAGGCGCCGGCCATCGAACTCGAACACGTCGCCGCGCGATGCGGCCTCGACCTGCACCTTGCCCGTGTCGAGCTCGAGCGTGCGCGCGACGAGCTCGTGGCGCGAGGTTCGGTCCAGCACTTCGTCTATCCACGCGACGCCGGTCAGCGGCTCCTGCACGAGCCGCAGGTTGCCGCCGCACGGCAGGCCGAAGCGCGCCGCCTCTTCCTTCGTGACGCCGTAGGCGATCAGCGACGGATGGTCGACGCGCTCGCCGTGGCGCAGACGGTCGATCAGGTCGTCCTCGACGCAGCCGCCGGAGACCGAGCCGGCGACCAGGCCGTCGTCGCGCACGCACAGCAGCGCGCCCGGCGGGCGTGGCGCCGAGCCCCAGGTTTCGATCACGGTCACGAGCCACACCTTGTGGCCTTGCACGAACCAGTCGCGCGCCTGCGCGAGCACTTGGAGGTCAAGGCTGTCCATCGCTTCCCCTACATCACATCGTCACCAGGTCACCAGGTCACCGCCGCATCAGCACATAGACGACCGCGAGCACGACCACTGCCGCGATCAGCCACCACACCGTGCTGATCTTGCCGCCGCGCTCGGGCGCGGCCACCGCGACGGCCGCGCCCTCGGCGGCCGCCGGCTCCGGCGGCCGCAGCTGCGCTTCGAAGGCCTTGAAGAAATCGTCGGTGATCTTGCCGGCCGCCGCGTCGATCAGACGCGCACCGACCTGCGCCATCTTGCCGCCGACCGTCGCGCGCGCGTGGTAGCTCAGCTTCGTGGATTGCGCGCCGTCGGGCACGAGCTTCACGTCGGCCGAACCCTTGCCGAATCCTGCAACGCCGCCTTGGCCGTCGAAATTGATCGTATAGCCGTTCGGCGGCGTGATGTTCGTGAGCTGCAGATTGCCCTTGAAGCGCGCGCTGACGGGGCCGACCTTGAGCGCGACGACGGCGCTGTACGCGTCGTCGCCGCTCTTGTCGAGCGACTCGCAGCCGGCGATGCAGGCCTTCAGGATCGCCGGGTCGTTCAACGCAGCCCAGGTGGCCTCGACCGAGGCCGGGATCAGACGTTCGCCTTGCAGTTCCATAGCGTGTTGTTCGTTCAGTGTGGAAGGAGGAGCGAAGACGGCGCCACCGGGCGCGCGCGCAGCGCGTGCGCCAGGTCGGCGAGGCTTGCGAGGTTGTGCACCGGCAGGAAACGGTCGACGTTCGGCAGCAGCGCGCGCACGCCGGCGGCGCGCGGCTCGAAGCCGTCGAAGCGCAGCAGCGGATTCAGCCAGACGATCTCGTGCGCGGAGCGCCGCAGCTGCGCGGCGGCGTGCGCGAGGTCGCCGTGTTCGTCGCGGTCGAGCCCGTCGGTCATCAGGAGCAGCGCGGCGTTCGAGCCGAGCAGGCGGCGGCCCCAGTGCCGGTTGAATTCGTCCAGGCACGACGCGATGCGCGTGCCGCCTTTCCAGTCCTGCACCTGCGCATCGGCGAGCTGCAGCGCGAGGTCCGGGTCGCGATGGCGCAGGCTGCGCGTGATGTTGGTCAGCCGCGTGCCGAACACCAGCGTGTGGACCTTCAGGTAGCGCCGCGTCAGCCCGTGCACGTAATGCAGCAGCAGCCGCGCGTAGCGCTCCATCGAGCCGGAGATGTCGAGCAGCACGACCAGCGTCGGCCATTCCTCGCGCGGCGTCGTGTAGGCCGGCGTCAGTGTGTGCGGCGAGCGCGCCATGCGCAGCAGCGTGCTGCGCAGGTCCAGCGTGCCGCGCGCGGCACGGGCGTGGCGGCGCCGGCGCACCGGCCGCACCGGCAGCGGGAGCTCCTCGGCCAGCTTCTTCGCGAGCTCGAACTCGGCGGTCGTCATCGTCTCGAAGTCGGCCTGCTGCAGCTTCTCGCGATCGGAAAACGTGAAGCTCGTGTCGAACTGCAATTCGTCCGTGCCCGGGTTCGCCGGATTCGGCGGCGGCGGTTCGCGCGGCGGCGCGAGCGCCTCGGCCAGGCGGTTCGCGCGCGGCGCGACGGCCTTGTCGCCGCGCCCGCTGATCTTCGGCAACAGCAGCAGCATCAGCTGCTCGAGCAGCTTCGGATCGCGCCAGAACGCGTCGAAGGCGGCGTCGAAGATCGCCTGCTGTTCGTGCCGGTCGAGCATCACCGCGCTGAGCGCGGCGTGCACGTCGTCGCGGCGATCCAGGCCGACCGCCTCGATCGCGGCGATCGCGGCGAGCACGCGGTCCGGCCCGACCGGCATGCCGGCCGTGCGCAGCACGCGCGAGAAGTGGACGATGTTCTCCGCGATCACGGCTGCGCACCCCCAAGCTCCGTTCGCGCTGAGCTTGTCGAAGCGCCGTGCGAGGGCTTCGACAAGCTCAGCCCGAACGGGTGGATGGATAGTGCCATGTCAGTCCAGCAGCGCCCGCGCCTGCAGCTCGGCCAGCAGTTTCGCGGTGTCGCCGCTCTGCATGCGGACGATGTCGTCCTGGTACTTCAGCAGGACTCCCAGCGTGTCGTGCACGGTTGCCGGGTCGAGCCGGATCGCGTTCAGCGCGACCAGCGCGTTGGTCCAGTCGATCGTCTCGGCGACGCCCGGCGACTTGAACAGGTCCAGCGTGCGCATGCGTTGCACGAACTCGACGACCTGCACGTACAGCCGCTCGGCCGCGCCCGGCGCCTTGAGCCGGACGATCTCGAGCTCGCGCTCGACCGACGGGAACTCGACCCAGTGGTACAGGCAGCGCCGCTTGAGCGCGTCGTGGATCTCGCGCGTGCGGTTGCTCGTGATGATCGTGATCGGCGGCGCGCTCGCCTTGATCGCGCCGAGCTCGGGAATCGTGATCTGGTTCTCCGCGAGCACCTCCAGCAGGAACGCATCGAACGGCTCGTCGGCGCGATCGAGCTCGTCGATCAAGAGCACCGGGCTGCGCTCCTGCGTCAGCGCCTGCAGCAGCGGTCGCTCGATCAGCATGCTGCGCGCGTACAGCGCATGCTGCAGCCGCTCGCGCTCGGCTTCGCCGGCGATCGCGTGCGCCGCCTCCGCGAGGCGGATCTCGATCATCTGGCGCGCGACGTTCCATTCGTACGCGGTCTGCGCGATGTCCAGCCCTTCGTAGCATTGCACGCGCAGCAGCGCGGTATTCAGTGCCGCAGCCAGCGCTTTCGCGAGCTCGGTCTTGCCGACGCCGGGCTCGCCTTCGAGGAACAGCGGGCGCCCGAGCTTCAGGCTCAGGAACAGCGCGGTCGCGAGCCTGCGGTCGCAGACGTAGTTTTCGGTCGCGAGCAGCGCGATGACGGCGTCGACCGAGTCGGGTTGAGGCAGGGGTGCGGTCATGGAGGCTGCATGGTAAAGCGGCGCGACGCGATGGGCCCTCACCCCGGCCCTCTCCCGCAAGCGGGAGAGGGAGAACAATCGACGATCCCCCCCGCGTGCGTCCCCTCCCGCTTGGGAGAGGGTCAGCGTGAGGGTGGCGCGCCGTCAGCGCGCCAAGGCCGCCGCGACTGCGCGCGACGCCATCACGCTGATCATCGCGGCGCGGTACTCGGCCGAGCCGTGCATGTCGCTGTTGATGTCGGTCGTCGGCATCTTGACGTTCTTCGCGGCCTCCGGCGTGAAGCTCTTCGCCAGCGCGGCTTCGATCTCGGTCGCGCGGAACACGCTGCCCTTCGCGCCGGTGACCGCGACGCGCACACCGCCTGCCGTCTGCGCGACGAACACGCCCACCAGCGCAAAGCGCGACGCCGGCTGCTTGTGCTTCACATAGGCCGCCTTCTGCGGCGCCGGGAAGCTGACCGCGGTGATCAGCTCGCCCGGCTTCAGCGCGGTTTCGTACAGGCCGGTGAAGAACGCGTCGGCGGGGATCTTGCGCTGGTCGGTCTGGATCGTCGCGTTCAGGCCGAGCACGCCGGCCGGGTAGTCGGCGGCCGGATCGGCGTTCGCGATCGAGCCGCCGAGCGTGCCCATGTTGCGCACCATCGGGTCGGCAATGCCGGCCGCGAGTTCGGCGAGCGCGGGGATCGCGCGCTTCACGTCGGCCGACAGCGCGACCGACGCATGCGTCGCCATCGCGCCGATCACGACGTTGCCGCCGTCCACCTTGATCGCCTTCAGTTCGGCGAGGCCGCCGAGATCGACGAGCCGTTCGGACTGCGACAGGCGCAGCTTCATCGCCTGGATCAGGCTCTGCCCACCGGCCAGGAAGCGGGCGTCGCCGCTGAACGCGGCCTTCGCGTCGGCAACGCTGCCGGGACGCTGGTAGTCGAATGCGTACATGCTGTGCTCCTGATGTCTCGTGGGGGTCGGCTCAGGCGGCGGCGTGGCGCGCCGCAAGCCAGACGCGCTCCGGCGTTGCCGGCATCGCGATGTCGCGCACGCCCAGCGCATCGGTCACGGCGTTGATGTAGGCCGGCGGCGAGCCGATCGCGCCGGCCTCGCCGCAGCCCTTGACGCCCAGCGGGTTGTGCGTGCACGGCGTGACGACGTTGCTGATCGTGAAGTTCGGCAGGTCGCTGGCACGCGGCATCGCGTAGTCCATGTACGAGCCGGTCAGCAGCTGGCCCGAGCCCGGGTCGTAGGCGCAGTTCTCCATCATCGCCTGGCCCAGCCCCTGCGCGAGCCCGCCCTGCACCTGGCCTTCGACGATCATCGGGTTGACGAGGTTGCCGAAGTCGTCGACCGCGACGAACGACTCGATCTGCACGTGGCCGGTGTCGGGGTCGATCTCGACCTCGCAGACGTAGGTGCCCGCGGGATACGTGAAGTTGGTCGGGTCGTAGAACGCGTTCTCGTTCAGGCCCGGCTCGAGTTTGTCGAGGGGGTAGTTGTGCGGCACGTAGGCGGTCAGCGCGACCGAGCCGAACGGCACCGATCTGTCGGTGCCGGCGACCTTGAACACGCCGTTCTCGAACTCGATGTCGCTGTCGGCCGCCTCGAGCAGGTGCGCGGCGATCTTCTTGCCCTTCGCGATGATCTTGTCGACCGCCTTGACGATCGCGGTGCCGCCGACCGACAGCGAACGGCTGCCGTAGGTGCCCATGCCGAACGGGATGCGGCCGGTGTCGCCGTGCACGATCTCGACGTTCTCGACAGGGATGCCGAGCTTGGCCGCGACCACCTGCGCGAACGTCGTCTCGTGGCCCTGGCCGTGGCTGTGCGAGCCGGTGAACACCGTGACCGTGCCGGTCGGGTGCACGCGCACCTCGCCGGCTTCGAACAGTCCGGCGCGCGCGCCGAGCGCGCCGGCAATGTTGCTCGGCGCGAGCCCGCAGGCCTCGATGTAGCAGCTGTAGCCCAGACCGCGCTTCTTGCCGTTCGCCTCGGAAGCCGCCTTGCGCTTCGCGAAGCCCGCCACGTCGGCCATGTCCAGCGCCTTGTCGAGATGCGCGGCGTAGTTGCCGGTGTCGTAGGTCAGCCCGACCGGCGTCGCATACGGGAAGGTCGTGATGAAGTTCTGCCGGCGCAGATCGGCCGGGTCGCGCTTCAGGTCGCGCGCGGCCTGCTCGACGATGCGCTCGACCACGTAGGTCGCCTCGGGCCGCCCGGCGCCGCGGTAGGCATCGACCGGCGCGGTGTTCGTGAACACGGCCTTGACCTCGGCGTAGATCGCCGGCGTCTTGTACTGGCCGGCCAGCAGCGTCGCGTACAGGATGGTCGGCACGCTGGACGCGAAGGTCGACAGGTACGCACCCAGGTTCGCGATCGTCTTGACGCGCAGCGCGAGGAAGTTGCCCTGCGCGTCGGTCGCGAGCTCGGCCGTCGTCACGTGATCGCGGCCGTGCGCGTCGGTCAGGAACGATTCGCTGCGCTCGGCGGTCCACTTGATCGGCCGGCCGACGCGCTTGCTGGCCCAGACCAGCGCGGTCTCTTCCGGGTACAGGAAGATCTTCGAGCCGAAGCCGCCGCCGACGTCCGGCGCGATCACACGCACCTTGGCCTCCGGCAGCCCGAGCACGAACGCGCACATCAGCAGCCGCTCGACGTGTGGGTTCTGGTTCGCGACATAGAGCGTGTAGCTGTCGTCGTGCCGCGTGTACTGCGCGTTCGCGGCGCGCGGCTCCATCGCGTTCGGCACCAGCCGGTTGTTGACGAACGAGAGCTTGCTGATGTTCGCGGCGGTCTTGAACGCGGCGTCGACCGCGTCCTTGTTGCCGTGGCCCCAGTCATAGCAGACGTTGTTCGGCACGTCGTCGTGCACGCTGCTCGCGGCGGTGTCGGCGGTCGCGACGTCGACCACCGCGGGCACTTCCTCGTAGTCCACCTCGATCAGCTCGGCCGCGTCCTTGGCCTGCAGCACGCTCTCGGCGACGACCAGCGCGACCTGGTCGCCGACGTGGCGCACCTTGCCCTGCGCGAGCGCCGGATGGGCCGGCTCCTTCATCGGCGTGCCGTCCTTGCTGTGGATCAGCCAGCCGCACGGCAGGCCGCCGACCTTGGCCTCGGCGAGGTCGGCGCCGGTGAAGATCTGGACCACGCCGGGCGCCTTCTTCGCGGCGTCCAGGTTGATGGACTTGATGCGGGCATGCGCGTGCGGCGAGCGCAGGAACACCGCGTAGGTCTGGCCGTGCAGCACGACGTCGTCGGTGTACTGGCCGGCGCCCGTCAGGAAGCGCGCGTCTTCGCGGCGCTTCAGCGGCTTGCCGATCGGGCCGGTATCCGCGACTTCGGGAGGAACCTTCATGTCGGTCATGGTCGTTCTCCTAGGCTCAGGCCGTGGCCTTGGCGCCAGACTGGCAGAACTTCACCGCTTTCACGATGTTCTGGTAGCCGGTGCAGCGGCAGATGTTGCCGTCCAGCCCTTCGCGGATCTCGTCTTCGGTCGCGTCGGGCTTGTCCTTCAGCAGCTGCACGCTCGCCATCACCATGCCCGGCGTGCAGAAGCCGCATTGCAGGCCGTGGCACTCGCGGAACGCCTCCTGCATCGGGTGCATTGTTCCGTTTTGGGCCAGGCCCTCGATCGTCGTGATCGTCGCGCCCTGGGCCTGCACGGCCAACATCGAGCACGACTTGACCGCGCGGCCGTTCAGGTGGATCGTGCACGCGCCGCACTGCGCGGTGTCGCAGCCGACGTGCGTGCCGGTGAGCTGCAACTGCTCGCGGATGAACTGCACGAGCAAGGTGCGCGGGTCGACGCTGGCGCTGACCGCCTTGCCGTTGACGGTGAGGGAGAGGGGAACGCTCACGGCTGTCTCCTGTTGAAGGTCGAAGATCGTTGCGCGCATCATCCGGGCGCGCTTGCGGCCCATTGTTCGAGCCGGACCGGCGCGGGGATAGAACGGGATTTCCCTGATGGGGACTTCACATGATCGTCGCCGACCCCGGCGGCTCCAACTACTCCAGCGACCAGGACAACTCGCCCCGCAGGAATTTGTCGGCCCGCGGATCGACGTGCTCGCTGAAGAACGCTTCGGTCGGCAGGTCGACCCGGACCTCACCGCGGTCCAGGTACACGATGCGCGTCGCCAGCCGCCGCGCCTGGCCGAGGTTGTGGGTGCTCATCACGAGCGTGATGCCGTCGGCGACGAAGCCTTCGAGCAGCGCCTCGACCTCCTTCTTCGCGGTCGGGTCGAGGCTGGCGGTCGGCTCGTCGAGGAACACGAGCTGCGGGCGCACCGCCCAGGCGCGCGCGAGCGCAAGGCGCTGCGCTTCGCCGCCGGACAGCGCCCGCGCCGGCCGGTCACGCAGCGCCTGCAGGCCGACGCGCCGCAGCGCCGCCTCGGCAACGCGCGCACGCTCGGCGCGCGGCACGCGTGCGAGCCACAGCGCGATCAGCAGGTTGCGCCAGACCGAGAGGCGCAGCATGAACGGCCGCTGGAACACCATCACCTGGCGCGCCAGCGGGTCGCGCACGTGGCGCTCGCCGCGATGCGCGACCAGGCCGTGCAGCAGGCGCAGCAGCGTCGTCTTGCCGGAGCCGTTCGCGCCGACCAGCGCGATCGCCTCGCCGCGCCGCACTTCGATCGAGACGCCGCGCAGCGCCTGCACGTCGCCGAAGCGGACCGTTGCGTCGCGCAGCTCGAGCAGCACGTCGGTCACCGTGCCCCCGCCAGCGCCGAGCCGCGGTGCCCGCCGCCGCGCTGCACCAGCGCGATCAGCACGTTGATCGCGCCGACCACCGCGAGCAGCACCAGCCCGAGCGCCAGCGCCAGCGGCAGGTCGCCCTTGCTGGTCTCGAGCGCGATCGCGGTCGTCATCACGCGGGTCACGCCGGCGATGTTGCCGCCGACGATCATCACCGCGCCGACCTCGGCGATCGCGCGGCCGAACGCGGTCAGCAGCAGCGTGACCACGGCCCAGCGGTCGTGCACGAGCATCAGCAGCGCGCACACCAGCGGGCTCGCGCCCATCGAGCGCAGCTGATCGCCGCCGTCGCGCAGGCTGTCGCCGACGAGCTGGCGCGCGAGCGCGGCGACCACCGGAAACACGAGGATGGTCTGCGCGATCACCATCGCACCCGGCGTGAACAGGATGCCCCACGACCCGAGCGGCCCGCTGCGCGACAACAGCAGGTAGACCGCGAGCCCGACCACCACCGACGGCAGCGCGAGCAAGGTGTTGATCAGCATCACGACCGCGCGGTGGCCGGGAAAGCGCGCCACCGCGAGCCATGCGCCGGCAGCCAGGCCGAAGCCGGCGGCGATCGCGCAGGCCGCGCCGCTGACCGCGAGCGAGAGCGCGACCGTGTGGACGAGCGCCGCGTCGGCGTGCGCGATCAGCGCGATCGCGGTCTGCACGCTTTGCCCGAAATCGTTCACCCGACCCGCCTCATCGTGGGCCGCATTCTCGCGGCAAATTCCGCGGCTCTAGATGGACTCGTGCAGCACCGAGTGCGAGAAGTCGGTGGCCCCGTCCGGCTTGTCGCTGCCGCTGGCCCACGCGAGCAGCGCGCCGGCAGGCATCGGCCGCGCGAAGTAGTAGCCCTGCAGCTCGTCGCAGCCGAGCGCGATCAGGATGTCGCGCTGCTCGCCGGTCTCGACCCCTTCGGCGACGACCTTCAGCCCGAGCGCGTGCGCGAGCCGCACCACCGCGTCGACGACGGCGCGCGCGTCGCTGCTGGAGGCGAGGTCGTTGACGAAACTGCGGTCGATCTTGAGCTGGCGCGCCGGCAGCTGGCGCAGATAGCTCAGGCTCGAGTAGCCAGTGCCGAAATCGTCGATCGCCACACCTATGCCGAGCTCTGCCAGACGCCGCATGGTATCCATCACGCCATCGCCCTGGTGCAGGATCATGCTCTCGGTGACCTCGAGTGCGAAGCACTCCGGCGGCAGACCGCTCGCCTGCAACGCCGTGGCCACGGCGTGCGGCAAATCCTTCTGCGCGAACTGCCGCGCCGACAGATTGACGGTGAGCTGGGGCAACCTCCAGCCCATGCTTCGCCACAGCGCAACCTGCGCGCACGCGCCGTTCAAGGCCAGCACGCCGAGCTCCAGAATCAGCCCGCTCTCTTCGGCGACCGGAATGAACTCGCCCGCGGTCAACAGGCCGCGCGCGCTGTGCCAGCGCAGGAGGGCTTCCACGCCGATGATCTTGCCGCTGCCAATACTCACCACGGGCT
>Ga0070706_100001657_pt1 | contig 23194 bp, 18 predicted proteins | sample KBSK5501metaG_FD_65476 | JGI IMG/M metagenome (GOLD analysis project Ga0070706, IMG submission 65476) | Corn, switchgrass and miscanthus rhizosphere microbial communities from Kellogg Biological Station, Michigan, USA - KBS K5-50-1 metaG | ecosystem: Host-associated > Plants > Roots >... | reverse complement strand
CAGGTCAACACGACCGAGGTGTACAACCAGCAGCTCAGCCACGGCGGGACGCTGGACCTGGTCGAAGGCGACTTCACCTCGGTGGGCGGCTTCCACCGGCAGCAGATCTTCATGCTCAACGTGAGCGGGGCGAAGGCGACGGTCACCGGCTGGAGCTCGCCGGAGTTCGACGGCAGCAATCCCGCCAAGTACCCCTACTTCTATTGCTCGACCTCGCACCCGATCTACATCCGCGCCGCGGCCTGGGGGCCGGGCGATACGGAGGTCTACGTCGCCGACACCGGTTTCCGCCCCTATAACTGGAACGGCAAATTCCCGCTCGTGGGGCTCTGCGACGCCGCGGCGGCCTTCCCCGCCACCCAGGCCGAGGTCACCCACGATTGGATCAACTACACCGGCTGCGACTCGCTGTATTCGGCGGCCGCCGACTCCTTCGCGGTGTACGTGGCCGGGCACAACCGCTGGTTTGACAACCCGAATGCCTGCAACAAGGCGGGCACCGGCGCGATCCCGGCGCCCGGTCTGGCCGGCCTGAAGCCCGCCGGCCCCACCGACAACAACCTGATCACCAACACCGCCGGCACCGCCGGGTTGTACTCGCGGTCGCGCGGGCACGGGGCGGACGACATGCTGCTCACCAGCGCCGGCCTGTGGATAGCCAGCGACGACTTCGGCGGCAACACCTCCTGCGGCGGCGTCTCCGGCTTCTCCGGGATCTGTTTCCTCCAATACGGGTGATCGCGGGTCCGCGCCCCCATCGTGCCCGGCTGGCCCGGGCATGATGGGGGAGTGGGCGAGCCGCCGATGACCGACGGCCAGGTCCGCGGGCTGTGGGCGCCGCCGCGGCGGGCGCTGACGGTGGGCCTGGTCCTGACGATCACCTTCGTCGCGTCCGAGGCGCTGGCGGTGGTGACGGTCATGCCGCTCGCCGCCCGTGACCTTGGCGGGCTGCGCCTGTACGGGTGGGTGTTCAGCGGGTTCATGCTGGGCAGCGTGGTCGGCATCGTCGCGGCCGGCCGGGAGGCCGACCGCCGGGGCCCTGCGGTGCCCTTCGTGGCCGGGGTGGTGCTGTTCGGCTCGGGGCTGGCGATCGCCGGCCTGGCGCCTTCGATGGGCGTCCTGGTGGCGGGCCGGGTGCTGCAGGGCATGGGTGCGGGCGCGATCCCTTCGGTGGCCTACGCCGCGATCGGCCGCAGCCTTCCCGGCCCGCTGCGGGCCCGCATGATGGCGGTCCTGTCCACCGCCTGGGTGGCGCCCGGGCTGGCCGGCCCGGCGCTCAGCGCCGAGGTGGCGCGCGCGTTCGGCTGGCGGTGGGTGTTTCTGGGCCTGCTGCCGGTGGTCGCCGTGGCCGGGTCGATCGCCGTGCCGGCCCTGGTCCGCCTCGGCCCACCGGGCTCGGCCCAAACGCGGGAGCACCGGCTGACTGACGCGCTCCGCACGGCGGGCGGCGCCACGATGATCTTGGCTGGCCTCAGTCTGGCGGCCGGCTCCCGTGCCCTCCTGGCTGGCGGTGCGCTGCTCCTCGCCGGCGGGGCCGTCGGGCTGCCCGCGCTGCGGCGCCTCGTGCCCGCGGGCACGCTGACCGCGCGTCCCGGGCTCCCCGCCGCCATCCTCATCCGCGGCCTGCTGACGTTCGCGTTCTTCGGCGCCGACGCCTACGTGACGCTGGCGATCACCGCGATCCGCCACCGCAGCCTGGTGGTGGCCGGCATCGCCGTCACCGGCGCCACGCTGTCCTGGACCACCGGCGCCTGGGTGCAGGCGCGGCTCAGCGATACCTGGGAGGGGCGGCGCCTGGTGCGCGCGGGGCTGGTGATCGTCCTGGCGGGGATCGCCGGGATGATCCTGGTGCTCCGGCCATCGGTCCCGGTGGCGGTCGGCCTGGCGGCCTGGACCGTGGCCGGGCTGGGCATGGGGCTGGCCTACGCGCCGCTGTCGCTGATGATGCTGCGGATGGCGCCCGCCGGCCGGGAAGGCCGGCTGTCGGCGTCCCTGAACCTGGCCGACGTGCTCGGCACCGCGATCGGCATCGGCGTGGGCGGCGCAGCGGTGGCGGCCGGCGCGGACGGCCGCCTTGGCCTTGGCCTCACGGCTGCGTTCGCCGCCGCGGCGGCCGTGGGCGTCACCGCGCTGGCGCTGTCCCGTCAGTTGCCGAGGGGCACGGGCTCGTCTTCGCCGCCGGTGCCGGACCGCGTTCCCGCATCCGCCCCCGACCAGGGCGGGCCGGCAAATAGGGTCTGACCGAAACGTTCGCTTAACCGCGGCAGGGGATGTGCTCAGTCAGCGGCGGCGGGCAGGCCCACAGGGCCGTTTGCCAGGTCCCTGTCCGGCTTGGCCGCCGCGATGACGGCGCGGACGCTCCGCAGGAGTTCCTGCGCGGCGAAGGGCTTCTGGATGAGTGCCACCCCGTCATCGAGGGCACGCCGGGGCCCCAGGACGTCCTGGCTGTAGCCCGACATGAACAGCACCGCCACGCCTGGGCGCACCTGCCCGATGCGCCGGGCCAGTTCCGTCCCGGAGACCTGCGGCATCACCAGGTCGGTCAGCAGCAGGTCGAACTCGTGCTCGGCCGCCAGGGACAGCGCCTCCTGCCCCGACGCCGCCTCCAGCACTGAGTACTCGTTGCGGCGCAGGATGCGCGCCGCGATGTCCCGCACGGCGGGTTCGTCCTCGACGACCAGGACCGTCTCGCCGCTGCCCTTGACGGCGGCGGCCGGGGCCGGCTCGGCCGCCACGGCGGCCTGGCCCCCGGCCGGGGGGAAGAACGCACGGAACGTAGTGCCCATGCCGGGCTCGGAGTAGACGCTGAGGCTGCCGCCGGCCTCGCCCACGATGCCGTGCACGGTGGCGAGCCCCAGCCCGGTCCCCTTGTCCGGCGACTTGGTCGTAAAGAACGGCTCGAATATCCGGGAGAGGACCTTGGGGCTTATGCCCACCCCGGTGTCGCTGACCGCCAGCTCCACATACTGGCTGGGCGTTATCTCGGGGTGCAGGCGCGTGTACTCCTCGTCGAGCAGGGTCGTCCGCAGCCTGACGGTCAGGGTCCCGCCGTCCGGCATCGCGTCACGGGCGTTGACCGCGAGGTTGATCAGCACCTGCTCCATCTGGCCCCGGTCCGCGCGGATCGCCGGGAGGCTCGCCGCGGTGTGCACCATCAGCTTGACGTCCTCGCCGATGGTGCGCGCCAGCAGGCCCTGGATGTCGGTCACGACGGCGCCCAGATCGAGGACCTCGGTCTGGGTCTGCTCCCGGCGGCCGAAGATCAGCAATTGGCGGGTGAGGCGGGCGCCCCGCTCGGCGGCGGCCTGGATCTGGTCCACCTCGGCCCGGACGGAATCGTCACCGGCCGTCGCCTCGGCCACGAAGCCGGCACACCCAAGGATGACGGCCAGCAGGTTGTTGAAGTCGTGCGCGACGCCGCCGGCCAGCTGCCCGAGGCTCTCCAGCCGCTGGGCCTGGTGCAGCCGGTTCTCCAGCCGTTCGCGCTCGGCCTGAGCCTGCAGGCGCTCCCTGACGACCTGGTCTTGCAGCGCGCGCTGGTGCGCCTCTTCGAGCTCTCGGGTTCGCTGGGCCACGGTTGCCTCGAGGGAGGAGTTCATCTCCTGCAGCCTGGCGACGAGACGCCGGTTCTCCCGGCGGAGCCGGGTGCGGTCGAGGGCGGCTCGCACGCTCCGCAGCAGGTCGTCCGGTGGGACCGGCTTGGTCAGGTAGTCGTCGACCAACCCGACGGCGGCGATGGCGTTGTCGGCGGATGCGTACCCGGTGAGCAGGATCACCGCCAGGTCGGGGTCCTCGGACTTCAGCCGGGTGGACAGGGCGATCCCCGTCGTGTCGGGGAGCCGCTGATCGACCACGGCCAGGTCCGGCTGGCCGTGGCCGCGCGCGGCGAGCGCGGCGGCCCCGGATTCGAACCCCCGGGCCGCAAACCCGGCGAGTGCGAGGATGTCAACGACGGTCTGCCGCATGCTGGGGTCGTCGTCGATGACGCAGACCGTGGCCCCGGCCATCGTTGGAGGGAGGGCCTCGGCGGTCACTTCCCGGCCCTGGAGGCGTCGGCCACCAGCCCCAGCATCCTTCGCGTCTCGAAGGGCTTGTGCAGGACGGCAAAGGCGCCGGCCTTGACCGCGCTGCGCAGCCGCTCTTCCAGGGCGTAGGCCGTCATCAAGATGACGTGGGGCGGTGGGTGCTCCATCTCCTCGAGCACCGATACGCCGTCACGCCCCGGCATCCGGACGTCCATCACCACCACGTCGAAGACCGTCTCCTGCACGGCGCTGAACGCGCTCTCCCCGTCGGGCGCCGAGCAGACCCGGTAGCCCTGCTGCTCGAGGATCGCGACCAGGGTGTCGCGCATGCCCGGCTCGTCGTCGACCACCAGCACGGTGCTCATCGCGGCACGCTCGCCAGGGCGGCGGCGACGGGCAGGCTGATGGTGAACGAGCTGCCCACCGACGGCGTGCTGTCCACCGTGATGATGCCGTGATGGGCGTCGATGATCCGTTTCGTCACAGCCAGGCCGAGGCCGATCCCGCGCGCCTTCTTGGTGAAGAAGGGGGCGAAGATGCCATCGCGGGTTTCGGCATCCATGCCGACGCCGGTGTCGGTGACCGTGATCTGGACCGATTCGGGTCCCGTCGTCGCCGAAACGGTGAGCACGCCACCGCCGGGCATGGCGTCGTAGCCGTTGGTGATGAGGTTGAGCAGCGCCTGCCGGATCTGGTCGTGGTCCGCCTCGACGCTCACCTGCGCGTCGCCGTCCCGATTGACCTGCACGTTCTTCGGCGGAGGCGCCACGGACAGCGCCTCGTCCACCAGCTCGGAGACCTGCACCGGGCCGAGGATGGGCTGCCGCTCGGCCGAGTAGTCGAGCAGGTCGGAGACGATGAGCGTGGCCGCCGAGATCTCCCGCTTGGCGGTGGCGATGTGACGCCGCACCGGCCCGTCCGGATCGTCCCCCGCTCCGGCCTCCATGAGGTAGAGGACGTTCATGACAACGCCCAGCGGGTTGCGCAGCTCATGGCCCACCGTCGAGGCCAGCTGGCCCACGGCCGCCAGCCGTTCCTGCCGGATCAACTGGGCCTGCGCCTGCTCGAGTTCGCCGATCGCGTCGCGGAGCGACGCGGTGCGCTCCGCAACCTGCACGGCGGCGTAGTCGCGCCGGCGGCTCAGCGTCTCGACGACCGCCGTCACCAGCACCGCGGCGAGCAAGCCGATCGCCAGGATGATCCAGGGCATGTCCTCCGCCAGCGCCCCTACCAGGGGATGCGGGCTCTGGGCCACGATCAGCCACGTGTCCGCGCCCACCCGGAACGGGTACTGGAGCCCTCCCGGAGGTACCGTCTTGCTCGTCGTGATGACGAGTGCGGCCGGGCTGGGGTGCGCCGACAGGTAGATGGCGATGTTCAGGTCGCCCCACGGCGACGACGGGGGCGACGGGATCGGTTTCGCCGGGGAGATCCTCGCTTCCTCCCAGACAACCGTCCCTGGCCCCGCGGCGTGGCCGAGGCCAAGCGCGAGCCAGTGCACCGAACCCTGCCTGAACAGGCCCGTTACCAGCCCGGTGGCGGAAAGGGCCCGGCGAGCCAGCGCCGCCTGACCGCCGGAGAGCACGGTGCCGACGGCCGGGCCGCCGCCCGCCGCCGCGGTCACCCTGGTGGCGGCTCCATGCTGGGTGGTCACCAGCCAGGTCTGCCTGGTCCCGGTGGTGACCGAACGCGTCGCCGCGGCGAACGACGAGCCCTGGCCATGATCTGAGCGGGCCAGCGCCCCCAGCAACTGCAGCGATGTCTGGACGCCCGAGAACGCGCTGCCGAGCACCGCGGCGGCCTCCCCGGTCCGTTCCCGCAGGATCAGCCGTTCTTGACCGCGGATGATGCTGAGCGTGATGAGCGACGCGGCCACCACCACCCCCGCCAGGGCAAGGAAGGTCACGGCGGAAACCGCCCCGAGCGGCCACCGGCGCCCCTTGCTGGTGGCTGGCCCGCCGCGTGCCGATCCGGTCATAACGTCCCCCGAGCGTTATTACAATTTGTATTTGCGCTGTTACGAGATGCTACTACCTGGAGAATCGAAAGCCCATACGTGGAGATCTTCGCGCCGGGTTCGGCACCTCGCGGTGGAGCCGCGGACGATGAGCTCGGGCGGCAGCAGCCGGGCCGCGCCCGGCGCGCCCGGGTCGGCGATCCGTTCCAGGAGCAGCGTCGCTACCTGGATCCCCACGTGGTACTGGGGCAGCCTGATCGTGGTCAGGGCCGGTGTCACGCTGCCCGCGAGGGGCAGGTCGCCGCAGCCCGCCACGGAGATGTCTCGCGGGCACTCCAGGCCCGCCGCAGCGATGGCCTGGCAGCAACCGGCCGCGAGCAGGTCACTCGTGGCGATGATCGCTGTGCAGGACGCCTGCCCCGCGAGGAGCCGGCGGCAGCACCGCCTGCCCTCGGCGGCGGTGTGCGCCCGCGCCGCCGGGGTGGGCGGGGCCGGCCGTGGCAGGCCCGCTGCCGCCGCCGCGGCGGCGAAGTCCCGGTACCGGCCGCGTTCGCCGGGCCCTGTGACGCAGGCGATCGCGCGATGCCCGAGCGCCACAAGGTGATCGACCATCGTGCGCATGCCCTCGGCGAGATCCGCCGATGCCGCCGGGAGCCCGCCGTTCTCCGGCGCCGCGCCCGCAATGACCACGGGCAGGCCGGTCCGGCCGGCCAGGCTGACCAGCGCTGCCCGGGCCGGGTACCCGGCCAGGACCAGCCCGTCCACGTGACGGCCCTGCATGACGGTGAGCATCGCGCGCTCACGGGCGGCGTCCCGGTCGGTGCTTCCGGTCAGCGCCACGTAACCCGCCGTGGCGAGCTGGTCTTCCAGGCCGCGGGCGAACGCGCCGGCGAGTGGGTCCGCGATGTCGGGCAGCAGCACGCCCACGGTGCGGGTGGACCGAGTCCGCAGGCTCGCCGCGGCGTGGTTGCGCACATACCCCAGGGCCTCGGCCGCGCGCAGGACCCGGCGCGCGGTTCCCGGCCTGACCATGTGCCGGGTGGCCGGCTGAAGCGCGCGGGACGCCGTTCCCGGGTGGACCTTCGCCTGGGCCGCGACGTCTTTGAGCGTGACCGGCCGACGGTGTCTCATCGCGGCCGCCTCACTGGGTGATGAGTTCCCGGCGCAGCGCCAGGCTGCCCGCCACCGCGGCCGCCGCGGCGGAGAGGGCCAGCACGCTGACGTCGCGGGCGAAACCGCTGGCGGAGGCGTAGAACACCGCCTGCTGCAGTCCGTGGATGGCGTAGGTGAGCGGGTCGAAGACCGCGATCCGCTGGAGCCACGGTGGCTCGAAGAAGATCACTCCGAGGCCGCCGGCGAGGGCGAACGCCTCCACCGCCGCGATCGTCGCGGCGACCGACACCGGCTGCCTGCGCTGGAACCAGGTGCCGATCGCGATTCCCGCCCCGGCGCTGAATAGTGAGCTGAGCGCGATCACGGCGAGGGCGGCCAGCCACAGGGAGATGGTCGCTGGCCTGGTCAGGCCGGTCGCCGCGGCAACGCCCAGCATGGCCGCCGCGAGGACGAACGTCGAGGAGAAACCGGCCAGCATCTTGCCCGTGATGATGGTGAGGTCGCTGGCCGGGGCGAACAGCAGCTCCTTGACCGTGCGCCGCTCGAACTCCCCGGCGGCCGCCATGCCCGCGGCGATGATCCCGTTGACCGTGACGATCAGGATGATGACGGGAAGCACGCTGTACTGGTACAGCTGCACGTCGTGGCGTCGCAGGCTGTGCTCGGCGAGGGTGATCCGGACCGGGCTGGCCCGGCCGAGCCCCGCGTAGTAGGTGGTGATCGCGTCCGGGACCGCCCGGCGGATATCGCTGGTGAAGTCGAGGTTCAGGTTGTCGATGCCGACGTCGACCGGGGCGCGCTGGTGCGCGGCCACGAGGTGGGACTCGTCGGCCGGAATCGTGATGATGGCGGCCACGTGCAGGGACTCGTACAGCTGGGTGGCGCGGGCCGGCCTGGTGAGGGTGAGCTGGAACACGCCGGCGTCCCTCATGGCCGCCACGAGCCGCGCCCCGACGGGCCCGCGGTCGAGGTTGACCACCGCGACCGGCTCCAGGTGGGTCGCCTGGGCGCCGAGGAAGACCACGAGCGTGTAGGAGACAGGAACCAGCAGGGCGCCCAGGATCTGCAGCGGGCGGCGCAGCCACAGCGTGAGGTCCTTCCTGCAGATGACCCAGACCGGTATGAGCCCCACCTGGTCTCCTCCCGTCAGGCGCGGGCCGCCGCCGGCCTGGACAGGCGCAGCGCGATGCCCGACAGGCAGATGAACGTGAGCAGGTACCCGGCGAGGATCAAGGCGTCGGCGGCTGGCGCGAGGGTGCCGGTGACGAACTCCTTGAAGCCGAGTTGCTCGAGGACGATCGCGTAGTGGATGGGCAAGGTGGCTGCTATCCCCTGGACGACGCCGGTCTGGAACCCGATCGGGCCGAAGACCCCCGACAGGAAGAACAGCGGGACGGGCAGGGCGCGGGTGAGGATGGCCAGGGCCGAACGGTCCTTGAGCGCGGTCCCGAGGGCGGTGCCGGCCGCCACGAAGACCGCCAGGGTGAGCACGCTGGCTCCGCCGGTCAGGGCGAGGCGGGCGGGGTGGTCGCCGACGACAAAGACCACGACGCCCAGTACGACCACGGCGGCGGGCAGGGCGACCAGGAGCGCGCCGAGCATCCGCCCGGCCAGGATCTGCCACGGCCTGGCGGGCGCCAGGAGCAGTTCCTTGATAGTCGCGTTCTCCCAGTCGCGGGACGCGGCGTTCCCGGCCTGCAGCAGGCCGCTGACCATCAGGGCGATCACGATGATGCTCATGGCCAGGAACGGGATGTAGCCGGTGTCGTGGGCGTAGGCGTCCCCCTCGCTGGCGACGATGCTGACCAGGCCGGGGTCGGCGTGGGCGTAGAACTGGGTGACGACCAGGCGCATGGCCCGGTGGGCGTCGTCGGTCAGGTCCTGGTTCAGGTTGTTGATCTCCACCGGGACCGCCATGGGCCGGTGGCGGGCCACGGCCCGGTCGAAGCCTGCCGGGATGGTGACGACGGCGACCAGCGTGCCCGCGCGCAGCTGCTGCCGGGCGGCGGCCGCCGTGGTCACCTCCAGGCGGAAGCTGTGCGCCTGGCGCATCGCGGTGACGAACTGCCGGGCGTAGGGCCCGTGGTCGTACATCACCACGGCCGTCGGCGCGTGGGAGCCGGCCAGGACGAACAGCGACATCATGATCAGGTAGTTGACGGGCAGCGTGACCGACTGCACCAGGGTGGACCGCTCGGTGAGCGCCGAGCGGATGTCCTTCACCGCACACCCCCAGATGACCCGCAGCATGTCTAGTCCCGCAGCCCGCGTCCGGTGAGGCGGAGGAATACCTCGTCGAGGCTGGTGTCGCGGACCGCCACGTCGGCGATCACGCACCAGTGGTCGGTGACGGCGATGATGTCGGCGATCTCGGCGTGTTCCTGGGTGGTGACGGCGAGCCGGTGGCTGGCGTCGGCGGCTGGCTCGATGGAGACGTTCGTGACGCCGCCGAGCTGGCGCAGCTCCTCGAGCGCGTAGTCGAGGGTGCGGGGCGCCGCGATGGGTTGCACGTGGAGGGAGACGATCGTCGCGCCGTAGGACCGCCGCAGCGTCGCCGGTGTGCCGCTGGCGGCGAGCTGGCCGTGGTCGATGATGGCCACCTCGTCGCACAGCTCCTGCGCCTCTTCGAGCTGGTTGGTGGTGAGCAGGATGGTCTTGCCGCGGTCGCGGAGGTCCCTGATGTAGCCCCAGATCGCGGCCCGGGCGTGGACGTCAACCCCGAGCGTGGGCTCGTCCAGGATGATGACCTCGGGGTCGTGCAGCAGAGCGCGGGCGATCGCCAGCCGGCGTCTCATGCCGCCGGAGAACGTCCCGACCCGCGATTCGGCGCGGTCGGCCAGGCTGACCAGCTGGAGCAGCGCGGCGATTCGTTCCGCCTTCTGCTGGCGGGGGACCCGGTACAGGTCGGCGTGGAAGGCCATGTTGGCCCGCGCCGTGAGCTCGTTGTACAGCGCCGTCTCCTGCGGCACCGTGCCCACGAGCTGCCGGACCGCTCTCCTTGTCCGCCTTGCCTCCACCGGCATCCCCAGGATCGTCACCGTGCCCGAGGTCGGCGGGATCAGGCCGCTGATCATGTTGATCGTGGTGGTCTTCCCGGAGCCGTTGGGCCCGAGCAGCCCGAACACCTGGCCGGAGCCCACGGTGAGGCTGAGGCCGCCGACCGCGGTGATCTGCTTGCCGCGCCGCCCGAACGTCCGGGTGAGATCGTGCAACTCGATCGCCGCCGGACCGGTGGCCGGGGGCGGCAGGCCCGGCTCGGCGTGCCGGACCGGGGGCATCTCCAGCGTGGTCATTCCGGCCACCAGACCCCGCCCGCGCTCACCCCGTACCTGGCTTCCAGGCTGGGAATCATGGCCAGGTCGTAGCTGATCCCGTACGGCGCGGCCAGCGCCTGGATCGCCTCCGCCGTTGCCCCGCCCGCCTCGGTGAGGTCACCGAAGCGCCGGAAGAACTCTTCCATCTCGCTGCCCGGCGAGCTGACCTCGAGGACCCTGGCCTCAGCGGCCCCACTCGTCCACAAGGCGTGCACCACGCCGCGCGGCCGCCAGACGTAGCTGCCGGCCGGCGCGGTGAACTCCTGGCCGCCGATCAGGCACCCGATCGTGCCGGCCAGGACGTAGTGCACCTGGTCCTGGTGGGTGTGGGTGTGCGGGGCGACGAGCACGCCGGGCGCGAGCCTGTGCTCGTGCATCTCGTAGGCGCCGCCGGTCCACGCCGACAGGGTCTTGAACACCAGGGGCAGCGAGCCCATACGCAGCGCCGGTCCCTCGCCGGGGCCGAGGAAGATGACCGTTGCGGCGGCGGGGCCGTCGTGAGTGGTTGTCATCTGCGGGTCTCCGTTCACAACAAGCCACGGACGCTGCCGCCGTCGACCCCATAGACGGAGCTGGTGACGAACGAGGCGGCGTCGGAGGCCAGGAAGGCGATGACGTTGGCGACCTCGTGCGGCCGGCCGATCCGGCCGAGCGGCAGGTGCCGCTGGGCCAGTTCGTAGTCGACCGCCTCCTCCGGGGGCCGCCGATGCACCCGGGCGAGGTTGTCGGCGATCCCGCCGGGCCGCGACCAGAGCGGCGTCCACACCGGCCCGGGAGCGACCGCGTTGACCCGCACATGAGGGCTGCCCTCCATGGCCAGCACCTTGGTCAGGACCACGAGCCCGGCCTTCGACACCTGATAGTCAGCAGGGCTGCGCTCCGGCTGGCGCGCCAGGTCTGACGCCGTGATCACGATCGCTCCCCGGCGCCGGGCCAGCATGCCCGGCAGCAGGAAGCGGACCGCGCGGACGGTTGCCATCAGGTTCAGGTCGAGCGTGGCGTACCAGTCGGCGTCGGTGAGCTCGTCCAGGCCCCGCCATTCGCAGTGCCCGGCGTTGCTGATGAAGATGTCGATCGTCCCGCCGGTGGCCGCCAGCGCCTCCCGCATCGCCGCCGCGACCCCCTCAGCACGGGACAGGTCCGCGGTGACGGTGCCATGCTCCATGCCATACGGGGCGGCGGACAGTTCCCCGATGGCATCGTTCAGGCCCTCTTTGTTCCTGTCCACGCCGATGACCCGGGCACCTTCCTCGGCCAGGACGACGGCGGCCGCCCGGCCGATGCCGCTGGCAGCGCCCGTGATCAGCGCGGTGCGGCCGGTGAGGTTCAGCTCCATGCCGCCCTCACTTCGGTGGAGATCAGCCGGAGCGGCTGGCGGTCGCTGGTGTTGCGGACCGTGAGCTCGGCGCCGAGCGCGGCGCCGACGCACAGGCCCGGGCCGCCCTTGCGGACCTGGGTTCCCGCGGTCACGTCCGCCTCGCCGTCGGCGACGAACAGAACCTCAGCCATGCCGCGCGGCGGCTGGTAGGGGCCGATCGTCTCTTCCGGTGGGATCTCGATCTCGCTGAACGCCCGCCACGGGCCGGTGAAGTGCCGGGTCAGGTTCACCTGCGCGACGCGCAGGTCGTCGCCGTCGTAGCGCCGGTAACCGGCCGCGTACCGCAGTTGCTCATGCACGGGAATCCGCTCGGGGGGCAGCGGCGCCCCCTGGCCGGGGAAGACCTCGACGACGAAGAACCGCATGTCCTCGTCGCCGTGGTTGGCGATGCCGTGGACCGTGCCGATCGGGCACGTGATGAGGTCGCCCGCGCGGACGCCGACCGCGCGGCCGTCGATGCACATGCGGGCGGTGCCGGCGAGGATGTAGTAGATCTCCTCGGTCCGGGTGTGCCGGTGCTGTCCGCAGCTGGCGCCCGGCGGGATCACCACGTACTCCACCACGTTCCAGGCGCCCGGCAGGTGCATGCCGTTGATGACGGTCTTCCACCGGCAGGTGCCGGTGCCGCCCACCAGGTGATCGACTTCGCCAAGGCCGCTGGCGTCGTTGAAGATGACGCCGTATTCGGTGATGGGCGGGATCGGCGTCCCGTTTCTGATCGCTGTCGCTGTCATGGCTGGCCTTCCGAAGCTGGAAGCCGGCTGACCCGGCTCTGGATTCCGGCACGCACCACGGCCTCGGGGACCTGAGTGATGATGCTGCCGCCGACCTGGTGGGGCTGGCCGAGGCCGGCCAGCAGGATCATGTCGATGTATCCCGGGCGGTGCGGGATGTAGCCGCGCTTGTTGTCCAGGCGGATCGCCCGCATAAGGCGGTCGGGGTCGAGGCCGCCCCGGAAGAACGTGGGCGCGCCGTTGAGCTGGAGCAGCGTTTCGTGCGCCGATTCCACGCCCAGGTCGCTGATGCCGAGGATGGCGGCGACGCGGGCCGCGACCAGGCCGCCGACGCCGATGGCCAGGCCATGGCTGAAGCTGCCGTCCGTGATGAGCTCGGCCGCGTGGCCGACCGTGTGCCCGTACTCCAGCACGAGCGCGCGGCCCTTCTCCTGCGGGTCTGTGGCCATCACCTCCTGCTTGGCATCCACGCACATCCCGATGAACCAGGCGAACTCGGTCTGGGTGTACCTGGCGTCCGGGCGCAGCCGGGCGGCCATCTCCTCGTAGCGGTCGGGGCAGATCGCGACGACGTTCTTGATCGCCTCGTTGAGCGCCGCCCGGATCTGCGAGGGGGGCAGGGTCGCGAGGCAGTCCAGTTGGCTCCAGACCAGCTCAGGGGCGTGGAAGGCGCCCAGGTGGTTCTTCCCCACGGGGGAGTTGACCGCCTGCTTGAGGCTCAGCACCGAATCGGACATGGCCAGCAGCGTGGTGGGGATGTGCACCAGGCGCGCGCCGCGCAGGAACAGGTGGGCGAGCAGCCCGGCCACGTTGCCGGCCAGCCCCCCGCCCAGCGCCACGAAGACAGACCTGCGGGTGGCTCCACTGGCAAACGCCTCCCTGGCGAGGTCGTCAATTGTTCTCAGGTTCTTGGCCCTCTCGCCCGGCGGGACGCGCAGCACCGTGACCGGCGCGAGTTCCGCCAGCCCGCGGCCGACGGCGTGCACCGCCGGAGGCGGCAGGCCGCTGTCGGTGACCAGCAGGAACCGGTCCGCGCACAGCCGGTCGAGCAGGCCGGCGAGTTCCTCCCACGCCGCGGGCCCGGACCGGACATAGAAGGGATACCGGACGTTCCCGAACTGCACCTCACGGTCGAGCGCCACCGCCGGCGGTGCTGGCGCGGGAACTCCGTCGCGGTATGGCGCAAAGGGGTCGTGCCAGCAGGCCGCGGGCGGGCAGCCCGGCAACGGGGCGAAGTCGGCTGACCCGCCGCGATAGTGGGTGCGGGCCCGCCGCACCGGTCGCCAAATGGACTTAGCAATGACCGCCAAACAGCCTTCGGACCTGGCCGGACGGGCCGTGGCGCCCGGGGGCCCTGGGGAGCGGGCCAGGCTCTGGAAAGGGCGCCGGACCTTCCCCATCCAGCAATGAGGGCACCGGCCGGCCGGCCGGTGCCCCAGTGATGTACGCGGTCCGCCGCTCCGGCGCAGCAAAGCTACTTCCTGGTCCATGTCGCCATCACCTCTAATGCCTTTTGTTACACGGCATGCTCGCTGTCTGTCCAGATGCGACTACTGAGCGTTAGAGCGGTTCTGGGCGCGCGGGCGGGTGAACGGCGCCCGTCTGAACTGCGAACACTGCGATAGAGGCGCGCACTTGGATACGTACAGTAACTACTTCGTAACCAGACGAAAGGACCGGCCGGTCGGCGAAACCCCAGGCAGGCGACGGAGGGTATCCGTTCAGTAACAGTACGAGTCCGCCCGCTGGGTTGCTGACAGCGACCGGCCCGGCGTCCCGAGCGCGGGCGGCCGGGCCCGCGAGGCTTACCGCACGTACAGGTGACTAATCCGTGAGGATAGGCAATAATAGCCGGCGCGCCATTGGCCGCCGGGCCTGCCGGTTACCTCTGAGTAATTGCTGCTTGAGCTGCCTGAATGGTGCTGAGCAACTTGCTATGCAAGTTGCTTCTCAAAGGCACCTTCGGCATCACCATTAACCTGGAGATCCTACCTTACGGATCCCGAGTCGCGCTTGGTGACTTGCGATCGTCACATTACCAGTGAACTTAGGGCGGGACGGTGGGTGAGAAGTCGAGTGCCAATCCCGCAATCGTAGACCGGGCAGGGCTGACCGTAGCGCAGAACGCACAAATTAGCCGGGTTTGCCACTACTTAGCGGGATCCGCACGGTGACCGTGGTTCCCTGGTCCTGCGCCGAGTCGATGCTCAGGGCGCCGTGATGATTGGCCACGATCTTCCCGACGATAGACAGGCCGAGGCCCGACCCCGGAATCGCCAGGTCGACCGCGTTGGAGGCACGGAAGAAGCGGGTGAACAAGGAGTCCTGGTCCTGCTCCGGGATGCCGATCCCGGTATCGGCGACCGTCAGCACGGCCGAGCCGTCCGCACCGGCCACGGACATGGACACGCGGCCGCCGCTCGGCGTGTACTTCACGGCGTTCGACAGCAGGTTGACCAGCGCCCGGTCCAGCTGCTCCGCATCCCCGTCCACCATCAGGTCCTGGCCGGGGCAGCTCACCTCCAACGCGAGCCCGCCCGCCGCCGCTGACGGCCGGATCACGTCCGCGGCGGCGCAGACCAGGCCGGTCAGGTCAACCGGGCGCAGCCGGGACGTGAAAGCGCCCAGCTCGATCTTGGAGATCGTGAGCATGTCCTCGATCATCGTCTTAAGCCGGCGCGCGTTCCGGTCTACCGCATCCAGCATCTTCAGCTGCTGGGGGCGCACGAGACCGTCCTCGGCCTCGGAGAGCAGCTCGACGTAGCCGATGATGCTTGTCAGCGGTGTCCGCAGGTCGTGTGAGGCCGAGGCGAGGAAGCTCGTCTTGGCCTGGTCGAGGGACTTCAGCTCCGCCACCAGGCGTTCCTCGGCCTCGTACAGCCGCGCTTGCTCGAGGCCCCGGCCGATATCGAGCGCCAGCGACTCGACCGCCTCGATCTCCACCTGGGTCCACGGGCGCCGGTGGTCGGTGCGCACCAGGGCGAGGCACCCAAGCAGCTCCTGGCCGACCCCGAAGGGTGTGAGCAGGAGCGACGCCGCGCCCTGGTTGAGCAGGACCGTCCTGATCTCGGCTGGGATCTCGTCTGCCTGCGCCGCACGCAGGTCCTGGACGCGGTAGCTGGACTGGTGCCGGTACACGTCCCGCATCCAGCGCACCGAGTCCTCCGGGAAGTAGCCGACGATGTCGGCGACCCGGCCCCAAGCGTCAGGGTCGCCGTCGGCGAGGGTCATTTGCTCACCCTTGACGATGCCGACCCGGACGAAGTCCACGGCCAGGTGCTCGTGGATCGCGGTGACCGCCTCCCGGATGATCGCCTCGGCGCGCAGGTGCTCCCGGATTCGGATCGCGGCCTGGCGGACCTCCGCCAGCAGGCGGACACTCTCTTTCTCCGCCGCCCTCGCCCGGTCGGTCTCGTCCGCGAGGAAGTTGAGGGTCATGGCCAGGTCCCGCACGTCGGCCGGCCCATCAGGAACCGCACGCGCCTTCATGTCCCCGGCCGCGCGCCGGCGCATCGCCTTCGTCGTGGCGTGCAAGGGGCGGCACGCCCAGCGCAGGCCTGCCCCCGCCGCGATCACCGGGAAGATGAGGCCAGCCGCCACGGTGGCGCCGGCCCAGACCGGGCGCGTGTCGTCGGTCCCCGACAGCGCGACGGCGACCACGCCCGTGGCCAGCACCAACTGCACGGCGAACGCGGCCAGCGCGTAAAAGCTGATGGAACGCGGCTCCCTCACCGCACCCCCCGGCATCGGTAACACTCTCGAGTTAGTAGTTCCTTACCCAACTACGCGGGCTTTCTCCAGTCCCGGCCGGATGAAGCAGCGCCATCGCTGGCCAGCACCGCATTTTTCTTTTTCTGCGCTACTTATATCTATGCCGCATATCTAGACAAATAATCCCGGCCAGGCGCGCGAGCAAATAGCTACTATGATCTCCTGGGGACGAGCTATGGTCTCGCAGGAGGGCGGCACCCGCGGAAACAGTGTTTCACTGCCGACCGGAAGCGAGGCTCTTTTAGTGCCCTGCGTGAATTTACGAAGCACGCGCCGGCAGTGGGGGAATTAGGTGGCGGAACAATCTGTGGCCGCGGCCGCGGGCAAGGCACCGGTCCTGCGCGCCCGGCTCCAGCCCGATGCGATCGGCGTGACGCAGGACCTGGTCATAGGCATGGCCATGTCCGCCCCAGCCGTCACGGTCGGCCTGACCCTGGCCGGTCTCGCGGCGGCCACCGCGTACGGCAGCGGGCCGGTCCTGATCCTGACCGGTATTCCCATGCTCGTCATCGCCAACGCCTACCGGCGCTGCAACAAGTGGAACGCCAACTGCGGCGCGTCGTTCGAGTGGGTCGGCCGGGCGATCAACCCGTATCTCGGATTCCTGACCGGGTGGCTGATGATCGCGGCGTACATCATCGCGGCGGTCAGCGGCGTGGCGGTCCTCGCGCCGTCGGTCCTCGCGGTGGTCGGGACCAGTTCCACGAGCATCTGGGGGAACATCGGCATCGCCAGTGTCGTCACCCTCGCCATGCTGGTCATCGCGGTGGTCGGTATCCGCATCACCGCGCAGACCCAGGTCGCCATGGCCGTGGTCGAGTACGCGATCCTCATCGGGTTCGCGGTCGTCGGCCTGGCGGCGGTGCTCGGCCACCATCCGGGAACCGTCCCGGTCAGCAGGGGCTGGCTGAGCGTGAACGGAGTGGGCGGAAAGGGCAGTGCCACTGCGGGGTTCCTCATCGCGGTGTTCATCTACAGCGGCTGGGACGGCACGCTGTACGTCAACGAGGAGGTCAAGCGCCGGCACACGAACCCGGGCCGGGCCGCCGTCCTGGGGGTGGCGTTGCTGGTCGTCATCTACGCGCTGTCGGCCGTTGGCCTGCAGGGCCTCGTGTCGCCGGCCAGGCTGCAGGCCCACTCGGCGTCGGCGCTGGTCTACGTCGCCCAGGCGCTGGGTGGCCCCGGCTGGGCCAAGGTGATGGCGCTCAGCCTCGCGCTGTCGGTGATCGCCACCACCGGCACCGCCATCGTGCTCACCGCGCGGATCGTCTACGGGATGGCGAGCTACCGGACGCTACCGGAGTTCCTGGCGAACGTGTCCCGCCGGTTTCGGACCCCGGTGGCGGCCAGCGTCATCGTCGGCCTGCTGATCTTGGGGCTGACCTGGGTGTACCTGCTTACCACGTCGGTCCAGGCCGCCTTCAACGACGTCATCGCCGTGGCGGGCCTGCTGTTCACTGTGCTGTACGTCCTCACGGTGATCGCCATGGTCGTCTATTACCGGCGCCTGGTCGTCAGCAGCGCCCGGCACTTCCTGACGCTCGGTGTGCTTCCGGTCGCCGCGGCCGGGTTCCTGGCCTGGATCCTCGTGAAGTCGGTGCTGGCCGCGCCCGCGCCGCAGGTATGGTCGCTGGTCATCGTCGCCGGTGTGGGCCTACTGCTGATGCTCGTCGCGCGGTTCGGGCTGCGCTCGGCGTTCTTCGGTGTCGAGCGGGAGAGCGCTCCCCGGGAGCGCTAGCTCTGGCCGCCAGCAACGCCCGCCATGCTGGCCAGCCGCTCGCGAACCGCCTCGGTCAGCGGATCGCCCGGTGGCAGGGCCCGCTCGCAGCGCGGGAGTGTGTCCCGGAGCAGCGTCGTCGCGTCGGTCACCCGGCCCACGGCGTGGTAAGCGTCTGCGAGCTTCGCGCTGGCGGTCAGCGTGTCCCGATGATCGGCGCCCAGCGCCTTCGCGTAGCCCGCACGGGCCTGCTCGTACAGCTGGAGCGCGGAGGCCATCCGGCCGGCCTCCAGGTAGGCGGCGCCGAGGCTGGCGCGGACCGCGACCGTGTCGAGGTGGTCGGCGCCGAGGACGCGCTCCCGGCCCGCCAGGGTGCGCTTGTACTCCCGCAGCGCCTCTTTGATGCTGCCATCGGCCAGGCAGGCGTCGGCCAGCCTGAGCCGGGTGGTCATGACGTCGGGACTTTCCGAGCCCTGAACGTCCTCACGGGTGGCAAGCGTCTGCCGGAGGAGCTGGACCGCGTCGTTGTACTGCCCCGCGGCGAGGTACGCCGCGGCCAGCTCGTCCTGCGCGCGGAGCGTGTCGGTGTGGTCGGCCCCGCGGACGCTCTCGTAGTCGCCGACGACCCGGCCGAGGACGGTGATCGCTTCGCCGAGATGTTTCGCGGCCACCAGGGCGTGGCCGAGACCGCTCCGGGCGGTGATCGTGCTGGGATGATCCGGCCCGAGGACGCGCACCCGGTCGGCCACGACCGACTCATAACACGCCGTGGCCTCCGCCGGCTGTCCCGCCGCCAGGTAGGCGGCGGCCAGCCGCTCCCCGGCCGCCAGGGAGTCGGGGTGGCCCCGGCCGAGGACGCGCTTGCTGACCGCGGCGAGGGCCCACCAGTACGCGACGGCCGGGCCGGTCAGCCGCGCGCTGTCCAGGCTCCGCCCGGCGCGCAGCATCACCGGGTGGCACCCGTCCACCCAGAGCAGGCCTCCCGCCGCCCGGTGCAGGCTGGCCGTGCACGACCGGAGCACCGCGGCCAGCCAGGCCGACGGCTCATCCGGGGGCCACGCCTCCAGCAGAGCATCGGCCGCCGCCCGGGCAGCCCTGCCCAGCGTCTCGTCGGGCGTCGCGGCCCGGATCGCCGCCTGGACCACGGGGCTCATCCGGACGGCAGCTGTCAGGCTCGGCGGGCCCACGGTGAGCAACCCGGCCCGCTCCGCAGCGGCCAGCGCCCCGGCGGCGCGCTCCGGGCTCGCCGGCTGACCGGTGCCATCCCCCGCCAAGTAGGCGGTCACGGCCGACGTGGCGAAGACCCCGGCCGGGATCGCGTGGCCGTCGAGGAGCGCGGCGAGCGCCAGCAGGGCCCTGGCGGCTCCGCCTGCGGGCAGCCGGCCGGCCTGATCCGCGGCCAGCGTCCAGGTGACCGCGCCGGCCGGGGGCTCGCCCCCGGCCGCCTCCGCCAGTTCGTCCCTCCTGCGCGCGAAGCAGTCCCGGTACTCGCGGCAGGACAGCGCCGAGCTCTCGATCACCGCACTCGCCTGGGCGAGCGCCAGCGGCTCGCCCCCGAGGTCCATCACCAGGTCTGCCGCGCCAACTTGCTGGCCCGGGTTCGCGGTGAGCCGGCTCCGCAGGTAGCTCAGCGCCTCGCCGCGGCTGAAACCTCCGACCGGGAGGAACTGGGTCCGGGGTTCGCGCGGGACGGTCGCGGCATCCCTGGTCGTGATCAGGACCCGGCCCGCCTGCCCCCGCGGCATGAGCCCCGCCAGGTCAGCCGCGTCGGATAGATCATCGAGCACGACCAGCCACGGCCGGGTGGTCGCGGCGAGCCAGTCGGCAAAACGGGCGGCGGCCGCGTCGGCGTCCCCCTTGAGATCGGCGCCGGTGACGGTCACCGCAGCCGCCGCGTAGCTGGACAGCACCGACGCCCGGCTCGTGGCGGCGACCCAGATGAGCAGGTCCACGTCCCGCGAGCGCCACAGGGACTCGGCGAACGACACCGCGAACTGGGTCTTCCCGCACGAACCGAGCCAGCCTCCCGGCCCGGCCGCTGCCCCGAGGCGGGGCACCAGGACGGCCGCCGCGCCGGGATCCAGCGCAGCCCCAAGGTCGGGGGCCGTGTCCGGCCTGGCGCAGAAAACCGCGGCGAGCGGAGGCACCGCGCCCAGCCGCGCGGGCCACACCGCCTGCCCAGGCTCCGGCCCAGCTGGCCGGCTCGCCTCCCCCCGGCTGCCCACGGCGCGCTACCGGCGACCAGAAGCGATCATCGTGCGCATCGCCCTTCGTAATCCTGCAGTCACTTTCGGTGCGCTAACTCTACCGTGGCTAGTAGTCCGTCAGGGCGTACGCAACCGCCACTTCGATGGTCACCTGGCGGCCTTCACCCCAGGCCCGGTGGGCAGTTCCCCGCCCGGGCCGCCCCTCGGCCAGGCTGGGGTCAGCCGTTCCGCAGCTGGGCTACCAGCGCATCCGACTGCTCGACGGTCACCGCGGCGAGGTTGGGCATGGGCAGGACGCGGCTGCCGCCGGCCAGGAAGATCACCTTGTCGGTCAGGCAGGCACGCAGATCCGGATGCCGCTCGGCTATCGCGATCTGCTGGCGCAGCATTTCGTCGCGCTTGGCCGCCAAGCCCGCCATGGCCGGCAGCACCCGGTCGGCGACCGTCCGCTGCACGCGCCGGCTGATGGCCCCGCCGATGAACTTCGCGGCCGCGCCCATGGCCAGGCCGGCGATGTCGTCTCCGAAGTCATCGCTCGACGTCCTGGCCGGGGCCTGCCAGCCGCCCCGTCCCCGCATGTACCCGGACCGCGGCTCCTGCGCGTATCCCGGCAGCGGTCCCTGCTGCGGCTCCGCGTCAAAACCCTGCTGTGGTGGGCCCCCGAACCCCGGCCCCTGCCCGCCCAGCTGCTGCCTGGCCAGCGCGGCGAGTTCTTCGATCGAGTGCACGCCGGCGGCGCTGCCGCACTGCGGGCATACCGTTCCTACCTGGCCTTCAGTCACCGCTCCATTGTGCCCTCGCGGCTGCCCCGCTGGGAAGACGCGGCCGGCCCGCCACCCGCCCGCTCCGTCCGTGATGGGCCGCGGGCGGATGAGCCAAGGACCACAGTGAGCAGCGGGACTAGGCTGCCACGGCCGCTTAACGTTCTGAATGAAATGCAGGGCTCTCCGGAGGGGCGCCGGCCCTGCCCGCCCGTCCCCGCGGCCTGCCGCTCCCGCCGCGTCCGCGTATCACCCGTACCGTTACGAAGTTCCTGTAACAGGCGGCGCGGCTGCGCGATACCTTGAGCGGGTCCTGACGTGAGCGACAAGGAGAAAAACAGTACATGGCAGCCACGCTCCGCGAGATCCTGCTCGCGCCGGACACCAAGCCTCAGGTGATTGCCGACTGCTACGCGCTGATTGAACAGGAGATCTCGGAGAAGTCGGGGGTCTCCGGTACCGCGGTCAAGGTCGCCTACAAGACGGTGAACACCTTCAAGCCGGGGCACATCCGCTTCATGGTGAAGGACTTGCTTTCGGAGATGCTGGACCAGCTTGAGCCGTTCTGGGCGGACTTCAACGCCGCGGGCGGCGCTGGGTTCGGCGACTACCTCGCCAAGCGTGGCGAGGAGGTGTCGCAGGCCCTGCTGTCGGTCACCGACGCCCGCGCCGCCGCCTCCCGCCGGCCCACGATCATCAAGGCCTACAACGCCGTCCGCGGCAGCGCGGGCAAGCACATCCAGGCCGCGCTCCCCCGCGTCGGCGACCTGGTGCTGAAGTACGCGGCGTGACCGCTCAGCCTGGCCGCCTTGGCTAAAGCTTCGGCAGGATCGCGGTTGCCAGCTGCTTCTCAGCGGTTAGGGACGGCGGGGCCGCGGCGGGGGCGACGGCGATGCGCAGGTAGAAGTCGCCCTTGAGAACGCTGAGCGAGGCGAAGCCGTCGTAGTAGGCCTGGTCGCCGTAACCAGTCACCCGCTGAGCCTGGACCTTGGACTTGTAGTCCAGGTACCAGGTGCGGGCTTTCGGGCCGTGGACAACCACCACGCGCACCGAGTCTGCCTGAGCCACATTCGGGTCTCTGGGCGTGGGAGCAGACGGCCCGTAGAAGACGCAGGCCAGGCCTCCTTCGACGGTGGCGTGGCCGAGCACGCCGGGGGTCACCGCCTGGCCGAGGGCGCTGGCCGCCTCGGCGCTGGTGACGACCGAGCAGGAATCGAAGTTAGCGGCCGTGGCCGGGGCCGAGGCGGACGGGGTAGGTGCCGCCGCGGCGCTCGCGGCCGGCGCACCCGATGACGTGGGTGGCGACGACGAAGACGACGATGAGCACGCTGCGAGCACGACGGCAGCGCAGCCTGTGAGCCCCGCGATTGCAACCGGTCGCCGCCCCATTTGAGCCCCCTGTACCGGCCATTAAAACGAAAGGAGCCTACTCTCACCCTCGTGATTGACGCGGCCTTCCTTCGATAACTGGCACGCGGGGCTACGGTCGCTCAGCCCAGCCCGTGCCGTCACTCGGTGAACGCGCAGAACTCGTTTCCCTCCGGGTCGGCCAGCACATGCCAGTCGATGTCGCCGCCCGGCTCGCGCAGCACCGTGGCCCCGGCCTGGACGAGCGGCGTCACGTCGGGAACCGTGACATCCCAGTGGATGCGGTTCTTCACCGTCTTCGGCTCGGGTACCGCAGCGAAGTCCATGGTCAGGATCGGCATGCCAGGCACGCCCTCCAGCGTGAACCAGCCATCGTTGGCGGTGATGCTCACCCCGTAGACCCCGGCCCACCACCGGGCCTGCGCTGCCGCGTCGGCGCTGTCCACCGCCAGACCGTGCAGCCGCTCCGCCGGAAGCTCCGAACGCAGGAACGCGCAGAACTCGCCGCCCTCGGGATCGGCCATGACCGTCCAGGTGCGCGTGCCGTGCTGCGGCTCCACGGTAGTCGCGCCGAGCGCCTCCAGGCCCGCCAGATCCCGGGCGTAAATGTCCAGGTGCACCCGGTGCTTGACCGTTTTGGCTTCGGGGACATGGTTGACCCAGATCGTATGCTGCGGCGTCGGCCCCTTGAGCAGCCCCTCGCCGTCGGCCTGGGCCTCCCAAGTGCGGCCAAGCACGGCCGCCCAGAACGCGCCAAGCCGCGCTGGGTCACTGGCGTCCAGGCACAAGTCCTTGAATCGCGCGATCGCCACGATAAGAACGTAACCCCGCGGCGCTGGGCTCGCCGCC
>Ga0070706_100001649_pt1 | contig 23226 bp, 11 predicted proteins | sample KBSK5501metaG_FD_65476 | JGI IMG/M metagenome (GOLD analysis project Ga0070706, IMG submission 65476) | Corn, switchgrass and miscanthus rhizosphere microbial communities from Kellogg Biological Station, Michigan, USA - KBS K5-50-1 metaG | ecosystem: Host-associated > Plants > Roots >... | reverse complement strand
CTCCGCCACATCGTCTCCTGCGGGAAGAAAGTGGTCGGCGCAGCGCGCCGCAACGTACGCGAGCAGGCGTAGCGAGGGCATGTAGCACACATCACGTAGGCGCCAGAGCAGCCGCTGCGGACCGCGCCGTTCCATCGACGCTAGCTCCCGTTCGGCTCGATAGGCAGGGCTGTAGGGTAAGGTGACATTGCCATGATCCATGCACACCACCCGCACGCCCAGCATCTTTCCCACCACTCCTGCGAACGCTCCAGTGAAGGCGCCATCCTGCGGCAGGATCAGGCGATAGCGGTGGCCGTGACGCAGCAGCGCGAGGAGCTTGCTCCATCCGCTCGCCACATAGAGCAAGACGTTGGGAAACCGCCATGGAACGGCGCTGGCGCGACCGAATCGGCGAACGGTCATGTCCTGTGGGTGAGGTCCCACGTGGTTCGTCAGATACTCCATCTCCCATTCCCGCGCCATGGCCTGCCCAATTCCGGCCAGCACACTGCGGGTGCCCCCCGCAACAGGAAATGCGGCGATAGGAACGCAGACGAGATTGGGATTGGTTTGCCCATCCACCTCGGACATGCGCAGCAGCGCGTACCGTAGCCTGCGCCAGACCCCGCGGAGGTATCGGGAGCCCCGACTCGCAACGAGGTAGCGCAGACGGGAGCTACCGCGGCGCTCATGGGCTGCCCAGCGCGCCGCCACCGCCGCGCAGCGCTGGCACCCCGAGAACCCGCTCAGCACGTCGAGCAGGGTCACATGGACGGCGTGATAGAAGGGCGTCGCCAGATCCTGGTGCAATTGGTCGTAGCGCGACCAGTAGCCAGCGTCAAACTCGCTCATCAGCTCGTGGAGGGTGTCATGGCTGCGCTGGATGAGCGCCGCGATCCCCGCGTCATTGGTAAGCGCGACAAAGTCATATAACCCGATGACTGCAAAGATGTATCCGTTGAGTATGCGAGACGTTGGATAGACTGCCACCTCTTCAAAGAACAGCCCATCGACGCCGACGGGCGCGCTGACACCGCCATCGAGGATGTCCAGCTCGAAGGGCCGTACCGCACGCCGCGCGGCGCGCAGGAAGACCTCTTCTCCTGTCAGGCGATAAGCGCGCGCGAAGACTGAGATGATGTTGCCCTGTGTAAGCGCCGATATCCACTTGTTGGGGGTGGGATACCGCGACGCGGGAAAGGGAATTGGCCAGACCCCCATGTCGTCACCTGTGCGCACCTCATGCTCGAGCAGCCAGTACGCCTGCGTCAAGAGCGCCTGCCTGTACTTATCAGCCCCGGTAGCCAGATAGGCGTTCCAGCTGGCGAGAGCGAATTGGGCAATGGTGGTGGGATGGTACGCGGGCGGATACTCGATGGTCGGCGCGTTAAAGGGCACCCCCTGCGCGTCCAGCGTCCCGTGGGGCAGGGCCAGCAGCGGGGACATGTCAATAGGATAGGGCGGGGGGGAGCTCGATCGCTGGGGCGTCTGCGTCGTTCGGTAGCAGGGCTGCGCTTGTTCTTTGCGCCAGGACCGCCACTCTCCAACCAAGAAGCCGATGACCGGTAGAGCGAACTGGTCTGCTTTCCTCTGAGCGTTGCTCTTCATGATTTCATACTCCCAGCTACATGAGGGCTGCCAAGTCCCGGTTGTAGGCATGCCAGCTACTTGCGGCCGCATGCGGGGAAGAACTGCGTCGGGCGCCGCGTTGGCGTCACTGCTCGACCGCGCGAGCGCCGGAGATGACAAGACGCCAAGGATGAGCCACGCAAGCGCCGCCAAAGGCGGCAGAGTCCAGCCGTTAATCGTGACACTGTTGACGCTCAAGACCACAATCGCGGCGAGGCCACCGCCGAGAAGGGGCAGGTCGCAGGTGTCCGCCCGGCGGTACGTTCGTAGCGCCAGCCAGAACACACCTCCAAGCAGTGCGAGGTAGAACGCTAGGACAGGGAGTCCTGCCATTGCGGCCACCTCCAAATACGAATTGTGTGGGTGCGCAATCGACATCGGCTGCTCGGGCACGCGATAGAGCGAGGAACGCTGGATGTAGTTGAGTTGGCCCCAGCCGATGCCCATGAGTGGATTGGCTTCTATGATGCGGATCGCAGTGCGCCAGATGGCCTCGCGCAGCGCAAGCGTCCCCGGTGTTTGCGCATGCCGCACGAGGAGATCGAGCTGTGAGGGAAAGTTCGCGACGCCAAGCGCGACCACGACGCCCACGGAGGCGGCGAGCGCAAGACGGTAACGGTGGCTACCGACCAGGACGAGGTAGACGATCAGGCCGACGCCAAGAGCGGCCCATGAGCCTGCGCTGTAGGTGAAGAGCAATGCGACGAGGATCAGCGCTAACTCAGCCGCGTAGAGCGCCGTCGCGACGCAGGAGCGACTGTGCACTAAGAGGCTCAACGGGATGAAGGCCATCATGGCCAAGAATGCGCCATTGAAATCCGGATTGCCGAGGAATGACCCCACGCGAGAGATTCCTGCCCCAAGCAGGTCGAAGTTCGAGTGCGCCATCTCATAGCCTGCCTGATACGCCGACGCCAGCAAGAATGTTCCAGTCAGCGCGGCGGTGATCGTATGCGCCGCGATGAGCGCCGCCCACCCGGAGAGCAAGGTCAAAATCCGCCGCACTCGCCTAGGACTCGTCCCGAGCTGTACGCCGACAATGTAGGTCAACAGTGGTGTAAGCAGCAGACCAAATCCGTAATAGAGGACGCTGTCTCGCAGATCGACGGTCCTGGGGATCGCCGGAAGCGCCAGTATGAGCAGCAGACCCCAGAGCCACAGACATGGCACTGGAACCCAGCGCCGTTCTGGTGACTGCGACACGATCATGACAGCGATCAGCACGAGCGAGAGCGCGGTGGCCAGGATGGGAAAGGCAAGGAGGGGCGAGGTGACCACGTGATACCAGTCGAGCATGACGCTCACCACCACGATGGTGGCGGCGAAGAGCTCATCCTGGCGCAACACGATCATGACCACGATCGCGACGGCTCCGATGACCAGCGCTACGCCCGCGGCGCCCAACCTGCTGAGGACGACGCCCGAAGCCAGCGCCACGGTCGCAGCCGTCGCGATCGTGGGGATCCACCTGCCGGAGCGGAGACCGAGCGCCGTAGCCAATAGCGTGTCGCCGATCATCAGGCTCCTCCTGACCTGCCGGCGCGCAGCCGACAGGGATACACGTCAGATTTAGAGCAAGCATCCGGAGCGCCATGTGCCACGCGGCCGAGATGGGCGCGCCTGTGTCTAGGGCCGGGAATTTCAGGCCTTACTCGCCTCGTCTTCTATCCTTCCGTCCATGCCCGCCGTCAATTCTGCGAGTGGAAGGGACGGCGTCTGGCCCGCGCCAGTGGCGTCGAGCGCGTCGAGCGCGTCGAGCGCGTCGAGCGATTGCATGCCCGCACGGGCCTGCGGCGCCGCGTAGAGATAGGCGCCCATGCTGCGCCGCCGTGTGACAGAGCTCAGCACGACACCCAGAATCGTGGCATTAATCCGTTGGAGGGCGGCTTTCGCCGCCAGCGCCTGGCTCGTGCGCGTCCGTCTGGTGTCGAGCACCAGGATGGCGCCATCCGCCTCACCGACCACCACGAGCCCATCCGCCATCTCCAACACCGGCGACGCCGCCAGGATCACCATGTCGACGGCGGCGGCGCTTTGGCCGCTCGGCAGGAGTGAAGCCAGGAACTGATGCATCCGTCGCGAGCCAAGCACTTCTGTCGGATTGGGGGGCGTCGGGCCAGCGGTCAGCACGCGCAGGTTCGGAACGCTTGGCAACTGGGTAAAACGCTCGCTCTGGGCGCCATCCGGGTTGTCCTCCACGAGGAGTTGCGAGAGTCCAGCGTCATTTTGCAGGCGCAAGATCGTGTGCACCGTCGGGCGTCGCAGGTCGGCGTCAATGAGCAGCACGCGCTTGCCAGCTTGAGCGAGGGCGATCGCCAGGCCGATCGCCGTGATCGTTTTCGCGTCGTCCCGCGACGGGCTGGTGATGGCGATGGTATGGAGTGGTCTGTCAAGGCTCAAGAAGCTCAGGTTCGTGCGCAGGAGGCGGAAGTCTTCGATGACATCCGAGACACCCGAGACACCCGAGATATCCGCGGCGCGGCGCTGCCCAGCGCCTACGCTGCCCAGAGTCGGCAGATGCATAACGTCGGCGACATCTTCCTCGGTGCGCACGCGATCGTCCAACGCCTGCAGCAGAATCACGAGCGCCAGCGCCAGCGCCAATCCCAGCGCGCCACCCTCTATGCCGTAGATGAGCGCCCTGGGGAGGTTCGCTTCCGCAGAGGGAACAGCGGGCTGGAAGACGCTGACGGCGTTGCTCGTGGCGAGCTCCTGTGCGACCAAGTCGGCGCTGGCGCCCTGCTGCGCGCTACGATGCGCCAGCGCGGTGTTAAGCTGTTGCTGCAGCGCCTGCAGGTCGGGGCTTGAGGCGTTTTGGGATTTGAGCTCGGCGATCTGGCTCGTGAGTTTGTCTATCTGCGACGATGTTTGCGCTAGCTCCTGGTCAAGCTGCTTCTGTTTGCGATCAAAGCCTTCCTGAGCGGTCTGCCGCTGCACCGCGATAAACGCCGCCGCAACGGCGTCCGCCAGCTGTACGGCCCGCGTCGGGTTCGTGTCATTCACCTGGATCTGTATCATCTGCGTCTGCGAGAGCGTCGTCACACTCAACTCGTCCGCCAGCTGTGCGACCGTGACGCCGCGATCCTCGGCGGCACGCTGTAACACCACGGGCTGGGAGATCATGCTCGCATAGGTCGTGGCCAGCTGGCTGCTCGCCTGCACGCCGGTGTAGGTGTCCTGACCCACGTTGCGATAATCTACCAATAGGAGTGTGCTCGCCTGGTATACTGGCGCCTGTCTTTTGCCGACGAAAAACCCGGACGCGGCGCCAAGGGCTGCACACAACAGCAACAACCCGGAGTAGCGGCGGATCAGCGTGAGGTAGAGGCGCAGATCCCGACCTCTGCGTGCGCGGCTTATCGCCATTTGCGCTCCCTTCCAACCTCTCAGCTCAAACTTGGGTCAAGCTGAAGCGTTGAACTGCGCGCAGCGTTGCGCCGCGCTTGCTGTGATGCGACCAGATCCGCGACGCCGCCCTCGCCTCCGCCGTTTCGGCCCATGGTCGGCCTGGCGTCATCGGGCGCTGGCGCTGCGAGCAGACACGCGCGCAAATGCTCAGCCAGTTCGTGGACGTGAAGCGTCCTGCAGGTCATGTGTGCGCCTGGAACAATGTGGACATCGACCGCCGCCGCTGTGGACGCCATGCGCCACCCCATCCGGCGGTTAGGAGTATCGGCGGGCTCCTCTTGCGTCCAGAAGAGGGTGAGCTTCCCAGGATACGATCGTGGGCGGTAATTGGCGGCGATCCACGTAAAAATGTCTAGATAGTCGTCGCGCGGGCGTCCGACCGCGCCCTGTAGGGACCGCGCGCGCATGGACATGGGCTTGGCGCGCGCGCGACGCGCCAGCAAGATCGCCTTTCTCATCTCTGCGATCCCCTGGCGCGCGAGGTAGCCCACGCTTCTGTCCTGGACCCGGTAGGCCGCAGAGCTCAGGGCGCGCGCCGTATAGTTGGACACCGACAGCGAGCGCATGAACCAGTCTAACTGCTTGTCTTCTCCCAGCCGTACCAAACCGCCCACATGCTCCACAAGGTTGCGCACACGCCGCTCGAGCGGGGAGGCGACGCCCGTCTCCATCAGGACGAGCAGGTCGACGGCCTGTCCTTGAGCGACAAGCTGCAACGCCATCTCGTACGCGACAAGCGCTCCACCGCACCAGCCTCCAAGCTGATACGGCCCGTCCGGTTGTACAGCGCGCAGCTCGCTCAGGTGCGCCGCCGCAAAAGCCTCGAGCGTGGGCGGCACGGGCGTGTCCAGCTCCTTGGGCATGATAGGGTGGAAGGGGAGGTCGGGTCCCAGATCCCGCATGACGTTCAGGCACCAGATCGGATCGCCGCGATAATCTCCATGCAAGAAGAAGAACGGACGGTGTGTGGCGGTGGCGCGCCCGCGCGCCACCGTAGCGCGAGGCGCCCGCTCGTCGTTGTCCACCAAGAGACGCGCCAGATGCTCGATGGTGGCGCCGGTGAACAGGGTCGAGATTGGAATGCGCTTGCCAAAGGCGCTCCCGATCTGATCGACCATGCGTGCGGCAAGCAGCGAATGGCCTCCGAGATCGAAGAAGTCATCCTGGATCCCAATTGGCCGGACGTCGAGTAACTCTTCCCATATCTGGATGAGCTGGCGGTGAACCGGCAGCATGGGCGGGGCGGGTGGCTCCTCGCCTAGCTGCCTGATCGCGCTTGGCGCCGGTAGCGCCCGACGATCGACCTTACCGTTCGTGGTAAGCGGTAAGGCGCGCAGCGCGACAAAGGCGCTCGGTGACATGTATTCTGGCAATCGCTCCTTGACGTAGGCGCGCAGTTCCGTGTTGCTCGGCGCATGCCCCGGCCGCATCACCAGGTATGCCACAAGCCGCTTATCGCCCGGTGTATCCTCCCGCGCGATCACGACCGCCTCCTGCACCGCGGGATGCTGGCTCAGCGTGGCCTGGACCTCCCCCAGCTCAATCCGGAAGCCACGAATCTTCACCTGATCGTCGATCCGACCGAGGTACTCGAATGAGCCGTCTGCAAGTACCCGGGCGACATCCCCCGACCTGTACAGGCGGCGGCCCGACTCGTCGATGAATGGATGCCGGATGAATCGGGCCGCGGTCAGCTCCGGGCGATTCAGGTAGCCTCGGGCGAGACCCGCTCCTCCGACGTATAGCTCGCCTGGCACACCGATTGGGACGGGCTCGAGATGCTGATCGAGCACGTACACCTGCAGATCGGGGATCGGCCGCCCAATGACGCTGCCTGGCGCCTCGTCCAAATCGGCTGCGACAAGCAGCCGATAGGTGACATGCACAGTGGTCTCCGTGATGCCATACATGTTCACCAGGCGCGGATGTTGGTCGCCATGCCGAGCGAACCACGGGCGCAGCCCCTCGAGGTCGAGCATCTCACCGCCAAAGATCACTAGGCGCAGCGCCAATGCGCGCGCCCGGCCAGATTGCTCGTCCGCAGCTATGAGTTGGCGGAACGCTGACGGCGTCTGGTTGAGCACCGTCACCTGCTCGCGATAGAGCAGGTCATGAAACGCCGAGGGCGAGCGACTCACGCTGTAGGGCACGACCACGAGACGCCCGCCGTAGAGGAGGGCGCCCCACAGTTCCCAGACCGAGAAGTCGAAAGCGTAGGAGTGGAAGAGCGTCCACACGTCGTTGGCGTCGAAGTGATACCAGTCATCCGTGGCTGAGAACAGACGAGTGACGTTCCGATGGGTTATCTGGACACCCTTCGGTTTGCCCGTCGAGCCCGATGTGTAGATGACGTAGGCCAAGTTATCGGCTGTTGCGCCGCCGCTGAAATCGCTTGCGGTCTCTTCGGTCACCTGGGGCGAGTCTCGGTCCACGAGCACGACCTGCGCAGCTGACTTGAGTTTCAGCGCTCGGTCCCATAGCTCTTGCTGCGTGAGCAGCACAGGGGCTTGCGAGTCCTCCAGCATGAACGTAAGGCGTTCTGTGGGATAGGCCGGGTCGAGCGGGACATAGCTGGCCCCGGCTTTGAGAGTGGCCAAGATGGTCACCACCATGGCCAGTGAACGCTCCAGATACAACGCGACTGACACGTTCGGGCCGACACCCCGCTGCGCCAGATGGCGCGCTAGCCGGTTTGCCGCCAGGTTGAGTTCTCGGTAGGTCATCTGTTCGGCCCCACACGAGACGGCGACGGCGTCGGGTGTATGTCGCGCCTGGTCGTCGAAGAGCTCATGCAGGCAACGATCCGCTGAGTAGCTGCTCTCGACGCTCGACATCTCCGCTAACGCCCGTCGGCGTTCCGCCTGCGTCAGGAGCGGCAGTTCCGAGAGATGGCGGGAGGGATCAATTACGATGCCCTCCAGAATCGTCTGCCAGTGGCTTGCCGCCCGCTCGATTGTGCTCGCTTCAAACAGGTCCGTGCTGTACTCCCAGTGACAGATGAGGCCCTCTGAGCGATCCTCGATCTCCAGCGTCAGGTCAAACTTGGATGTCCCGTTGGCGACATGCCCATCCTCTAAACTCCATGCCGTTGGAAGCGGCGGCAGTGGTGGCTCCAGCGTCAGCACGACCTGGACCAGCGGACTGCGATTCGGTTCCCGGTCAGGCGCTAGCGTCTCGACCAGTTTCTCGAATGGCAGGTCCTGGTGCGCATACGCCCCGATGGTGACGTCACGCACCCGCCCCAGGAACTCTCGAAATGCGGGATCGCCGCGCATGTCAGCGCGAAGCGCGAGGGTGTTTGCAAGAAAACCGATCAGCTGCTCAGATTCCGGCGACATGCGTCCGGCGATGGGGGAGCCAACCAACAGGTCGTCCTGGCCGGTGTAGCGATATAACAAGGTCTGGAATGCGGCGAGCAGCGTCATGAACAGCGTCACTCCCTCTCGATTGCTCAGTTCCTTGAGCTCTGCCGAGAGAGTGTGCGGCAACACGCGGGTGTGCAGCGCTCCTTTAAAGGTGTGGACCGGCCGGCGCGGGTGATCGGTGTGCAGTTGGAGCGCCTGCGGCGCTCCCTCGAGTTGGCGTCGCCAGTAAGCGAGTTGATCGTCTAGCGGCGGCCCCTGCAGGCGCCGCCGCTCCCAGAGCGCGTAATCGGCGAATTGGAGGGGCGCGTCGGGCAACGGCGAGGATGCCCCTCGCGAGAAGGCCTCGTAGAGCTCGGTAAGCTCGCGCAGGAACACCCCGACGGACCATCCGTCTACGACGATGTGGTGCATCGTCAGCAGCAGGAGGTGGTCCTCAGGCGCAAGGCGCAGTAAGGTCGCCCGCAGGAGCGGCCCCTCCGTGAGATTGAACGCCCGCCCTGCCTCCTCCGTCGCCAGCCGCCTCGCCTCGGCCTCACGCGCGGCAAGTGGAGTGTCCGAGAGATCGACAACTGGCAGCGGCACGGTTAGGGACGCCGCAATGGCCTGCGTCGGCAGCCCATCCACCACGTTACACGTCGTCCGCAGAGCTTCGTGGCGCTGTACAACCGCATTGACGCTGCGCTGCAGCAGTAAGGGATCGAGCGTTGCGCGCACGCGCACCGTGCAGGGAACATTGTAGACGGCGCTTCCGGGCGCCAACTGATCAAGGAACCACAGACCTTGCTGGCCGAACGACAGCGGCGCGACGCAGCCTGGATCGCGCCGGGGTATCCTATCCGCGTGAGCTCCGGGCTGTAAGCGGTCCCCCCGCGTACGCCGCTCGAGAAGGGCGCGTTTGGCCGCGGAGAGTTGCGTCGCGTCCGCCATCCTATCCTCCCGTGTGTGACCCGCAGGACCCTTCACGGCGATCAAAACGTGACCGGCAGCGCCACCAGACCCCGCAAGCCCATGTTGGTGCGCCAGCGCTGTGGACCAGGCTCAAGCTGCAGGTTGGGCATGCGACGCAACACGGATTCGAAGACGATTTGACCTTCCAGCCGCGCGAGGGGCGCGCCAAAGCAAAAGTGACTCGCCCATGCGAAGGCGAGGTGCCGGTTGTCCTGGCGGCAGATATCGAGCCGGTCAGGTTCGGGGAACCGCTCGGGGTCGCGATTGGCTGCTCCCATCACGGCGATGACCGCCTCACGCTTGCGGATGAGCTTGCCTCCCAGCTCAACGTCGTTCGGCGCCAACCGCGCAGTATGTTGGCTGGGGGCCTCGAAGCGCAGCAGCTCTTCCACTGCGCTGGTGACCAGGGTCGAATCGGCCAGCAGCTTCTGCCACTGGTCAGGATGCCGCAGCAGCGACAGGATGCCGTTGCCGATGAGGTTGGTGGTGGTCTCTTGGCCCCCCACCATGGTGACGATTGTGTTGGCGACAATCTCCTCGTCGGTCAGCCGATCCCCATTGGTCTCGGCCGTGACGAACGCGCTGATGAGATCATCGCTTGGATGCGCCCGGTGTTCGCGCACCGCCTCATGAAAGTAGGCCACCATCTCATTCACGCTCTGCAGCACACGCTGTACGTGATCGGGATTGTGCTGGAAGTTGCCCAGCACCTCGGCGAAGTCTGTCGACCAACTGGTCAGCTGCTCGCGATCGGAGATCGGCAATCCCAGGAGTTCCTCGGTGACGATCGCCGGCAGCGGTCTGCCGAGATCCGCGATTACCTCCATGCGTTTTGTTGGCTGCACGGCGTCGAGAAGGCTCTCGACGATGTCCTGGATATGCGCGCGCAGCACTTCCACCCGCCGCGGCGTGAAGGCCTTCGCCGCCAGACCGCGCACGCGGCTATGCGCGGGTGGGTCCAAAAACAGCATCTGTCGCACCATCAGTTGGGCGAGCGGTGTCAAGAGCGTCAACCCCATCTCGCGCAGCCGCTCGGGCGTTGGCGTGCGATCGGCCGAGAAGCGCTGGAACACCGTCACCACGTCGTTGTAGCGGGTCACGACCCAGGCGTGCAGAAAGGGATCCCAGTGAACAGGGTCCTCGCTGCGGAGACGATGATAGAGCGGATACGGGTTGGCGAGCACCTCTGGATCGAGGAGCTGGTAGAGGCTCAGCGCTTGGTTCGATTTGTGCTCCACGGTTGGCGCCCCGTTCGGCGCCCCGTTCGGCGCCCCGTTCGGTACCGTCATCGCCGTATCTCCTTATGCGAGGCGCGATGTCGGGCCCGCCAGAGCACAGAAGCGGCGGCCGGCCCCGACCTGCGTTCGTCTCTCAGTCCAGCAGCTGCTGGGCTTCCTCGTCGCTCATCGTGTCCAGTTGCGCGACGATGGCGCGTTCAACTTCGGCCGACAACTCGCGCACGGTTGGCCCATCGAAGAGGGTACGCAGCTGGATTTCGACGCCGAAGGTATCGGCCATGCGGGCAAGTACCTGCGCGCCAAGCATCGAATGCCCACCGAGCATAAAGAAGTTGTCGTCCAGACCTACCCGGTCCAGTCGCAACAATGTGGACACTATCTCGGCCACGCGCTCCTCGATGATGGTGCGGGGCTCGGACTCGACGCCCACGACTTCTTGCAGCGTGTTGTCCACGCTCGGCGCCGGGAGGGCGCGGCGATCCACCTTGCCGTTGGGCGTCAGCGGGAGCGCCTCCAATTTCACGAATGTCACCGGTATCATGTAGTCGGGCAGACGTGCTCGCAGATGCTCCCGCAGCGCGGTCACGCTGGGTTGAGCGTCGGACTCTGGAACAATGTACGCCAGCAGACTCTTGTCACCCGACGACTCCGCGCTGGGAGTGGCTGTGACGAGGCTGGCCTTGACCGTTGGATGGCTGTTCAGCGTCACGACGATCTCATCGGGCTCAATGCGGTGCCCGCGGATCTTGATCTGGGTGTCGACGCGTCCCAGGAACGCGATCTGGCCGTCTGGGAGAAAGCGCGCCAGGTCACCGGTCCGATACAGACGGCTGCCGGGCGCCTCGCTGTAGGGATGTGGAATGAACCGCTCAGCCGTCAGGTCGGAGCGATGGAGATAGCCACGGGAGAGGCTCGCCCCGCCAATGTACAACTCGCCGATCTCGCCGATAGGAACCTGACGCAACTGCTCGTCCAGGATGCAGACCTGCGTGTTAGCGATGGGGCGCCCGATTGATGGTAACGCGCCTTGCGCCGCAGTCGGCGGCACCGGCCCTGATGTGGTCACGACGGTGTTCTCAGTCGGACCGTAGTTGTTCACGAGCGTGAATGGCAGGTCCGGCGAGGGATAGTGGTGCAGTGTGTCGGCGCCCGTCAGCAGATAGCGCAGCGCCGTATGCCTGGGCCACTCGAGCGCTAACACGCCCTCGGCCAAGTTGGTGGGAAGGAAGCTGATGGTGATCTCGCGCTCCACCAACCAATCGCGCAATCGAGTTGGCGTGACTCGCGTATGCTCATTGGGCAGATACACGCTGGCGCCGATGGTGAGATAGGGCCAAAGCTCCCAGACAGTGGCGTCAAAGGCAGGGCCAGCGAGCTGAGTCGCCCGATCCGCAGGAGTGACCGAGAACGCCTTCTGGTGCCAGAAAATGAGATTCAGCAAGCTCTCGTGGGCGATTTGCACCCCCTTCGGCTGCCCAGTAGAGCCAGAAGTGTAGATGACATAGGCAAGATGTGCGGCTGTGGCCGCTGGCGCCGGGTCGGCGGTACTCTGCTGGGCCAGCGCCGCGGCATCGGTATCGACACACACTACCTGGGCGCTATGCGCGGGCAGGCGCGCTACAAGGCTCTGCTGTGTGATGAGCACGGGCGCCCGGCTGTCCTCCAACATAAAGGAAAGGCGCAGTGGCGGGTACGTGGGATCCAGAGGCACATAGGCTCCCCCGGCTTTCAGCACCCCCAGCAGCGCCACGACCATGTCCACTGACCGCTCCATACACACGGCGACAAGCGTGTCAGGACCGACACCGAGCGTGAGCAGGTGGTGGGCGAGTTGGTTAGCCAGCCGATTGAGCTCCCCATAGGTGAGCGCCCTGCTGTCGGCTTCGAGTGCGACCGCGCCAGGCCGAGTCGCCGCCTGCAGCGCTATCAGCTGAGGAACACAGTCATCGCGACTGTAAAATTGCTGTGTGGCGTTCCAAGCATCGAGCTGGCTCCGCTCCACCTCCGTCACCTGCGCCGCGCTCGTCTTTGGCGCCTCGCTTGCTACTATCAGTGGGTCAGACCCCACTGGCGCACGTTCATGGTCCGAGATAGCTCCACCCATTTCGCGCCCGATCATGAAGATGTACTCCTTGGCTCATGCTGACGGCACAGTATCGAGCGGCACTTGTTGTTCGGTCCTCCGCAACAGACCGAGCGCGGGAATACCGAGCGCAGCAATGACCTTTGTACGCTCACGGGAACCATGTAAGACCGGTACACTTCACCGCGCAGCCTGGCAGCCCCTGGTCGACTCACACCCGAGTCAGTCAGGTCGGTCACCCTCCGCTGTGGGCACACGACCCCGCGACAGATTCGTATAGTGGAGATCGACACGCGTTCTGGACCATGTGGCCTGCGGAGCGTCATCGCCTCAGCAACTCACCTCGCGCCCGTCGATCTGCCCGCTGCCGCGTGGCCCTCCGCCACTCATGCGCAGCCCAGGCGAATCCCTCGCGTGCGATGGGTATGGGGTCACCGGGGCGCCATAGATGCACCTAAAATACGGCGACAAGGTAAATGGAACATCACAAGGGCGTGCCGCCAACATCACAAACAGATCACGCGCGTTAGTTGATGCCTGGGGCGGCCCAACCGCACACCTCGATCTCTGTTAGCGACCAGCGCGCAGCCACTGAGCCAAATGCGCAGCCCGTCGTGCGCAACGAGACAACCAGCTCCCTGAGCCGCTGATCACGATGCTGTGGCGTCCGACGCGCCACCTGGTATCAACGCCGATGTAAACCGACCTACAGGAGCCAGATAGAAATGATCCAGTCCTCAGCGGTTTCTTTCGCAGATGCGAATCCATCGAACGGGACGGACGCGGTTGAGGAGGGTAGTCACCAGAAGTCATCATTACTACTTTTTGGGTGCTTTTGTGGTAGACTGCCTGTATGCAGGGTGATTACCGATGGGTATCTTGCTTGCGTTCTGTGGTGTTTCCTGGTAGGGTGTCGGCATAGGCGGCGCGCGGCTCTGGCCACATGACGAGCGAAAACCAAGCTCGCCAGTCCGTCATCGAGCTCACCAGTTGCCATCGATGGACGCCAACTGGCCGGGAGTTCCTCGGACAGTCAAAACGCCTGTGGAGGGGACGGCGCTGGCGAGAGTGGTGCGACTCTCGTGAAACTGTCTCCGCTGAAGCAGGAACCAAACGCGAATTATCCTCCGGGACAGAACGGTAAGGTTTGGAGAACGGTACCGTGACCACCTCACGCGAGAGCTTGGTGTGGGCCACTGGTTGGGGAGCTGCGGCGCTCGCGCGCTGGCCCAGGAGTACGCCTTCGCTGCCCAGCTCAACTCCCAGGCTCGCAAGGCGGCGGCCTCCCGCGCCTGGGCGGCGATTGAGCGGTTCTACACCAACTGCCGTGAGCGCCGACCCGGCAAGAAGGGCTACCCCCGCTCCCAGCGCGACTGCCGCTCGGTGGAGTACAAGCAGACGGGGCGGCAACTCGATTCCGCTGGGAAACGCCTCACCCTCACCGACGGCTGCGGCATCGGGCAGGTGCGGCTCATCGGCGCACGAGATCTGGCGACGTTTCCCGTCGAGCAGATCAAGCGCGTGCGCCTGCTGCGGCGGGCGGATGGCTCCTACGCCCAATTCGTCCTCCAGGTGGAGCGGCGCGTCAGCCATTTCCCCACAGGCTCGGCGGTGGGCATTGACGTGGGCATCGCCGCCTATGTGACGGACTCGGATGGCGCCACGGTAGCCAACCCGCGGTTCATCTCCCAGGCGGAGGCGCGGCTCAAGCGGTATCAGCGCCGCTTGTCCCGGCGGAGCCTCCTGCACAAGCAGGGGAAGCAACCCAAGACCAACCATGCTGCCCGTCAACGGGCGCGCCACAACACGTACCCCAAGGACCCAGCAGCGCCCGCCATCCCGGCGCCTTCGCCCACCAACCATGCGCCAGCCAACCCTTCCCCACCGCGCCAGTCGGCCAACTGGGGGAAGGCGAAGCAGCGGGTGGGGAGAGCCTATCTCCATCTCCAGCGGCAGCGTGAAGACGTCGCCCGCAAGACGGCGAGCGCGCTCATCAGCTCTCACGACCTGATTGCCCTGGAAGACCTGCAGGTGCGCAACCGGCGCCTGGCCAAAGCCATCTCCGACGCCGGTTGGTCGCGCTTGCGCTGGTGGGTGGGGTACTATGGCAAACTGCAGGGGGTCTCGGTGGTGGCGGTTCCGCCACACTACACGAGTCAGGACTGTAGCGGCCGTGGAAGACAGGTGCGCAAGAGTCTGTCGGTGCGGACGCCTGTCTGCCCGCGCTGTAGGCTCATCCTCGATCGCGACCATAATGCGGCAGTGATGATTCTGCGGCGTGGGCTGGAGGTGGCCCGGGCGGACGGACGCTGGCCGCATGAGACGAGTGAGATGAGTGAGATGAGTGAGATGAGTGAGATGAGTGGTACCGTGGGGCACACGGAAACCGAACGCTTGGGGACAGCCGGGCTCCTGCGGCGGGGTGAGAGCCCTTGCCGTTGCCCCGGCTGGCGGATCCAAGAATCTCCTGGGTGTACCCGGGAGAGTGTCAATGCTTCTCCGCTGCATCCGCGCGGCGCGTCTGGCGACACATGGGTGGCCCCAAGCGGTATCAGGATCGTAACCACTGGCCGCTTTAATGCGCCTGAATGTAACCGATCCTCAACGTCGCGAGATAGACTGACGCCACGAAAAAACCTAGACTGTAGCGCAATCGCACGTTATCGTTGCAGTGGCGCGCAGGTGCTCGACACCACCACGCGCTGCGGGGTTGAGGCCACGCGCGATCCACCACACGGTGGTTCACCCTTTCCCGTAGAGCGCTTGCCCTGTGTGAGGGGACCGAGTGTGGAGATCGGCGTATGCCAAAGAACAAGTCACCGATGCCTTGCGCCAGGCAAAATTGCGGACGTCAGTGCTGAAGGTCTGCAGCAAGTTGGGGGTCAGCGAGCAGACCTGCTATCGCTGGAGAGGGCTGGATTGGGCATGGCAGAGCGCCGGTGATTCCGCCAACTCGAGGAAGAGAAGCGCCAACGCAAGCAGGTGGTGGCTGATCTGCGATCATCCGCAGCAAGGTGTATGACCGAACCACTGCGGCGCATCGTGGAGTTCGGATTGGTCGACTGTAGCGCCAGTCAACGGTAGGCGTTTCGCGTGAGCGGCTCCCATTGGATCACATTTTGCCATAAGCGCCGAGCGACGGACCGAACGCCACTATGGATACGGCGACTGCTTGTCCGGCGACAGGAAGGCTGGCCCTTCAACCACATACTAGCCCATCAACCACATTAAGGTGTACCCCCCAACCGGCGCGAAGCGCTCGCCCTCCACTGCGCAACAAGCGCGTCGTCGCCTGGCGCCCCTTCTGATCATGGCGCGGGCCGCCAACGAGCGCATGAGCGTGGAAGCGCATGAGCGTGGAAGCGCATGAGCGTGGGCGGCGGAGAGCGGTTTCGCCTGTTTTCGCTGGCGGATTCCACGATCCAAGAGTGCGCTGCCATCGCGGCTGAGCGATCGCTTACAGGCGCGCGCATAGCTGCTCACCACAGTTCATCCAGGTCGCTAGTGGTCCCGAGTTCACCTTCCAGCAAAGAGGATACGTGGGCGCATCGTCATGGTGTCAAGTCGGCGTTCAGTTGACCTGGCGCGCCCACCACAAGTCGTTCTTTGAGGCGCTCACCGGACGCCTGTCGCAGGACCGCCTCGACAGGTGTGATACTTCTCCCTCGAGGAGGTCTGAGCCCGCTGAGAAGACCGGAGGCAGGACTACAACATCACACGGCCTACTACGGCGCTCGGAAACCAGACGCCAGCGGACTGTGTCGCCGCCTGGCATGAGCAGCAACTGACTGGAGAAGCTTCCTAACGTCATCGGTAGGCCAAATCTAGGGCTCGTACGCGCTGTTAACGACCAGGAGAGGGAGAGGCGGGCCAGGAGGACGCGAGCAGTGAGATACGAAAGTCGCTCCACCAACACGGGCGCCAGCGAGCAGGTAGCAAGCGTAGCGGCGATCACTGAACGCGCGCAGGAGCCACGTCCAGGGGGCAGGACACGATCGTCGTCTCCTAAACGCCATCACAGCCAGCAGTTGGGCGCGGGGCCAGCGCATCCAGACAGGGGAAGACGCGCTTGGCGCCTACTCAAGACAGCGAGATCGACGAGATGGATGAGATGGCGTCCGGCTGTGTCATGCTCCCGTATCTACCATCGAACGATCTTTCACGCCTGACAATCCACGCTGGTGACTGCATGCTGTGCTGGGGACGCAGATAGCGTCGCTGGATGCGGCGCACATCAGACACTTCGCTAGACACTTCGCTAGACACTTCGCTAGACACTTCGCTAGACACTTCGCTAGACACTTCGCTAGACACTTCGCTAGACACTTCCACAGATCGCAAGGAGCATTTCGTGCCATCTAATATCGACGCAGCTCAGGAAGCCGAGCGCTTGATCGCCTGGACGCATGACACGCTTCTGTCGCCCCTTGAGGGCGGCGTCAGTGGGGCGATGGATCCCGCTGGCGCGCTGTACCTAGCCGCCCTCGCGATGGAGGCGATGACTGATGGCGTCGTCATATACAGGGTCGATCGACACATCGCCCACCTGAATGCCGCCGCCTGTCGTATCTTGGAGCTTGATGGCGCCCCCGAGGATGTGCCAGTGGTGGCGCCTAGCGGAGGACCTTGGCGGTTCGACGTCACTGACAGGCGGAGACGTGTGCTTCATCTGGCGGAGCGCGCCCTGCAACCGCTTCTGCAGGGCGCGGCGCCAGCGGGATCACTTGCCAGCGACATCCGTATCACGACCCGGGCTGGTCGCGGTATACCGCTCAGAGGGTATGTCAGGCTGATTCACGACGCCGAGGGACGTATGGTCGGTAGCGTCGCTGTGATTCGGGCGGTCACCGAGCAAGAGCGGCTCGAGCGAGCAACTGCTCCGTGGGCGCGACAATTGGGAGCGGCCTTGGACGCGATCATTGACGCGGCGAACGTCTTTGACGGCGGCGAGCGCGTCGTTGCGCTCAATCAAGGCGCCCGTATGCCCCTCGAGTCCGCGGAGGTCGCTGACAGATCTCATCCGCCGGTGGGCGCAAGGCCGCCTCTGACCGCGCTGCGTGAGGTCTCGGACCCTGCGCTCAGTGAGACGCGAGCGCCGGCAAGCAGGACAGTGCAGGAGGAGGCGCTCGCTAATGACGCGCGGCTGACGATCACCGGAGCGCCGCTGCGCGTCACGCGCCATCGGTCCAGCGGCGGGACGCTGGAGCCCCAAGACGCGATGGAGCGACGCCAGCAGCGGCGCGCGCATGAGATCGCGACAGCCTGGGACAACGAATTCATTGCCGAGGCTATGCATGAGCTTCGCAATGTGACGACAAGTCTCTGCGGATTCGTGGACTTGTTGAGCGCGAGCGCTGGGCTCGGCAAGCAATCCAAACTGAGCAAAGGGCGGATCGAGTCGATCGAGGAGATTGAGCGCGCGGCCGGATGCTTGGCCGAACTGACCGACCATATCGACGATGTCATGTGTCTGCGAGCCGACAGGTTCGCGATTCACAGCCAAGCGGCTGACCTGGTCGCGCTCGTCCGGCGTGTTGTAAAACGGCTACAGGTTACGACGCAACGACACGCCATCGCCGTTTCCACGACGGCGGCCAGCATCATGGCCCAGATAGACATCCGGCGCATCGAGCAGGTGCTCACGAACCTGATCGGCAACGCGATCAAGTACAATCCGGACGGGGGCGAGATCATGGTGAAGGTAGGCGAGGACCAGGAACGCGGGCGGGATTTTGTCGCTGTACGCGATCATGGGATCGGGATTCCGACGGATCAGCGCGGGCGGGTCTTCCAACGATTCGGCCGGGCGGACAACGCTCGTAAACTCGGTGTCGACGGGGCGGGATTAGGGCTCTACCTCTGCCGTGAGATCGTCGAACGGCATGGCGGTCATATCTGGTTTCGATCGCGCGCAGGGCGAGGGACCACCTTCTGCATATCGTTGCCAGTGGTGGTTGGGGCGCGTGAGATGCGCGAGCAAGGGTGACTGACCCGGCGTGCGCCGGGTCAGTCACCCTTGCTGGGTGTACTGCGTGGCGGCGACGGGTCGGGGCATCTGCTAACCCACGCTCGCGGTACTGTCCAGCGTCATACGGACGCGCGGCTACGAGAACGTTCAGTGGGATGAGGGCGCGCCAACCTTAAGAACGTGGGGCCGCGTGGCGCGTATCCTTTGGCGGGACTATGTGGCATGCGCCAGACGCAGGTGTGATGGAGCAGGGAGTTGGAGACGAAGGTCTCGCGCGCGCCTAGTCTCAGCCATTCGCGCCGCAAGAGGCTGGCAAGCGCAGCTTAGAACCCCGGCGCGTGCGCTTGCAGCATCCCGAAGGGAGGCATGAGCCGGACCAGCGCGCAGCCTGGGCGGCGGGAGCTACGCGCTTCGCTCCTTGGGGCCATGCCGCCTCCTCGCAGGCAATGCCACATGTGAGGCAATGACCGCTCTTCATCTCTCCAAGCGCCTCAGAACCTCAAGTCGGCGTGTCGCGCCCCTACCCAACTCCCACATTTGTGATCAAAATGTGACCCTGTGCAGCCCGCTGTGATGTTGACAAGACGACCTGCGGGTACAGTGGGGACTACGAGGCGCGGCGAGCGCATCTGGGGCGTTCGTTGGGCGCGGGTCAGACGCGCGGGTGTGGATGTAGCGGCCGGCGAATGACAGGAGACGGCGCCCTCGACTACACCTGCAGAGTGGGTTTACGGCTCGCGGTGTCACAGGGGCACAACTGGCGCACATCCAGGAGATGCGACCGATTGGGTGAGCTTTGCAGGGCGAGCGCTTGGCCGTCCGCTTGCCATTGTGTAGACCGCAAACAGTCTATAGACGGCCGCCACACTCCAGTCGATACGCCATCGTACTGATGAGGCCATGAGGAAGAGATGTCGTCGGCCGTACAGACCCTACTCAGGTCGGATGTTGAGTCTAGATTCACGAAGGCGCCTGACAGCGGAATCGCTGTCATTGGCTGCGCCTGGATTATCGTGACCGAGAGGAGGCATGCTCCGCTGCAGGGCTGGCGCCCTGAGCGTCTCCAAACAGTATCTCGACGAGGTCCTGTACACAACCCAGACCTACCCCTGAGGAATCGAGATGGACTGCGCGTCAGCGCATATCCGCGCCACCGTGTTAGGCCTCTCTGCGGCGCAGCGGGCGTGAAGAGGTCCAGGGCTCGTGTCACGGCAGAAAATGAATCGCATATGAAGGCCACACTACTGACCGCCGTGAATCAGGAACTCAGAATTTCGCTTACGGTGATCAAGGGCTCTGCAACGACACTCCTACAGCACGAGCGGCGCCTTCCGCGCGCCGAGCAACAGGAGTTTCTCCGTACCATCTCCGGCGCCACCGACCAGTTGGAGGCGTCGCTCGATTACCTCGCCCGGCTCGCGACGCTGGAGGCGGAGCCGCTTGCGCTCAGGAAGGTTCCCATCGATCTGGTGCGCGTGGTGCGTCAGTCGATCGAGGCGTTCGACGAGAAGCACTCTGGGCAGCAGAGACATTGGCAGGACGCCTACAGAGTGCGCCACGCCGGCGTCTCCAGCAGGCGTACGCGAGCCCGCTATCGGGTGCGGGCTGACGCACATTGGCTCTCCATCGCCATCTATTTCCTGCTGGAGCGCGCGTCCCTGCAGAAATTAGCCGATGAAGCCATCGACGTCCTCTTCCGACCGCTTACAGCCAACCAAGCTCGACCACTCGGCGCATCGCATCCCGCTAGCTACGCCACGGTCGAGGGGGAAGCTCTCCTTTCTGCGGGCCGACCGACTCGACAGTGCGTGCTGACGACTATCCGCTGCGTCAGTCCGTCTGCTCCACCCAGCGAGATCAAGTTGCTCGCTGGCGCGCTATTCGCCCTGGTGAACACCGCCGTCGGGCAGGACATGGCCGAACTGGGCCTTGGCTATGCGCTGTGCCAGCGCATCGTGCAACTTCACGGTGGTGAGATGTGCGTCGAGGGCGCAAACGCGAGCGAGCCAAACACTGGAGCGCGGGGCGTTTTCCATGTAGTGCTGCCGACCGAAGGAGGAACATCAGGGAGCGCAGTCAGAAAGAAGTAACTCAGCTATGCCCGCGAACAAGGTGACGATTCTCGTGGCTGATGATGATCCGCGCATCGTACGTCTGGTGACGCGCAACCTGCAGTTGGCCGGGTACCAGACGCTCTCTGCGCGCGACGGACAGCAGACCCTCGAAGAGATTGAGTCCAAGGAACCGGCCCTCGTACTGCTTGATGTGCGTATGCCCGGACTCAATGGATTCGAGGTCTGCAGGCGCGTACGCGAGTTCTCCACGGTGCCCATCATCATCGTGACGGCTCGGGAGCAGGAGGAGGACCGCATTGGTGGGCTCGATCTGGGCGCCGATGATTACTTGACCAAACCGTTTGGCATGGGGGAATTGCTCGCGCGTGTCCGCGCCGTGCTACGGCGCGGACAGTGGGACGCGATCAAGTCGGAGCGGGAATCTCGTCCGCAGATTACGGTGGGCGACCTCACGATTAACTTGGCGCAGCGACAGGTGACAGTACAGGGTCGCGTCGTGCAGTTGACGCCCACCGAGTATCACGTCGTGGCGTACCTAGCGCAGAACCTGGGCCGTATCGTGACGCCAGATCTCCTTCTGGAGCACGTGTGGGGAGACGAGTATGCCAGCGAGCATCATCTCCTCATTGTCAACATCAACCGGGTGCGGCGGAAGGTGGAGCCTGACCCTGCGCATCCGATCTATATCATCACTAGAAAGGGCATCGGCTATCTGATGCCGCCACATCGTGTGACTTCACGCGAGGTGTCCGGAACGGCATGACCACAAGAACCGGGCGGTCACACCGTCACCATCAAGCTATTGGAAACGTGTCGCCGCTTCGCGCGTAACCACGGGAGGTAGGAAGCAGGCCGCTGGCCGCGCAATACAATGGGAGAGCGTACACTATGCTGCGAGCAGCGCATGCGACCTTACGCGAGCAGGCACAGACGCCGTTGGCCACGGCGGAGGACCTCAGGGAGCGCTAAGCCACTGGCCTCAATGACAGCAATGACACCAGTAAGCCGCCCGCGAGTAACAGACCAGTGAAATGTGGGCGCGAGGCGAAGAGTCCGTGTGAGATGAGTGGCACGCAGCGTGGCAGGCAGGCTGGGCATGATCGCCATCGCGTGTACCTGGTCGCCATACCCGATACCATCGAGACCCATCGGCAGAGCCAGCGCGTGGCGCGCAAGCGAATGCGTATGTAACGCCTAGCGGGTGCGGCGATGAGCATCATCTTTACTGAACACTATGTTGTTCGCAGACTGAGCAGCGCCGGGCGCGGAGCCCGGCTTCACCAACTGCGCCTCAAACCAGCCCCGCGCATCGAAGACCCTCCTCGCATTCTTGCGCCTGGCGCCACGCGTGTCTTCGTCAGCATGGGGTGGATCTCGTTTGAGAAGAACATGCAATGGATCGTCGCTGCGCTCGGACTGCTCAAGCGACACGGACAATTGATGGAAAGGATAAAGGTCTTCATCGGAGGACCGCCTCATTATGCCGAGGCGCAAGCCCTTCTTGACGCAACGATTCGCGAGTATGGGCTAGGCGGTGTGGTCGTACAACATCCACAGACGAATGTCCCTGTGGACTATTATGCGGCCTGTGATCCGAGTATCCTTGTTTCTCCCGCCGAGGGACTGCCCAACGTCGCCATCCAATCACTCAGCGCAGGACGACCAGTCATGATCTGTGCGGCGGCGAACGCGGAGCAAGTCATTGAAGACGGTAGCACAGGGTGGGTCGTGCGGTCGGGGGATCTTGATCACCTGGCGGACACCACCGCGTACGTTGCCGCTCTTCTGGATATAGCGCTTCAGGCTCTGCGCAACGCTCTGCGCAACGCTCTCCGCAACGCTCTCCGCAACGCTCTCCGCGACGCCTCTGCTACAGAAGGAGCGCATAATGACCCAGGGAGCCGGGGATTCCGAGACAGAGATGTCGCCGCTGCGATATCCAGTACCGAGAGTATGCGCTGTCATCGCAGACCAGCGAGGTCGTATCCTCTTGTGTCGCTATGGTTGTAACTCCCAATGGGAGCTTCCAGGCAGCGACATTCAGAGAGATCAGGGCATTGAAGAGGCGCTCGTGCAAGGGATATCCAGTGAAACAGGGCTGGTGGTCGCTATGCGCTATGTGGTAGGAGTTTATCATGTCCCGCGAGAGAAGGTCGTTCGAGGTGACGCTGAGGCGCGCCACGAATTATTGCTCTGTGTCGCCTGCAGGATTGTCGCCGGAAGGTTGCGTCCGGCCACCGAAGCGCGCGAGCTAGAATTCGCTCTTGCCTATCCGCTCGCCTCAGTGCCAATGCGTCCGCTGATTCGGCAGTGCATCAGCGATTACCGCTCCCATCGCTTACGCGCAGCCGTTTCGTGAGGTGATCACCGAGCTACTCACCGTGTCGGTTTACCATGCGCTATCGAGGAATTATACCAAAAGATGACATGTTGATGTAGAATAGAGGCATGGCAAGACGCATCACACTGACGACGAAACTGAGTATGGACGAGCTGGAGCGCCGTTACCGCCGCGCCAGTGAGGGGATGG
>Ga0070706_100001646_pt1 | contig 23245 bp, 16 predicted proteins | sample KBSK5501metaG_FD_65476 | JGI IMG/M metagenome (GOLD analysis project Ga0070706, IMG submission 65476) | Corn, switchgrass and miscanthus rhizosphere microbial communities from Kellogg Biological Station, Michigan, USA - KBS K5-50-1 metaG | ecosystem: Host-associated > Plants > Roots >... | reverse complement strand
CTCGCTACGGTAAGAATAAAGGGCTTCGATCTCGATCACGGCACCGCTGTCCCGCTCTACTTTCTGCAACGAAATGGTTGGCATGGCCGCGTGGTAGCGCTCGGCTACAGCTTCCTCTCTAACGAAGATCACATTCGCTTCGGCAATTGCATCAAGCAAGCCGTGGACGTAATTGGCTATCCCGTGGCCTTCATCGCCAGCGGAGATCTCAGTCACCGACTGAAGCCCGATGCGCCCGCGGGCTACGATACGCAGGCACACTTGTTCGATGAGGAAGTAGTAGATGCGATTCGCAGCAGTTCGACGAGCCGGATCGTCAACATCGATCAGGAACTGCGCCGAACGGCAGGAGAGTGCGGTTATCGTTCGATGCTGGTCGCGCTGGGTGTTGCTCAAGGTCTTGAACCGTCTTGCGAAGTGATCAGTTACGAGGCGCCGTTTGGCGTCGGTTATTTGGTCGCGCAACTACTCGCCGCTGGGAGTGCGGACATCTCGTCCGCCCAGTCCCTCGACTCACAAACCGGCGCCGAGTTACCCGACCTTGCGCGCGAGGTCGTTGAGACTTTCTCGAGAGAAGGCCAGATCATCCCTGCTCCTGAGAGTCCTTCAGAGTTTCTCAGACAGCGCGCAGCCTGCTTTGTTTCTATCAAATCCGCGAATGGTGATCTGCGTGGTTGCATTGGAACGATCGAGCCCGTGAAAGATACGCTGGCTGAAGAATTGATCGCCAACGCGATTAGCGCGGCCACGCGCGATCCTCGCTTCCCGCCAATCAGTGAACAGGAACTGTCAGGATTGAGGTATTCAGTGGACGTTCTTTCACCGCCAGAGCCCGCCAGCATGCAGAATTTGAATCCGAGCGTTTACGGAGTGATTGTGGAAGACGAGAGTGGCCTGCGGCGAGGTTTGCTGCTGCCTAATCTCGAAGGAATTGACACAGCAACCAAGCAGGTAGAGATTGCTTCGCGAAAAGCCGGCATCCCGCCTGGCTCTGAGATCAAGCTCTTCCGTTTTCGCGCCGATAGATACGGGGAAGAAGCAGCAAAGCGCTAAGCTAAGGGCTCCTATTGCCCTTTGCTCAGATGTCGAGGTTTCTCACGTCCAGCGCGTTGTCTTCGATGAACTTGCGGCGCGGCTCGACAGCATCGCCCATCAAGACAGTAAAGATTTCGTCAGTTTCGACAGCGTCATCGATGCGCACCTGCAACAGCGTGCGTGTCTCCGGATTCATCGTCGTCTCCCACAACTGCTCCGGATTCATTTCGCCCAGGCCTTTATATCGTTGAATCGTCAAATCCTTCTTGGCCGCGGCGAGCACGCGCTCAAGCAGGGCTTCACGTGTGGCGATCTCTTCGCTGGCACCGTTCTCTCCGGCCACGAACGGCGGTGCTAGCCGATCCTCAAGCTTCATGAACAGCTCGACAGCTTTTTGAAACTCGACATAGCTGGCAAAATTCCAATCGATGGTGACGGCCACTCCAGAGTTTGTGATGGTGTCGATTTCCCAGAGGCCGTGCTCCTCGTCCGTTGACAGTTCGGTTTTGTAACCAGCCTTTGCCAACACCCCTTCAACGCGCGCCATCAAGTCGCCATCCTGGAATGTCCGCCGCAATGTGGTGCCGTCTTCGCGCAGCACGCCTTTCTTGCCGGCAAAGGCTACGAGCAAAGTCTCAAGCAGATGCGCGTCACCACGCAATCGACGCGTGGCCTTCTCGCAATAGCGTCTGAATTCAACCATGCGCTCGAGTGAGCGAGCCAGTTGCGCCCCTTCAGTCACAGTCTTGGTCGAAGCAGACTTGACCTTCATGTCGGTCGTCGCCTGACGCATCAAGTAGCGAACCATCGACCCTTCGTCTTTGATGTACTCTTCTTTCTTCCCTCTTTTTACTTTGAACAGCGGCGGCTGAGCGATGTAGACGTAGCCTTGCTCAACCAACTGCGGCATCTGGCGGAAGAAGAAGGTCAACAGCAGCGTGCGAATGTGCGAACCGTCAACGTCGGCGTCAGTCATCAGAATGATTCGATGGTAACGCAGCTTGGCGATGTCGAAATCTTCTTTACCGATGCCGGTGCCGAGCGCCGTGATCAGCGATTTGATTTCGTTGTGCGCCAGCATCTTGTCAAAGCGTGCTTTCTCGACGTTCAGAATCTTGCCTTTGAGAGGAAGGATTGCCTGGTTGCGACGATCGCGGCCCTGCTTGGCTGAGCCGCCGGCCGAATCACCCTCGACGATGTAGATTTCCGACAGCGCGGGATCTCGCTCCTGACAATCGGCGAGCTTACCTGGCAGCATTGTCGAACCGAGCGCTCCTTTTCGCACGATTTCACGGGCCTTTCGCGCGGCTTCTCGCGCCCGCGCCGCATCGAGTGACTTGCCCACAATCCGACGCGCGACTGTCGGGTTCTGCTCAAGAAACTCTGTCAGTCGATCATTGAGAAACGATTCGACCGCGCCCTTCACGTCGGAATTGAGCTTGCCTTTCGTCTGGCCTTCAAACTGTGGTTGCGGCAGCTTGACGGAGATGACTGCCACCAGGCCCTCACGGACGTCGTCGCCACTGAGCGAGCCCTTGAAGTTCTTCGCCAGGCCGGACGACTGACCATAAGCATTGATCGTGCGTGTGAAGGCCGAGCGAAATCCGGAGAGGTGCGTACCTCCATCAACCGTGTTGATGTTATTGGCGAACGAATAGACTTTCTCGTCATAGCCATCGTTGTACTGAATGGCTACTTCGATCGAAAGCGCGTCTCCGACCTTTTCGAAATAGATAGGCTTGTCGTGCAGAACGGTTTTGTTTTTGTTCAGGTGTCGAACGAACTCGGCTATACCACCGCGATAATAAAACTCATGTGACTTTTCAGGTTCTTCACGCTCATCATGGATCGTGATCCGAATACCCTTGTTGAGAAACGCCTTTTCGCGAAGTCTTTCCGAGAGCTTGTCGAAACTGAATTCAATCGAATCAAAAATTTCCGGGTCAGGCTTGAATGTGATCTTGGTCCCGCGCTTTCGCGTCTTGCCAGTCTGTTCCAAACTGTCCTGAGCCACACCCCGCACGTACTCTTGTTCGTAAGTCTTACCGTCTCTCCAGATTTCGACGTGAAGCCACTCAGAAAGAAAGTTTACGACTGAAACACCTACGCCATGCAGTCCACCCGAGACCTTGTAAGCATTCGAGTCGAACTTGCCGCCGGCATGAAGTTTCGTCATCACTACTTCTGCGGCAGATCTTCGCTCTTTCTTCATCATATCGACAGGAATACCGCGGCCGTTGTCGACGACTGTTATTGAGTTGTCGAGATGGATTGTCACTTCTACGGCGTCGCAGTATCCCGCGAGAGCTTCGTCGATCGAATTATCAACAACCTCATAAACCAGGTGGTGGAGCCCTAACTCGCCGGTTGAGCCGATGTACATCGCCGGCCGCTTGCGCACGGCATCGCGTCCTTCGAGTACGGCGATCGACGACGAGTCATACGTTTCCTTCTTGCTTTTCAAATTTGATGGTGCAGTTGCCAATTCGTTTTGTTACCCTTCAATTTCGTCCTTAATAATTCGGTCAGATCACCTGCCAGCCGTCACCATTGCTGTTTTCGATTCCCGCTCGTTCGTTGCTGCGCCCGCGCAGACCTCATAGAAACTTGCCCGCATATTGAACCGCTCAAAGTGACTCCTCTTTGAAGTTGTGAGGAATGTTTGACTGCGTCCGTCCAGGTATTCCAAAAGGCGTTCAATACGGCTTCCGTCGAGTTCAGCATCCACGTCGTCAATGAGGAAAACCGGGTAATCTTGATGCTTGGAATAATACACTGAAATGGCCGCTAAATCAAGTGTTATCAATGCGCTACGCTGTTGGCCGGAGCTGCCAAAACTGCGGAGATCCCGGCTTCCGAAAAGGATTTGCAGATCGTCACGGTGTGGGCCAACGAGACATGCCCCAGCAAACATTTCGGCCTGCATTCGAGTTTGCAGATGCTGGTCGATCAGCTCCTCGTAATTCTTGAGATCGCCCTTGCCTTCGAGCGATGAAACATAACGAATCGAGATGTTGTCGCTGAACAAGCCGTGCTCAAGCGCTTCATTTAAGAGTTCGACGTAATCAGTTCGCGCGCGATGAATCTGGGAACTCAGAGAGATCAGCTGTTTGTTCCACGGATCGACTAGTTTCCTCAGATCTTCCCGTAGCAATCGATCTTCGGCCGCTTGCCGTAAAAGTCGCTTCTTTTGGCTGATTATCTTGTTGTAGTCTGCAAGGGTCTGTGCATACGACGGATGCAGCGAGACTGCTCCCCGATCAAGGAAGCCACGCCGCGCGTCGGGACCGCCACGGACAACTTGCAACTCATCCGCGGTGAAACAAACGGCGTGCAATTGCGCTGCGTAACGCGAGATAGGCTCGCGTTTGCCGTTCACCTCTGTCCGTTTTGTGTTTCCCTGAATACTTACCCGCAGGTCGCGCTCGAGTCCGTTTCCTCGAGCCACGGTGCCTTGAACGAAAGTAAAAGTTTCGCCAAACTTTACGATTTCATTTAGGTGTCTGGTACGAAAAGATTTTGCGTGGGCCAGAAGATAGACCGCTTCCAGCCAGTTCGTCTTGCCTTGGCCATTATTACCAAACAGGATGTTCAGGCCGTTTTCCCAGATAATCTCGCCTCTTAAGTTCCGAAACTGCTGTGTCTCGATAGATCTGAGAAACATGATGAAATTGTAGCACAGCCTCTACGTCATAATTACGGGTTCAGTGGGCATAAGAAAACGAGCGCCGTGGTTTCGGCGCTCTTTTTCTTTGTTAGTTTTTCGTCTTGATGAGTGAATCGATTGACTCTTTGATGACGTTTCACAATCGCATCGGCATAAGGACGTATCTGTAGTCGTGCGTGTCTTCGCTTACCGGCCGCAGCTGAGCTTGCGAATTTCCGTCTTTGAATTCGAAAACGACCTTCTCTGATCCGACAACATTAAGAAAGTCTAGCAAGTATTGCGCATTGAAACCGATTTCAGTCTCTTCGCCGGCGAAATCCGTCGTAACTGTCTCGCGCGCTTCACCCTCTTCGGCATTTTGAGAGCTTATCAGCAACTGCTCTTTGCTCAAATGCAGCCTGATAGCATGTGAGCGATCATCGGCCATTAAAGCCACTCTCCGAATCGCCTGGTTGAGAGCGATCGTATCGAAAGTGGCCGACTGATCATTATTCTTCGGCATAACCATTTCATAGTTAGGAAATTGCCCGGATAACATTCTCGAGATTAACAATCGTGAGCCTACTTGAAAGTAAACGTGATTATCGTCAGCGCCGAAGTTTATGTCACCATCGAAGTCAGACGTAAGTTTGGTCAGTTCCGCGAGCGTCTTCCGTGGTATTAAAACATCTAAACCTTCACTTGGAAGATCTTTTCCGAGTTCTTTTGTCGCGATGAGAGCGAGCCTGTGGCCATCGGTTGTAACCATCTTCACGGACTGCTTATCGAACTCAAACTTGGCACCAGACAGCGTATAACGTCCTTCCTCCTGGGTGATGGCAAAGATCGTGCGGTCAATGAGTAACTTCAACACCGCGGCCGATAGCTTAAAGGGCGTCGACTTGAAGCCTGGTAACTCCGGGAACGTTTCTTTCGATATGCCCGGCAGTCTGAACTTTGACCGATCGCATTCGACGGTAACCCATTCGTTCTCTTCTTTCCTAAAACTGACGGCAGCGTCAGGAAGCAATCTGGCGATATCGAACAGCTTACGTGCCGGAATGCATATCGCGCCTTGGGTTTTTATTTCGTCAGCGTCCGCGTCGCACCGGATAGTTACATCGAGGTCAGTCCCGCTAATTCTAATTGAGTTTTCACCGGCCGACTCGATCAGTATATTCGCCAAGACGGGAATAGTATTCTTTCTTTCAACTATTCCTTGCACCAGGGCAAGCTCTTTCTGCAAAGCATTTCGGCCGATTAGGAATTGCATTTAGTTGCTCCCAAACATTGTTGGTCTTTATATCACAAGTCTACAAACACACCGGACATTCTTCTAATATGCCCCAAGGAAAAAACAAGTGGTTGAGATCTTAGTAATAGTAGTATCGATATACGGATCTGTGAAAGCATGGCGTAACTAGTTGACGCTACCTTAATATCCAGCAACCGACCAGCGGAATATACCTTCTGGAAAATGATTGAGCAATGACTGGTCCATGTCCAATCGTGAACTCTGAAAGATGCTCTGTGGAAATTCCGTGTGCTCCGCAAAGTTTCCTGTGGATCCTAAGGGCTTAGACTTTCTATCAATCTATGTACAGTTCTATTTAGTTCAGAATCGGATGCGATAAAACGATTAATCTTTTCCACAGAATACATCACCGTCGTGTGATGTTTACCTCCAAATTGCCTTGCGATTTCCGGATAGCTTTTTCTTGTCAAGCGCTTGCAAAGATACATGGCAACTTGCCTGGGAACGAGGATGTGTTTGGCGTTTGACCGAGTTCTTAGGCTGTCGATGCCTATCTTGTAGTAATCGGCCACGGCCTTCTGAATTCGAGAAATCGATACGAAGTTTTCGTCATCACGGCGCGAGATTCCTCGCAAAGCATCCTCTGCAAGTGCCTTAGAAAGCGGCAAGCCACGAAGCGAGGACATTGCTAACACTCGGATGAGCGAACCCTCGAGTTCTCTGATGTTGTGTTTGCTGTTGCCTGCTAAATAGAGGGCGACATCATCGGGAAGATTAATTTGCTGAAGTTCTGCTTTTCGTCGGAGTATTGCGACTTTGGTTTCTAGATCGGGCGGCTCGATATCGGCGATCAATCCCCATTCAAACCGAGAATGCAGTCGCTCTTCAATTTCAGGAATCTCACGCGGTGGACAGTCAGAAGTCAGTACAATCTGCTTCTGGCTGTCGTACAAAGCATTAAAGGTATGAAAAAACTCCTCCTGCGTTCGTTCCTTTCCCGCAATGAACTGAACATCGTCGATTAAAAGCACATCAATAGTGCGGTACCTCTCGCGAAAGGCCTGAGTCTTATCGTAACCGTACCTGATGGCGTTGATAAGCTCATTCATGAAACGCTCGAGCGAAAGGTAGGCTACCTGCAACCTTGGATTAGCTTGACTAATTGCGTGGCCGGCAGCCTGGATGAGATGTGTCTTGCCCAGGCCGACGCCACCGTAGAGGTATAAGGGGTTGTATGTCTTGCCAGGGGCTCCAGCAACGGCCAGCGCTGCAGCGTGAGCGAACCGATTGCACGACGCTACGACGAATGAGCCGAACGTATACTTTTCACTGAGCGTCGACGTAGGAAGAGCAACTCCATTCGGATCAAGCTGATCAGCTTGCTGAGCGGTAACCCGGTCTAATGACCGTTCATCTGTTGCCTCGGAACTATTCGTTTCGCTTCTCGAACCACGACGCGCGTGATCGTCGGCTGCGTCCGTCAAAATCACCCACTCGATTCGGTATTCGTCCAGTCTCGACTCAACTAGAGATTCCTCGAGAGCGCGAGCATATTGAGAAATAATCCAGTCTTTAACGACCGCGTTTGGCGCGGAGATCCGCAGCACCGGCGCCGCGCCGCTCCGAAATACCTTCAACGGACGAAACCATGTTTCAAAGGCTTGTTTAGTTAATCTGCGCTCCACCGCCTCAAAGAAGGGTGAGCACAAGAACTCTTGAAATTCCAGGGGCATCGCTGAGAATAACGCGTACTACGTTGTACAAGAACGCCTAATCGGCGTGTGACACAAACCGGGAAGCAGACCACGCGCACCGTAGCACAACGCCGAAAACGGTTGCAAGGAAAACAGGCAAGAAGTTTAACTGGGCGCCCTATCAGGTTAATAATAGTCGGCACCTGGTTAGCGAGCAGTCGAGCATTTTAAACAGTAGTATTACCTGTACTACGATCCTGCTGAAGCGGAGGCTGAGGTATTGTCATAGCGCTCGTGAAGGAGGGCCTCGTAAATGCGGTTGAGGTCGAGCGAGTTGTAGTACTCAATTTCTATTCTTCCCGGCGAGCCCGGCTTAAGCGGAACGATTCTTACCTGAGTTCCAAGGTGCCTGCGCAGTCTTACCTCCGCAGCCCGCACATTGGGATCTGCTTGAGCAACGGTACGGTTGAGAGCGGGACGCACTGCCTCGGACAGATGTCGAACGCGACGTTCGGTCTCACGAACTGACCAATTGTTCCTGAGGATTCTTTGAGCGAATCTTCGTTGGAGCTGTGCATTGTCAATGCCTAGTAGGGCTCGAGCATGACCAAACGAGAGCTTTTCGCGTTCGAGAAGCAACTGGATTTCTGCGGGCAGTTTGAGGATTCGTAAGTAGTTCGTGATGAATGTACGATCCCGACCGACGCGGTCTGCAACTTGCTCCTGTGTGAGGTGGAGGGAATCGATTAACTTCTTATATGCTTTTGCCTCTTCGACGGGATTCAACTCTTGACGCTGGATGTTCTCGATCAGAGCCAGCTCAAGAACCTTATCGTCCGGAATCTCGCGAATGATCGCCGGGATCCGAGTCAGGCCGGCGAGTTGTGCCGCGCGCCATCTTCTTTCGCCGGCTATCAATTCAAATAGGCCGCCCCAGCGCCTGACAAGAAGAGGCTGGATGATTCCACTCATACGGATAGACTGAGCGAGCTCCTCCAGCTTGGCCTCATCGAAATGAGTGCGCGGCTGCTGCTGGTTCGGGCGAATAAGGTCTAGTCCGATCTCCAGAACTTCTTCGTTATCCGGTTGCGACGAAGCTGTCGAGAGCAGCGCGTTCAGACCCCGGCCCAGCGGTTTCTTGGTCACGGGCCAATACCTCCTTTGCGAGTTGTGAGTAGGATTCCGCACCGCGGGAGCGCGGGTCATAGTAAATAATCGGCTTGCCATGGCTAGGCGCTTCGGCGAGACGCACATTCCTTGGAATGACGGTTTGAAAGACTAGGGTTCCGTAAAAATTTCTGAGCTCCAACGCAACGGCGGGCGACAGATTAATCCGTTCATCGTACATTGTGAGGAGCAGCCCTTCGATCTTTAGCGACGGGTTTAACGCGCGGCGGATTCTTGTTAAGGTGTTGAAGAGGTCAGAAACACCTTCAAGTGCGTAGTACTCGCATTGTATGGGAATCAGAAGCGAGTCAGCTGCCGCCAACGCGTTGAGGGTGAGCAAGTTTAACGCGGGAGGGCAATCAAAAATAATGAAATCGTAGCGGTGGGAAATCGGTGATATCACACTTCTAAGTAGTTGTTCGCGATTGGGCAGGTCGATCATCTCAATCTCAGCCCCTGCCAGATTTCGATCAGATGGCAATAATTCGAGGCCGAATTCGGTGGGTAAGATGGCGTTTTCAATAGGCTCGTCTAGAATTAAGACTTGGTAGACAGTCTTCCGGAAGCTCGCGCGCTGTATTCCCAGCCCCGACGTAGCATTCGCTTGCGGGTCGATGTCGACAAGGAGTATTCGGTGATTCATCCTCGCCAGGGAGGCAGCGAGGTTAATTGCGGTAGTCGTCTTTCCGACACCACCTTTTTGGTTCGCAACGGCTATAATCTTTGCCATTCAGTGGCCCGTGCAGCCAATAAGATGAAGCAACACTTTAACATATATACATGGCAAATGATCACCATTGTTTTCGGCGTCAGATTTGTCTACGGGAACGCCAGTGATGTTTCACGTGAAACGTCTGACGCTAGCCGCGAAGCGATCGGTTTATTACGCTGCGCTCAGGTGGACGAGAAGGCTGGAAAGCGCCGCCGGCGTTATGCCGGGGATTTGGCGGGCTTGCCCGAAATTGCTGGGACGAACACGTTCCAGCCGCTCTACCATCTCCCAGGAAAGGCTTCCCACACGTCGATAGGAAAACGCCGGCGGTATGTTCAGCGCATCATGCTGATTCAGGCGCTTGAGAGTGGCATTTTGTGAATTCAGGTATCCGGCATAAAGCTCGTCGGCTAACGTGGATTCCAAATCCGTGATTCTTAATTCATTTTGGTCGTTCGTCGGCAAGAGAGTCATAAGCAGCTCCGGACTAACGTTTGGCCTAAAAGCCAACTGCCTCAATGTTATAGAATCGCCGAGGTCTTGCCCTGTTAACGAGGTCAACTGCGCATAGCGGCCATGGGAGCGGCTGAGCCGAATTTCTAGTGCCGCGCGCGCTTTTGCCAGACGGGCCCTTCTTTCGTTAAAACGATCCCAATCTTTATCTCCGACTAACCCCAAGTCACGACCATAGCTTTCCAGCCGTTCATCGGCATTATCGTGCCTCAGGGCTAAGCGGCATTCGGACCGCGACGTAAACATACGATATGGTTCGTCAACGCCATCCCTGATCAAGTCATCGACGAGCACTCCGATGTACGATTCGCGCCGATGCAGTCGGAACATCCCGCGACCCTTCGAGCCAAGAGCTGCATTAATGCCTGCCAATAGCCCTTGGCAGCCAGCTTCTTCATAACCGGTCGTTCCATTAATCTGGCCCGCCAAAAACAAACCTCGAAGGCGAGCGGTCTCCAGGAAAGGTGAGAGTTCCCGAGGGTCGACGAAATCGTACTCGATCGCGTAGCCCGGTCGAATGATTTGAGCTTCTTCGAACCCCGGAATGAGACTTACGAGTTCCTGTTGAAGCTGAGCTGGCAGAGAGGTCGAAAAGCCGTTCAAATAGACTTCATTGGTCGCATACCCTTCGGGTTCAATGAAGAGTTGATGCCGGCTCTTATCAGGAAATTTAACTACCTTATCCTCAATCGAAGGGCAGTAACGGGGCCCGATGCTAGTAATCTCGCCGGAATAGAGCGGCGATTCATGGAGATTTTTCCTGATCTGCTCGTGAACGGCGTCATTCGTATAGCCCAGGTAACAGTTCAGCTGTTTCTGCCGAATTTCATCTGTTGAAAACGAGAACGGTACCGCGCGCTCGTCTGGCGGTTGGGGATCAAAGGCATCCCAGTTGATGGTTCGACCGTCGAGCCGCGGAGGAGTGCCGGTTTTTAAGCGACCTACGGGGAATCCAAGGCGCCTGAGGGCGGCTGCGAGCTCGACCGAAGGAGGCTCACCGGTGCGACCACCGCCGTACGTAGCGCGCCCGGTATGAATCCGCCCATTGAGAAAAGTTCCAGTGGCGACGACAACGCTTTTTGCGCCTATTCGCCGCGCGTCCTGCAGCTCAACCCCAGAGATGCGGTTTTTGTTTACGAGTAAGTCAGTCACCAGGCCTTGCCTGAGACTTAGGTTCGGCGTGCCCTCAAGCGTGCGACGCATCTCTACACGATAAAGAACGCGATCCGCCTGAGCCCTGGGTGCCTGCACAGCGGGTCCGCGCGAGCGATTGAGTAGACGGAACTGAATTCCTGTGCGATCGATGACGCGACCCATAATGCCGCCAAGAGCATCGACTTCGCGGACGAGGTGGCCTTTGCCAATTCCGCCAATGGCGGGATTGCAAGACATCTGTCCAATCAGATCGAGATTAAGCGTCAGAAGCGCAGTCTTTGCTCCCATCCTCGCTGCGGCCGAAGCGGCTTCGCAGCCCGCATGGCCTGCGCCAATGACAACTACATCAAAGCATTCATCGAAAATCATAGCGGTGCTTGTTTCGAATCGTATTAAGAAATCTGTTTTCGACCCGGGAAAAGCCGGCGCAGCTATTTCCCAATGCAAAAAGTAGAAAAGATCTGGCCTAGGATCTCGTCTGTTGTAGTTTCACCAGTAATCTCTCCTAACAGCCGCAGTGCATTATGGAGTCCCACAAGAACAAGTTCTTCACTTGCGCACTGAGTGATCAAATCTTCGGAGGATTCGATCGCATGAACTGCTCGCAATAACAAGTCATGATGGCGCGCATTCGTGACGAGCAATCCTTCACTAGATGAACCCGGCTGTGCGAACGGTTCGAGTATAGCAGCGCGAAGGTCTTCTAGTCCCGCCTCGGTCTTCGCTGAAACGGCGAGCGAGCCGACGCAGTTTTGGGTCGAGCAAATCTTATTCTGAAATCGGTCGGCGGAAAAGGCTAAGAGGTCACTCTTATTGAGCGCGATCAGGTGCCGCTTGGTTTCGACCTCGGAAAGCACCATTCGATCTTCATCAGCGAAAGGTTGCGATCCGTCGATGACGGCGATAACCAGATCAGCATCGGCGGCCTCACGCCTCGTTCGATCGACTCCGATCGACTCGATTTGATCAGTGGAAGAACGAATACCCGCCGTGTCAATTAGTAAGACAGGCACTCCGGTCAAGTCGATAGCCTCAGTAATCGTGTCGCGGGTCGTGCCTGGAATGTTTGTTACAATCGCTCGGCCGCGTCCCAGTAACATATTGAACAGACTGGACTTACCGACATTAGGCCGTCCGACGAACGCCACGCTTAAACCATCATGAAGAAGTCTTCCCTTCCCAAAGGTGCCCGCCAGTGTAGACAGTCGTCTTCGTACGAGTTGAAGCGAACTCAGGATTTCATCATGCTCCATCGTCGGTAAATCCTCTTCGACAAACTCCAGCGAGGATTCAAGTCGGACGATGATTTTCAGCAAATCATCTTTCGCAGATCTGACCCTTTCGGAAATCTCACCTTTCAACTGCCGCGTTGCCTGACGGAGCGCATCATCCGTTTGTGCATCGATGAGATCGCGGATCGCCTCGGCCTCGGTAAGCTGCATGCGACCGTTCGTAACAGCGCGCAACGAGAATTCTCCAGGATCTGCAAGACGGGCATCGAGTCTAAGAACCACATCGATGACAGCCCGCAGCAAGACTGGTGAGCCATGACAGTGCAATTCGACAACGTCCTCGCCAGTAAACGAGTTGGGCCCTTTGAAAAAGCACACGAGTGCCTGATCCAGCGTTTCTCCGGTAAACGGGTCGAGGAGGTTTCTCAAACTCAGGACGCTTGGTGAGGGATTGAATGATTGCGAGCCGGTTAGTATGCGGAGAATATCGAGTGACTCCGGTCCGCTAATTCGAATGACGCCGATACCGCTTCGACCGGGCGGAGTAGACAGGGCAACAATAGATTCGGTTTGCAGACCCACGGCAGGGACAATGAAATAATAGCTACTGTGAGCGTCAGCCGACTGGCGACTTGAGGCTAACTCTGAGGCGGCGGGCGTTGCCTTCGCCAATGGACTCGGTCGCGAGGTCCTCTTCGTCGGCTAGCGAAAGGTGAATCACTCGCCGCTCAGTTGGATCCATCGGACCGAACACGAATGCCGAAGACGTTGCGCGGACTTGACGCGCTGCATGATATGCCATCGCTCGTAACTCAGCCTCTCGCGCGGCGCGATAGTTGTTCGCGTCGCAAATGATTCTCTGGCCTTTCGGCAGAGTACGACCAAGCGCTTGGTTGAGAATCTGCTGAAGGGCATCAAGTAATTCGCCGCCCTGATTGAGAAGGAGCGCACTGTCGGCTCCCTCAATTCCAAGCAAACAGCCTGTCTCTGATTCTGCCGCTGTGGCCCGCAGATCAAAACCGGCGCCATCGAAGATTGAATTGATTAGTTGCTCAGCTTTAATACAGGTCTCGTGCATCGCTAATAGGAGGCAGATTGTACCGCAAGAAAGGTCGACTGACCATGTACGAACGACGCAGAAGGACTTAATCCGGGTGTGGTTTCTAAGGTGGTGTTACTGGTTATTCCTTTTTCCTTACAAAGATGTCTCCGCGCTTGATGAGTCCGGCCTTGCCTGCGAGCGTGTTTAGGACGGAATCAAGCAGGTCTTTGTTCTCGAGCCTGAAGCTTGTCACTCCGGCCGCGGTGCTGTCCGGATCATTGTACTGAAGCGTCAAATAGCGCACCTTCGTTTTGATGAAGGCTGCAGGTATTCCATAGAGAGGTACGTTACTCGCGACGGTTGCAGCCGTCGGCCGCACTGAGTGCGTATCGCCATAAGCGCCCGTAATCGAGCCGTACGGTACCGAGAAAACCTCCTTCTGTTTGCTGTTGCGGAAAACCAGGCGTTTGTTCATATCTTCCAGAGTCAGCGTGCCGTCCATCTTATGTGGATAACCAAAGACACCACCTTCATATTTCGCCTTCACTGTTTCCGGCGCAGGTGGCGGCGGGGTGTTTGCGGATGATGAAGCAGGATCGTTGTTGATTGTTCTGGGCCGCTGCGGAAATACCGTGAAAGCCAAGATGAAAATCAGAAACAGCGCGGAAGTTGAAATATTCTTATTGACCATCGCTAAACTCCATTCTTACTCAACGCCTGATTACATCATCTTTGATGATGACCTTTGTCGTGCGTTGCCAGTTCCGAATCCGCAAAACAAAACGACAGCAAAAGAAGTTCCGCTATCGCAACGACCCCGATCGACGCGCGTGACCTAACTGAGTCTCCGAGAACGTGAAACGCGTCGTCCTCAGTTTGCCATCAAAGAAAGTGTACGCGATACCCTCTTTCAGGTTGCGAAAGATTGAAGCGTTCTGGTTGTCATCGCGCACGAAGTCCCGATTTTTCAACAAGCTCATCGACTCTGGCGTGTCGGAGGAGCGTTCATGCTGTAAGACGATTTCCAGAACCGTGCCTACAACTTCGGGTCGAAGCCTCTTTGCCGTCACAAATTTCTCATCGACAAAACTAACCACAACCGCGCCGCCGGCTACGTTGAAGCGCAAAGCACCGGCAGAGCTTTCACCAACTGGCTTGCCCAGGATTTTAAGCACGTCGGTTCTACGCGTCTTAAATGGCTCTATGCCATTCCAGGATGCTGCCTTTACTACATCCAGCGAAGCTGCATAGCAAAGAAGCAAGATAAGGCAGCCGACCGCGCCGCGCCACCGCCGCCGATTGCTTGTCGTCAGTTTCATCGCGAGGATGCTAATAGAACGTTACTGTTTTGCAAAGGGTCGAACGCGTTCCAGCGAATCTTTGAAGTCAGGGTCATTCGGAGCAGTCTCAAGCGCTTTCTGATAAAGTGTGAAAGCCTTTCCGTACTGCTTTGTTTTTTCGTAGTCGTATCCCAGTTCGCGATAAACGTTGACATCGGTCGGCGATTTCAGCAAAGCACGCTCAAGCGCGGCGATCGCTTTCGGGAAATTGTTTGCGCGCGATTGCGCCACGCCCAGCAGGTAAAGCGTCGTGCCGCCGGCATTTTCATTTGCCGCCGCGCGATCAAGAGCTACGGCGGCCCGCGCATATTGTTGTGCACCGATCAGGGCGCGTCCGTACAAGCCGAGTGATTCTTCGTCGGAACGCAGACGAGTTAACGTCTCTCCAGTGCGTACAGCGCTCAGATAGTCGGCGTTGGCTTTTGTTTCGTCGGTGCCGGAACCCGCGCGACGAAGGTAAGCCGACGTCAACAAAAACCAGGCAGAAGCGAGTCGTGCGTCATTCAAAGTCGCCCGGTTCAGCATCGAAATCGCAGGGTCGAGATCGTTCCGCGTCACAGCGATCTGGCCCAAATAAAGAAGCGAAGCAGCGTCCTTCGGGTTAGCCTTGACGGCTGCATTGAACGAGCGTTCCGCATCCGCGGTCTTACCCGTCTTAAACTCCGCCAAGCCACGATAGTAGAAAAACGAAGCATCGGGTTTGACAGCAGTTCGACTGGTGATAGTCACAAGTAGCGGCAGCGCCTGATCGAATTTGTCCGCGAGCACATAGCTTTCAGCCAACGCGTCAACCGTGTGCGAGTCCTCCTGCTTTGCCGCGCGCTGTAGATCGAGCGCCTTCTGCAGATCCACTGACGCATCCGCGTACTGCTTCAAATAGAATTCGGAAAAGCCCGCGAGTTTCCAGGCTTCTGCATTGCTCGGATCACTGGCCGCGATCTGTTTCGCTTCCGCAGCGGCGGCGGCATACTGTTTTTGCTGAAAAAGTTGATAGGCATGCGTCGTGTCTGACGAGACGGGGGCGCTGCCTACCGGCTTGGCAGGTTTGACGTCGAGCAGCGGGGCGTTCTTATCGGTAGGCGGCGGCGACGCGGGCTCCGGTCCCAACAATGTGTCAGGCGGCTTCACGCGCCGCGGCCTTGACTGCGCCTCGACGCTAATAGTCAGGGCTACTACGGCACAGAGCGTCGAAAGCAACAGGAGAAACTTTTGATTCTTCATGTACATGATTCTTTCAGATTTCGACGAATGTTTTCAACGTCAGCAGGAGAGTAAGTGACGGTTCTTCGGATGCCTTAGCGGCCACCGCGGGTTCGCCTGGTTCCTGTCAGACAGGCAAAAGAAAGGCGGCCGGTTTAAGGCCGACCGCCTAGAACCCTCGGCAAAGCTACCGCTTCACTCAGAAGTTAAGTTTCAGTCCAAACTGAAACTGGCGCGGATCAAACGCCGCAGTTGGCCGGCTGTAGTAACGACCATTGCCAGCGCGTTGGTGAAAAGCATTTACGTCGTCAATGAATGGCGACGCCGCGCCTTCGTTGAAGCGATTGAACAGATTGAAGCCTTCCGCGATGACGTCCAATCGCAAGCGCTCCCCGAGTCTCAGCATGCGCGTGAGGCGCATATCCAGCGAAGAAAAGCGATGCGTGATGCCCATGTTGCGGCCTAAGTCACCGGTCGAGAACTGTCCATTGGTGATCAGTAGTTTGCAACCAATTGCGCCCGGCACGCAAAGCAATCCATTCGGGAGCACCGAGGGACGATCGGTTTGATTGGACTGATCGTTATTCGTGTCCTGGTTGCTGAGGATGTTGAATGGACGCCCCGACGAGATCTCGAAGATTGGCGCCAGCGTAAAGTCGGAGAGAAACCTATGCAGCCCGCTACCAGATCGCCACTCTGCCGGAGAAGCAAAGACTGCGCTGAAGACAAACCGGTGCCGCTGGTCGAAAAGCGAGTCGGCGCGCTCAGCTCGGAAGTTTCGATTATCTTGCGGCAACAGAAGCGTCTGCAGGTCTGATGAATCATCGATGGCATGCGACCAGGTGTACGAAGCGAGGAACTGGAAGTTGTGCGAAAGCCGTTTCTTCAGCTCGAGGTTCAGTGCGTTGTAGTTCGAATTGCCATCGGACACCTGCGCGTTCACGGAGCCGAACGGCGATATTGTACCGGGCGTGCGGAGTGTGCCGCCGAGTTGCGAGTTGAGCACCGCCGGTGTGACCGCGCCGAAACTGGCGGCTTGAGCGAGAAAATAATTTGGCGCATTCGGACGGAAGAAGTTGGCAATGGCCGGCGAAATGATTCTCCCTCGTGTCGGCGACAACACGATCATGCCGGGGATGATTACAACCAGAACATCGCCCGGCAGCAGCGGGTTCGCGAATGGCGTACCCGGCGCCAGATTGGATCCAAAGAAGCATGTCGGCCCCGGGCAGCTCCCGCTAGGCAGCAACGCCTCAGTCGTACTGGTCGGATTACGATTAGCGTAACGCGCAAAGTTGGCGATCTGCAAATCCGTCCGCGGCGCGTTCACGTCAAGCGGATGAGGCAAGTGATGCGCGCCGACAAAGAGGTAGCCTGCCGAGATTGACATATCTTTGGTCACCTGACGTTCGATGGTGAAGTTCGCCTGATTCGCGTACGCATATTCGAAGTTCTTGGCTACCGGCAACGTGAACGGCAGCACCGGCCCAAAACCGGGAAACGTCTGGTCATTGAAACGCTGACGTCCCGCTTGATATTGCGCACTCGTGGCGGCGCCGGGCGTGCAGTTAACACCGGGGACGGCGCCCGGAAAATTACAAACAACCACTGTTCCCTGAAACACCTGCGTAGCATTCAGCAGCAGAGTCGGAGTTGGAAGGTTGGGAGTAAGGATGCCTTGCTGCTGCTGAGCTGCGTCGGCGATGTCAGAGTTAAAGCCAATCGCCAGCAGCGGATGATCGTAAAAGAGTCCAAAAGCAGCGCGGACAACCGTTTTCGCATCGCCCTTCACGTCCCAGGCAACACCGACACGAGGCGCGTAGTTGTTCTTATCACGCGAAAATCCTTGCTGCACACCCAGCGCATCTTGCGCCGCTAGAAGATCGCTTGCCGACAAATTGATACCCGACAGCGGATCCCGGAAGGGCACGGGAGGAATTTGCTGCGTCAATTCAACGTCATAGCGAACGCCATAATTAAAAGTTACGTTGCGTCGAATCTTCCAAGAGTCCTGGGCAAACCAGGCGATCGGCTTGTTTTTGATCTTGCTGACCGGATCCCCGAAACCTTGAATAAAGTTCGCCGGGACTCCCAGGCCGTATTGCTGCACTGGCGTTAAGTCAGGCGATCCGATAAAAGCCGGGTCCAACGCACCTAAATTGAGACCTCCAAAATTGAACAGGCCGGCGAAGTTCAACTCGAAAACTGCCGAAGGTATTCGCACTGACGCGTAATCTCCGCCGAACTTGAGCGTGTGATTGCCAGCGACCAAGTTCAAATTATCTGTCCATTCATAACGCTCTTCGGTGCGCACCACCGGCGAGAACAACTCACGACCGATGAACGCTGTTCCGGAGATATTGAAAGCGACCGCGTCCGGATTCTGCGAACGGAAAGTCGCGCGTCGTTCACCAAAATTGAATCGCAATTCGTTGACGCTGCGGTTTGAGAGCGTGGAAGCGAGGGTGGCGACAGCCGATACATCTTTCAGCTTTTGAATCCCAGTGCGCGAAAAGTCGTTCTGGCCTAACGATTGGTTCTGCGACTCGACCTGAATGCCGGTGATGGTGCTCAGGTTGTAGCCGAACCGGAACGAGAGATGGTGCTTCTTCGCATCGTCGATGAAGTGATCCAATCGAAATGAGTTGAACGTCGTCTTGTCCGTTACCGGAAAGACTGTCTGAAGCGACTCCAATGGCCGAAAGGCGATGAGCTGGCCCGCGGCGTTGGTTGTCCCTACCGGAACGGGGGCGCCCGACAGAATAAAGCGCGACCCAATTGTGCCAGGCAGAATCGGACTGATTGCGGGACACACACTGCCGTCGTTCGGCGAAAATAAGGGGTTGGTGCCGGTCAGAGCAGTTGAGCCTCCGCTCGAAGCAAAGAACCCATAAGCGCGGGCGCCGCAGATTTTTGCGGGAACACCCGTTGCTACCAGCGTATTGATAAAAGCAGCCTGAGCCGCCGTTATGTTAGTGAAAGTGCGGGCGAGCGGATTCAAACCGGGAATGGCTGGGATGGTCGCCGACGCCGTCAAACCTTGCCTGACGTTGCTGGTAAAAAAGCCCGACTCGTGGCGCTGGCGCTGTTCAAATGAAGCAAAGACAAATGTGCGGTCCTTGTCGAAGGGTCCGCCCAGCGTCGCGCCGTACTGAGCGCGCGTGAATGGTGGGTTCGCAATCGGCGCAAACGCATTACGCGCCTGAAAACTCTTGTGCCGCAGAAAGCCAAAGACGTTTCCTCGCCAATCGTTGGTTCCGCCCTTAGTCACGACGTTCACGACACCGCCTGCTGAACGGCCAAACTCGGGGGCGAATGAATTGGTCACCACCTGAAATTCCTGCACCGCTTCCTGGCTGACGGTCGAGCGCGAAGCATTCACCGAGTTGTCTGTGTTATCAGCGCCATCGACCTGCACGAGGTTCGAGCGCCCGCGCTGTCCACCAAAATTCAGGCCTGTCGTCGGCGCCGGGCCGATTGGTCGACCGTTGTCGCGCCCCACCATTGATGAAGTGAGCGCGAACGAAAGATAGTTGCGCTCGTTGATTGGCAGGTTATCGATACGCTCCTGATCGATGGTTGACGCGACAGCAGTGTTTGTTGTTTCGACGATGTTCGGTGCGGCAGAAGTCACGGTAACTCTGGCCGTGATTTCGCCAACTTCCAATGTGATGTCCTGATTCGCAGTTTGGCCGACCGTTATTTTCACGCTCGGAATAACAGCGGTCTTGTAGCCGGTGGCCGTAGCCGTTACCTCATATTCCCCTGGCGGCAGACTAACAATTTTGTAAAAGCCATCGTCGTTAGTCGTCGTGTCGCGCGAAAAATTGGTGGCTGCATTCCGCGCCGTAACAGTCGCGTTGGTTACAACCGCGCTGCTGGGATCGCGCACGACGCCCTGCAAGTCCGCGGCGTTCGATTGGGCCTGGGACATTGCAACGCTGACGCATGAGACCACCGCACAGCAAACCAGCAAAACTCGGACCGACGTTCTGAACCAGTGTTTGGAGGAAAAAGCCATCTTTGTTCTCCTTCTTTGAAGTTAAAGGTCTGAAAATTGCTGATGCTGATGAGTCGTGTTCTCGACGCTGGAACTGCCGCCCGACATCCGATCAAGTGACTGACAGGTTGATGCGACTTACTCTGTCTCTGTTAACGCGTCATCCAGAATGAATATCTATCAGGGGCATTCGAATTCCGCTTGAGCTGAGACTTGTGGTTGCACCCAGCGCGTGCTCCAGATGCGCTTCCACGCGGCTGTTTGTACCGCAAAACTCCTCGTGTGGCAAGGTTTTATTGCCTTTGGCGGGGGGCGTCCGCGCGCAACGAAGGCAGACAGCGAGTGACGTCGGGCGAGTCAATTACTCGAAACTGACCGTCGGCTCTCAGTTCGTCAAGCCTAAGCGCGTTGCTCGTGTGACGCGACGACGGAGGAAGCGGCTGGCGCCAAAGAAAGCAACCGCCAAGTTGGCCAACCCGGGCACGAACGCTGCCCGCCGCATCATGGAACAGAGCCGGAGTCGCGAGTCGAATGTCTGTTTGTATAAGCCGCGGTACTGTTCACCGAGGGCGTTAAGTTCGCCGCCCTCCCGGATCGTGTCCAGACGATCACCGATCACGCGCGCCGCGAGTTCACCGCTTTCAAGCGCCATCAACATACCGCTGCCGGTAAACGGATCTATGAATGAGGCCGCATCACCAATTGCAAGCAGTCCGTCCGCAGGTTGAACAGAGTGCCTCCCGAACCCCTCCAGGGAAACTGCCAACCACGGCGTGCACGCGCGCGCCTGCGCCAACGCCTTCGCCGCGCGTTGGTTCTGACAGACTACTTCGCGCATCACGCGCTCAGCGTCGGCGCCACATTCGCGCACATCGCGCGCGGAGGCAATAAAACAAAGATTGCTGAGGCCATTTTCGATCGTGCTCAGCCCGCCGTATCCGCCGCGATAAAAGTAAATCTCGCACGCGCCGGGCGTTACGCGAGCGTCTTGCAGATGAGCTTTGAACGCCACCAGCGGCGCGCGTTGCAGTCGTGCCCTTGCTTTACAGATCCGAGACACGACGCGGGTCAGCGTCCGCGTTCGCCCGGTGGCGTCAATCGTGACGGGCGCGCGACAGTCGAGTTCCAAGTCGCCGGTTCGTAAAGTTATCCCGCAGACCCGATCGCTTTCGAAAAGGGGACCCAGTACCTGCGCGTCTTCCAGAACTTCGACACCAGCATCGCTCGCGCGTCGCAACAAACGCTCGTCCATCTCAGCCCTGCTCAGTCCGAGCGCCACGCCGTTGGGGGCGAACCAGGCGCTCGGGACGCTGACGCTCTTGCCCTTGCGCGAGTAAAAGACAGTTTCCGTAAGACTCGCCGGGCCAGCGGCAAAGATTCGATCCGCCACGCCCAGCCGTTCAAAATGGCCCGCACATTCTGGCGAGATGAATTCACCACAGAGCTTCGCCCGCGGGAACTTTTTCTGTTCGGCGAGCAGCACGCGCGCGCCGCGATTCGCGAGGTGAATTCCCGCGCTCGCGCCTGCTGGCCCGCCGCCGGCGATGATTACGTCGTAAATGTTCGCCGCGACAGTCATGTTCGTTCAGGCTGCGCGTTGCTGGCCAATCCAATCATGGGCTATTCCCGCATCCAGAGTTTTGCGCTCAGCACGCAGAACGAGTCGATATGGAAAACGGCGCTTTACTGTGATGTTCCCAAGCCCTGCCTGTTTGGCCAAGCGCTTTAGCTCATCGGGCTTGAAGCTGCGCAGAATAGAGAGCGCGCCATCTTCGCGCAACAGCCGGTTGTGTAGGATGATGTGGCCGACAGTGGTGTAGAAAAGATAGGCAATTGGGTGCCGATGTAGATCGATTACGAAAATCTCGCGGGCCGCGACACGGGTCATCTCCCGAAGAATCTTTACCACACCGTCGTCATCGAAGTGGTGCAGGGTAAGCGAGGAGATAGCGTAATCGAAACAATCATCGCGAAACGGAAGGACAAGACCGTCCGCCTGCACGGAATTGATCTCGGGAAAGTCGGCAGATTCTTCCATGATCGCATGGGCAGAGCGTTCATTGATCTCAACACCCAAAAGTTTTGCCTGCCGCCCTGTCTGGCGCGCCCATTTCGCGATCAGGCGCAGCAGATAACCTGAGCCCGCGCCGATATCCAGGGCCGAAAAGGACTCTAGTCCAAGGCGCTCGATCTCACGCAACAGCGTCCGGCGCAATACGCTCTTATCGCCGAGGAACTTATTGACCCGGCGGAGTTCGACGAGACTGCCTTCGTATTCTTCCGGCGTGTAGGTGCCCTTGTCGATGTTCTCGAGTTCGTAGCTGCGATGGCGGAAACGTTCTAACATGATCTCAGGTTGCAGTCTGGAACGGCAGTCATCCTGTCTTTACGGTTCGAAATCGAGCCGAACCGATCTCTAATACTTGCTAGCCACGATATCGAAAGCCAATTTCATCTCGTCCTTGCTCTTCACCAGGCCCGCTCCGGCGGTTAGCCGCTTGATGTTGTAGTCGCTATGCCGAATCGTGAACTCGCCTTGCGCGCGCAGGCTGTCTCCGTTCAGCGTCACCTGCGCTGGGATTACGATGGGACGGGTGACGCCATGTAGCGTAAGGTTGCACTCGATCTTGGCCCGATACTGTCCCTCGCCAGTCTTCCTGACTGAAACCTTAGTGCTCTTGAAAACAATCTCAGGATACTTCGCGGCCTCAAGCGCCTGCTCACGCGCCGCTCGATCGATATCCTGGCGGTCTTTGTCGCTGAACTCCCTGCCGGTCTCCGCAATAGAGCTGGCTTTAATGGCCATTCGAAGCGACGCCGGTTCAATCGTATCGGGTGTCAACTGCACCTCGCCCGCGACGTCGCGTATGGAGATGTCATGATCGTGGCCGAACGCTGATAGCAGCCCGCCTACGAACACTCGCGCGGTGAGTCGGCTCTGGCCGGCATCTATTCTGTAGCGAGGGTTGTTAGATGGTTTCTCCTCAGTCTTCGTCTTGTCTGACGTGGTACTGTTGTTGGCGGTCTGCGACGACTCGGCATTCTGTGACATCGTATTTTGGTTTCCGGTTTGTGACGCGCCGTTTTGGTTTGCTGTCGATTTGCAGCCGGTTGCTACGACCAGGATGGTAACCGATAGAAAGACCATCAATGGCATTAACCTCATTACTAAATTCTCCCTCGCTACATCATTAAATAACCCTGAAATAGCAACAGACATACCGGGCAGAAAGGCCTTGGGCTGCGTTTACTTG
>Ga0070706_100001645_pt1 | contig 23262 bp, 20 predicted proteins | sample KBSK5501metaG_FD_65476 | JGI IMG/M metagenome (GOLD analysis project Ga0070706, IMG submission 65476) | Corn, switchgrass and miscanthus rhizosphere microbial communities from Kellogg Biological Station, Michigan, USA - KBS K5-50-1 metaG | ecosystem: Host-associated > Plants > Roots >... | reverse complement strand
ACATGCGTTTGCGGATCCGCGGTTCACGGCCAGCCTTATCAATTCAATTATCGTCGCCGGAGTCACCGTTCTGATCGCTCTCGGCTTCGGAAGCATTTGCGCCTACGCGCTCGGGCGATTGCCGTTCCGGTTCAAAGCTCCGGTGCTTTATCTTGTGCTAATCATGACGATGTTCCCGCAAATCTCAGTGTTGTCGGGACTCTTCGTCCTCCTGAAGAACACCGGGCTCTTTAATACACGGCAAGGGCTGGTCCTGACCTACATGATCTTTACGATGCCGTTCACCATCTGGGTCATGACACAATACTTCCGGAGCCTTCCCAAAGAGCTTGAGGAAGCAGCATATGTGGACGGCGCTTCGCCGCTCACTGTGTTCTGGAAGATTCTATTGCCGCTGACAACCCCTGGCCTGATCTCAACCGGTCTACTCGCGTTCATCGCCGCCTGGAACGAATTCCTTTTCGCACTAACCTACACGGTAACGGACAACATGAAGACGGTGCCTGTGGTCATTTCGTCCTTCAGTGGCACGAGCGGATTCGAGACTCCCTGGGGACCGATCATGGCTGCGTCTATGGTTGTCACGATCCCGCTAGTGATTCTCGTCATGATCTTCCAGTACCGCATCGTGGCGGGGTTGACGGCTGGCGCGGTCAAGGGATAGCTTTCAAAAGAGTGCGAGTGTTAGTGTGAGTGCGAGTCCGGGTGTGGACGCGGATGCGCAATCGCCGGTCGACCGCGCAGATTGGTGACGTTTGGAGTCAGGGGCGGATAGCCCATCTGCGCACCTTGAACTCACACTCACACCCGCACTCTATGTCTTTTCGGTTTGAAATCGATGAGTCGTCCCTCAAGGGAATTCAGCGGATCGCTGGAGAGCGAACAGATCGTGTTCTGCGGGCGGTTTCAAAAAAGCGCTATCCGAACCCGGAGCTGATTCATCAGGCGCGCAAAGATCTAAAGAGTCTGCGCGCATTGCTACGACTGGCCCGAGCATCGATGCCTGACGAAAGCTATAGAAAAGAGAACACGTTCTTTCGCGACGTCGGCCGTTCGCTTTCGGCGGCGCGCGACCGCCAAGTCATCCTCGAGGCAATCGAACGCCTTCGAGGCAACCCGAAAAAAAATGCGCCGGCCTCACGAGAAACTCGTGTCCACAAAATTATCGAACAGCTGCGGCGACGCTTGCAACGGGAAGCCGGAGCGAAAATACCCGCTCAGACCCTGGCTGGTCTACCTAAGGAACTGGGAGAAGGGCACAAACGCATTAACCATTGGTTCGACGGGGTTTTGTTGAACCCCGCGTTCGAATGGGACCTGTTCATCGGCACTGGACTCCGGCGAATCTACAAGCGTGGAAGGAAACTATTGATTCAATTTGATGCGGTTGGTCCGGAAAATCTCAGCGACGAAACCTGGCATGAGCTCAGAAAATTTGCCCGGATCCTCGGGTTTCAGCTTCGTTTGCTTCAACCAAGCTGGCCCCGATCGCTGGCTCCTTTGCTCAAAGAGTGCGATCAGCTGGCCAAGAAACTCGGCATCGATCACGATTTCGCGGTTTTACGCGCCAGGGTGCTCAAAGAACCTGCCGAATCTCAGGCCACAGCAGACGCTCAAAAAGCGCTGATCCAGGCGATTGACCGAAGAAAGCGAAAACTTCGCGGAGCAGCTCTTCAGATTGCACGGCATCTCTATTCTGAAAAGCCGCGCCAGTTCGAACAGCGCTTGGCATCGTATTGGCATCTCTGGAGGAAGGGAGGGGCGGAAGAGGTGCCGGCGTCTGGGCGTGCGGGAGGATCGGCGTCCTAGGAATCGCGGTTTGTTCTTGCCGATGGAAGATGGCTCCCCTGAGACTCTCCCGCACTCTGCATCCCTTCAGGATGAAACGCATTGGACGCGATTACCAGGGGTTCGCTACGCTCACCCCTGGCTGAGTTATGTCGTCCCATTCGGGACAACAGAAGTAGCCAAGCGTGAGCGCAGCGAACCCCTGCGACGCTGATAGGCCGATACGCCAATACTCCCTCCATCCGCCTCAAGGCGTTGCAAGCAACCCCGCTCCAAGATATCCTGCGCGCCTGAATGCAAAAAACGCGCGTAGCAATCGTCGGACTCGGACTTCCAGGACTCTACCACGCCCATGGAGTGATCCAGTCGGGAGAAGGTATTCTAGAGGCAGTCTGCGAGCTGAATGACGATCGACGGAAAGAGTTCGCTTCTCTATTTGCAAAGACATTTGGGCTCGAGCTTCCTCAGGTGCGCGCTGTCCGCGATCTAGACCATGTCTTAGCCGATCCCGGGATCGATGCTGTCGTGGTGGCGTTGCCCAACGCCTTGCACTACCCGATCTCACTCAAAGCTCTTCAACACGGCAAGCATGTGTTATGCGAAAAGCCGCCAACCATTAACGCCGAACAGATGCGCCATCTGCAGCGGGAAGCCGAAGAACGGGGACTTCTCTATTTCTTCGGACGCCAAATGCGCTTTTCGAGCAATACTCTGGCAGCTCGTCGCATCGTGGCCGAAAGGCGCCTGGGAGAAATTTATTTCGCCGAGAGCAAATGGATTCGTACACGTGGAACACCCGCGGGAATGGGTGGCTGGTTCCTTGATCGCTCGAGGTCGGGAGGAGGCGCCCTGATTGACCTTGGTGTGCACGTAATCGATACGGCGTGGTTTCTAATGGGTGTCCCACGACCCGAATCGGTCTTTGCGCAGACCTATCAAAAGTTTCCTCAGCTGGTGAAAGCTCCTCTGTTCGATGTGGAAGATAGCGCTTATGGAATGATAAAGTTCGAGACAGGCGCAACGTTGCAGTTTCAAGTGGCCTGGGCGGCGAACTTGCTACCTGAGGTTCCGGCTAGCAAATGGGCTGGACGCGAGATATTCCAGACCACCCTGTACGGCCCAAAAGGCTCAATCCGAATCACAGATATCAATCAGAATGTGCCGGGCCAGAGCTTGAAACCGATCGAGATGGTGGAGATCATCGGCGAAGACCTGGTCCCGGTAGAAGTCCCGCTTGAACCGGAGAAAGAAAATCGCTTCACGACCCAGATGCGCTACTTCATTCGAGCAGTGCAGGGGGTCGAACCGCCAGTAAATAGCGCGGTTCAAGCGACTGAGCTAATGGAAATGCTGGATGCCATCTACGCTGCCGGGCATTCAGCGTTTAAGCAGATTCGGTAGACCGCGCTGATGCGCGTTCTGAAGTGTCGCGGATGCGGTTGTCGCCTTGCGACAAGTTGCGTATGGTCCGTCGCTCCTCTCATCTCTTTATGAAGCCGTTTTCTTTGCTATTACTTGTTTTTCTCCCCGCCATCGCCGCTATCGCTGCAGATTCCCCGTTTGAACGAATCAAAGAAAGCGGCGGCATCGAAGAATATCGGCTGAAGTCGAACGATCTATCCGTGCTGCTCCTAGAGGATCACACCGCACCTGTGGTCACATTCATGGTGACTTACCATGTCGGATCACGAAACGAGGTGACTGGCACAACCGGCGCGACGCATCTGCTCGAGCATATGATGTTCAAAGGGACGGCGCGTTACAACCAACGCAACGGCAACAGTTACGCCACGATGTTGTCGCGCTACGGAGCCGAGATCAATGCTACGACCTCCTATGATCGAACGGACTATTTCGCCACAGTCCCATCGGAACGCCTGGACCTTGTGGCCGAACTGGAGGCGGATCGCATGCACAATCTATCGCTGCGCGAAGAAGACCGCAGGGCCGAGATGGTCGTTGTTCGGAACGAATATGAGCGAGGCGAGAACAGTCCGGTAAGTGCGCTCACCAAGGAAATCTTTGCCGCAGCGTTCGAAGCGCATCCGTACCATCACCCGGTCATCGGCTGGCGGTCCGATATCGAGAAAGTACCAATTGAAAAACTTCAGGAATTCTATCGCACGTTCTATTGGCCTAACAACGCAACCGTGACGGTCGTCGGAGATTTCACTAAAGAACATGCTCTGGATGCTATTAATCGGTTCTTCAGTCCGATCAGCCGTTCTCCGAAACCGATTCCGGTGCTTTACACCGAAGAACCGGAGCAACAAGGCCCTCGTCGGGTAACTCTAGAGAGAGCGGGACAGCTGGGCGTAGTAACGATCGGGTTCAAATCTCCCGACGGTTTGAGTAACGACTGCTACGCGCTGTCGGTTCTCACCACTATCTTGCAGAGCGGCAAATCGAGCAGGCTTTACCAGGGGCTAACAGACAAAGGCCTGACGACGAGCGCCTCAGCTTCCTTACACCAGCTCCGTGATCCCGGCATGTTTCTACTCGCTGGCTTCCTCGCGCCTGGTATCCAGCATGAACAGGTCGAGAAGGCGTTATTGGCCGAAATCGAGAAGATCCAGAAAGAGGGAGTTCGACCAGAAGAAGTGCAACGAGCAATCAACGAGGTAGAAGCCGAAACCGTTTACACTCGTGATGGTCCCTTCAATATCGCCGAAAACTTGAACGAGGCGATCGCGATCGGCGATTGGACATACTTCACAACCTACCTCGACAAAATTAAACAGGTGACTCGGCAACAGGTGCAAGAAGTTGCGCGGAAATATCTGACCACGGACAAGAGCACAACGGGATATTTTGTTCCTAACAAACCGGGGCCTGCGGCACGGCCTCAAGACCTCAACTCCGTACCCACAAAACTCTATTACCGGGATGGTTCCTTTCAGGAGCAAGAGGCCAAGTCGCCCGGTACGGTTCAGGCCGCGCAGGAGCGCGACCCTACCGCCGGCGTCCGGCTTTCCGATCGAATTCAGCGAACGAAAATAGCCGGGATCGATCTGATCGTGTGCCCGACAAAGGTGAAAGGATTCTTGACCCTGGTCGGGGCCCTGCCTGCCGGGAGAGTCTTCGATTCTCCCGAGCTCCCGGGCGTTGCTGGCCTGACCGCTTCAATGCTGGACGAAGGAACGCTGAAACACAACAAATTCGAAATTTCTGACCTGTTAACATCGCACGGTGCGAAGCTTCAATTCAGGCCCGGAGACGAAAGTATCTTAATCACCGGCCAATGCCTGACCAAAGACACCGCGTTCTTTATCGATTTGTTGGCCGAACAATTACGCGAGCCAGCATTCCCTAACGACGAGCTGGAGAAAGTAAAGACACAAGCTGTGGCTGCGTTTCAACATGCAATGGACGAGCCAACCGGCATGGCTTCTGTTGAGCTTTCGCAAAAGTTATTCCCACCGGGCCACCCGAATTATCATCGTTCTTACAAAGAAATGGTAGACGCGATCCGGAAACCGACGGTCGACGACCTCCGCAAATTTCACCAAGCCGTTTACGGACCGCATTCTTGCACGCTGATTGTCGTGGGAGACATCGACACTGCCCAGCTCCAGGCAGCGATTGAAAAAGGATTCAGCGGATGGCAAGGAGGCACAGATTACAAACGCGACTTTCCGCCAGTCGCTTCCGCCGGAGCCAAAGAACCGACCGTGCTTTTCATTCCGGAAAAAACGAGTGTCGCTTACATGCGCGCACTACCGGTCAACGTGCGTCCCACTTCTCCCGAATCGATCCCGTTGGCTGTGGCGAACCAAATCTTTGGAGGTCCGACCTTTACTAGTCGTTTAATGGCTACCGTGCGGGATAGAGAGGGATTGACCTATGGGATAGGTTCAACAATTTCCGGCGACACGTTCACTGAAGGTTCGATGACGATCATAGCCACTTTTGCGCCGTCGCTACTCGATCGCGGAATGGCATCCATCGATCAGCAGCTGAAAACTTACCTGGAGAAAGGCCCGACAGAAGACGAGCTGAGTTACCACAAGCAGTTCTTGATCGGTAACTACAAAATCAGCCTGGCCACAACCGAAGGGATCGCCAGCCAAATCCTTTCAACCATTCAACAAGAGCTGCCGTTGAGTTTTCTGGATCAATATCCGGCGAAGATTGGATCGGTTACGCTTGAGCAAGCCAACGCCGTGTTTCGCAAATACATTAAGCCGGAAGAAATGACGACGGTCGTTGCGGGGACGGTGCAGAACCATTAGGTTCCGGGTTCCGAGACAGACCAGGCCGGTTGACTTTTCCCGGAACCCGGAACTCGGAGCCCGAAACGTCTACAGCCTCGGCATCGCCTCAAGCACCAACACTTGGTACGGCTTCAACTCGATCTCCGCCGCCTCCTCCGCGTTGAGCTGCTGAACACTCCCAACCGGTTGATCCGGATACGGGCTCACCAACTCGTACCGCTTCGCGGCGCCCTCCGGCAAATCGAATGCAGATAGCGGCTCAATGCTCACTTTCTGTGTGTTCTCACCAGGATTGCGTAAAGTGAGAATCCCTTTCTTCGCCGACCATGCGGCCCATCCGTAAACCATTCCGGCGGCCGGGTCTCCTCCAATCCAATGTGAGTCCTTCAAAGTATCCGCGTTCGCGGCTGCCCATCGTGCCGCCGCAGCTAGCGCATCCCAATCCCGCGCAGTTAGCAGATCCGGCGTAATATATAGCTCTTGCAACTGTGTGCCGGTGCCGAAGTAGCTGCGAACTTCGCTGACAAAATCATGGGACGGATCTGTATCCAGATTCTTTGCCTGTTTTGCGTAAATAATCCCATGCAGCATCAGCGAATTCAGCGGATACAGTTTCCCTTTCTGTACGATGTTTTTGTAGGTGCCGCTATCCCGGTAGGTAATCCATTGCTGCCTCTTCGACCCGGGTCCGGCAAAATCATGATCGTCGCCACCGCGCCAGATCGAATCGACTCGCAACAGCCAAAATGGTGATGGCCATGTGCCGGTTGTTTGATTGATGTAGATATCCGGCCTGAGCGCATGAAGCTCGGCAGTCAATTGAAGCATCGCCTCAAAATCCGCGCGTGCGCTCCCCGCTCCGTGCGAATCGTCAGAACCGATGCCGTCGAACTTGAACTGATTGACTCCGTAATTCTTCACCACGTCGACGCAAAGATCCCGAAAGGTCTGGTAGTACTTCGGGTCGGCCATCGAAAACGAGCCGTTCACAATCGCGTACCCCTGGGTTTTCCCAAACTCGATCCGCTCCTTTTTTGGATCACCGTATCCACCCCAAGGAGATAACCACATTCCCGGTGCGAAGCCATAGGTCGCGCATGCCTTAGCAACTGCGGTTAATCCCTGCGGAAAACCGGAATGAAAACTCCAAAGCGTTTTATGGTCGTCCCAACCGTCGTCCAGCAAAAACGATCGCATTTTGGCACCCCGCTTTTTTACCAGCTCCGTGCCGAATTTTTGCACCCGGTCGAGAACCGCCGCTTCGTCGTACGCGTTAAAGTAACCAATGTCGTACCATGTGTTGTAGTGAAGGAATGGACGGTAGGGATGCGCGCGTTCGCGCTCGAGATAGTTAAGAAAATCTCGGCGCAACTGTCGTTCTCCGGTAATAAAACCAATTACCGCCTTACAGGTGGTTCTTTGTCCAACCGCTGTTTTTGCCGACAAAGCGTTAACCAACCGGTCATTGCGATGCTCACTTGTGGCCATCGGATCTTCGATCCCGAAAAACATTTGATCCGTTGCAATCGGAGAACCGTCGACGCTGCCTTCGATGACCGCGGCTGCAGCGGGAAGATCGATCATCTCTATTGATTCTAACCCGGTCTTATCCGGCAGTACCGTCAGCTCTTCTCTCAAATAATGTGCACCCTCTCGAATCACGACCCGCCATTCCGCGTGAAATGTTTTCTGTCGATCCACAAAAGAAATAGTCAGTGCTTGCCCTGGAAAACGCTCCGAAAACCGAAGAGCCTTCTTGTCCGCTACCAGAGTGGTTTGAACTGGACCTCGCTCAATCAACAAGTCCGAGCTGCGCACCATGCGTCCACCGGTTAACCGGAGCGAAAACCCGCTCATATCGGATTTATGATCGGTCGTTAGATCACGCAAGGTGATGGTGGCGAGCTTTCCGCCGACTAACGCACACTCGACTGAGACGACGCCATTTGTAGCACTGACTGAGTGGGGCGCCTGCGGTGAGCGAGCCGGTTGTGGCGATCGCGGCGCCGCCGGCAGCGCAAACGGCGCGAACAGCAGCAAGGCACATCCAAGGCAACGACGGTTCATTGGTGACAATTAACGAAAGTTTAACGTCGGCGGACCCAAGATTACGGTTAGAATGTTTCGATGCGGTTGCTGATTTTTTCTTTGGTCGTCTTCTTCGCTGGAGGGTTGGGCCCCTCCTTCGCCAGGGCTACGGGGGACGCTTCGGTTGCAGCCGCCGTTACCAACGACAATAACTCCGACAAGTCGTCCGACTCTTTGCCCGATGGTTTGTATACCGAAATCACGACTCCTCGCGGCATTATCACGGCACAACTTTTCTATGATAAAGCGCCACTCACGGTCACGAGTTTTGTGGGACTAGCCGAGGGCACTCTGGGGCCCAAACCAGGAAAACCGTTTTTTGATGGGCTCACGTTCCATCGCGTTGTGCCAGGATTCGTCATACAAGGCGGCGATCCGCTTGGAACCGGAGATGGCGGTCCCGGTTATGAATTCCCAGACGAATTCTTGCCTGGGTTGCGGCACGATTCCCAAGGTGTTCTCTCGATGGCCAATGACGGCCCCGACACAAACGGTTCGCAATTCTTCATCACTTTAAGTCCACAGAATCAGCTCAACTATCTCCATTCGGTTTTTGGCAAAGTGGTTCGCGGTCTGGATGCTCTGCCACAGGTCCAAAAAGGAGATAAAATGCAGGTGAAAATCTTAAGTATAGGTGAGGCTGCAAAAAAGTTCCGCGCTGATCCCGAAACTTTCGAGAAGTTGATCGCTTCCAAACCGCGCGCCCAAGCAGCGCATTTTGATGATCCGGATCTTCTTCTGCCTTCGGATCCACCTCGCGCCAAGGGATTCAACAATCGCCTTTCCAATTTGGAACGATTTACCGGCGTCAAAGTCTTTGCGCGCATCTACGCCAAATTCCAGCCAACCGTTCCGGACCAGACCTCAGCTCAACTCGCTGAATCTCTCGCCAACAAGTTCGGAATCTCGGATCAAGGAGCGGCCGTAGCATACTTCGCGGACACTCATGAGTGGGACTTGTGCCTCGGAAAACGAGACCAGGGAAGATTCACGAAGGCCGTCGGAGAAGCGGATCCGGCTCAAAGTAAAAAGCTCTTTCTGGAAAAAGCGAATACCGTGGCCGAAGCGTCAATCCTTACCGCCGGAAAATCGGCCGATAAACCGCTTTCCGACCCACAGAAAATGAAGCTGCGCCTCGACGCGGTTCTCAATGATTTGATCGATATCCTGGAGCCGAAGGGGTAGGTGGAGGGGACGATGGGCAGAGATCATGGGTCCAGGTCGCGCAGAAGCGCGAACCCTACCCATGTTAGATGCCGCAACGGTTTCGGTAGGGTTCGCGCTCCCGCGCGACCTGGACCCAACACACGCCATTTCCTCGCCCTGCAGAGAAAAAGATCTGTGTAATCTCTGAATTCTGCGGTTCCTTTTCGTCCTATGCGAAAAAGCGTCATTGTTTCAGGTGCCCCCAAGCCGGCCGGGCCATACTCTCACGCTGTGGTTGCCAACGGATTCGTGTTCGTTGCGGGTCAAGGCCCTCAAATCGCCGAAACCGGCATCGTTCCGGATGATTTTAAGGAACAGGTCCGACAAACACTGAAGAACATTCAAACAATTCTGAAAAACGTCGGCTGCGACATGAAAGATGTTATCAAGGTCAATGCCTACGTCACCGATCCGACCCGTTTCGCTGACTACAACGAGGTCTATAAAGAATTCTTTGCCTCTGACTTTCCCGTTCGCACAACTGTTCAGGCTGGCTTAATCAAGATCCTGGTGGAAATCGATTGTATGGCCGTGTTGCCTGGGTAGCGGTTCTGGTTCCGGGTTCCGAGTTCCACGATATGCTGATTTTTCGAAATGTACGCCTGATTGATGGGACCGGATCGCCTCCCTATCCCGCAGATGTCGTAGTTGAGAATGGCCGAGTTGCTCAGATCGGACCTGCCCGGAACTCGGAACCCGGAACGCGGTCTGCCCGACGAAGCCTCGGCGAAGTCGGGAACCCGGAACTCATAATCGCCGAGGGCGCTTACCTGGCGCCCGGATTCATCGACGCACATACGCACGACGACCTGGTAGTTCTCCATCAGCCAGATCATCCAGCCAAACTCCGGCAAGGCGTCACGACAGTCGTAGTTGGTAATTGCAGTTTTTCCAACTATCCATCGGCCAGCACCGATGATTTGAAGCATCATTTGGGCTCGCTTCTGGGCGAGATTGAATCAGACGATCTGTTTCCAGACTTCAGTTCTTACCGCAACTGCCTCGACAAAATCGGCCTCGGTCTAAATGTCGTGTCTCTTGTCGGGCACGGATCGTTGCGTTTGGCGGTGATGGGTTTTGAGCGGCGTGAACCCACCCAGAACGAACTGGATGCCATGTGCGGCCTTCTGGAAGTGCAGCTTCAACAGGGAGCGCACGGATTGTCGTTAGGATTAGTCTACCCTCCCAGCGCGTTCGCTCATCGCGAAGAACTCGTCCGGCTCGCGAAGGTCGTTAAGCAATACGATCGCCTGCTTACCGCTCATATCCGCAGCTATGAAGGCGGTCTTCTAGCCAGTATCGGAGAGTTTCTCGACATCCTGCGAGCAAGCGAAGTGAGAGGGCTGCTGTCGCATCTTCAGGTTGCCGGCAAACCGTACTGGGGCACAATCCCGGCTGCCCTCAAGCTGATCGAGGAAGCGCGACAGCAAGGCATAGACATCAATGTCGATATGTACCCGTATCTAGCTGGTTCATCGACGATTCTCCAGCTCTTGCCCCCGTCCGCGCAGGAAGGCGGTTTCAGTGCGCTCCTTGCTCGCCTAGGTGATCCGGCCCAATACGCCGCGATCCAGAAATTAACTGAGCTGGGTCCAGATCCACACTCACACTCACACGCGCACCCACACTCACACTCTTCGTGGGAATCGAAGGTAGCATTGATCGGTTGGGACAATGTCCGAATCGGTTCAGCGATTGATCCAGCGATCAAACTTTATGAAGGGAAAAGTATCGGGGAAGCTGCCAGGCTGGCGGGTCTTACTCCTTTTGAATTCACCGTTCAGGCGATCCGAACGGATCAGGGCAGAACTAACATCATCATGTTCCAACTTTCTGACGAGGACCTGAAACGCGTACACCAATACCCGCTGCAAATGGTTGGCAGCGATAGTATCCCACGCCGGGGCGGCCGTGCGCATCCGCGAATGTTCGGTTCTTTTCCGAAAGTTGTGGGAAGATTCGCGATGCGGGAGGGTTTGTTCAGTCTGGAGGAAGCGATTCGTCGAATGACCTCTTTGCCCGCCCAAAGATTCCAGCTGCAAGGCCGAGGCGTCATTCGTCCCGGCGCAATAGCCGATCTAGTGTTGTTCAATGACGATTTTCTGGATCGTGCCACTTTCGAACAACCGGAAACATATCCTTCGGGTCTTCTCGGAGTCTGGGTAAACGGTGTGCGCGTGGTTGAAGGGGACGAGGTTTTTTCCGAACGCCCGGGAAGAGCGCTCCACTGTTAAAGCCAGGATGAGTCCACTCGGTTTATGATCGCGTGAATGCGGGCAAGGTTCGCGTTTCCGATTTCGCCGAGGCTCCTCCAGCGAGACACGGCCCGCGCGACCTGGATCGGGCGTGTGCTACCTCGCCTTCTAACGTTTTCCAAGCAATGATGTGTCCTTGCCCCGCCTTGGGTTCAGGCCGCGCGGAAGCGCGAAACCCTACCTACCCTGTTTTGAAGTCGCCTTCACAATGAAGTAAAGAAATTGGGAGCTCGTCTCGGTGTATTGATGGGGCGTCCCGTTCGGGACGAGAATGACGTCTCCCTTCTTTAAATGAAACCCTTCGCCTCCTTCAATGGATTTGCCGCGGATCTCGCCAGGGCCCACCTGTCTCGTATCAATAGCTTTGCCACCTACCACGAAAATCGCGCTACCATCTACAATGTAAAAGAAGTCGGTGTCGTATGTATGAATCTCGACCTCACCTGGCTTCTCTCTTCGGCCGGTGATCACTTTGTATTCGCTGGTAAGAAAAAGCGGTTCGCCTTTTTTAAAGCCCTCGGCCACTTTTTCGGCATCGAAATAGATCGCTTTTCCGACAGGAGGTAACGGAGAGATCTCAGGGAGGGGTCTGCGCAACGCAGGTGCCGGCTCCGAGACTTGCAAATAAGAGCAACAGGGAGGTTTTCATTGGGAGGAACGTTCAGGTTCGATTTAGCGGAGACAAGAGTACTCGGATCTGACCCGTCCTATCAAGCGGACGGGGTCATGGTCTGGATTTTCATAGCCGGATTCGCGCTGCGGAAAGCAATTAACGATGGACTGAGGCGCACCTTCAGTGCAGCGCGGTTCTTGACCACATTCCTGGCGCGGAACGAAGCGCAACCCAAGACTTGCACCTGAACGCAGCTCATGCGAAACGCGTCGCATGGAGTACGTAATCAGCACCGATCCTGCGTGGCTCGACATCGATGTAATTCATCGATTCCTTTCAGAAGAAAGTTACTGGGCGCGCGGTGTTCCGCGCGAGATAATAGTCCGTTCTTTACCTCACTCCATTTGCTTTGGAGCGTATGCAACTGAGAACGGAGCCCAACCTCGGTGCCAAATAGGATTCGCACGCATCGTGACTGACCGCGCAACCTTTGCTTATCTAGCGGATGTCTTCGTACTTCCTGATCATCGAAGAAAAGGATTATCCAAACGGTTGATGGAAGCGGTATTAGCGCATCCAGATCTTCAGAATCTGCGTCGATGGATCTTAGCCACGGCAGACGCTCACGGCCTTTACCGCCAGTTCGGGTTCACTTCATTGTCAAAGCCGGAGCGGATAATGGAACGACTTGATCCGGACGTTTATAGCCGGCTCTCAAGCTGAGGCCGCGGATTTGGAACCACAGATTCCGCAGATTACATAGATTTTTTGTGACCTGCCGGACGGTCATCGAGGCGGTGCGATGTCGCCCCGCCAAACGCCGAAGCGCCGCCCTCTATGAGCTTTTTCTGCGGGTCGAAATCTGTGTAATCTGCGGAATCTGCGGTTCCCTGTCGTTTCACATCCCTGCCCCCGCCAGGGCCTGCATCGCCTGGCTTAGGTTCTCACACGTCACGACATGGACCTTCGAACCGTAATGAAAATAGGACATGATATTGAATCCAATATCCTTACGAGGATCCGGAATAATTCGGACAACCCGTTCAACCTGCTTCGTTACGCAAAGATCCATGATTGTGCCGATATAAGGAGCACCGGCGGGATCCATTGATTCCATTTCAGTCATATCAGCCAACACGCGAAACCCGGGACGCATATTTGAGACCACGGCGGCGATCTCGTCAGTACTCCGTCGCATCTCATCGAGATTTACCCTGCCAGACCACTTGATACTGACCAGGCGCCCAACGTCGTTAGCGTCAACGGAAACCATTCCAAACAACATCATAGCAGAACGTGGCGCTTTTAGCGCGACCGGTTTTCAGGCTACAGCCAGCTGCAATCATAAAAAAGACCCTTCGAATTTTGCGTCGCCAGGAGCCGGTTTCGCGTCTAGATTGTAGTACACTTTGGAGGCAGCGTTATGAAAAGACGAATTTTGATGATCTGCAGTGCACTCGCGATTTGCACTAGCGCAGCCTTGGCTCAGGAGTTTCGAACTACGCCTCGTGTTGTCCCTCAGCCTATCCCGCCGCGTCCGCCTGCTGAGCAGAATTCAAACTCGGATTGGTACAAAAAATTTCGGGCAGCCCGTAACAAGGTGCAGTTAATAAATCCCGCAGCACCGCGCGAATACGGTAGTGGCGAACAGGTTGTTAGCGCAGATCCATTGGATCCAAAAGAGCGGCCGAAATATTTGAAGCTGTTCTCGTTTGCGTTCTGAGGATTAGCCACAAGGATCACAGAGAGCACAAAATTCTGAATCTGAATCCTTATGCTCTTTTCGGTTTTGTTTTCCTCTTAACGGTCTGTGGCGTAGAAAGGAAGCCCGCGACCGCCCCCCGCCCTAGCCCGCCTGCTCGTTTTTCATCACGTGCCGATATTTGTCTGGCGTTAGATTATAGTGACGTCGAAAGACTTTGCCGAGGTGGGTAGCATCCGCAAATCCGGTTACCTCAGCTATAGCTGACAACTTGAGAGAGGTAGTAACCAAGAGTTTCGCTACTTCAGCCAGGCGAACCTGATTCAGATAGGAAGCCGGACTCATACCGGTTTTCCGTCGAAAGTAATGGGTAAAAGCGGTCCGGCTTATTTCGCGCCCGGCGGCCAACTCCGCTACGGTCGGAAAACCACGTGGTAACCGATCAATTACCTCTTTGCGAATTTCCGCCAGGATTCGCTCCCTGGGCAACGGAGGATAAAGGATTTGATGGCCCAATCGTTCAAATTCAGTCAGAAAACCAAAAAGATCGGCTTCTTCGGCGAACTCATCCGGTAATGATGCGGCGCGAACCAAATCGAACAATATCAAAGCGCGTTCGATCAACGGACTCCGAGGCGGCACCTGCCAGATCGGGCCAGTCAGCCGGATTCTGTCTTTCAGCCGGCGAACGATATAGGGATGATCGATTATCAGCCAAAAAAAGGTCCAGGTCTGAGCCTCTCGGGGCAGGTAATAAAAATCATCACTAGGAACAACTGTGGTGAAAGCATATCCAGGGGAGACCGTTTTGACCTCGTCCGTCGCTCCTGACCGAAACGCGCCAAAACCGGCCAGCGTATATTGCCAAACGATAAAAGGCTTTTTCTCGTCACCGATGCGTTTTCGCCCATGCCAAGCGTACGTACTTGGGTCGGTTTGAGTTTCCACCCCGCTGATCACATGGGTTGGATACGGCATTGGTTCTTCGGGACGACAACGGAGGGAGCGTAAAGTCCGATACAATACTTGGAATTCGCCCTCAATGTTCATGGGATGGGGGAATGCACAGCACGTATCAGGCGCTTCGCAGGGAGACGAGTCGCGCCCCTCCAGATGGATTTCACAAATCGACTATTATTCGCAACTTGTGACTATTGCGACCAATTTTCGCCCGGCAAAGATTGATTGCGTTTATCCCCCATACTACCTCTCACTCTATGCTTATCAGGTTCCCCCAACGCAAGTTATTGATTGCCGCCTGCCTTTGCCTCTCAGGCGGCTTCGGCTTCGGTAAAGAACTGGAGCTTTGGTTTGTTCCAATGTCACAGGAGGGCCCCCAAAAGGCTGGCCTGCTCCAGTGGGTCAAAGAGAATTTCCCCAAAGAGTTGCCAAAAGGCATCACGGTAGCGCCAAATTATGGGCCGCCTATCTACCAGGACGCACAACAGAAGTTCGTGGTTCAAGGCCGCCGTGGTAAGCCGGACGTAATCGAAGGGGTATTGGAAGGAATGATTGCGTATCAGAAAGCCGGTTTGATTGCGCCAATTGATGACCTGCTGAACCAATGGCCGGAAAAAGACCATTTTATTCCAAGCACTATCAAAGCGCTCACCATCAACGGCAAAGTTTACGGCGTACCTTACAACACCAACGTGCGGGTCTTGCTCTATCGAAAAGACCTTCTGCAAAAATATAATCTGCAACCACCGAAGACTTGGGAGGAGATGTTGGCGGATGCGGCCACCATCTCAGCCAAGGAACAAAACGTGGCTGGACTCGCGTTAACTACCAAAGCGGGCAGTGTACGTACTTTCCAGGAATTTATCTCGTTCTTCTTCCAGGTGAACGGTGGCCAGAATCCGTTCAAATACGATGAGGCCGCCAAAAAATGGTCCATGAACACAAGTGCGGACAAGCTCGGCCAGGTCCTGGCTCTCTATCACGACGCATTTTTCAAGGCGACTCCGGCTGCGGTTAACCAGAACACGCGAGGCAACGACTATCAGGCTACAGATGCCGACTACGTGGCTGGCAAAAGTGCAATGGTTCCGATGGGTCCTTGGATCTACAGCTATCGCAAGACTGGTGAAACAGCGCGCAAGATTCTGGAAGAAAATACCGGCGTCGCACCACTTCCATTACCGCCAGGTGGCAGTCAAGCTACCTATCTTGAGGTGAAACCGATCATGATTAATGCCGCTACCAAAAATAAGCAGGAAAGCTGGAACGTGATCAAAGTACTTTGCAGCAAGGACTTTGTCGCCATGGATGCTAAACTCGAGGGTATAAACCCGCCGCGCCAGGATGTTGCGGATCTACCCGATTTCAAATCCGATTGGTGGCAGCAAGCTTTTACTCAACAGATCGCAACCGGTGTTGCGCTTGCACCGATCAACTGGGGCCTTGTCGTGAACGACATTACAGAGGCTCTCCAGAAGGTAATCTATCAGAACAATCCAGCAGACAAAGTTGGAGAGGAACTCTACAACACGCTACAGCAACGAGCTCAAAACAATCAATTGTAAGCGATTGATACCGCTCAAGCGCTGGTTCGAATACCTGGGAACGGCAGAGGTTCGTCACGCCGCGTTCGGTTATGCGCTACTGGCTCCGGCTGTTGGCGTGATCCTCGGCCTGAATCTTTACCCTACCCTGACGGGTATTCTCAATTCGTTTACCGATCAGTCGCTGCTGAACCCGAACGCCTGGCGCTTTATTGCATGGCAGAACTATCAAAAGCTGTTTGTCGATCCGGTTTTCCGAGTCTCAATTCTCCACTCTCTAATTTTGACCCTTTCTGCGGTCTTTCTTCAGGTAGCGCTTGGTTTGGCAGTAGCTCATTTACTCGTTCGCAAGGTACCGGGCATCCACTGGTTCCGCAGTGTCGCAATGGTGACATGGGTTCTTCCGATCATCACTGAGGTTGTCATGTTTCGTTTTCTGGCACTGCCGAACATTGGATTAATCAACCTTCTGCTCGCCGCAGTCGGGTTGGGATCGATGGCCCGGAACTGGTTTGGCGATCCAAGTTTCGCTTTTCTTCTTATCCTAGTGATGCACCTCTGGAGAAATGTGCCGTTCTACGGGGTTGCCTTTATGGCTGCGATGCAGGCCATTCCGCAGGACCTGTACGAGGCCGCCACAATTGACGGAGCCACAGCTTGGAACCGGTTTCGTCATATCACGCTACCTCATTTGCGCTACATCATTCTCGTGATGGTCGTGCTCCACATCACTTTTACGTTTAACAATTTTGATTTCGTGTATCTCTCGACCGGCGGCGGACCCGTCGATGCCACGGAAGTACTCGCGACCTACATCTACAAACAGGCCTGGAGCGGTTATATGCTCGGGTACGCCAGCGCCGGCGGCGTGGTGATGCTCGTAACTTTGGTGCTGCTCGTAGTCTTGTCACGACGACTAATCGGAGGGTTTGCGGAGCAATGAAACGCCGCACGGTTCACCTTCTGCTCACTTACCTGGGATTACTGATTACTTATGTGGTCCTGCTACTGCCGATACTCTGGCTCGTTATTTCCAGTTTTCGGACCAACGATTCGATTCAAACCGGGAGGCTACTTCCTACGCTATCGGAGCTGACGGTGCGAAACTATATCGAAGTATTTGCGATAAACGCCGTGTTCGTTTTTCTGCTCAACTCCGCGATAATCGCGACTTCAGTAATGCTGCTCGTCGTGCTATTCGGCAGCCTTGCCGCCTATGCACTGAGCCGGTTTACCTTACGCGGTAAGAATCTGCTAATGCTGTCGGCGCTACTTCCGCAGTTCTTTCCCTATGTGTTGATTCTGATTCCGTTTTACGTTTTGATGTCTAATTTCGGAATGGTCGACACCCATCTCGGGCTCGTCCTTACCCACGCATCCATTACTTTGCCATTCGCGGTCTGGATGTTGACCGGTTATTTCAATGCTATACCGAGAGAACTCGATCAAGCCGCACTGATAGACGGCTGTAGCCGAATTGGTGTTTTGTTTCGGATAATCTATCCGACCGCATTGCCCGGGTTAGTTGTAGCCGGATTTTTCGCATTCGTCGTGTCCTGGGGCGATTATCTCTTTGTTTCCATTTTGTCTCAAAGCCAGAGCACTCAAACACTACCTATCGCGCTTCAATCGTTTATGAATAGCCTCCAGGTAAAATGGGGAATGATCACCGCTGGTACTGTTGTCGCGATAGTTCCTACCATTGCCTTTTTCAGCCTGGTGCAACGGAGGTTAGTAACAGGACTTACTGCGGGCGCCGTAAAGAACTGACCTCGCATCGCTCCATTTCAAAACAACTATGCCTAAAATAACTTTGATTGGGGCCGGCAGCCTTGTCTTTACGCGCAACTTATGTAACGACATTTTGCTAACTCCATGCCTTCGGGAAAGTGAGATCTCTCTGATGGACATCGACTCGCAACGCCTCGAGGAATCGCGCCAGATCGTCCAGAAAATAGCTGATGAACGAGGGGTAAAGGCCCGCGTTACTGCGACAACCGATCGGGTCGAGTCCATTCGCGGAGCTAACTATATTATCACGACGTTTCAACAAGGCGGTCTGGAGGCATACGCTCAAGACATTGAAATCCCTAAGAGATATGGCGTAGAGCAATGTGTCGGTGACACGATTGGCCCGGGTGGGGTTTTCCGCGCCTTACGCACGATCCCGGTGTTAATTGATCTTTGCCATGAGCTGGATCGGCATGCGCCTGATGCTTTGCTGCTGAATTACGTCAACCCGATGGCGGCTAACTGTTGGGCGATCGACGTCGCTAGCGGCCGGCCTCATGTTGGTCTCTGCCACAGCGTCCAAGGCACGAGTGAGATGCTTGCCAGATGGTTAGGTGTTCCCTATCGAGAGGTACACTTTCGTTGTGGCGGCATTAATCATCAGGCGTTCTTTCTAGAATTCCGGCATGGCACTGTGGACCTTTATCCACGACTTCGACAGGTTGTTACCCAACCGGAAATCTATGGTGAAGAACCTGTGCGCATCGAACTGATGGAACATTTTGGTTATTTTGTTACGGAGTCCAGCGGTCATGCCAGCGAGTATGCGCCTTACTTTCGCAAAAGCGCCCGAATGGTAGAGGAAGATCTGGTTCCTCGGTTTACCGACAAATCTAATCACTGGTTCCAGTTCGGGCGAACCGGTGGATACTTACGACACAGCTACGAACGCCTCGATAGTTTTCGCCAAGAGTTTGCTCGAATCATGGCCCAACCAGCGCCGGCTAACCGAACCCATGAATATGGCTCCTTTATTGTCGAGGCGATCGAAACGAATCAGACGTTACGAATCAACGGGAACGTGCCGAACCGGCGGCTGATTGATAATTTACCCGACGGATGCTGTGTAGAAGTCCCTTGCCTTGTTGACGGCAACGGTATTCAGCCGACTCATTTCGGTCCGTTACCACCGCAACTCGCTGCATTGAATCGGACCAATATCAATGTTCAAGAGTTGATCGTGGAAGCCGCGACTGAACGAAACCGCGATGCTGTTTACCACGCTGTCGCTCTCGATCCGCTGACTGCAGCCGTTTGTACTCTTCCTCAGATCCACAAAATGGTAGACGAACTTTTGACCGCGCAAGCTCAATGGCTGGGCTGCCTGTAGGGCAACAGGGCCTGGCGCCCTGCAGCGCTTTGCAGCCGAAGATCTTTGTATCTTGCGGGGCCGAGTCTTCCGTATAGTTGTCAGCAGTGGCGAGCGACAACCCAACCATCGCGATTTTTTGTCCGACCTTCCTCAAACCAGAGATGTTGCACGTCTATCGGCAGGTCACTGGTTTGAGCCGGGTGACCCCGAAAGTGTTAGCTTTCAAACGCGAAAATGAAGATCGCTTTCCCTTTCCTTCGGTCACGTTGCTGCACAGAACCCGGGCTCGATCGTTGCGGCGGATTTGGCAAGTGCAGCTGCAGAAAGCCCCACAGCAAGCATATCCGAGCGAAGTGCGTTCGCTGCACCAGGCTCTCGCATCGTATCAATGCCGCCTGTTGCACATCTACTTCGGGAACAACGGAGTTTTTTGGTTACCATTCCTGCGAACAAGCACCTGGCCGATCGTGGTCTCGTTTCATGGAGCAGACGTCCAAGTCGATCTGCAGTCTGCTACCGCGCGAAAAATGCTTTTGCAGGTTTTCGGATTCGCGCGCTTGATTCTCGCGCGATCCCAATCGCTGGCCGACGCGCTAACGGAAATCGGATGCCCGGCAAAAAAGATCGGGATCCAACGCACCGGAATACCTCTGAACGAGTATGCTTACCAGGAACGGGACAATCCAATTGACGGTTCCTGGCAGATTCTTCAGGCGTGTCGTTTGATTGAAAAAAAGGGACTCGCGTCGACAATTCACGCTTTCGCGGAATTTCGGCGTACCTGGCCAAGTGCCCGCCTTTCGATTGCCGGCGACGGACCACTTCGGCGATCGCTCGAACAGCTCGCTGATTCGTTAGGAGAGTCGGCCAACATCCGCTTCAGTGGATTCTTGAAACCGGATGCACTTCGCGAGCTGTATTATCAAAGTCATATCTTTCTTCACCCTAGCGAAACGACAAGAGAAGGGAATCGTGAAGGCATCCCGAACAGCTTGCTTGAGGCGATGGCGACTGGCTTGCCGTGCATCGCGACCAGACACGGAGGAATTCCAGAGGCGATCGAGAATGAAGTGTCCGGGCTGCTGGTGTCGAGCTCGGCCGACTTGCGCAGCCAAATGCAGCGACTCGCCAATGAACCGGAACTGGCGAAGCGCCTGGGGAAAAACGGAGCAGCAGTCGTGGAGAAGAATTTTGATCTAAACAGGCAGATCCGTCAGCTGGAAGATCATTATTTGAGTTTGCTAGGGTAATGAAGGGGTGACCCGCTCATGGTCGGGCGTGTACTAGCGAAAACGTTTTTGCGCTACGACAGGAGCGCCGGATGTTAGCCCAGGGCTTCAGCCCTGGGTAGATCGTTTGAACGGCGATCTGCCCTGGGCTAACATATTAAAGCCCTTTCAGGGCTTTGTCGGCGGTTCCGGCTTACTGCCATTCTCGGCGTTTTGACGTTTCATCCCGGCATTGTCGGCGATGTCGGCGTTTCATCCGGGCGTTTCCGTCCCGGTGTTTGAGTTGCAGCAGCGACGCCAAATAGCTACTCTGTCCTAATGATCCTCCCAGTCCTGGTTAGCGGCGAAGCGTTGTTTGATTTTTTCTCGACTGATGTAGGTGCGGGGCTCGGTGGGAGCACCGGTTTTCATAAGCGGGCGGGAGGTTCTCCATTCAATATCGCCGTAGGTGTACAACGGCTCGGTGTACAAGTTTCGTTTTTGGGCAAAGTCGGCGCGGATGAATTTGGAGACGCGCTGGTCGCCTTTCTCAAACGCGAAACGCTCGATCTAGCGCACGTCATCCGCGAGGAAGGCACAAAAACCATGCTGGCGTTCGTCGCCGTCGACAAAGAAGGCAAACCAGAATTTCGTTTCTACCGAGATCGAGCCGCGGATATCTCGGTACGCCAAGACGAGCTCACCAGTATTCAGCCAGAGAAATTCTCGCTTTACCATTGTGGCGGGATTGTGCTCGCCGATGAGCCGGCCGCTTCAAGTTACATGTCGCTGGTCGATCGCTTTGTGAAGGCGCAGATCCCAGTCTCTCTCGATCCAACTGTCCGAAAATCTTTGATTCAGGATCCAGAAAAGTATGTCTCATTCTTGTCCGATCTAGTCAGCAAGGTCAGCATTTTAAAGGTAAGCGATGAAGAGCTGGAGTTTCTAACGGGCACGCGCGACTTTGATCGGGGGGCGAAACTGTTACCGGTACGAAAAGATGCTCTAGTATTTGTAACTCTCGGCAAACACGGATCATCGGTTTATCGCGATGGTGTCAAAATCGCCGGAGCGCCAGGCTTTTCTGTCGATGTTGTCGAAACCACCGGCTGTGGTGACTCGTTCATGGCTGCGACACTTGCGCAGCTTGCCGGAAAATCGATTGCCGACCTAGGCGGGATTGCCAAAGGAGACCTCGAATCGATTATGCAATTCGCTAATGCAGAGGCTGCAATCGTCGCCACCCGAGTCGGCGCAGCCGAAGCAAATCCGACGCGAAAAGAAGTACAAGAGTTTCTAGCAGGCCCCGAGATAGGCCTGGATTGTTGAACATTAGTTAGAGAACATTTTTGAGGATGCGCGCACGATTTTCATGGATCGAAGCGTACGCAAGGCGAGGCCTCCCGCATTCTCGCTCTTTGACGAAGCGGTACAGCTCACGCTAAGAGCCAGCCTTCGTTAGGCTGCGCCTCCGATCAGGTGGTTGGGTTGCGTCTGCGCGTTTCACGATGTTCGTTCTCTTGTCGCAAAACACTAAGTTCCAATGGGTATCCATTGATCGCCTCACGTGCGAATGGAGAAGTCCCTCCTCATCTCTATGAAGGCCCCTGAACGCACCACCGCCGAGGTCTTTCCCCGGTACATCGGCGGCGAGGTGCTCGCGGACAGCGCAACGCTAAAATGGCCGGGGCTTTTCGCGCGGCGCTGCCGCTTTCCTCGCGTGGTGGATGGATATCTCGTGCCGGCTACGGCAGAGCCACTGATCACGTGCACCTTAAACGGCTCAGCCGAGTTTCAAGAACGTGACATCGGCGGCGCATGGCTGCCTCGACAAGTCCGGCGCGGAGACATCTTCGTGACGGGCTCAAAGACCCCTTACGAGTTGCGCTGGCGCTCCCCTTTGGGAGCGGAAATGGACGTGATCCACATCCATCTTGCCGTGGACCAGTGTCTCGCAGCGTTTGAAATGGTCTACCAAGACAATGCTGGCGCCGTTGAGATGACTGACTTCTATGGCCGGGATGAAACGCTTGCCCATCTGAGTTTTGCCTGCGCCGAGATGCTGTCTTCCCGAACTGCCGGGAACGCGAAACGTGTCGCCGCGTTCACACACCTTCTCGCGATTTACATCGCCGAGAAATACACAAACCTCGCATCACCAAGGCCCGACTTTCGCGGCGGCTTGCCGATCGCACGGCTCAGCAAGGTCGAGGACTATGTGCGTGCGCACCTTGCAGAGAGTATCTCAATCGAGACGCTCGCTGAGTTGGCGGAGCTGAGTCCTTTCCATTTCTCTCGCGTGTTCAAGCAGGCCACGGGGATGACGCCTCTGCAATTCGTGACGAGAGAGCGCATGCTGCAAGCTCGGCAGCTGATCCGTGAAACATCCCGCAGCCTCATCGAAATCGCGCTCGAAGTCGGCTACACTAGTCCGAGCCATTTTGCTCAGGTATTTCGGCGGACGGTGGGCATGGCTCCCACACAGTTCCGCAACGCCCTCTAAAAGTAAAAGAGCGCACCGCTTTTCCGCAAGAATACGACAGGTGCCGCACGATCCCGCGAGCAGCCACTTGGCCGATGG
>Ga0070706_100001644_pt1 | contig 23271 bp, 20 predicted proteins | sample KBSK5501metaG_FD_65476 | JGI IMG/M metagenome (GOLD analysis project Ga0070706, IMG submission 65476) | Corn, switchgrass and miscanthus rhizosphere microbial communities from Kellogg Biological Station, Michigan, USA - KBS K5-50-1 metaG | ecosystem: Host-associated > Plants > Roots >... | reverse complement strand
TCATGTCGAGCGCAGTCGAGACATCTCTTGCTGCTGGAAATTCTTAAAATGAGAGATTCCTCGACTCCGCTCGGAATGACAAAGGAGGAAATCCCAGCGTGAGATGTTGCCGTGCGTTTGAGCAACACGCCCGTTAAAGTTCGACCCAGGCTGGCATCGCTGAATCGTTAAAGCGGCAGAGGGGCGAGATCGGCGGCATCGCGCGTTGACGGATACAAGAGCGAAGTGCGAGCATGTCGAATATGCCGCTGCTGACCTACGCGAGTTATCTCGATCTGGAGAAGTTGCTTACGCTTCAGAAGCCACGCTCAACGCCGGCCGAGCACGACGAGATGTTGTTCATCATAATTCATCAGACCTACGAGCTTTGGTTCAAGGAGCTGTTGCACGAGTTCGAGAAAATAAAGAGAGATTTTTCTTCCGGCGGTCTGTTCGGGGCGATTCATTCCTTCAAGCGCGTGCGCACGATCATGAAAGTGCTCGTGGCGCAGGTGGATATTCTCGAGACGATGACCCCAACGTCGTTCTCCAGCTTCCGCAACCGGCTCGAGACCGCGTCTGGATTTCAGTCGGTGCAATTTCGAGAAATTGAGTACGCGCTTGGGTACAAACGTCAGTCGACGCTCAAATATGTGCGACCGGATTTTCCAGGCTACGACCGGCTTCAACAGCTGCTCAAAGAGCGGACAGTGATCGATCATTTCTACGATTTTCTGGAAACGCGCGGAGCGCAGATTCCAAATGACATAAAGAACCGCGACGTTATCCAACCGAACGGGCCTAACGAGCAAGTGCAGAACGAAATCCTGCGGCTGTACAAGAGAGCGCCCGAATGCTCCATCCTTTTTGAATTGATGACCGACTTTGACGAAGGCCTGCAGGAGTGGCGCTATCGTCACATCAAACTGGTTGAGCGCACGATTGGTGCAAAAAAGGGCACGGGCGGATCGCCGGGCGTTCCATTTCTGAAAGAGTCACTGTTCAACCCCATCTTTCACGATCTCTGGGCAATCAGGCACGAAATGTAGCGCTGAGCGCGCCGTTAAATCGTTTAAGCGTTGAATCGTTAACGCGAAATCAAAGGCCGAGAAACTCGCGCGCGGTCCCGGAGAGCAGTTGTGCCTTGTCTGCCGCGGACAGCTCTTTCATCGATTCAATGAGTCCCCCTGCGTTCGCTTCGCCCAGTGGGAATGGATAGTCGGAGCCCAGCGCAACGCGCTGCGCGCCAAATAGCTTAAGCAACGTTTTCAGCGCGTGGGCTTCGTGCACAAGCGAGTCTACATAGAAGCGCGCTGGAGTATCGCCTTGAGCGAGGTATTTTCTCGGATTCGTTTTATTTTCTGTCGCGACCAAATCGGGACGCACATGAAATCCATGCTCGATGCGGCCGATTGTGAACGGAAATGCGCCGCCGCCGTGCGCGAAGGCGACGCGAAGTTTCGGGAACCGCTCGAACACGCCGCCGAACATCATCGAGCAGATCGCCAGCGAACTTTCGGCCGGCATTCCAACCAGCCACGGCAACCAATATTTCGGCATCCGCTTCTTGGCCATCATGTCCCATGGGTGAACGAAAATCGCGGCGTTAAGTTGTTCCGCTGTTCTCCAAACAACGTCGAGAGATCTGTCGTCCAGATTTCGGCAATCGGGTCCGTGGCAGTGCTCATTTGCATCGACATGCGTGCCGATCTCTACACCGCGCAATTTCAGCCCACGAATGCAGCGTTCCAATTCGCGCGCGGCAAGATCGACATCTTGCAATGGGATCGTTCCGAGGCCTGCGAATCGCGTCGGAAAATTGCGAACGACCTCGGCGATGTGATCATTTAACAAGCGGGAAAGATGGAGCGTATCGGCAGGCTTAGCCCAGTAGCTAAACATCACCGGCACGGTCGAAAGCACTTGTATTGAAACACCAGCCTGATCCATTTCTTCAATGCGACGCCTCGGTTCCCAAACATTGTCGCAGATGTCACGGAAGAGGCGGTCGCCGATCATCATTCTCGCACTGCAAGATTTATAATGATCGAGCCTAACAAATCCGCTGTAGCCGTATTTTGCGTCGAGATCAGGCCATTCGCGTGGCAGGATATGGGTATGGATATCGATCTTCATTTGTAGGGCGTCTGTGTCAGACGCCATTTACCGGGGCCGGCGTTTCACAGAAACGCCCTACAATGATCTCATCGGCTGCGGTTTCTCAACTTTCTTGCCGCACTTCTTGCAGGTGCGCCGCGCGTCGTCGTTCCAGAAATCGAGCATCGCTTGGCTGAAATGTTGAACAATGTCCGCGCAATCGAAGTGAATGTCTTCCACGAGCGCGCCGCAATTATCACAGTAAAAAATCACGTGCTCCTTTTCGCCTGGGGGACGACGGCGCTCTACGACAACGCCGATTGTGTCCGGCGGCCGTTGCGGCGAGTGCGGCACATTCGGGGGGATGAAGAACGTTTCCCCTTCGCGCACGATGTGGTCGACGATTCGATGGCCTTCGCGGATACGCACCTTGATGTCGCCCTTTAGCTGGTAAAAATACTCTTCGGAATCGACGAGATGAAAATCATTCCGCGCGTTGGGCCCTTTGATGACCATCACGAAAAAGTCGCGCCCGTCATAAAGGTAACGATTACTTACCGGAGGTTTGAACTTTTCACGGTTCTCTTCGATCCAGTTTTTTAGATTAACCGCCGGCTGTACGGCAGGCGTTGTGCGCGGCTCTGACGATTGTTTTGTTGGAACGGTTTGCGTAGCGATGATGGATCCTATTGGTACCCGGCCGCAGCGTCAAACCAATCGGCCTTGACCGGCGCGGCCTTCATTTCAATCCACATATTTTTGGGCAATTGGCATGCGACGACCGAGGCCAAAAGCGCGCGTGGTCACTTTCAAACCCGGCGCAGCCTGCTCGCGCTTATATTCATTGAGATCGACTCGTCGCTGCACCCAACGCACGGTCTTCTCGTCGAAACCGTAGGCGATGATGTCCCGCGCGCTCAAGTTTTCTTCGACATACAAGCGCAAGATCTCGTCCAGAACGTCGTAGGGCGGCAGCGTGTCCTGGTCTCTTTGGTTCGGCTTCAACTCGGCGCTCGGCGGCTTTTCGATTGTCGATCTTGGGATAATTTCGCGCTTGCGGTTTATCCAGCGAGCCAGTTGGTAGATCATTGTTTTGGGCACATCGCTGATCACTGCGAGCCCGCCTGCCATATCGCCGTAGATCGTGCAATAGCCGACTGCTAGCTCGCTTTTGTTTCCCGTCGTCAAAAGCAGATGACCGAACTTGTTTGAGAGGGCCATGAGCGTCATGGCACGCAGGCGCGGTTGCATGTTTTCTTCCGTTTCGTTTTCCGGCAGACCAGCGAAAATTTCGCGAAACTGATTTTTGAAAGCAGCGAACGTTTCGGTGATCGGGATTTGCAGACAGTTGATGCCGAGATTGCGCGCGAGAGCCAGCGCGTCCTCGATGCTGCCGCGCGAGGAATACTGGCTTGGCATCGATACAGCCGCTACGTTCTCCGCCCCGAGCGCATCGACTGCGATGACCGCCACCACCGCCGAATCAATTCCGCCGCTCAAACCGAGCACAGCCGACTTGAAATTGCATTTTCGCAAATAATCGCGCAGGCCTAACGATAACGCTCCAAAGAGTTCCTCTGGAGTATCCCTTTCGCGGAATTTCATCGTATCGGCTTCATTCGTGTCGATGATCGCCTCATCCTCCTGAAAGCTCGGCAGTTGCGCAATCAATTCGCCGGATAAATTCACCGCAATGGAGTTGCCGTCGAAAATGAGCTGGTCGTTGCCCCCGACAGCATTACAATAAAAAATTGGCCGCTGATGGGTCCGGGCGAGGCCGCCCACCATCTCATGTCGAACGGCGGGCTTGTGCAGACTGAAGGGCGACGCGCTCAAGTTCACAATCAACTCCGTGCCTTGCTCGATCAAACTCTGCGTCGGTTCGACATCATAAAGTGGCCGTGGCAGATAGTGCTCCGTCCAGATATCTTCGCAGATAGTGATGCCGATTTTATTTCCACAAACCGCAAACGGCTCCACCCGGCGCGCGGGCTCGAAGTACCGATCTTCATCGAAGACGTCGTAAGTCGGCAAAAGCGACTTATAGGTTTTGCGGATCGGTTGGCCCGCTTGGAGCAACGCCGCTGCATTATGAAACGGTTTACCGCGTCCTTCGTTCCGATCAACAAAACCGACGAGCAGGGCCGCGCGTCGGACATGGGCGTGAAGTTGGTCCAGCTTTTCCAGCGTCTCGGGAACGAAGCGTGACTTAAAGACCAGGTCTTGCGGCGGATATCCGGTGATGGCCAGTTCCGGCGTGAGAACTAAATCCGCTCCCCTTGCATCGAGTCGATCGTAGGCGCAGGCAATCTTCTCAAAATTGCCTCGCAAATCCCCCACCGTGGTATTGAGCTGAGCAAAACCGATCTTCATGCCACACTACGCAGATTATGCGTCCGCGCCAGTGCAGCAATGCTTTTCGCCGTATCAGGGGTTTCCGCTGCTGCCCATGGGCGAGCGATGCTTGTAACCTTTGTTCAAAGCGTCATCGGCTCCTTCGATAAAAACCTTTCCCCACTCGATGATCGCCGCGGCGAGGAATGCGGCAATCGCGCAGAGAATTACCTTTTGGAAAAAAGTCGACCGCATTTGGATTTCAAAAAGCAACGATAGTGCCAGCGGGCGGGTGAATTACCAAAACCCCGTGGTTTCGCCGCTATAATCCAAAGGCCGAGCAGCAAGTTGGTCACAGCGTGCGCCAACACACGACCAAAGACCTTCCGTCCGGTAAGCGACGCTATAGCGCGGCATTCAGCGGCAACAGGGCCGCGAACACAACCATCAATGGCACGACGCAAGCGACTAATTTCCTTTGGTTCGGCATATTACTTGCGGCAAATCTTTGCGTGATTCCGCACGTTGCCGGCAAATCTGAATTAGGCGACAACGATCCAGAGCAAATCAGCCAACTTCTGGAATTGCAGCTGGCGCAGAAACGCGCTGAGTGGAAGCGGGCTGGCGCGCGCTATCGGACGTTCCGTTCGCTCAGCTTTTTGTTTTTATTTCTGGTCATCGCGGCCGGGTTATTCGCGTTTTTTCTGATCTTTTCCCGGGTCGATGAAGAGCACACGCGCCAGCCGAACCCGACAACGGCCGCCGTTTCGCGCCGATGATATCTCATGTTTACTCTCTGTGACTGACACGCCAGATGGTGCCGTTGCCGTCTTCACTGAAAAGCAACGCGCCATCTTTCGCGACAGTAATCCCGACAGGCCGTATCCCAGATACGGCCATCGCGCCTCACGAAGCCGGTAACGAAATTTTCGTAATCGCCGAGCACTTGGCCAGTCGCGTGGTTAAAAGGCATGCGCACGATTTTATAACCAGTGCGCCGCGTACGATTCCAGGAGCCGTGGAGTGCGGCGAAGATGTCGCCTTTGTATTCGACTGGAAACTGCTCGCCGGTGTAAAAACAAAGATTGAGTGTCGCCGAGTGCACTCGCACGAGGACGTCTTGCACAATGGCTTTGCTCGCAAGATCTACGTGTTGCCCTTTGTGATGAGGATCGACATGATTGCCGATATAAAACCACGGCCAACCGTAAAACCCGTCAGGTTTCACGCTGCTGATGTAATCGGGAGGCAAATCGTCTCCAAGCTCATCGCGCTCATTTGTGCTCATCCAAAGCTCATTCGTGCCGGGGCGAAAAGCGATGCTGACGGCGTTGCGAATTCCCCACACGTAAACGTTTTGGTCTGTGCCCTCCGGGTTGAACTCAAAAATGCGCGCGCGGTTCGCTTCGCTGGGATCGTCGGAATTATTCGAGCGCCAACCGATCGAGACGTACATTTTTGCCGTCGGGCGAGAAAACAATGTCGAGCTTTTAGTTTTTCGGCGGGGCCGCGCACTTTCAGATCGCCGTTTCGATAAGGAAACCGAACCACGCCGTCCGTATTTGCGACATAAAGAAACTTCCTCGTTGGCAATGTATAGAATCGTGCAACCGCTTTTTCGATCTCCCTTTTCTTCCAATTCAAAAGGTCAGATCTCTGCGGGATTGCAGCCGAGGCGGCTGCCGCTACAGTTTCCGACTTATGGCTTACAAAGACGTCGCACCGCCAGCGGGCGAGAAAATTTCCATCGACAAGGAGCAACTGCAGGTGCCGGACCTGCCAATCATTCCATTCATTCGCGGCGATGGCACCGGCCCGGATATTTGGGCGGCCAGCGTGCGCGTATTCGATGCGGCGGTGGAAAAAGCGTACCGGAGCAAAAAGAAAGTCGCGTGGTTCGAGGTATTCGCGGGCCAGGCAGCGATGGACAAGTTCGATAGCTGGCTGCCGGACGATACGGTCGAAGCGTTCCGCGAATATCTGGTCGGCATTAAAGGTCCCCTAACGACTCCAGTGGGCGGCGGCATTCGTTCCCTTAACGTCGCGCTCCGACAGCTTCTCGATCTTTTCGTCTGTTTGCGGCCGGTGCAGTACTTCAAGGGTGTCCCCTCGCCGGTCAGGCATCCCGAAAAAGTGAACATGATCATCTTCCGCGAAAATACCGAAGACATTTACGCTGGCATTGAGTACGCCGCTGGCACGCCTGAGTCACAAAAGATCCTCGATTTTTTCCAAAAGCAATTTCCGAAGGAGTTCGAGAAAATCCGCTTCGGCACGCGCGAGAAAGCAGCTGAGTTCTGGAAAAAAGTCGGGGCGGCAGAAAAAAGCGACGTGATGGTGGGTATCGGCGTGAAACCGGTGAGCCGCTCGGGCAGCGTGCGCTTGATTCACAGCGCGATCGCATATGCGATTCGGAACCGGCGCAAGAGCGTCACGTTGGTGCACAAGGGGAACATCATGAAGTTCACCGAGGGCGCATTTCGAGATTGGGGCTACGACGTCGCAAAGCAGTACTTCGGCGCGGAAGAGATCGACGGCGGGCCGTGGTGCAAGATTCCCATGGGCAAACCGGGCGGAGGCATTGTCATTAAGGACGCCATCGCCGACATCACCCTGCAACAAGTGCTGACCCGCCCGGAAGATTTCGACGTCATCGCCACCTTAAATTTGAATGGCGATTACCTGAGCGACGCGCTGGCTGCGCAAGTGGGTGGCATCGGAATTGCGCCCGGCGGCAATATTAATTACATCACCGGTCACGCCGTTTTCGAAGCAACGCACGGCACCGCACCGAAGTACGCAAACCAGGACAAGGTGAATCCGGGTTCGGTGATTTTGTCGGGCGAAATGATGTTCCGTTACATGGGCTGGACAGAAGCGGCTGATTTAGTTTTGAAAGGATTGAACGGCGCCATCGCGAGCAAGCGCGTCACCTACGATTTCGCGCGATTGATGGAGAGCGCGACGGAAATCAAGTGCAGCGAGTTTGGAAGTAACGTCATCGAGCACATGTGAGTAGAAATGACGAAATCCAAATGACGAAGCACGAAAGAATAACGAATGATCAAATGACGAAGAAAGATTGCCGCACTTCTGCGTCATTCGAACTTCGTGCTTCATTCGTCTTCGTTATTTCGGTGATGCGCGCGTTCGCACCTTGCTTGCTTGTTCTCGTTGCCAGCCTCACCACCGCCTTCGCGCAAAAACGCAACATCACCGAAAAGGATCTTTGGGATTTTGTCTGGGTTGGTGATCCGCAAGTATCGCCGGACGGGTCGCGGGTGGCGTTCGTGCGCGTGACGGTGAGCGAGAACAAAGAAGGTTACAACACGTCGATCTGGTCGGTGCCAACGAGCGGCGAGGAGCCGCATCAGTTGACGAAAGGCAATCACGACTCGACGCCACGCTGGTCGCCGGATGGGAAATATCTCCTCTTCCTGCGTGCGACGGAAAAGGATCGAAAGCCCGAATCGCCGCAATTGTCGATGTTGGCGATGGGTGGCGGCGATTCATTCGTTTTCACCGATTTGCCAAAGGGCGCGGGCAATCCCGTTTGGTCGCCGGATGGAAAATCGATCGCGTTCACGAGTGACACGAACGCGGACGATCTAGCGAAGCAGGAAAAGAAAAAACGCAAAGAAGAATTGAAGAAAGCGCTGAGTGAAAGCTCGCCGGCGGCTTCGCCCGAAGTTTCCAAAAAGCCAGCTGAGAAGGGCGCCACCGGAAAAAGTCAAACTGATGAAGCCGCAAAGAAAGCGGAGGCCGAATCCGAACACGAGAGCGACATTCACGTGATCACGCGGGCCGTGTATCGCGAAGACAACAAAGGTTACGACGACCCGAAACATCCGCAGCACATCTGGATTGCGACCGCACCACGCAACGCGGACGAGAAAGTGCAGCCGAAGCAACTGACTTTCGGCCGCTTTGACGAAGAGAACGTGATCTGGTCGAAGGACGGATCACAAATTTACTTCACGTCGACGCGCATCGACGAACCGTACTACCAGTCACCGAGAACCGATCTTTACTCGGTGGTGGCAGGCGGCGGCAAGCCCGAAAAGATCACAACGATCGATCTCGATACAGAGATCGGCCCAAGTTCCGGCGCTTTGGCGTTGAGTCCGGACGGCAAACAGATCGCGTTTATTGCGTCGACAACACAACCGATCAATTCCTACACCCAACCTGACTTATGGATTGTCGAGCTTACTCCCAACGCGAAACCGCGAAATTTGACCGCGGCATTTGATTTTGATGTTGGCGACGGGCCAATCGGTGACAATGCACCCCCGCGCGCCGGCGGACGCAACATCCCAATCTGGACGCCCGATGGCCGTAGTTTGATCGAGATCTATGGAAAAGAAGGCAAAGCGATTCTGGCGTCATTCGACGTGGGAAGCGGTGCAGTCACCGATTTGGCCAACGCTAGTCAAGCGATTCTGCGCTTTCGAGCGTCTGCCGACACCTCGAAAATCATTTACACGGTCTCGACGCCGATGCGGATAAACGATCTCTTTGTGACAAATGTTAGTGGCGGCGAAACACGGCAGCTAACACGTCTCAATGACGCGCTTTTCTCAAAGCTCAATCTCACCGAACCGGAGGAGATTCATTACAAAACTTTCGACGGCAAAACCATCCAGGCGTGGGTGCAGAAACCGCCCGACTTTAACCCGAACAAAAAATATCCCCTAATTCTGAACATCCATGGCGGGCCGCACGCGGCCTACGGTTACATTTTCGAGCACGAGTTTCAATGGATGGCCGCCAAAGGCTATGTAGTGCTTTATCCGAATCCGCGCGGCAGCACCACTTACGGCCAGGATTTTGGGAACGTCATTCAATATCATTATCCCGGCGACGATTATAAAGATTTGATGGCCGGTGTGGATGAAATGATCCGGCGTGGATATATCGATGGAAAGAAACTCGGCGTAACGGGCGGCAGCGGTGGCGGATTGCTGACCAATTGGGTGGTTGGGCAAACGCCGCGTTTCGCCGCGGCGGTAGCCCAGCGCGACATCGCGACTTGGAGCGACTGGTGGTACACGGCCGATTTTACGCTCTTTCAGCCGAACTGGTTCAAAGCGCCGCCGTTCGACGACGAGCAAGAGTTCAAGGCACGCTCGCCGCTCACTTACATCAAGAATGTGAGGACGCCGATGATGTTCATTCTCGGCGAAGCTGATTTCCGCACGCCGCCCGGCGCCGGTGGAGAAGAAATGTTTCGCGCGCTCAAGTTCCGCAAGATTCCGACGGTGATGGTGCGTTTCCCGAACGAATCACATGAGCTCTCGCGTTCCGGCCAGCCGTGGCATCGCGTCGAGCGATTACAAAACATCGTCGGCTGGTTCGATCACTGGCTAATGGGTGTTCCCAAACCAGAATACGAAGTCGCGCCGGAAGAGGAGCTGCCGGTTCGCAAAACCAAAGGATGAGCCCGGTAAAATGCCAAAGAAAGCCAAAAGCCATGTGACAGACCTTTCTTTCACATCGTTTCGCGTCTTTAGCGGACCGTCTCCTCCTCTTTTTGGAGGGGACACGGGTGTCATTCCTTCATTATAGTAAAGGCATGCCGTCGTCCTCACTTTGGCAGCGTTTCCAGCGATATTTTTTGCGCTACGACGATCTCGGTTTTTCGATCGACATCAGCCGGATGAAATTCCCGGAAGATTTTTTCGGAAAGATGCAGGGCAAGATCGACAAGGCGTTCGAAGCGATGCGGGAACTGGAAGCGGGCGCAATCGCCAATCCGGATGAAAATCGGATGGTCGGCCATTACTGGCTGCGCAACCCGGCGCTGGCGCCGAATGCGCAATTGCGCGCAGATATTGAGCAGACTAACCAGCACATCAAACAGTTCGCGGCCGATGTGCATTCCGGCAGTATCACGGCAGCGAACGGCAAAAAATTCGAGCGCATGTTGTTGATTGGCATCGGCGGCTCGGCGCTCGGCCCGCAATTTGTCTCCGATGCCCTCGGATCAACCAACGATCCGATGGACATCTATTTTTTCGATAACACTGATCCCGACGGATTCGACCGCGTCTTCCACAAGATCCACAAGAAGCTTGCGCAGACACTCGTCGTGGTGGTTTCCAAATCGGGCGGAACAAAGGAGACGCGCAACGGAATGGTGGAAGCGGAAGCGAAATTTAAATCAGCTGGCATTCCGTTTGGGAAACAAGCTGTCGCCGTAACCGGTGTGGGAAGCGATCTGGACAAATACGCCCAGAAGAACGAGTGGATTGCACGCTTTCCGATGCACGACTGGGTGGGCGGCCGCACGTCGGTAATGAGCGCGGTTGGTCTCGTGCCGATGGCGCTGCAAGGTTTCAAGATCGATAAGTTCCTGGCGGGCGCAGCCGCTATGGACGAGCACACGCGCGTTGCAGACGCGGCCCAAAATGCGGCCATGCTCCTGGCTTTGATGTGGTATTACGCCGGAAACGGCAAAGGCGAGAAGGACATGGTGGTGCTGCCATACAAAGACCGGCTCATGTTGTTCAGCAAATATTTGCAGCAACTGGTGATGGAGTCGTTAGGCAAAGAGAAAGATCTTGACGGGAATATCGTGCGCCAGGGCATCGCTGTTTACGGGAACAAAGGTTCAACCGATCAGCATGCCTATGTGCAGCAACTGCGCGACGGTGTCTTGAATTTTTTCATCACATTCATTGAAGTGCGCAATGATCGACAACCTCGAAATGACCCGGGCTCCCGAACTCATTCGGAGTCACCGCCCTTCGAAGTCGAGCCGGGTGTGACGAGCGGCGATTATCTTCAAGGTTTTTTGCGCGGGACGCGTGCAGCGCTTTACGAGAGCGGGCGCGAATCGACCACGGTTAGTTTGCCGGAAGTCAATGAATTCAGCGTTGGCGCGCTCATCGCGCTTTACGAGCGAGCAGTCGGCTTTTACGGTTCCCTGGTAAACATCAATGCGTATCATCAGCCTGGAGTAGAAGCAGGTAAGAAGGCGGCGACGAAATTGTTGGAACTGCACGGCCGAGTCCGCGCAAACCTTTCCGCGAGCAGTGGCAAGACGGCTGAGGAAATCGCGCACGTGATCGATGCCGACCCGGAAGATGTCTTTCATGCGTTGCGTCATCTGGCGAGCAACCATCCGCAAGTCCGCTTTGTGAAAGGTGAAGAACCGTCCGAGGACAAATTTTCGCTTAAAGAATAACAGGTGCTAAAGTTTTGCACCGCAAAGATGACAGATTTGCCTCTTGAGAACCGAAGGGACGCCGTTCCCTGGATCGACATCGTCCGCTTTGTCCGGCAACTCAGCCACGATCTGCGAAACCATCTAAACGCTGCCGAACTGCAAGCTGCTTACATTGGCGAGCTCGTCGAGAGCGAAGATTTGAAAAAGGAAGTCAGCCGGTTGCGTCAGCTGATGGCGGCGGTCGCGACCAACTTGCAACAAGTCAGCGCCGCCCTTGCTCCGGTTAAACCGACCTTGATGTTATATAGCGCGGCCGATTTTCTGGAGGATTTAAAGCAAAAGGCGGATTTCGCCCGCGACCCAGAGAAAGTGATTTGGCAAATTGAGATCGGCGATGCAATGCTGAACATCGATCCGCAACTATTGCAGCAGGCGTTTCTGGAGCTTTTCGCAAATGCTTTCCAACATGAACCGGGGACAGGCGCGCTCGTCGCGAAAGCCTGCATCGAGAATGGGCGCTTCACCTTCACGTTGCGCGAGCCGAAAACACGGTTCGATCTTTCCACGGAAAATTGGGGCCGCGAACCGCTGCACAAAGTCAACCGTGGCCGTTACGGCCTTGGACTCAGTCGCGTCAGGGCAATTGTCGAGGCGCATAGCGGCGATTTTGGCGCTCGATACGATGCGGCGGCATCGGCGCTGGTTACCACTTTGACGTTGCCGTTGACGAAAAGAGAGCATTCCGGATGACGACAGAAAATCGGCGAATTTTGATCATTGACGACGAGCGTCCGATCCTGCTGACGCTCGAGGCGCTGCTCGGCAGGCACGGATATAACACCGAGACAGCGGCCACTGCGGCGGCCGGTCTACGCGCGTTGAAGAACAAACCGGTTTCGCTCGTTCTGCTCGATTTGCAATTGCCGGATGCAGAAGGATTTGAAATGCTCGACAAGATCAAGAGCGAGCACGCGGAGATGCCGGTGATTATTTTGACGGCGCACGATTCGTTAAGCAATGCGATCGAGTCGATCAAGCGCGGCGCTTATCACTTCATCAGCAAGCCATATGCGCCCGAGGAATTGCTCAGCCTGGTCGAGAAGGCTTTGGAGAAACAGACGCTGCTGCGTGAGACAGCCGAGCTGCGGGAAAAAACTCATGAGCTGGAGAAACGGCTGGAGATCGCCGAGACGCGGTTCCGCCCGATTTTCAAAAGCAAGTCGATGCAAGAGATCGAGGAGTTAATCAACGCGATGGCGCCCTCTGAGGCCAACGTTCTCATTACCGGCGAAAGCGGCGTGGGCAAGGAAGTGATCGCCAACGCGATTCATCAGCGAAGCCGGCGCGCGGACAAGCCGATGGTGAAACTCAACTGTGCAGCCTTTCCGCAATCGATGATCGAGGGGGAGCTTTTCGGATACGTCAAAGGGGCATTTACCGGTGCGGTAAACGATTTTCCGGGAATGATTGGCGAAGCGAGTGGTAGCACGCTCTTTCTGGATGAGATCTCCGACATGCCCGCGGATTTGCAGACACGATTTTTACGGGTTCTGCAAGAGCGCGAGTATCGTCCGCTTGGCAGCACCCGGACAATCAAGGCCGACTTCCGCGTGATCGCGGCGACCAATCGACCCATCGGTCAAGCGCTGTCAGAAAATCGCATGCGCTCGGATTTGTATTATCGACTCAACACATTTCAAATTGAAGTGCCGCCGTTGCGCGAGCGAAAGCAGGACATTCCACCATTGGTTGCATTTTTCGTGAAACAATTCGCGAAGCAACTCGGAAAACCGGAGCCGACTATAGCGCCGGAAGCGTTCCAAAAATTGCTCGATTACGCGTGGCTGGGCAACGTGCGCGAATTGCAAAATGCTATCGAATATGCGGTCGTGCTCGCACGGCAAGATCTCATCGGCGTGAAGGAGCTGCCGGCGGAAGTGCAGCTACCGGCTGTGTTGCAACAAAGCGAGCGCGGTGGCGGGCTGCGCCAGGGCGTGCAACCGCTCGACGACATGGAGCGTAATGCTATTCTGCAAGCGCTCGCTCAGTGCCACGGCAATAAAAAAAGAGCGGCGCAGCTTCTCGGCATTCAGCGCCCAACGCTTTACAACAAAATGAAGCGTTACGCGATCGAACTGTGATCGCAGCTGAGGTCAGGACATAACTTTCCGTCCGTACCGCTATAATCAGAGGCCACAGGCCTTTGCTCCGATTCTGCGTCGGATGACCCGTTATTATCCCAGGTTGGATTTTCGATTTTTGATTTTAAATTGCCGGTGGTGCGCCCTGTGACGTTGGAAAATCCCAAGCAAAGATCGTCAATCGGCGTGCCCCGACATTTAGAGCAACTTTTGGCCCACGCGGAAGCGCAACTGGCCGCGACCGGGATGCAGCGCCCGACAGACGTGCTGCCGGTTTACAAGAAATTTCTCAAAATAGAGGAACACCGCCTGCGCTTGAAGCATCAGGCTGGCGGAGGCGGCCGCGAGATCTGCCAACGCCGCGTCAATCTCGTCGACGTCCTTTTGCGACATGTCTTCGCCGCGGCGGCGGCAGCAGTCCACGCGCCGGGCGGAAAAGCCGAAGACCAATTGGGATTGATCGCCCTCGGCGGGTACGGGCGCGGCGAACTTAATCCGTTTAGCGACGTCGATGTCATGTTGTTGCACGCCGGCAACCACGGGAAGGTTTCGTCTTACACCGAACAAATGGCCGAGCAAATTCTGTATCTGCTTTGGGACATCGGTTTCAAGGTTGGTCACTCCACTCGTTCGGTTAAGGAAGCAATCGCGCAGGCGAATCGCGACATGTTGACAAAAACGGCCATGCTGGAGTCGCGCTATCTGGCTGGGGGGCTGGCGTTGGCGCACGATTTTCGCGAACAATTTCGTTTGAAATGCGTCGCCGGTTACGAGCGGGAATTTGTGGAAATGCGGATGCAAGACCAGGCGCTGCGTCACAGCAAATTTGGCGACAGCGTTTACATGCAAGAGCCGCACATCAAAAACGGCTGCGGCGGTTTGCGCGATTACCAGAACTTGCTTTGGATGTCTTATTTTAAAGAAGGCGCGCTCACTACCACGCATCTGGTGGCGGGCGATTGGTTGAGCGAGTCCGACCAGCGGCGCATCGAGCGCGCCTACGATTTTCTTCTGCGGGTGCGCACGGACCTGCATTACGCAACCGGCCGCGCCACCGACGTTTTGCATCTCAATATCCAGGAACAAATTGCGCGGCGCTTAAGTTACCCGCAAGAAACCGCACAACATCGCAGCGAAGCACTGATGCGCGATTACTACGAGCACGCGCGCAACATCTTCCGGGTGACGGAGCGAATCACTGAGCAATTCGCCAGCGGTTACGCGACCAAGCGCACCCGTTCGCTCTTCAGCTTTTTGCCTTTGCGCCGCGGCGGCGAGGTCCGCGTGGAGTCATTTGTTATTCGCAACCGGCAGCTTTACACGGACCGGCGCGGACTCTTTAAAGAAAACCCCCTGCAAATGATGTGCGCCTTTCAAATCACCCAGGAGCACGATGTGGATCTTAGCCCGGATTTGATGGATTTAATGAGCCGCCATCTCGGACAAATCACGCGCACCTTTCAATATGGGAAAAAGCCGCGCGAAATTTTCAAATCGATTTTGTCCCGAAAAGGAAACGTCGGCCGCGTGCTTCGCATGATGCACCGGGTGGATTTTCTCGGCCGTTACATTCCCGAGTTCGGCGCGCTGACCTGCCTCGTGCAGCACGAATTTTCTCATCGCTACACTGCCGACGAGCATACGCTGCTCTGTATCGACAAGCTCGATGCGCTCACGAACACAGACGACCCAAAGCTGACGGCGTATCGCCGGCTTTTCGAAGAGCTGGAGGACCCTTTTGTGCTCTACCTCGCGCTGCTATTACACGATACGGGCAAAGCGGTCGGCGCCCGGCCGCACTCCGAGGCGAGCGCGCTCTTCGCACAGCGCGTGGCCAACCGACTCCAGCTCTCGTCCGAACAGCGCAAGTCGCTCATTCTATTGGTCGATCATCACGTCACGCTTTCAAGCATGGCGCAGCAGCGAAATCTCGATGACCCTGCCACGGTGACGGAGTTGGCCAATATCATCAGGAACCAGAGGAATTTAAACGCGCTGGTGCTGCTCACTTTGGCGGATGGACAAGGAACAAGCGGCCAAAATTGGTCGGATTGGAAGGAATCGCTCGTCTGGCAGCTTTACCATGCCACTTCCCAATATCTGAGCGATCAAAAATCGTATCACGAACAAACAAAAATCGAACGGGACATTCTGCAGGCGGCGGTGGCGGCCGAGCTTCCGGCTGGTTACGCTGATGAAATTGAAGCGCATTTTGATTTTATGCCGGACAATTATTTCCGCGCTTCGGATGTGCCGGATATTGTCAAGCACCTGAAACTGTTTCATTTCTTTTTGGAAAACGTGATCGCACCCGGCGATCGCCCGCTCGTCCCGGCGGTAAGCTGGGAAGCTTCCCCGGAGCAGGGCCACACCATCGGTTCCTTCTGCACATGGGACCGTCAGCAGTTGCTCGCGAAAATTGCCGGGTCGTTTTCCATTGTCCCGCTCAACATTTTGAGCGCCGACATCTACACGCGCGAAGATCACTCGGTCCTCGATATTTTTCGTGTCTGCGATATGAAGGGACGGGCCGTCACGGACAAACGCGATCTTGCACTGGTCGAAAATACACTGGGCCGAGCATTGGAAGAACCGGATTTTGAGTTCGGCCCATTAATGGAAAGGGCGCGGCGACAGGTCCGCAGCCGCGCAGGACAGGATTTGGAGTTTCCAACCTCAATCGCGATCGACAACAAGGCGCATCCGGCTTACACGCTCCTCCAAATTCAAACGCCGGATCGGATCGGTTTGCTTTACGATCTGCTCTCGTGTCTCGGCGGGGAAGGCATCTCCATCGTGTTTTCGCGAATCAGCACGGAAAACGGCGCAGCGATCGACACCTTTTATCTCTCCGATCACGCGACGCGCGGGAAAATTGCGGATTCCCAATGCATCGCCGTGTTGCAGAAAAATTTGCAGGCGGCAGCTGTGCGTGGATTGACGCGCTAAGTTGAGAAGTTCAACTGGCGCGCACACACCGCGCGACTATCATGGACGACTTCATGAACGCACTAATTCTCGCTGCCGGGTACGCTACGCGTCTTTACCCGCTCACACTGAATAAGGCGAAGCCGTTGCTCGAAGTCGCCGGCAAACCAATCATCGAGTGGCTCGCGGATAATCTCACGAACATTGCGCAGCTGGAAACGATTTACGTGGTGACTAACGACAAGTTCGCAAGAGATTTTCAAGCCTGGGCCGATTCATACAGGGATCGACAAAATTCAAGTCCCAAAATTAAAATCATCAACGACGGCTGCCGAAGCGACGGCGACAAGCTCGGCGCAATTGGCGACATCAACCTCGTCCTGACTCGCGAAGACGATTTGAAGAAAAGTGATCTGCTTGTCGTGGCTGGCGATAACTTGTTTAACTCGCCGCTCGCAAAATTTGTGGAGGCCGCTGAAAACGCGCCTGCAACCGTCGCCGTGCACAATGTTGGAAATCCTGAAGCCATGAAAAAGTATGGCGCCGTCACAATCTCAGCGGGTGGGACCGTCACACACTTCGAGGAGAAGCCCGAAAAGCCACAAAGCACGCTCGCAGCCATGGCGCTGTATTATTACTCGCGCGACATCCTACCCATGTTCACCACCTATCTCGCCGCCGGAAACAACCCGGATCAACCTGGCCGTTTTCTCCAATGGCTTTACACGCGCAAACCGGTCAATGCCTTTGAAATTAAAGGCCAGTGGCTCGACATCGGCAGCAAAGAAACACTCGAAAAAGCCGGGGAAATCTTTGCAAACCTGTAGCGGCCGTCTGCCGCGCCCTCTCGCCCGCCCTTTTTACATCAAAGATGTACGCGCATGATCCACCCGGGCGCAAGCGGGGCCGCAATTGGTTAACCGAGATTGGCTCTGTTGAAAAGCCGATCAGCACAGCGTCGGATTGAAAGCGCCGTTAGGCGCGACCTGTTTGTAGACTTGGGCCAATAAATTAATCCAAGCTCCGTAGGAGCGGCATGGAAATTAGCCGTGGTTTCATGTCGCTCCTAACGGAGCTTGGCGGTTGGGAGATGGATTGTTGCTATAAACATGTCGCGCCTAACGGCGCTCCCGCGTTTCAGCGCTGGCTTTTCAACAGAGCTAGCGAGATTCTAGGGCGTCGATTCAAGATTGCGGCTTGGCTTCAGTATCCCGCCGAGGCCTTCGCTGTCGACTTTGCTTGTCGCGCCGCAGGTCGCCGCTGCGACCGAGAGCCGGCGGACTATTTCAGCCGGCCTTCGTCGAATTCGATCAAATCGAAATAAGTCCGGATATCCTTGCGTCCATCGCCGCCGGCTTCTTTTAGGAAGTGAACGAAGCGCGCTTTCTTCGCGGCGGTATCCGGATGGCGCGAAATCATCGCCTCGTTCCACTGCTCGATTGCTTCCGCGCGGTGCTTGACGCCGCTTTCGCGCACCCAGCTTAGAATGGCCTCGTCGTCGCGGAGGCGGTTGACGGCTTCTTCAAAGACATCGCCATCTAACTTCAGGAACGCGAGCAAATGCTTATCGAAACCGGTTGTTTTGTAGTTATATCCTTTAAGCAATCCCTGCCGATGCAGTTTCGCTTTGTCGATCAAACGCGGCAGATGCACATAACCGCCGAGCTTCTCGTACGGACTGCGCGGATGCAGTTTTTGCATCAATCGAGGAGGGACTAGGTCGCGGGCAACGGCTGCGTGACAACGGCTATACTCGGCCCGGCCTCCCCCTTTGCTGCCGCTAGCTTTTCAGTGGGCAAAAGCTCACCTTGAGCGAGAGCGGCTTCACCGATGACGAGTTGACCAGAAAAGATACCGCCCTTTTCGATTGCGATCGATTTCGCAGTCACGTTTCCTTCGAGCCTGCCCGTTTTGTGGATGGTGACCGCGCCAGTAGCCACAATTCCACCCGACATCCGTCCCTTGATGTCGATCGTGTCTACCCTCACACGCCGGAAACATTGCACATCCGATTTTCGCTCGACGGTGACATGCTTTGCGGCGATCCGTCCCGGAATTTTCCCGGTGAAAATGATCGTCACGGATTCGTCGCATTGCAGGTTGCCGCGCAATTTGCCTTCGATCAAAGCCGACTGACAAATCACGCTTGTGCTGCTGAGGTCGCCTTTGCTGGTCAGATAAAGCTCCCCGCGGGTGCGAATCGATCGGCTGAAGCTGGTTGTAATCTTGTAGTCGCGGAGATCGATGTGGGCGCTGCAGCCGGGACAATTTGTCGATGTTGCTGCGTCGCTAACCTCGTGTTTACGTTTGCATTCAAAACAAGCGACCACGCGATTGGCGCGGCGGCCCCACAGGCCGTCGAATTTTTTGAAGGGACCCTGCGCGCCAGCCGTTTCTTCCTTCTCACGAAACTTTAAGCCCGGATTGGGCGCCGACGGATTAAAATAGCGGCCGCACTGCCGGCAGATCGTGCTTTTGGCTGCCGCATATTCCATCTGCTTAAAGCCACAATGCGGGCATTCCACATTGGCCTTAGCAGGCGATTTGATCACTCGGTCGCTCGGCGGAAGACTCTCAGTTTCAGGCGCGCGCCGCAAATGCAGGCTTGGCCGATTCGTCGTGACGGACAAATTCTGGACGGGTGGCGGGTTTAACGCTCATCCCGCTGGAGACCTCCGATTTGCCAACGAAAGTAGCACCTTCTTCGATGATCAGGCGCGCCGCTTTCAGGTCGCCTTGGAGACTGCATTTCGACTTCAATTCGCAACGCTCGGTCACGGTGATGTTCCCCTGCACTTTGCCAAAGACCGTGATTGATTTCGTTTTGATTTCGCCACGGATGTCGGCGTTCTCACCAATCGTCAGCACGCCTTCGGAATTGATTTCACCTTCCACCCTGCCATCGATCAGCAGCTCCTTTTGAAACTTGATACTGCCTTTAATTTCGACGTCGCTCGAGAGCACGTCTTTGCCAGAATGTTCAGCCATAAAGTTTTGGTATTCCGTGTTTGATGTTCTTATTGGTTCGCCGTAAGCGGCTCGGTTGCTCTCGTCAGTCTCCGAAATCAACGATCCTTCTCCGATCGATGATATCGGCTTCTGCGGTATGAATTTTTTCAACACGCGCTACTATTCTAATGGCAGCGCGCTCTGTCAACGGATTCTCGCCGGAAAGTCGAAGTTTTTCACAGGGTACTAACGCGGAAGATTTTTGCGGTCGCGTTTTGACCTGAGAAAATCAAATACTGCGGGGCCTGCGCCGGTGTGCGGTCAATAGTTCGACAGAGCGGGTGCGCGGGAATCGATATGCCCAAGATTGAGGCTGAATTCGCCGCCACTCGGTCGGAGTCGTAGGCAAACACCCAAACGACTTTGTGACGCTCGAGGATTTCGCGCGCGGTTAGGAGATTTTCGCTGAGAAAAAAACGCGCGCTGTCTGCAATTCCGCCCAGACTCTCGTGCGAACTGCCCCCCACGGCAGGTTGGCCTGACCAATACGCAACCGAAGGCGAAATCCACCAGGGCGCCAGGAATGGATGCACGTCCTTCGACCGAATGGTCACGGCAAGTTCTTGCAATTGTACGGATTCATTTCGACGTTCGATCCGTGTGGTCAGCACGGATTCGTTAGGCCACAGTTGCTCGTCCCAGCCGCGCAAAATTGGAAACAGCGAAATGGCGAAAGCAACCCAAACGGCCGCAGCGGATCCTATCGGCGCCAGCAAGCTCGGCAACGCAATTGCGAAGATCGACATAAAAAAATAACCCCAGCGCACCTGCCAAAGCGTCAACAGGTAAGTGGCGATCAGCAAAGAGAGAATGAATACGGGCGTGGTCTCATTCTTTCTCGTGGTTCCATTCTTGCGCTTGCTCGTGCGAATGCCGAACCAAATGAGCAGCGGGGCAACTGCAATCAGGTAGCCGCTCCAATGAAACCAAGTCGAATCCAGCGGCGATAGGGAACGAAGCTCACCGATCGGGCGCGACCAATTTCTAAAAATGTCGCTTGAACCAAAGATCGACAACGAAGGAAGGCGGCGTTCTATCAACAACGCGAACGCGATGATAGCCACGAAACAAATCCAGCCGAGGCGACGAAATCTGCTGACGAGGCGATGTCGATCCTGCCCGAATAGGATTATGAGTACGAATATCAGTAGGAGAAGCGGTTCATAGGCAGAGACCCAAATTGCTAACGCCCAAGCGACGCCGCTCACGACACTCCACGTGCTCGACATTTCAGTTTGTAAGCTCCATTCAGCACAGATAGCGGTCACGACCAGCAGCATCGACAATGATTGATGATCGGGCCGCCCGAGCTCGGTACCGTGCACAAGAATTGGACTGATCGCGAAAAGAGTCAGCAAGGCCCAGCGATACCGAAAACGCATCCGCTGGCCCCACCACCAGAGAAACCAAGCGCTAACGAGAGCGAGCAACGGCGAGATCAGCGCACCGGCCAGATCCAATGAATGGTTGGTAAACGGTTTCAGGGAGATCGACAAGCTGACAATGAGATAATCAAGCGGAGCGGTCGTATGCGGCGTTGTACCTCGCGGAAAATTTTCGAACTGGTGATAACGAACAATCAGTCCCGGATGCTCCGCGCACATCCGGACACGCGTCATACGCGCGTAGCAATCGGCATCTGTAAAATAAGTGTTCGGTCCAACAAAAACGTCCTGGTAATTCGCGCAGCGGGTGGCGAGAACGAGGGCGCTCAGAATTGTGATCTCAAACAAATTCAGCGCAAAACCCAGAGCTCGCCGCACAAGATCGACAGTGACAAATCGGCAATCGAAAATCGAGAACGAAGGTGGCCCCGCCAAGTCATAGGAAAACCGCCCGCCTTGACTTTGTAAGGCGTGGCAGCCTTCGCTTTTGAGCTGCCGCTCCAAAGCGAAGGCTGGGCCCGCCAGGATTCGAACCTGGGACCAAGGGATTATGAGTCCCCTGCTCTACCGCTGAGCTACAGGCCCAACTATCTAAACCACAGCAGTTTATGATCGAATATGAGATGCCGACTTAACTTTTCTACGGTTGTTTTCGACGGTCAGCGGCAGAAACCACCGCAAAACTATGAAAACTTGAGAAAAGACTAAGCAGCAAAATTTGGTTCGTCACAAAGTCCGGGGGCTATTATGCGCGCACATCCGGTAACGGCAAAGAGATTTGGGAAACGTCTTTGGACCACCCACTTCTCGGTTGCTAAAGCTGCGCAATTTGGGGCATAAACTAATCGGGCATCCAAGCCACTCTTCGATTTCTTCGGCGGCGCAGACGAGAAAGCCGATTAAGGCGATCAGCAGCGCAATCGGCTGCGCAAAGTTCTCTACAACCGCTCCACATCGATGGTCATTCGCGTAGTCGATGAAGCTGGCGCTATGATTTGCGCTGATGACTCTGGAAATATGATCAAGCCACATGAGCACCGTGCGTGGGAGCGGCTTCATTCTGTCCAAAAAGAGGCATGAAGACTGCTAGAACTGCCATATTAGCAATAATTATCACGATTGGACGGCAAAGACTGCACTTCGCCTCTGCGCATTCCTTGTCGCTTTCGCTTTCGGGAATCTCAAAGCGCAAGCCGCCCAAAGTGTTGCACTGGCATGGGACGCTAGCACCGCATCGGACATTGCCGGCTATCGATTATACGCTGGAACAACAAGCGGGGTCTATACTCAACAAATCGACGTGGGGAATAACACCTCAACTTCGGTGTCTGATTTGGTCGACGGTACTACGTATTTTTTTGCCATCACCGATTACACTACTTCCGGTGTTGAAAGCGCTCGTTCTAATGAAGTCTCATACACGGCTCCAATAGCTACTGCTACTCCTACCCCAACGCCTGATCCAACTCCCACCCCTACGCCGGCCTCATCGCCAACACCAACGCCTGATCCAACTCCATCTCCGACACCTACGCCTGATCCATCTCCCACCCCTACCCCGGCCTCATCGCCAACACCAACGCCTGATCCAACTCCTACGCCTGATCCATCTCCCACCCCTACCCCGGCCTCATCGCCAACACCAACGCCTGATCCAACGCCTGATCCAACTCCATCTCCGACACCAACGCCTGATCCATCTCCCACCCCTACCCCGGCCTCATCGCCAACACCAACGCCTGATCCAACTCCATCTCCTACGCCTACTCCGACGCGATCGACAAAAGCAGATTTCAACGGTGACCATAAGTCCGATATTCTGTGGCAAGACAGCGCTACGGGCGGGCGGGCCATCTGGCTCATGAATGGCTCGTCTTACTTAACAGGCGTCAACTTGGGATTTGTGCCAACTCAATGGCGAATCGCTGGCACGGGCGATTTCAATGGAAACGGTAAAACGGACATCCTTTGGGAAAACACCGCAACTGGTGAGCGTGCGATCTGGCTGATGAATGGCACATCCTACTCAAGAAGCGTCAGCTTGGGAGTTGTGCCAACTCAATGGCGAATCGCTGGCACGGGCGATTTCAATAGAAACGGTAAAACCGACATCCTTTGGGAAAACACCGCAACTGGTGAGCGTGCGATCTGGCTGATGAACGGCACATCCTACTCAAGAGGCGTCAGCTTGGGAGTTGTGCCAACTCAATGGCGAATCGCTGGCACG
>Ga0070706_100001642_pt1 | contig 23286 bp, 18 predicted proteins | sample KBSK5501metaG_FD_65476 | JGI IMG/M metagenome (GOLD analysis project Ga0070706, IMG submission 65476) | Corn, switchgrass and miscanthus rhizosphere microbial communities from Kellogg Biological Station, Michigan, USA - KBS K5-50-1 metaG | ecosystem: Host-associated > Plants > Roots >... | reverse complement strand
AAGAAAACTCCTAAATGCTTGCCATTGAGTTGTTTATCGGCTGCCGATGATGCTTCCGTTTTGGCCGATCATTTGGTCATCGGACCCGGTTTTTGCAGGTTAGATGGTCATTTCAGGCTAGGTCCGAGACGCGTCGTCCGATCAAAATGGTCACCTGCGTCGGCGCACAGAGTCTCGGAGAATTCCCCTAATGCTGTAGTCCGATGAACTTAGTAGAGGTCACTGGCCGACCTCCGTTTGCAGATATATGTGATCAACTCGCAAAATGAGCAGATGATCGGACAAAAGTGAGCAATCGATCGGACGGCGCACACCAGTATAACTGATTAATCTGTTGCAGATTTTGAATACGTGCGTGGGCGCGCAACAGGCGCTTATCCGTGCGCAATATGCCGACATAGTCTCACATGTAACGCCGAATCTCGTCCCAGTTGTGGGTTACAAACATTTTGGTGAAGGCCGTTCGAAAGAATATCTGAGCCCATTTCCTTACAGATGCGACCCCGGTGTTGAAAAGTTAGGGATGCTTCTTACTCGGGCATCTCTTCATGCCATTGACAACTTTCACTTGATTACTCTAGGCTTTCAAGTGTAGTCAAATTAATTGCAAATTTATCTATTGTAGGTGCCACTATGAAACTTGCGCGCGACATAATGAGCTTATCGACCTTCAAGCGTGACAGCAACAAGGTCATGCGCCAGATGAAGAAAACCAAAGAGCCCGTTGTCCTGACTGTCAACGGCAAGGCCGCCATCGTGGTCCAGGATGCTGAAAGCTACCAAAGCTTGCTTGAATTCAGGGAGCGTGCGGAAGTTGTTGAAACGCTACGTGAGCGGTTGGCATCTCTCGGTCGCAAGAAGGGACGAACAGCAGAGGATTTTTTCACCGAGTTCTTCGCCAAGAATCGGATCTCCGAAGACTGATGAAAAAATACAAAGTTATCCTTCACCCGGACGCAGAGACGGACATCAACTCAGCATATAAATGGGGTTGTCAGGTTTGGGGAGAGGAGAAAGCCAAAGCCTGGGTCAGGGGACTTCGGCGCACCATGAGATCTCAGCTCACCTCAATGCCGCTCGGTTGCGCCCTTGCACCGGAGAGTGAAGAGCTGAATATTCCTGTCAGACACCTGATTGTCGGGCGCTATCGGGTTCTCTTTATCGTCGAAAAGCAGGCAGTCACGATTCTTCACGTCAGGGGTGCATACGTCAGTAAGCTTAGAACAGGCGAAGCTCAGGGCTAGCATTGGAGAAATGAGCTGATTCAAGTGTGTTTTAGTATTGCGGAGTTTATCGAGCTGGGGCTTTCCGTTGTGATGCGCTTTGCCCCACCGTTTGTGCCTTGATTCACTCACTCAGAGCCTTTCGCAACACGGTGTCCTTCGCTTTAGCCAACCGATTTGAATAGTCGAGCGTGTAATGCAGACCACGCGATTCCTTCCGGGAGAGCGCGCTCTCGATAATCAACTCAGCCACCAGAGCCAAGTTGCGAAGTTCGATCAAGTCCGGCGTGAGCTTGTAATCCCAGTTGTACCCAGTCCGATCAAGTGATCATCGAGGCCTTTTCCAGACAGCCTACTGCTTTATTAACTCCACCGCGTAGTAAATCCCGAACGCAACACTGGCGATTCCCGCAATCAGACGAATGGGCGCAGTAAGCAGTAAGCAGTAGGCAGTAGGTAGTAGGCAGTAGACAGAAGGCAGGGGCAGTAAGCAGTAGGCAGTAGGCAGTAGGCAGAAGACAGTAGGCAGGGGCAGTAGCAGAAGGCAGTGACAGCTAAGCTGTTTTGATGTGAATCCTGACCTGTTTGGCGGCGCGCCTGGCTTTATTCGCGGCGCGAACGGACGCCAAACGTTTCTCAACGTCTCGAAGTTTCGCGACAGTTCTCATCTTTTCCGCGACGGGACGTTTAGCCGCAGCCTTGCGATGGGCTTCTTTGCGGCGATAAACCTCGGTTGGATCCGGATACTTTTTCATGAAGAAAACCCGGCCTGAAATGCTTCCCACTTTTCTGTCAGACCATGCCTCTTGACGATGTCCAGCAAGCTTTGCAGGTCTACCGCATCCTGTGACAAGAACATTTGAATGCGAGCAAAATCCTTGGGCCGACCCACATTCAACATGATAGCAACCAGGTGCTCGGCGAGCACAATGCGGACGGGTATTTCTTCAAACGCAAGGACTTCAGCGTTGAGATAGGCTTCCTTCTCGAGCGCATTGCTGACAGGTATAAATTGCAGTGGCCAGCCTTCAACCACGATTGCTCCATTTCTTATCTCGGAATAACCGCGCCGTCTCAAGTAATCCCAACCCGGCATCTCAGTAACTAGACCGCGATCCGTTTCAGGCATCACGATTAGGACGTCAATATCCTGTGTTGCAAATGGCTCAACATAAAAGATTGCACCTATGGCTCCGGCAATGGCGTAGTTCTCAATTGCACCGTCGGTCGCCATCTCATTTAGTATTTCAAAAGTTCTCTTCATTCCGGGTTTGCACCGGAAAGATAGCGCGGCACGAACGCTGGGCGCAAACACCTTTCTCCCAACCCATCCGCAGAAACGATGGTAAGGTTTGTAAGTCGGATTTTCTTCTAAGGATTACAAGTAGCGTTCGCGAATAATGGCGGTGTGGCGAATGAGGTGGCCGGCGAGGATGTAAGCCAGTGCGCGTACCGTGAAACGGTTGTCGCTGGCGATGCCGCTGCACAACCACATGTCGTCTGGCGGGTTTCGGAAGAAAATTAGTGTGGCCGCGCGGACTGACGGGAAGTCTTCGATGTGACTGGCCCAGGAACGGTAGTCAGTAGCCGCGGCATCTGATGCAGGCGCCACTGGATTGATACTATGTGTTCGAGTTACCCCCTTCTTCCGCGGCGGCCGTGGCGACGATGCCATCTGCGCATGTGCCTTCCTCTGCGATGCCGGCTCATACTTCTGCCGGGGCTCATGTTCGTCATGGTGGTTGAACTGTTCGTGTTCTGGCCGGCGGAAGCGCTTTCAATCACCAAGCCCCCGAATATCGTCACCGCCATTAATGCAAAAGCTAGACTGAGTTTCCTTATCATAGTGAGCTCCTTCAAGACTGTTTTGGACTTTCAGGGGGAACGCAAGGCAATCTATTCCGAAGTCGATGACAAGTCAATAATAAAGCAGTAGGCAGAAGGCGGAAAGCAGAAAGCAGAAAGCAGAAAGCAGAAAGCAGAAAGCAGAAAGCAGAAAGCAGAAAGCACTGCGCTATCTAATTCTGCTCTTCAGAACTTTTCCATTCGAGTCGGACTCCATGCTGATCCTTTTGCGGCCCTGCCTGGCTGACACTTCGTAACTAACCTTGTCGCCCGCCGTAGTCGTCAGTTCGTGCCAATCGTTTCAATCCCGCGCATGTACGGATGCAGGGCGTCAGGAACGACGACTGAGCCATCCCGTTGCTGAAAGTTTTCCAGGATGGCGATCCAGGTACGGCCGATTGCTAAGCCTGAGCCGTTGAGGGTGTGCACGAATTCCGGTTTCGCGCCACCGGCGCGACGGAAGCGAATGTTAGCGCGCCGCGCCTGAAACGCTTCGTAGTTCGAGCAGGAAGAGATTTCGCGAAACGCATTCTGCGAAGGCAGCCAGACTTCGATGTCGTAAGTTTTGGCGTTTGCAAAAGGAAGATCGCCGGTCGAGAGTGCAACCAGGCGATAGTGAATGCCGAGCCGCTGCAAAACCGTCTCGGCGTTGCGCGTGAGCGCTTCAAGTTCGTCGTAGGAATTTTCCGGCAAAGAGTACTTAACCAGCTCGACCTTCTCGAACTGATGCTGGCGAATCACGCCGCGCGTGTCCTTTCCATAGCTGCCGGCTTCGGAGCGAAAGCATGGAGTGTAAGCGACGAACTTCATCGGCAACTGCGACGCATCGAGGATCTCTTCGCGATAATAATTTGTCACCGGCACTTCGGCGGTGGGCACAAGATAAAGCCCACGTTCATCTTCAAGTTTGAAAAGGTCCGCTTCGAACTTAGGAAGTTGACCGGTGCCAAACAGCGAGTCACGATTCACAATGAACGGCGGCAGAGTCTCGCGATAACCATGCTCGCGTGTGTGCAAGTCGAGCATGAAGTCGATCAGCGCCCGTTCCAGCCTCGCGCCTGCGCCGTTGAGGATGGCGAAGCGCGCGCCGGCAATCTTTGCTGCGCGCTCGAGATCGAGAATTCCCAGCGACGTTCCCAAATCGACGTGATCTTTCGGCTCGAAATCGAATTCGGGCTTCGTGCCCCAGCGGCGAATTTCCTGGTTCGCAGTTTCGTCTCTGCCGACCGGCACGCTTTCGTGCGGAATGTTGGGCAGAGTCGAAAGCAGCTCGCGCATGCGTGCTTCTGATTGATCGCGCAAACGATCGAGTTCACTCATCCGCGCTTTCAATTCGTTTACTTGCTTGCGGCGAGCGTCGGCTGCTTCGCGCTTGCCGGCTTTCAGCAGCGCGCCAATTTCGCGGCTGGCGGCGTTGCGCTCGGCATTAAGTTGATCGGATTCGGCGATCACGCGCCGGCGTTCGGAGTCGGCTTGCGCGAAATCGTCGAGCGACGCGGTGGGCACGCCACGTTTGTCGAGGGCCGCACGCACGCTTTCAAGATTTTCCCGCACATAGTTGAGATCGAGCATTTGCCGCTGGCCTTTGCGTATGGTATGAGTTTATGCCGTTTTGCTGACCCTTATCGAAGTTTCTGACGCTAACTGAGCGTTGCCGATGTGTCAAGAACCGGTTTTGAAATCTCTAACTCCAACGGAACGCCCTGGGCGTTCGCAAATTACCAGCCGAGGGCAACGGCCTTGGTAAGAAGGCGAAGCGAGATCAGGAACTCTGAAAGAGTTCGCCTACGGCGTTGGGCAATCATGCTTGCGCGTTACCCCAGGGCGTTGCCCTGGGCTCGAACTAGCAAACGCCTTCGGCGCAAATGAATTTGCCGTTGAAATCTAAATCCAAAATCCGTTGATGGCACAGCGAGTTCGCAAAGCAGTTTTTCCCGCCGCCGGCCTCGGCACGCGTTTTCTGCCGGCGACCAAAGCGTCGCCGAAGGAAATGCTGCCACTCGTCGATAAGCCGCTGATTCAATACGTCGTCGAGGAAGCAGTCGCGTCAGGCATCGAGTCGGTGATCATCGTCACCGGTCGCGGCAAAAGCGCCATCGAAGATCACTTCGACGTTTCTTTTGAACTGGAGGCTCTGCTTCGCGAGCGTGACAAAAGTGAAGAGCTGAAACTGGTACGCGAGATTTCTGAAATGGCGCGGGTGAGCTATGTGCGCCAGCGCGAAGCTTTGGGTCTGGGCCATGCTGTCTTGCAGGCGCGCGATCTGATCGGAGACGAGCCGTTCGCCGTGATGCTCAGCGACGATATCATTGATTCCGAGACCCCGGCGCTTAGGCAATTGCTCGACGTTTATGAAAAGTACGATGCACCGGTGGTCGCGACGATGCACGTCGAAGGCCAAGCGATTTCTCGCTTTGGCGCGCTTGACATCGACGAGATTGAAGATGGCATCTATCGAGTGAAAGACATGATCGAGAAACCGCCTCTATCGAAAGCGCCATCGGATTTGGCAATCATTGGTCGGTACATCCTGACGCCGGATATTTTTGATGAAATCGAACGCACGAAGCCGGGCGCTATCGGCGAAATTCAGATCACCGACGCGATGCGTTCGCTTTTGAAGAAGCGCGACTTCTACGCCGTTCGTTTCAAAGGGACGCGCTACGATGCCGGTGACAAACTTGGCTTTCTGATTGCCACGGTCGAGTTTGCCTTGAAGCATGCGGACCTGGCGCCTGAATTTCGCGAGTATCTCGCGAACCGTAAAACGTAGTAAGACCTCGAAGGCATTGCGCGTGACCGAAGTCAACAAAACATTTCCCGGCAAAGGTGCGATTGTAACGGGCGCTACCCGCGGCATCGGTCGCGCGATTGCGCTCGAGCTGGCGCGGCGGGGCGCGGATGTCGCCTTCAACTATGCAAAGAGCGCCGAAGCTGCGGAGACATTGAAAACAGAGATTGAAGCGCTCGGCGTGCGCGCGCTGGCATCGCAGGGCGACGTGGCGAACACTGAAGCCGCCGGGGAAATGGTGAAGCAGGTTAAAGATGCTTTCGGCCGGATTGATTTTCTGGTGAATAATGCCGGCATCGTGCGCGACACCTTGATTCTGCGCATGAAGGAAGAAGACTGGGACGCAGTCGTCGATACAAATTTGAAAGGCGCCTGGAATTTTGCGAAGGCCGCGCTGCGCGTGATGCTGCGGCAGGAAGAAGGCGGATCAATTCTGAACATCACTTCAATTAGCGGTGTTGTTGGCATGGCTGGACAATCGAATTATTCGGCATCAAAAGCCGGAATGATTGGTTTGACCAAAGCGCTGGCGCGCGAAGTCGCCAGCCGCAAAGTGACCGTGAACGCGCTCGCGCTGGGGATGGTCGCGACCGACATGGCGAGCGCTCTGGACGAGAATTATCGCACGAAGTTATTGGAGCAGATTCCGCTAGGTCGCTTTGCGGAAACCGATGAAGTCGCGCGGATCGCTTGCTTCCTTCTTTCGAGCGAGGCGCGTTACATCACGGGGCAGGTGATTCAGGTCGATGGTGGCTTGGCGATGTAAGCATTGCCAATTTCCGATTGCCGATTTGTTTCATCTGAACTTGTACCTGGGTCTTTTGCTTTGTGCATTCGGACTCACCTGACTCAAATTGGCAATCGGCAGTTGAAAATCGGCAATGTATAGAGATACGCCCCGCCAATTCTTGCGAACAGGCGGGGCGAAAACTTCAGGGCAGGTTCGGGTTAACAAGGGGTGCTGGCCCAGACTTGAGAATCGTCGCTTACGGCCGATCCCGTACTTCAAAGGTGGTGCTTCTAATTGACGGCGAGATAAAGTCTGCGGCTCAGAAATAAAAAAAGCTGCCGCATTTGCTCTGGGGAAACTCACTCCGCCTTGAAGGCCTCTGCCTGAACTCCCTCATTTTCAAACACCTGATTTATCCGGTAAGTCGGAAATTATACTCGTCTGACCTCCGGCGTCAAGCCAAAATTGAGAAAATCGTGACAGGTCTGTGACAAAGTGCCAGGTCTCATGTAGGGCTGGACTCCCAGGGCGCCCGGCTGTGGATCGATGATCCTGGGTTTACTGACCCGTCGGCGCCCGCACCTCAGCGAGCCGATAGGCCTGCCGGCGAACAGCTTCGGAAACATTGCGGTTCTGTGAGATCGATTTCAGATCCCTGGTGCGAATGCGCGGCAGAATGTGCACCGCCGTAGCCATGGGTGTGCGTGGATTGCGTGCCAGGTTGTGAATGATCGGGTACGAACGAGCCCAGGCGCGGTTCATGCCAATTAACCGAAGCACTTCGTCTGAGACAGTGCGCATCGCGGCGATGTTTTCAACTTCGTGCTCGGTGAGTCGAGGATTGTGAATGACCGCGGTTGCGACCACTTTGTTTGCGTCACGAATCAGGATACCGCGCGCTTCGCGATCACCTTTGAGCGCGAGCTTGACGCGATCCCTTACGGTCATAAACATAATATGTCGAATTAGCGAGATGCGTTCGGGCGAGACCTCGCCGGCCTCCAGACGCTCGGCGTTGATGACTGTTTGGGCGTTGGCGGCCGTTTGCTCGGGAGTTTCGATCAACATTTCGTCGATGAATTCACGCGCGAGCCACGCGTCGTCAATGTCTGCATCAGATACTTCAATGTGTTGCGCTATCAGCCACGCGTCGTCAATAGACATTTCACCCGTGACAGTGGCCAATTCAGCGCTTTCAAAGAATTCGGCGGCCGCGCTATTCCCGCGGGCTCGAAGTTCTTCGGCTATTTGACGCGCACCGCGTTCCTTTTCGAAAAATTCGCGTCGCGTTTCTTTGGCCCGTCGTTCAGCCTCAGCGGTCCGAGCTGGATTGACTAGAATGGCGTCAATGATTTCGGGGGCTCGAATCAAACGCTGCTGATTCATCGCGATGAATTCCAGCAACGATCCGTCAGCAGTAGTGCGAGATAGAAGTGCCACAGCTTCGTCCGGAGTATTGCTATTCGCCGCAGCCGCTTCATGAATTTCACGGGTGGCGGTAGGAATCGACGCCAAATAACCAAGTACGGCCGGCGAAGTTTCGGTCGCTCTGGCGACGCTCAACAGATCGTCAGCCTTCTGTGCCTCGAGCGTAGCTTGCGCTGCCCGCGCAACTTCGGTATCGCGTTCCGCGCGCAAATGGATCAGCACTTCCAGCAAGTCGGCTTGCGGCAGTGGCAACATGCCCCGCGCCGCCGCCAGACGCGCCGTGGCTGGTGCGGCTCCGGTGATGATCAATTGGACGACGGGATTAGTTGATGTTGGAGTGGCGCTCATTCTTGGTTCGGACTTAGAGGAATGCGAGGCTTCGACATTTTTGGTGTTTCCTTACGGCTAATCAGGTTGGGGGGCGCAAGATAAGATCTCGCGCTACGGCAATCAGGCCATCGCGCCGTGGCACTTTTTGTATTTCTTTCCTGACCCGCAGGGACATGGATCGTTACGGCCGACTTTAGGTTGGGCGCGCACGACGGTTTTCACTTTGCCGGATTCTTCACCCGCGGCTGCCGCACCCTGGTTAGGACCGGTGAAATTCATCGATAAACGCCGCGCCGCCGCGCGACGGCGTTGCAACTCGGTCGGCGCTTGCTCGGCGACAACTTGCAGGTTGAAGAGCGATCGGATCGTCGTGGTGTCGATGCGATCGAGCATCGCCTGAAACATATCGAAGCTTTCCTTCTTGTACTCAACCAGCGGATCTTTCTGCCCGTATCCCACCAGGCCGATGCCCTGCTTCAAATGATCCAGCGCCAGCAGGTGATCCTTCCACTGCGCGTCAATAATGTTCAGCATGATGATGCGCTCGTAAGTGCGCATCGCTTCTTCGCCAATCTGGTTTTCCTTTTCTGCGTATTTGGCCTTCAGCTTTTCCCAGATGAGGTCTTCGATCTCGGGCGAAGCGAGATTCCTGAAATCGATCCCTTCCGCATCGCCATCCAGGGCATAGATCGTATGAATCTGAACTTTGTAATTCTCAACGTCCCATTCATCGGGGGATTGATTCGGATCGAGGTATTGTTTCGTGAGGTCACCGAGCAGGTCGCGCGCCACCCCGGTTTCGCCCACCAGGTACTCGCGCTGATCCGGTTCTTCCATCAACTGGCGGCGCAGACCGTAAATCGTCTCGCGCTGCTTGTTCATTACGTCGTCGTATTCTAGCAGGTGTTTGCGAGTTTCGAAGTTGCGTCCTTCGACTGACTTTTGCGCCGCCGCGATGCGTTTCGAAACCATCTTCGATTCGATGGCCACGCCTTTTTCCATGCCGAGTCGCTGCATCAGTGCCTTAACCTTGTCGCCGGCAAAGATGCGCATCAGATCGTCTTCCAGCGACAGGAAGAAGCGCGACGACCCCGGATCGCCCTGACGGCCGGCGCGCCCACGAAGCTGGTTATCGATGCGGCGCGACTCGTGACGCTCAGTCCCGAGAATGTGTAGCCCGCCGAGCGAAACAACCTCCTTGTGTTCCGATTCGACGATGCGCTTCGCGTGCGCATAGTGTTCCTGCCACAGTGACTCGCTCGCTTCGTCGGGATCGATTTCTTCTTCCTTCAGAAACTCGCGCGTCATGAAATCGGGATTGCCGCCGAGCAGAATGTCTGTGCCGCGGCCGGCCATGTTCGTGGCAATAGTGATGGCGCCTTTTCGGCCAGCTTGCGCGACAATCTCGGCTTCACGCTCGTGATACTTCGCATTCAAGACGTTGTGCGGAACGCTCACGCGCTGCAAGCGTCGCGAGATCAGTTCAGAGTTCTCGACCGAAACCGTACCTACCAGCACTGGCTGACCGTGCTCGTAGCGCTCCTTAATCTCTTCCACCACCGCGTCCCACTTTTCGGGCAACGTGCGATAGATGACGTCCGGATTATCACGGCGAATCATTGGCATATGCGTCGGAATGACGATTACTTCGAGTTTGTAAGTCGAGTGGAACTCCGCCGCCTCGGTTTCTGCCGTTCCCGTCATGCCGGAGAGTTTTTCGTAGAGCCGGAAATAATTTTGCAGCGTGATCGTCGCCAGAGTTTGGTTCTCTCTTTCAATCTTCACGCCTTCCTTCGCTTCGACGGCCTGATGCAAACCGTCAGACCAGCGCCGGCCTTTCATCAGTCGGCCGGTAAAGTCATCGACAATGATCACTTCGCCGTTCTGAACGACATACTGATGATCGAGCCGATAAAGCGTGTGGGCCTTCAACGCCTGCTCGACACAGTGCAGCAGCTCCATGTTCGACGGATCGTAGAGATTGCCGACGCCCAGCAGGCGTTCGGCTTTGTCTACGCCTTCTTCGGTCAATACAGCGGAATGGTTTTTCTCGTCGACGATGTAGTCGCCCGTCTTCTGGCCTTCTGCCAGCTCTTCTCCACGCTGAAGCTGAGGAATGATCGCGTTCGCCTGATAGTACTTATCGGTAGATTCTTCGGATGGGCCGGAAATGATCAGCGGCGTGCGCGCTTCATCGATAAGAATCGAGTCAACTTCGTCAACGACTGCGTAGTAGTGACCGCGCTGCACGCACGTCGCCAGATCGAATTTCATGTTGTCGCGCAGGTAATCGAAGCCGAATTCGTTGTTCGTGCCGTAGGTGATGTCGGCGGCGTACGCAGTCTGACGCTCAAAATCATCCATATCGTTCTGGATACAGCCGACTTCGAGACCGAGGAAGCGATAAATCTGGCCCATCCACTCCGCGTCGCGTGACGCCAGGTAATCGTTCACGGTAACGACGTTCACACCGCGGCCCGTGAGCGCGTTGAGATAAGCAGGCAATGTAGCTACGAGAGTCTTGCCTTCGCCGGTGCGCATCTCAGCGATTTTTCCCTGGTGTAGGACCAGGCCGCCGATGAGCTGCACATCGAAGTGGCGCATGCCGGTCGTGCGCACGCTGGCTTCGCGCACAATCGCGAAAGCTTCGGGGAGGATTTCATTCAGGGCTTCCTGCTCGCGATATTTGCGGTTGTCTTTATCGGGCGCCTCCCTGACCGCGTCGGCGATCTGCGCCTTAAAGAAAGCCGTGCGCTCGCGCAACTGTTCGTCGGAAAGCTTTTTAATCCCTGGCTCAAGTTCGTTGATCCTCGCAATCAGCGGACGAATCGATTTCAGAAAACGCTCGTTGCTACTGCCGAAAACCGTGGTTAGTACTTTGTCAAAGCTCATAATGCGATTGCTTATCCTGATCCTGGGTAATATTACTTCATTAGTGCAATTTGAGATTGTACGAGAGCGCCGAGTTGCCAATCAAGCCGGGCGTAGTCGGCCTTGACAAAGTGGCGGTGTGCCGTTAAGTTCGCTTTTCTTGCGATAGATCTTTGCATATCAAAGTAGAGGCGCGGCCTTCAAGAGTAGCCGAACCGTGGAACGAGAAGGATTCGAGGAAAGTTCGGTCGAAAGGGAAAGGCCGCCGAAGCTTGTCTGCGCGTCTTCGGGCGCGGCGAGTTGGTTGCTGTGGCTAAATCCGCAGGACTGTCACCGCCCAATCATGTTATTCGGCGGTGGAGAGCTACGACAATGAAGGCGCCGATGTTTTACGGCGCGAAAGTTTCTCAAGATTGAGGGGCCAGTCGTATGCTTTGCGACGGGCCTTTTTGTTTTTTGGAGCGCGGCGGCAAGCGCAGCGCGACGCCGCTTTTGAAGCGGCTTGCGAATCCAAAGCGCCGCCGACGTCGGCGCACTCCAAATTTTATGAAACCGACCATCATGAAATTCGGCGGCACGTCCGTCGAAGACGCCGCCGCCTTTTGCTATGTCGCGCGGATTGTCGGATCAGCCGCGCGCCAGCGACCCGTGGTCGTAGTTTCAGCAATCGGCGGGTTCACTAGCGCGCTGCTGTTGGGCGTCAAGAAAGCGTCCGACGGCGACGCGCGTGCTGCGACCAGATCGCTGATACCCGATCTTGAGCGACACCTCGGAATCGCCAGGGAATTGCTCAGTGTCGAATCGCGGGTGTCTTTCGAATCAGCGGTCGCCGATGCCAGGCGCGATATGCGCCAACTACACAAGATTATCGCGGCGCATCCTGTCACAGCTCCGCCACTTCAGGACGAAATTGTCGCTTACGGGGAATTACTTTCTGCGCAATTGCTAGCGGCAGTACTGCGGGAGCACGGTCTGCCGGCGCGCTACATCGATGCGCGACGTTGCATCAAGACCGACGACAGTTACGGTAGCGCCACGCCACTTGGCGAAACGGCGGCGGCGACGCGAGCCGAACTCGTCCCGGTAATCGAACGGGACGAAATTCCCATCCTCGGCGGTTTCATTGGCAGCACAGCGAAGGGCGTCACGACCACGCTTGGCCGCGGAGGCTCTGATTATTCGGCGGCGATGGTGGGGGCGGCGCTCGGCGCGCGCGAGATTCAAATCTGGACGGATGTCAGTGGCGTGCTGACTGCCGACCCGCGCGTTGTGCCTGAGGCGCAAACCATTCCGGTGCTCTCGTATCAAGAAGCGGCAGAACTCGCTTATTTCGGCGCAAAGGTCTTGCATCCGAAAACTATTCAACCAGCCATCGACAAAAATATTCCAGTGCGCGTCTGCAACTCGCGCTCTCCGCACGAAGCCGGCACGCTGATCGTCGCCGAATCCGAAGCCGCGCCCCAAACTGTGAAAGCAATCGCGCATAAGAACGGGATTACCACGGTGCAGGTGACATCGGCCCGTATGCTCGGTGCATATGGTTTTCTGCGCGGATTGTTCGAAGTATTTGATAGACACCGCACAGCCGTTGACGTGGTGACAACCTCTGAAGTTAGCGTTTCGCTTTCGCTCGATAATGTGGGCACTTTGCCTGAAATTATTCATGATCTTGAACAGCTTGGGACGGTGGAAGTCGAACGGCAGCGTACAATCGTTTCGGTGATTGGCGAAGGTTTGCGCAACACGCCCGGCATCGCGGCGCGGGTGTTTTCAGCGATCGGTGACATCAACGTGTCGATGATTTCAGTCGGGGCCTCGAGCGTGAATCTGACTTTCATGGTTGATGAAGCTCGCGCGGACGAGGTGATTACGCGATTGCATCGGGTGTGCTTTGAGACGGATGTTGTCGAAAATGCGGTTAATAGTCTTGTTGAAGAGGTGCTCGCGTGAGTAAAGTTTTGAGCCCTCCCTATCGACCACCCCAGGCGGGCTGCCCGCCTGGGGACCCCGCTTGGTCGGGCTACTGCCCCGAGCAGATCGATGTTTTCAAGCTCACCTGCAAACTAATCGACATTCCGTCAGTTACCGGCGAGGAAGGTGAGGTGGGAAGTTATCTCGCACAGTTCCTCGCAGACCTGGGGTACAACGTCGAGCAGCAGGCTCTGACTGAAGATCGCGCAAATGTGATTGCGACTACCGGCTCGTCTCCGCGGATTGTGTTATCGACCCACATGGACACCGTGCCGCCGCATATCGCATCGGGTGAAGACGAAGAATTCATTTACGGTCGCGGGGCCTGCGATGCCAAGGGAATCATCGCGGCCCAGATAGCCGCCGCTGAAAAGTTGCGCGCGGAAGGGTTAAATGACGTCGGCTTGCTCTTTACCGTCGATGAGGAAGTAACTAGCGCGGGCGCGAAAATAGCTAACAGCCATCCGCTGGCGTCGGCTTGTGCGTACTTGATTAATGGCGAGCCGACCGACAACCGGCTGGCGACAGGCACTAAGGGATCTTTGCAAGTTACGATCAGGACGCAAGGTCGTGCCGCGCATTCGGCTTATCCTGAGCAGGGCGATTCGGCGATCGAAAAGCTGCTTGACGTGCTCAATGACGTAAGGCAGGTTCAATGGCCGGCGGACAATGTGTTTGGCGAGACGACCTGCAACATCGGCGTGATATCCGGCGGCAGCCGCGCAAACGTAGTTCCGAACGAAGCGCAAACGACTTTGCAGATTCGTCTGGCGACGAACGCGGATGAAGCGAAACGATTGCTCGAGACCACGGTTGCGGGACGGGGTTCGCTGGACTATAAGTCAGTGCACGATCCAGTGCGACTGCTGGTGCTCGCCGGCTTCGAACAAACGATGGTCCGCTTCACGACCGACATTCCGTATTTAACGAACTGGGGACAGCCGTTGCTGATTGGGCCCGGCTCGATTCTGGTCGCGCACACTGCGGATGAGCGAGTAGCGAAGAGCGAGCTGTTGCGTGCTGTTGAGATTTATTCCGATCTTGCACAGAAGCTTTTGAACAGTGCATGAATGTAACTTGAGCTAAGCGTTACACCGAAGGAATCTTTTTAGGCCTGGCTTACTCGTAAATGAAGGGATTCAAATTTGAAACTAGCAATCATCGGATATGGCGCTATGGGTCAATTGGTTGCGAAGCTGGCGAGCGAGCAGGGCCTTGAGGTTGCGGTGACTCTTACTTCGCGCGATACGAATCGCATCCCGGGTGATCTAGCCAACTCGTTATATGACTGTGAAGTTGCGATCGACTTTTCCGTCGCCGAAGCAGTGCTAAGAAACGTTACGGCGTGCACGCTTGCCGGCGTGCCGCTGGTTGAAGGGACGACTGGTTGGCACGCGAACCTGGATGAAGTTAGCCGTATCGTGAATGAAGCTGATGGAGCGCTGATCTATGGCGCGAATTTTTCCGTTGGCGTTCAGGTGTTTTATCGGATTGCTGCGCGCGCGGGTGAGTTGTTTAGCGACCTGGAATCCTACGACGCGTTCATCGAAGAAGCCCATCATAAACGCAAGCGCGATGCGCCTTCCGGTACTGCTCTTCAACTCGGTGAGATAGTTGCGGCGCACCTCGGCCGCGAAGTTCCGATCGCATCAACGCGAGCGGGACACATTCCCGGCACGCATTGCGTGGGTTTTGATTCGGCCGCCGACCAAATCATGCTGACGCACACCGCACGTTCGCGCGAAGGCTTTGCCGCGGGAGCGCTGCTGGCAGCACGCTGGATCGTCGGGCGCAAAGGTGTGTACGAATTTTCAGAGGCCTTCGATGAGATCTTGCAGGAAAGGAAATCACGACGATGACGATGAAAGTTGATTGGATGCGCGGTTGCGCAACAGCACTGGCAACGCCGTTCAAAGAAAATGGCGACATTGACGAAGATCGCATGCGAGCGCTGGTCGAACGCCAAATCAATGGTGGCGTGCGCTTGTTGGTGCCGTGCGGCACGACCGGCGAAAGCGCCACAATGACGGAAGAAGAAGATCAACGCGTGATCGCGTTGACAATCGCGGTCGCTCGCGGACGCGCCCGCGTCATCGCCGGCACAGGCAGCAATTCAACCGCGGCGGCGATCGAATATTCGCAACGCGCGCGCAATCTCGGCGCCGACGCGGTGCTTCAAGTCGCCCCGTTTTACAACAAGCCAACCCAGGAAGGCTTGTACGCACACTTTCGCGCGATTGCCGAGGCAATTCCTGAGACACCGATCATGCTCTACAACGTTCCGGGTCGCACTTCGTCAAACATTGCTGCACAAACCGTTCTGCGTCTGGCGCAGGATTGCGAAAACATCGTGGCTATCAAAGAGGCGTCAGGAAACCTGACGCAGATTATGGAGATTTTGCGCGAACGGTCGGCGAACTTCTGCGTCCTATCTGGAGATGACGCAGTGACGTTGCCGTTGATTGCGCTGGGCGCGGAAGGAATTGTTTCGGTGGCGTCGAACGAAGTTCCAGATTTGATGTCGCGCATGACTGATTTCGCACTCGCGGGCAATTGGAATGAAGCGCGCGAGTTGCATTACCGCTTGTTGCCGCTAATGGAAGTGAACTTCGTAGAATCCAGCCCCGGTCCAGTTAAGGCTGCGATGGCGATGATGGGCTTGCTGGACGAAAACTTCCGCTTGCCTCTCGTGCCGATCCAGGAGAAAAGCCGCGCCCGCATTCGCGAAGTGATCGCCGAACTCGGACTGCTGGAGACTGCGCGTGCCATTGCATGAACAAATCGAAGAATTAGCGGCGCGTCAAACCGGAAAGTATTCGGAAGCTGACTTTGCTCTATTCGCTGAGTTCAAGCAGGCGCTCAATCGCGGCGAGATTCGCGCCGCCGCACGCGACGGCGACGGCAAGTGGCACACGAATGCGTGGGTGAAACGCGGTATCCTGCTTGGCTTTCGCATGGGCGCTATTGTGGACATGTCCAGAGATGGAAGCCTTCAGTTTCTAGACAAGCACACTTATCCAATTAGAAAGTTTTCACCTGATGATCGGGTGCGCATCGTGCCGGGCGGGTCAAGCATTCGCGATGGCGCGTACATTGCTCCCGGAGTCGTGTGCATGCCGCCGATGTTCGTGAACGCCGGCGCCTACGTCGACGAAGGGACCATGATAGATAGCCACGCGCTGGTCGGTTCGTGCGCGCAGATTGGGAAGCGCGTGCATCTTTCCGCCGGAGCGCAAATTGGTGGCGTGCTGGAACCAGCGGGCGCGATGCCGGTGATTATTGAAGACGACGTGATTGTCGGCGGCAATTGCGGCGTTTACGAGGGCACGATTGTGGGCGAGCGTGCGGTATTGGCTTCGGGAACGATCATTACCGGCTCAACTCCAGTCTTCGATCTAGTACGTGGTCAGATTTATAGACGCGATGGCGAATCGCCTCTGGAGATTCCCGCAAGCGCTGTCGTCGTTCCCGGTGCCCGCGCTGTGCAAAGCGAAAAGGGACGTGAGTGGAGTCTTTCACTTTACGCGCCCGTAATCGTGAAATACCGGGACGAAAAAACTGATGCGGCGACGCAACTGGAGGAATTGCTGCGTTGAGAGAATTTCAACCGCCTGCATTCCTCCGCGGAATCGAAAAGAGCATGATTCGCAAGATTTCGGATCGTGCGAAGCCCGGGAGCATTAGTCTTGGCCTTGGTGAACCTGATCTGCCCACGCCGGACGTTATCCGACGCGAGGCAATCCGCGTAATTCAGGAAGAACAAAACGGCTACACCTTACAAGCGGGTTTGCCGGCGCTGCGCGAACGCGTTGCCGGCGATTATCCACACCTGAATCTATCGCCAGATCAAGTAATCATTACCGCGGGATCGCAGGAAGCTCTGTATCTGGCCTTGATGACTCTGATCGAAGCCGGTGATGAAGTTCTGGTTCCTAATCCGGGATTCATTGCTTATCCGATGATCACGCGCATAGCGGGTGGCAGCGCTGTCTACTATCATCTACCGGCAAAGAATCGCTTCAGTTTTGATCTGGACGATTTCAAAAGTCGCATAACGCCGCGAACGAAAGTTGTCATCTGCATCAGCCCTTCGAATCCAACTGGTCGCGTGTTGTCTCGGGATGATCTTCAAGGCATGGCTGACGCAGTCGCTGCCAGCGGCTCGGATGCATTTATTATCAGCGACGAAATTTATCGGGAGCTTCATTACACGCCCGCACGTCCAGCTTCGATCACCGAGTTCTATCCGCGCACGATTGTCGTCAGTGGGCTTTCAAAATCGATGCGGATGACCGGCTGGCGCATTGGCTGGTTGGCAGGAGACGAAGCGGTGATACGAGCAGCTCTGGTGCTGCACGGCTACGTCGTTACTTGCGCGTCGAGTGTATCGCAGAAGAGTGCGCTCGGCGCATGGACAAACGAAGCAGCTGAGTCGCGCCAGCAGATGCGCACGATTTTTAGGAGACGGCGCGACCAATTGCTCTCGCTCTTGAGAAATGATCTCGGCTTGCGTTGTGTGACGCCCGATGGCGCGTTCTACACGATGGTGGACGTTAGTAGATATGGCGAGTCACTTCGAGTTGCTGAGGCCGGGCTCGAACATGGCGTCGTCACGATTCCCGCATCGGCGTTTGGCAGCGAAAGCGAAGGTTTCCTGCGTATCTCGTTTTGCGCGGACGAGGCGAAGCTGAGCGAAGGCGTGCGTCGTTTGGGTGAAGCGTTGAAATCGCTTGAATAAGCCGATCCAGATTAAACGCAAAGAACGCAAAGGTAATCGCGAAGGCGCGCAGAGGAAAAACTTTGCGCCCTCTGCGAAATCCTCTGATGCGTCCTCTGCAGTGAATTTGACGTGAGCAAGAAGCAAACCGGATCCAATGACCAATAAATTTCGCGTGGGAATTCTGGGAGCGACTGGGGTAGTTGGCCAGCGGTTCATTCAATTGCTGGAGCATCATCCTCAGTTTGAAGTTACCGTGCTTGCAGCTTCCGATCGCTCACGGGGCAAGACCTATGCGGACGCTTGTGTGTGGCGTCTGCCGGGCGAGATGCCGGAACCCGTGAAGAGAATTGTCGTGCAACCGCCAGCGCCGCCGCTTGATTGTGATTTCGTTTTTTCAAGCTTGCCCGGCGAAGTCGCCGGCGACGCGGAAGAGGAATTTGCTCGCGCCGGTTATCCGGTAATCAGCAATTCGTCATCACATCGCATGGATCCGAACGTGCCACTGCTGATTCCTGAGGTGAATCATGAACACCTTGCGTTGATCGATGCGCAGCGCGCAAGTCGCGCTTACGATCGTGGATTTATCGTAACTAACCCGAACTGTTCGGCAATCGTGATCGTGATGGCGCTGGCGCCGTTGCATGCGAGGTTTGGCGTGGCCTCATGCATCGCGACGACGATGCAGGCGCTTTCGGGCGCCGGTTATCCAGGGGTGGCAGCCCTCGATGCAACTGACAATGTGGTGCCGTTTATCGGCGGTGAAGAAGAGAAAATTGAAAGCGAGACGCTGAAGATTCTGGGTCGCGTCAACAACGGCACGATCAGGGAGGCTGACATGCTGGTAAGTGCTCAATGTAATCGGGTCAACGTGACTGACGGCCACATGGCCTCTCTACGCGTGAAGCTTTCCCGATCCGCAACACCGGATGAAATTCACGAAGCCCTGGCTTCATACACTTCTTTACCGCAACAATTAAAACTGCATTCCGCGCCGATGAAGCCAATCGTCGTTCGCGAGGAAGTTCATCGGCCCCAGCCTCGTCTGGATCGCGATGCAGGTCGTGGGATGAGTGTGACGGTGGGACGCATCGCGCGCGACAAGGTCCTCGACTATCGATTCGTGTCGCTGGGTCATAACACCATCCGCGGCGCGGCAGGAGCGGCGATTCTGAATGCGGAGTTGTTGCTGGCCCGAGGGTATATTGGTTAGCACTACCACCGCGTTTGGTGCGCGAAGCGGGCAGTAGCCCGACCGTTAGGGAGGGCACCTTTGGATTACAGGCCCTCCCTAACGGTCGGGCTTCTGACACAGTATCCACTCTGTAATCGCTCGCTTCAACTCATCCTGATGATCGTCAAAGAAGTGTCCAACCCCTTTTATTACGCGCAACTCGGCGGCAGCATGCGTTGAAAGTTCGGCGACCAGTTCGCGCAGCCGGTTGATATTTCCGTACTCATCGTGTTCACCGTGCACGAACAGAATCGGCTTACGACAGTTCTTCAGGAAGCCGAAGTCGTACTTATCCACTGGTGTGCCGATACTGATTAGACGGTCTACGCGCTGGTCGGAAATGCCCACTTCCAAGCCGACGCGCGCGCCAAAGGAAAATCCGCAAAGCGTAATCGGCTGATCCGGATAATTCACGGCCAGATAATCCAGCCCCGCGCGCACATCGTCGCGTTCGCCGTAACCCTCGTCATGCGTGCCCGAGCTCTGGCCGACTCCCCGAAAGTTAATGCGCAGCACCAACAGCCCAGCGTCATTCAGCGCGGCTGCGGCGCGGAAAACGACCTTGTTTTGCATTGTGCCGCCGCCGAGTGGGTGCGGATGCAGGACCAGGGCCACGCCGTAAATCGGCTCGACGCCCGGCGATTTTAGAATTGCTTCCAGTCGTCCGTGCGGCGCCGGAATAAAGAGATTTCCCGCAGGATACATTGGCAGAGCCCGTTGCCGATTTTCAATTGGCGATCTACTGTTGTCAAAGCGGCGAATTGACTCGCGATTCAAAAAGGGATTAGCTTTCGATTGGCACCATGAACGAATCCACGGCAAACAATCAATACGTTTCTCCCGGCGACGACCAGGTTACGCGTGTCATCGCTGACACCGCCTCAGATGCCATTATCACCATCGACGAACGCAGCACCATGCTCTTTGTCAATCGTGCCGCTGAGCGAATCTTTGGCTACGCTCGCGACGAACTAATCGGACAATCCTTGACCATGCTGATGCCTGAATACCTCAGGCATGTACATCGCACAGGTTTGAAACATTACCTCAGTACCGGCGAAAGGCATATTTCGTGGGAGGCGGTTGAACTGCCGGGTCTGCACAAAGACGGGCGAGAGATTCCGCTCGAGTTATCATTCGGTGAATTCACTGAAAATGGCAGGCGATTTTTCACCGGCATTGCCCGCGACATCAGCGAACGCCGCAGTCTGGAACGCCGGCTGACCGCGCAATATCAAGCGGCGCGCATTTTGGCTGAAGCTGACTCGTTGACTACAGCCGCGCCTGAGCTTCTTCGGGCAATCTGCGAGAGTCTCGGCTGGGAACTCGGTCAGTTATGGTTAGTGGATCGTGAAACAGACGTGCTGCGCTGCTTGGCAACGTGGCACGCCTCGTCATTGAGCGCGCGGGAATTCGAAGAGGCCAGCTACGGTCGGGCGTTCAAGCGAGGCCTGGGTCTGCCGGGGCGTGTCTGGGCGAGCGGCCAATCCGACTGGATCAGCAACATTGCCGCGGATGAGAACTTTCCGCGCGCGCCTTTCGCGACCGCGGCAGGCTTACAGTCGGCGTTTGCGTTTCCCGTGACGCTGGGCGACGAAGTCTCAGGCGTAATTGAACTATTGACTCGCGAAAGTCACGCGCCTGATCAGGTCTTGCTCGAGGTGATGACGGGCATCGGGCATCAAATCGGCCAATTCGTTGAGCGCAAACACGGGGAAGAAGAGCGCGCTCAGATTTTCAATCGCGAGCAACGAGCGAGGCATGAAGTCGAAACCGCCATGGATCGTATGGCGCGCGTGCAAACCGTTACTGATGTCGCGCTGGCGCATCTTTCACTCGATGAATTGCTGGCTGAGCTTCTCAATCGTGTTCGCGACACGATGAATGTGGACACAGTTGCGATCCTCTTGGAGGAAGCGGATGGCAAAGAACTAGTTGCCTGGGCGGCCAAAGGTTTAGAAGAAGAAGTTGAGCAGGGCGTGCGCATCCCAGTGGGGACCGGCTTTGCGGGCCACGTCGCCTCCACCAGAGCGCCCGTGATAATTGAAGATCTCGAACAAGCTGACGTACTGAATCCGCTGCTGGGGCAGAAGGGAATCCGATCACTGCTCGGTGTTCCGTTGCTCGTGGAAGGACGCGTGATAGGCGTAATGCATGTTGGCAAGTTCACGCGACATCAATTCACGGAAGACGAAACGCGCCTTTTGCAGTTGGTCGGCGATCGCATCGCGTTGGCTATCGACAACGCGCGCCTGTTTGAAGAAGAGCGCAACGCGCGCCGCGAAGCTGAGGCCGCAAGCATTGCAAAGGATGAGTTTCTCACGACCATTTCGCATGAACTGCGCACACCGCTCACACCGATCATTGGCTGGGTTCACATGATCCGCAACGGCATCTTGCCGGAAAGAGAAACAGCGCACGGTCTGTCGGTGATCGAGAAGAACTCGCATGCCTTGAAACGCCTAATCAACGACCTGCTGGATATGTCGGCAATCCTTACCGGCAAAATGCGCATGGAGGAACTGCCGGTGCACCTGGAAGCCGTAGTGCGCGAAGCTGTCGAGACGGTCCGCCCATTGGCGACCGCGCGCGATATTCAGCTCCAGCTTGCGTTCAGCAATTGGCATGATGAAATCGTGAGCGGCGATCGCACGCGCCTGACACAGGTGTTCTGGAACCTGCTTCACAACGCCGTCAAGTTTTCGGCGCCGGGCGGACGCGTGCGCGTTGATTGTGAAACAAACGGGCGCGACGCCATCGTGCATATCGAGGACGCGGGGCAGGGCATTACCGCCGAATTTCTCCCCTTCGTCTTCGAGCGGTTCCGGCAGGCTGACGGTTCAAAGACGCGCATTCATGGTGGAATGGGACTCGGCCTGGCTCTGGTGAAGAGTTTCGTTGAAGCGCATCACGGCACGGTTGAAGCTAACAGCGAAGGCCGGGCTTTAGGGAGCCGTTTTACGGTTCGCTTGCCCCGCCAGGTATCTCGGCCGTCCGCCATGCCATACGAGCGAGACCAGATCGTAAAGCAGCGGCAGCCGGAGGGTGCTCATATCCTACTCGTCGAAGACGACCCGGACACGCTGGAGATTTTGCAGGCTACTTTCGAAGCGCGCGGTTTTCGCGTGACGACCTCTGAATCGGCCGCTGAGGCGCTGGAAATCGCGCCCAGAGATGCAATCGATTTGATCGTCTCGGACATCGGCATGCCAGAGATGGACGGATTCGAAATGATAAAGCGACTGCGCGAGATCGCGCGGTTGCGTGAAGTGCCGGCTATCGCCCTTAGTGGTTACGCCTCGCAGAGAGATGCAGACACCGCGATAGCCGCAGGCTTCAACGCTCACGTTTCGAAGCCGGTCGATCCTGCGGAGCTTACTACTCTGATTGATCGGTTACTGCAGACAGGTTCCGGCTAAGAGCTAATGTCGCCGACACTGCTCAACTCAGTGCCGCAGACGCATGCGGATGACACCCCAGAAGCCCTCAGCGATGATCCGCCAGTGAAACTTCGAGCGCCCAAGACGGCGCTCGACGAAGATGATGGGCACTTCCGTAATCCTCAGCTTCTTGCGGAACGCCTGATAAGACATTTCGGCGAGAAACACATAGCCGATCGAAAAGATATTTTCGAAATCAATCGCCTCCAGCGCGCTGCGGCGCCAGCACTTGAATCCCGTTGTCGCGTCCGTCAGGGGCATTCCCGTGACCATGCGGATGTAATACGTCGCGGCCTTGCTTAGCATTAGCCGCTTCAAGTCCCAATTCACGACGCTAATGCCTTTGATATAGCGCGAGCCAATGACGACGTCGCTGCCCGTTATCTGTTCAAAGAAGAGCGGCAAGTATTTTGGGTCGTGAGAAAAGTCAGCGTCCATCTGCACGATTACGTCGTAGTCGCGGGCGAGCGCAAACTTGAAACCTGCCACATACGCGGGCCCGAGTCCTTCCCTGCCGGGCCGATGAAGAACGAAGATCTTGTCGGGCTGTTTCGTGCTCAGCTGGTCAGCAAGGGCGCCGGTTTCATCGGGTGAGTTGTCATCAACAATCAGGACGTGAGCCGAAGGGGCGTGCTGTTGGATACTCTCGATAATCGCCGAGAGGTTCTCACGCTCGTTGTAGGTGGGCAGGACGACGAGGCAGCGC